>OGUR01000017.1_pt1 | contig 171716 bp, 146 predicted proteins | sample 1574711 | NCBI WGS metagenome assembly OGUR01 (sample SAMEA2582152, study PRJEB24529) | metagenome | biome: Human gut stool | place: China | collected 2011
CACCCCCTCGGAATCCCTGAACCTTTCCCTCCCTGCCGCCCGCTCTCCCTTTTCCTCGATCCCCCATGCAAAAGTCCGCGTATTTTCCACCACATAACCACTATCTGCCGGTGGATTTTTTTATTTATTTTTCCAAACATGTTGACAAACATATACGTATATGTTATATTGAATTCACAAGATAAACATACAAGAAGAGAAAAATAAAAACGTGTATGAAAAGGAGAATGGTTATGGGGAAGTATTCGGATGACGCAAAGAAGCTTCTGGAATATGTCGGCGGAAAACAGAATATCTCGGCAGTCACACACTGTATGACCAGGATGCGTTTTGTTCTGGCCGATCCTGAGAAAGCCGATGTGGCGAAGATCGAAGCGCTGAAGAGTGTAAAGGGGACGTTTACACAGGCGGGACAGTTCCAGGTGATTATTGGTAATGATGTCTCGGTGTTTTACAATGAGTTTACTTCCGTATCCGGGATTGAGGGAGTTTCAAAGGAGGAAGTGAAGCAGGAAGCGAAAGGGAACATGAATCCGGTTCAGAAGGCGGTAGCTAATATCGCAGAGATATTCGCACCTCTGATTCCGGCCATCATCGTCGGCGGTCTGATTTTGGGATTCCGGAACATCATCGGTGAGATTCAGTTTATGAACGGCGGGACAGAGACACTGATCGAGGTGTCCCAGTTCTGGGCAGGAGTACACAGCTTCCTGTGGTTGATCGGTGAGGCAATATTCCATTTCCTGCCGGTAGGCATCACGTGGTCGGTGACGAAGAAGATGGGCACGACTCAGATTCTGGGTATCGTACTCGGTTTGACATTGGTGTCCCCGCAGCTGTTAAACGCCTATGCCATGGCTCCAGGCGTGGAAGTTCCGGTATGGAATTTTGGATTTTTCACCATGCAGATGGTCGGCTATCAGGCACAGGTAATTCCAGCGATTCTGGCTGGCTTCGTGTTGGTTTATTTAGAGAAGTTCTTTAAGAAGATTACGCCTCAGGCGATTTCCATGATCGTGGTGCCGTTCTTATCACTGGTGCTGGCCGTGATCGCGGCTCACGCGGTTCTGGGTCCTGTGGGCTGGGCCGTGGGTTCCTGGGTCTCAAAGGTGGTTTACGCAGGGCTTACCTCAAGCTTCCGCTGGTTATTCGCTACCGTATTCGGTTTTATCTACGCACCGCTCGTAATCACCGGTCTTCACCATATGACTAATGCCATCGATTTGCAGCTGATGGCGGAGTTTGGAGGCACCATGCTGTGGCCGATGATTGCTTTATCCAACATTGCACAGGGATCTGCAGTACTCGGCATGATCTATTTACAGAAGCATAACGAAGAGGCGAAGCAGATATCCATTCCGGCATGTATTTCCTGTTATCTGGGTGTCACGGAGCCGGCGATCTTCGGCGTCAACTTAAAGAGGGGATTTCCATTTATCTCCGCCATGATCGGTTCCGCGATTGCGGCCACCGTATCCGTGGGAAGCAACGTTATGGCGAATTCCATCGGCGTAGGCGGAATTCCCGGAATCCTGTCCATTCAGCCGCAGTATATGGGAAGATTTGCTGTCTGTATGCTGATTACCATGGTGGTTCCATTTATGCTGACGGTAGTAGTCGGTAAGAAAAAAGACGTACGGTAAGTAATTGGAGGAGAATATGAATGACTTCAGGAAATCGTGTGTATATCAGATCTATCCAAAGTCCTTCCGGGACACGACTGGTAATGGCGTCGGTAACTTAAACGGAGTCACGGAGAAGCTGGACTACTTAAAGAAACTGGGAGTCGATTATCTGTGGCTTACGCCCTTCTTCGTCTCGCCGCAGAATGACAATGGATACGATATTGCGGACTATTACCACATTGACCCGCTGTTCGGCACCATGGAAGACCTGGACCGCCTCATTAAAGAGGCGGCTGACCGGGGCATGGGACTGATGTTTGACATGGTGTTCAACCATACCTCGACCCGGCACGAGTGGTTTGCCCGGGCGCTTAAGGGAGAGAAGGAGTACCAGGACTACTATATTTTCCGGAAAGGAAAAAAGGGGGTTCCCCCCACCAACTGGCAGTCCAAGTTCGGCGGCAGCGCCTGGGAGTATGTGGAGGAGCTGGGGCAGTATTACCTTCATCTGTTTGACCGGACGCAGGCGGACTTAAACTGGGAGAATCCGAAGGTGCGGGAAGAGATTCGCAAGGTTCTTCTCTACTGGAAGAAGAAGGGAATCCGTGGTTTTCGTTTCGATGTCATCAATCTGATCTCCAAGCCCGCGTACTTTGAGGATGACGACGAGGGAGACGGCCGCAGATTCTATACAGACGGCCCCCGGGTGCATGAGTATTTAAAAGAGATGGTGAAGGAGACCGGCCTGTATGAGGACGATATCATCACTGTGGGGGAGATGTCCTCCACCACAATCCATCACTGTATCCAGTATACCAACCCGCAGGAACAGCAGCTGAAGATGTGCTTTAATTTCCACCATCTGAAGGTAGACTATAAAAATGGGGACAAATGGTCTCTGATGCCCTATGATTTCATGGGCCTGAAAAAGATTTTTCACACCTGGCAGACCGGTATGGCCGAGGGCAGCGGATGGAACGCCGTGTTCTGGTGCAACCACGATCAGCCGAGGGCGGTATCACGGTTTGGGGACGAAGCGAGATACCGGAAGCAGTCGGCCAAGATGCTGGCGACGGCCATCCACGGCATGAGAGGAACGCCCTATATCTACCAGGGGGAGGAACTGGGCATGACTAATGCCGGTTTTACCTCCACCGATCAGTACCGTGATGTGGAAAGCCTGCATTATTTCGATATTCTGAAGGAAAGCGGAATGGAGGAAGCCCGGATTTACGAGGTGCTGCGCCAGAGGTCCCGCGACAACAGCCGGACTCCCATGCAGTGGAGCGATCAGGAGTATGCCGGCTTTACAAACGGCGTGCCCTGGATCGAAGTCAACCGGAACTATAAAGAAATCAATGCGGAAGAATGCCTGGAAGACAGCGATTCCATTTTTTACTACTATCAGAAGCTGGTCGGCTTGAGGAAAGAGTACGACGTCATCAGCGAGGGCGGGTACGAACCGGTACTGGAGGATCATGAGGCAGTATTTGCCTACAAAAGGACGTACGGCGGTGATACGCTGCTGGTCCTGACTAATTTTACCGACAGAAGCCAGACCATAGCGGCGGCAGATTTAAAGCTTCCGGATGAGGATCTGACGAAATACAGAACGCTGATTGCCAACGATGGGGCAGAGAGGGAGAGTAAGAAGATCCGGCTTTCTCCATATGGAGCCATTATGCTGATCAGAGAGTGATACGGAACGCTTTTAGGAAGATAAATGGACCATATAAAAAACAGCAGGGCAGCACCGAAGGAACTGATAATCCCTTTTTACAAAACGGAATTATCAGTTCCTTCGGTGCTGCCCTGCTGTTTTTTATTTTGCCTAAATACCCAAGGTATGATCGAGCAGTATTTTCACCCCCATAATCACCAGGATCAGCCCGCCTGCAAACTCGGCTTTAGACTTATATCTGGTGCCGAAGACATTGCCGACCTTGACACCTATGATGGAGAGGACAAAGGTGGTGGAACCGATGAAGGAGACGGCCGGAACGATGCGTACCTGCAGGAAGGCGAAGGTGACGCCGACGGCCAGTGCATCGATGCTGGTGGCGATGGCAAGCAGAATCATATTGCCCGGCGCCACGGAGCAGTCCACACATTCCTCCTCTTTATTCAGGGACTCCCGGATCATGTTGAATCCGATGATGCCCAGAAGGATAAAGGCGATCCAGTGGTCGATGGAAGTGATGGCCTCTTTAAACTGAGATCCCAATATGTAACCGAAAAGCGGCATGCCCGCCTGGAAACCGCCGAAATAGAGTCCGACGATGACTGCGTTTTTCCAGCTCATCCTCTGCATGGAGAGTCCCTTACAGATGGAAACGGCGAAGGCGTCCATAGAAAGGCCCACCGCGATAATGAACAGCTCAATTAATGACATGTGATATTCCTCCTGCGTATAAGCTTAATAAGTATATGATGCGGAGAACAAAAAAAGACTTATCTGCAGGCATCGAAAAACCCGCAGACAAGTCTCATCTTTTTTGCATAAAAGCAAGTTAAGCAGGACCAGATAGACAGACGCTATCAGTATGTTGACCCTGCTGCACGCCGCATCCCTGACCCGTGGGAGGCGTGCTGACTACTCCCTCATCTTCCGTTTATTCTAATGGATTTTACTGGGTATGTCAAGCGCAAAACATCAAAGCTTACCGAAGCTCCGGCCAGAATTCCTTATTAGCCTCAATCATCTCATCCAGAATGGCCTTTGCCACCGTAGCCGACGGCACCGTTTTATTCATGGAAAAGGCTTTCCATACCTTTTCATAGGAGCCTTCGATGCCTCCGGCCACCAGAAGCTTCTCCGATGCCAGCTGCTGCTCCATCAGTCCCTTATAGTAGTCGCCGATGGGCCCCTGACAGATTACCTCCGGACCATTTTTGCCGATATAGGCAGGAACCTCGACCATGGCATCCGGTGCGATATTCTCGATGGCCCCGTTATTCTGTACAATCACGATGAATTTCTTCTTCGTGTCATTTTTAAGAGCCATGGCGAGATCCGCGATGTAGTTGCCGTGGGCGCCGTGGTAAAATGCCTTTGCAGTCACCTCTCCGGTCTTGATATAATGGTCAATTCCCTCAAACAGATCCTTTTCTCTGGAGTCCATTACCTCATTGGCTCTCGTATACTCCGGATTGGATTCTTCCACTACATCCTTGGACAGCAGATAGTACTGCAGATACGTATTGGGCAGATACTCCGGATTCGACTGCAGGACCTTATACACATTATTCCAGGTATGGATCCAGGAGGCGTTTAAATGGCGTTCTCCCACGCGGTCGTGTTCCTTAAGCTTCTCCAGCACATCCGGCGGCAGAAGCGTCTTGTTCTTCATAACGTATTCGGTAATTTCCGCCTTTAAATCTCTGCCCTGATACGTGATATCCGTAAACCAGCCGAAATGATTCAGCCCGAAATAATTGACATCAAAGTCTGTAAAATTCGGAATATCTAAACATCTGCCCACCATCTCCAGGATTGCAATCGGCATATCACAGATGTTGATGATCCTTGCATGGGGGCGCAGCGCCCGGCACGCTTCCGATACCACAGCCGCCGGATTGGAGTAGTTTAAGATCCAATGGTCGGGGGCCGCATACTTCTCCACGTCATCAATCACCTGAATCATGGGAAACAGCGTGCGCAGGCCGTAGGCCAGTCCGCCGCAGCCACAGGTCTCCTGTCCCACACAGCCGTGGCGCAGCGGGATCTTCTCATCCTTTTCTCTCATGGCGTATTTCCCTACGCGCATCTGGGCAAAGATAAAGCTGGAATTCTCGTACGCTGTCTTTTTGTCCGTCGTTACCGTCAGGCGAATCGGAGACTTCATATCCTTTAAGATCCAGTCTACCACAAGACTCACCTTATACTGGCGCTCTTCATCAATATCAAACAGCCGTACTTCCTCTACCTCCAGTTCCTTCTGTCTTAAAGCAATGGATTTTACGATTCCCGGTGTAAAGGTGCTGCCTCCGCCTACAATTGTGATTATCATATTATTTCCTCTCTTTCTGCGGCCATGCCGCTCCATGAATGTTCTGTATTCTACATGCGCTCAAGCATATCCTCCACCTGGCTTTTTACAGCCGGTACCTGCATACCGAATACGATTTGTATATCAGTGCCGTTTTTCTTAATTCCGCTGTTTTTCATGGTATTGATCAGGTCATCCCTGATTAAGCTGCCATCCTTTACCACCACCCGCAGGCGTGTAAAACAATTGTCCAGCGACTCGATATTCGCCTTGCCGCCAAGTCCTTCTATTAACTTCCGAATGGGTTCATCCTTTGACTGGCTGGCTGCCGAATCGCCGCTGGCCGCCGAATCGCCGCTGCCCGCGTCCTCTGCTATAAGCTCTCTTCCCGGCGTCTTAAGGTTCAGTTTCTTAATCAGAAAAACGAAAAGGAAATAGTATCCGACTGCGGTCAACGCTCCCAGAAGCAGCAGCAGCGGCCAGTGGGTCTTCTCCACACCCAGGGCCAGATTGGAGATCATAATGTTGACGATGCCGCCGCTGGTGGAGGCCGGAATGCTGAGGACCTTTAACAGTACCAGCAAGCCGCCGCTGATCAGGGAGTGAACGACAAAGAGCAGGGGCGCTGCAAAGACGAACAGGAAATCCATCGGTTCTGTAATTGCCGATAAAATGGCTGCCAGCATAAGCGGGAACATGACTGCTTTTGTATTCTCCCGGTTTTCCTTTCTCGCGGTTGTGATAAAGGCCAGGCCGATTCCGATATATGGGAATAAATTATTGAATGTGTAGCTGTTATAATAGGTGGACGGTGAAAATGGTACTCCCGGCATGTTCATCTCCGCCACCCGGATCGGATAAGCGCCGGAGATGATCTGATCTCCAAGCACCAGGGTTCCGCCCACATCGGTAAACTGGAACGGTGCGTACACTAGATGGTGAAGCCCCGTGGGAACCAGAAGCTTGTTAAGCAGGCCGTATATGTAAAGTCCTACATTGCCGCTGCTCTTGATTAAATCGGTCAGAGCCGAGATCCCCCGCTGAACTACCGGCCATACGTAGGACGCGCCGAAGCCCAGAAACAGGGAAAGAAGGATCAGAAGGAAAAATGGAAATCTTACCCCGGAGAACATGGAGAAATACCCCTTAAACTGTTTCTCTCCGTACTTATTAAATACATATCCTGTCAGACAGCCTAATGTGATGCCGCTGAACACGCCCATATCCAGCACCTGGATGCCCAGAACGGTAGACTGCCCCGTACCGTATAATCCCAGCGGCCCCATCTCTGCCAGCCTGCCGATAAAAGACAGCGTGATGTTATTGGCATTTAAGAACAAAAAATAGGACATCAGGGCGATCAGCGACGCGTGGCCCTTGTTCTTTTTCGCCAGTGCTCCCGCGATGCCGACACAGAATATTACGCTCAAATTGTTGATTAAAAACATCAGACAATTATAAATCAGCTTTCCCACCAGCTGAAACGGCGCTGCCTGTAAAAATGGAATCTTCCCTGTGATCGAACCGTTTGTCAGGAGAATTCCGAGAATCAGCACCGTACCGGCAACTGATAGATACATGAGCGGCTGGACAATGGCCTTGGAAAACCGTTCCAGCGCACTTTTCATTTTTTCTTTCATATTCATTTTCTGCGCGCAGAGCGCGCAACCCCTTTCTAATGGACTGATAGTGTGTTGATCATGTGATAAACGAGGAATCCCTTTTCCGCGTTTGTCATATTCTTATGGTACGTCTTTTGCACGTAGTCACCGATTTTCTCCGCACATCCATACACTACCGGATACTGGCTTCTGCCGAGCGTGAAGAGAAATTCATCCGCAGACTGGACGCTGCCTTCTCCCAGAACCCGCCTGGCGAAGAACTGCAGATGGCGGACAAACCGGTCGTACGGAATGGAGGTTTCGTCCAGATTCACATCAAAGTATTCCGATACGATTTGAAGGATATCGCGCACCATTTGGATACTCTGAATCGTGCAGCTGGCCCTCTGATCCATGGAGGCGTTGACGATGTGAAGGGCAATAAAGCCCATCTCCTCCTCCGAGATCCGAATCCCCATCTTTTTCCAGATAATCTCTCCGGCCTTCCGGGCCAGCATAAACTCCTCTTTATAGAACTGCCGTATCTCCAGAAGCAGCGGATTTTCGCAGATCACGTGATTCTTTTCCCGTTCCAGGGACATACTGATATGATCGGTCAGTGTGATATACAGATCCTCGCTGATTCTCAAATCGGAGTCACGGCGGATCATCTCGACCACTTCCTCCGATATGGATAAATAGACGGAAGGGATGTCCTTGACCAGCTTTTCCAGCCTTGTCATTACTCCGGAGTCCTCCAGGGTAAAGATTTTCTCCACCTTTTCCTGTTCAATGGAATCCCCCGGCTTCTTCTGAAAGGCCAGTCCTTTTCCTATGGCAATCATCTCAGGCCCGTCGGCCCCGTTCACTGCCACCACAACATTATTGTTATAAATTCTCTTGATTTCCATGACGTCTCACTCTCCCTCTCCAACAAAAAGACACGGTTACAGCCACAGAATTTTCTCTCCCGCTGTCACGGTTCCCGGCGGCGCCTTATGAACCTCTCCAAACTGTTCGCCGTTTGATACCAGCATCATTGTTACCGTATCATAGCCTGCCCCTTTCAGTACTTCAATATCAAAATTTACCAGCAGCTGCCCCTTCTTAACCGTATCATCCTGCTTCACATGAACTGTAAATCCCTTTCCGTTTAAGGCTACCGTGTCGATTCCGATATGGATCAGCAGCTCGACCCCGTCCCTCGTCTTAATCCCCAGCGCGTGGCCGGTTGGAAAGAGTGCCACGATTGTTCCGTCTGCCGGTGCATACAGACTGCCGTCTGTCGGAATGACCGCCACTCCATCCCCCAGCGACTTTTCTGCAAACACCGCATCGCTGACTGTCTCCAATGGTACGAGTTCACCGCTTACCGGGCTGAACGCCGCTTTTTCCTGTACCTCCTGTTTCTTCCAGTTTTTAAATAATCCCATGTTTTCCTCCTTTTCTGAAAACAAAAACAGGCTTAACCAAAATCTTAAAAGCACATACGAGTGCTTCTAAAGATCTTGGTTAAGCCTGTTTTCACAGTAACATTCCTTGTTTCTTTATAGCGCGATTATAACAAAACAAAAATGCATTGTCAACTGTTTTGTTCTCTATTCCAATGGCTGTATGTAGAAATTTCCCACAACGTCGCTGGAGTTTATGACATTGACAAAGGTATCGGGGTACTGCTCGCGGATGCGTTTCTTCATTTTTTTCACGTCGCCGTCGGAGAGGACGGTGTAGAGAAGATACTTTTTGTTGGCCGAGTAGGAACCGAAGCCCTTTAAGATGGTGCTGCTGTGGTTGGTCAGCTCCATCAAATCCGCAGACACGGCGGCCGGATTGTCTGTGACGATGAGCAGCGTCTTTTTCTTGTATTTCTTATAAAGCGTGTTGATCACCTGCGTGTTGCAGAACTGGTAGATGATGGAGTACAGTGCGATATCCATGCCGAAGATGGCTCCGGAAATGAGGATGATAACAGCGCTGAACAGCAGCATATAGTTGAAGGTGGATATCTTATATTTGGTGGAGAGGGACATGGCGATGAAATCCGTTCCGCCTCCGCTGGCCCGGTTGTTCAGGATGAGGCTCATGCCCAGGCCGTTGATGATTCCGCCGAATACGGAGATGAGAAGAAGGTCTCCGGTGATGGGGATGACAGGCAGCTGGTCGACCAGGATTGATACGGTCAAGAGGCTCACACAGGACAGAATCGTAAACTTTTTTCCGACAATGCGGTAGGCAAATACAGCCGGGATGGCGTTGAAAACCACGTTTAAGAAGGTGAAGGAGATCTTCACGTCAAAAAAGGCCAGCCCCACCCTCTGAATCAGCTTGGCGAGTCCGGAGAAACCGCCCGGAACCAGCTTCCCCTGTTCGACGAAGGTGTTTAAATTCACCGCTACGATGACACTTCCGAAAAGGATAAAAAAGATGGAGACAGCGTCGCGGAGCCGCTTATCCTTTCCTGCCTTTTCCGCATTCTTTTTGTATAAATCGGAAACACCCTGTTTTTCTGCCATTGGGACCCTCCTTTTTCCGGCAAAGACTTAACACATACTACCATTTCCCCATGAAATCCTGTATAATTATATTGTTTTACACAGGGGCACAGAAGGGGATTCGTATTTTTTCTGTTTCTATCATATCATATATTTCGGAAGAAGGGGTCTAAAAATTATGAAACAATTACTGCACTTTGACAGTATAAGAAAAAAGGTCATTTTTTTAGACTTGATCGTTGTTTTTCCGCTGTTCATCTTATTCTGTATTTTAATGAGCTATATATTTGAAGACGGCAATTACAAACTGAACTACAGCAAGCTGGACCTTCTGGAAGAAAAATGCAGCAATATTGCGAACAGGAATACAGAGATCATAAAAATATCGGTAGGCATGTATCTGGATCCTGAGATTAACCGCCTGATCTCGAAGAGGAACAGGCTGACGGGCTATGAATATATCAGTGCACAGGACAGCATACAGAGTAAAATGCTGGAGCTGACGGAATTGTTTCCGGACAGGCAGTATCAAATGATGCTGCTCTGTAAAAATGATATGAATTTTTATCAGTCCTCTTTAAACTTGATGCAGGATGCAGTTACACTGGATATGCTGGACGAGGAAAGCTGGTATCAGGAGGCGATGGAAAAGGATGATTCCATCTATTTCCTTCCAAAGTACAGGAGTCCTGTATTGCAGAAGCTGTTTCAGGAGGACAAGCTGTTTGCGGTTCAGAAACTGCGGAATTTAAACAGCGGAAGAGATGTCGGAATTATGATTGTGGCCATATCCCAGGATATCTGGGGGAATGTCATACTGGGCGATGAGGATTCCGATGAGAATACCATCGTCATCGATCAGTACAGAAAAATAATATTTTCTTCCGATCCCAGAATGTATGGATATGAGGTGGAGGACAATTCTTACTATAATCAGATAACAAATTATACGAAGGGATTTTTTCTGGGAAATGTGATGAACCAATACAGCCATATACGGTTTGCCAGTATTGATGGTTTGGGCTGGAAGCTGATTTCCTATGAACCATACCGCCATGGCTGGACTTCCTTCTATGTAATCCTTTTCCTCGTCCTGGGAACCGCGATGTTTCTTGTGCTCATCGTCATAGTCTTTTATAACTGCAGCTTTATCTCCCGGAGAATGGAGAAATTAAATAAAAACATCCTGGAGGTGACAAATGGGGATTTAAAGACAAGAATCCAGGATGACTATGAAATAGAGTTCCATGAAATCTGTCACAATTTTAATTATATGCTGGACCACATTGAAAATCTGATGAAGCAGCTGGAGATAGAAGAGGAAGAAAAGCACGCCCTGGAGATCCAGGCTTTGCAGGCACAGATTAACCCGCATTTCTTTTATAATACGCTGGTGACCATCCGGTTTATGATTCAGATGGAGGAATATAATGAGGCAGACAGAGCACTGCTTGCCTTTTCGAAATTGCTGAGAAAATCCTTTGTGAATTCCCAGAAGATCATTCCGATCAAGGAAGAACTGGCCATGGCGGAGGATTATCTGGAATTAATGAAGCTCCGCTATCGCGATAAATTTCAATGGAAAATACTAGCGGCGGAAGACGTAGTGGAATTGGGGATTCTGAAGAACGTCATCCAGCCGTTGGTCGAAAACAGCATCTCTCACGGCTTTAACATGAAAGACGGTATGGGCCATATCGTCATATGCGCATACCGGATAAAGGAAAATGTCGTAATCGAGGTGGAAGACGACGGTGTGGGGGTAGACCTGGAAAAGATAAATAACAGCATACATAATCAGCAGACCGTGAAGGCCAGAGATCAGCTGAACGGAATCGGGCTTTCCAATATTCAGATGAGAATTTTACGGAATTTCGGCGATCAATATGGACTGAGTGTAGAGGTGAATTCATCGGGCGGTGTTACTTTCCGGATGAAGATACCTGTCATTAATATGGAGGGGGCAAACAGTTGAATATCGTAATTGCAGATGACGAGGAGATCATCTTAAAATGGATGAAAAAGAATATCGAAGCGCTGTCGCCGGAGCATCATGTGATCGAAGCGTGTATCAATGGAATGCAGGTTCTGAATTGCTGCCTGAACCATCAGGTCGATGTGCTGTTTACCGATATACGTATGCCGATCATGGATGGGATGGAGCTGCTTAAAAAGCTGAATCAGAATCATGTCCTGCCTTATACGGTTGTCCTGAGTGCGTATGATGACTTTTCTTATGCAAGGGACTGTCTGAAGCTGGGGGTGAGTGAGTTTCTCTTAAAGTCTGAGATTACGAAGGACGAACTGGAAGTGTGCCTGCAGACCGCGAAGGAACGGATCAGGAATCAGGGGGCGGCGGAGACAGAACAATCATCTCCCGCCCGGGAGATGGAAAAGGTTCTGCTGCAGTGCTTTAAAGAACCGGACTATATTTCCAGGGATATCTTAAAACAGGTCTGGAATACCTGCTGTGAGATAAAAGGGAGTTATGCAGTGATCATCTTCCGCGATACCGATCGGATATCGAATCAGGAACAGCTTAAGGAGATTCTGCCATTTGCCTTTCAGGAGGAGAAGAGGGTGCTCTACTGGCTGCCAAGGAGTGAGCGGGAGATCCTTGTACTTACGGAAATGAATCATGACAACCCTCAGAAGCTTACGGAAAAAATATATGAGACGGTCGCCTCCTTCGGCGGCAGCAATATGTATGTCAGCAGCTCCGAAACCGGTAAAACGGTGGACGAACTGGAGACATTATACCAGCATTCACAGGAGGTTCTCACCTATCAGCTGTTTTACAGGCACATTGGCGGACTGAATTATGAAACGATGAAGAACCGGATCAGTCATATAGAGGCTGGACTGGAAGCAAAGTTTGAAAAAATGGAGCTGCTGATCAACAGCCGGGCCTGGAGCAGTATAGTCGAGGAAATGGAAGCGATATTTGATTATGCGGGAAAAACGGAGCCGGATGTATCCTGCATCAGAAGGCTGTTTCTAAATACCTTACTGAATCTGTATTGGAGTCATCTGGAGGATGCGGACAGAAGAGTGTTTTCGATCGATAAGATCATTGAAGTGACACACTGTACCGATATTGGCCAGCTTGAAACAAAGGTTTTGACGCAGGCGGAAGAAATCCTCCGGGTATTGATCGGCAAACAGAAGAAATACAGTGAAGCTGTATTTCTGATCATGCAGTATATGGAAGAACGGTATGCAGACTCCATTACACTCGATGAGCTTGCAAACCATGTACATATGAACCGCAGCTATATCTCCCATCTCTTCAAAAAAGAGACTGGCAGGAATATTAATACCTATCTGTTAGAGCTTCGAATGGCAAAAGCGAAAATTCTTTTAAAGAACAGTAACCATAATATTCAGGATATCTGCTGTCAGATCGGGATCCCGGATTCGGCCTACTTTAGTAAGGTATTTAAAAAGTATGCCGGTATGACACCGATCGAATTCAGGCGCATCAGCAATGAAAACTGATGCGTCTTTTTATTTCAAAAAAGCAACAAAGTATAAATTGTATAAAAGTTCTAAATAAATTACAAAAAGATCAAAATAAATTTAAAATATGCAAGATATACTAAGGAGATAAAATGAAAAGTGGTAAAAAAGATACAAAAAAACAAATGAATGACAGAAAAAGATATACATAGTACATAGTAAAAGGACGCGAAATCAGTATAATATAGTTATCAAGTTCCTGGAGTACAACAACCATAAACAAAAGGAGAGGGAAGTTATGAGAAGAAATTGGAAAGTTATCTTAAGCGCAGCAGCAGTCAGCTGTATGGTGTTGTCTTTGGCCGCCTGTGGAGGCGGTAATGAAGACCTGGTTTCCGATGCAGGGAAGGATACCAGTGATGAAAATGTAAAACTGGTCTTTCTCAGGGCAGGAACCGAAGATTATAAGAAGGATGCCTTTACTCAGATGATAGAAGGATTTGAAGCGAAGTATCCGAATTATACGGTAGAGTATCAGGAAGCTCCCTGGGGAGATGATTTTGAAACAAAACTGAACACTGGATTTGCTTCCGGAACGGCACCGGACGTCATTCACTACTCCCTGGCATCGATCGGTGCGAGAGTACCCATGGGACAGTATGAGTGCCTCGACTCGTATGCCGAAGGCTGGGAGGGCATGGAAGATATGTATGACAGCGTAAAAGAAGCCGGAAGTATCGGCGGAAAGCTTTACGGTGTCCCGTACACGCCGGATGCACGAATGTTTGCGATCAATACAGAGTTATTTGAAAAGGCCGGGCTCGATCCGGATTCACCGCCATCCAACTGGGATGAGCTGTTGGAGGCCCATAAAAAACTGATGGTAAAGGATTCCTCCGGCAATGTAATCCAGTGCGGCTATGGAATTCCCACCAGCGGAAGAAATATCAACCAATACCTGGAGATATTCATTGTTCAGAACGGCCTGAGTAATCTGGTGGATGAAGCGAGCAATGAAATCCTGTTTAATAAACCGGAAGCAGTCGAGGCGATGGATTTCATGAAGCAGTTAAAGGATGCCGGTCTGGTGGACTGGAATAACACGCAGAAGGATCAGAATCCTTTCTACAATGGAACGGCGGCCATGACGGTTATTTCTGAAAATGAGTTTAATAATATCAACACAGGAGATCTGGAAGGAAAGATCAAGCTCGTTCCCATGTTTTCCAAGGTAAACAGCGGTACCTTCTGCGGGATGCATTTTATGTTTATGAATGCGAACTCCAAGAATAAAGAGGCTGCCTGGAAATTGATTGAGTATATGAGCAGCAAAGAGTCGATGCAGATCTGGATGGATACGGCAAAGACGGCTCCCGTTAGGTCCTCTTTGGAGGAGGCGTATCTGAAAAAAAATCCGGTAAATGGACCAATGATTATGGAAGCAATAGAAATTGGAAAAGGATCGCCCAAGGTTCCGTACTTTAACAGTGTATTTACTTATGTGGACGATGCCATGGAACAGGTATTCTATGGACAATTATCGCCTCAGGATGCGCTTAATGCAGCTGCGGAAAAGGTGCAGGAGGAAATTGATAATCAATAACTGCGGCAATGCGGTCTGTTTGATAAGAATAGGCCGCATTATTTATTCCCGCAGGCAGCAAGTCAGGTGTCCGGATGGCCGGACCTTTTATCAGGAAGAAGTGAGGAGAGAGGAAAGATGGCTGGAAAAAAAGTAAGAAAAAACACGCGCAGCGATAAAGAGGCGTATATCATGATATTGCCTGCTTATCTGATTTTTACTATTTTCATTCTGGTTCCGATCGGCATGGTACTGTTTTACAGCCTGACCGATTTCAATATGTACCAGATTCCCGGTTTTTTAGGGTTGAAGAATTATAGTAAGCTGTTTCATGATTCGGAGTTTCTCGCATCGGTTGGAAATACGCTGCTGTATACGGTTGTAACGCTGACCATTCAGCTGGTATTGGGGCTCTTGCTGGCGGTACTGCTTTATCGGGAATCCAGGGCAGTTCCTTTTTTCCGGACAGCGCTTTATATGCCCAATATCATGTCTATGGTGTGCGTATCCATGGTATGGCTGTGGCTGTATAATCCCAACTTCGGCCTTCTCAACAGCTTTTTAAAGCTTATCGGTATACCGGCCCAGCAGTGGCTCATTAATCCGAATCAGGCAATGTTCTGCATAATTATTATCGGAATCTGGAAGAACTGCGGATATTCCATGGTCATCTTCCTGGGAGGGCTTACCGGCATTCCCCAGTCCTTATATGAGGCAGCGGAGCTCGATGGGGCAGGCGTTTTCCATAAGTTTCTCTATATCACGTGGCCGATGCTGTATCCCACGACCTTTTTCCTGCTCGTAACAGGAATCGTAAACAGCTTTGCAGTGTTTGAACAGGTAAATATTATGACGAACGGCGGGCCTTTAAACAGAACAACGACGATCGTCCATCAAATATACAGGAGAGGTTTTCTGGAGTTTAAAATGGGGTATGCGAGTGCCATGGCGGTTCTGCTTCTGGTATTTTCTTTAATCGTTACCATGATGGTGTTCAAGTTTGGCAATAAAGGTCAGGATGTGGATGTTTCATAGGAGGAGCGAAGATGAAAAGGAAAAAAAGGTTACATATGATCTGGATAGTCTGTATGGCAGTGGTTTCTTTGATTATCCTGCTTCCGATTCTTGTAATGATTTTGACTTCATTTAAAACAACAGGGGAGATTAACTCGGCGGTATTTCATTTCCTGCCGGAGTCGCTGAATCTTGATAACTATAAGGCGGCGATGTCCACCGGAAGCTGGCTGATCTATTTCAGGAATTCCCTGGTCATCACCCTGATCAGCATTGTATTCTCACTGTTGTTTAATTCCGTCGCGGGGTATGCGTTTGCCCGGCTGCATTTTAAAGGATCGAAGGTACTGTTTACACTGCTGCTGGTCGGCCTTATGATGCCGCCGCAGGTAACGATGCTGCCCACGTTCCTGATTATGGCGAGATTTCCGCTGATCGGTGGAAATGATATTCTGGGATTTGGCGGTTCGGGATTAATGAATACGTTTCCCGGCGTGATTATTCCATTGGTATCGGGGTCCTTCGGCGTCTTCCTGTCGAAGCAGTTTTACGAGAATTTTCCCAGATCCCTCGATGAAGCCGCCATGCTTGACGGGGCCGGTAAATGGAAAACGTATTTCTATATCTACCTTCCCAATTCAAAGGTTATTCTTGCAACCCTGGCGCTGTTAAAGGGATCGTCAGTCTGGAACGATTACTTATGGCCTTTGGTCATGACAAATTCAGTCAATATGAGAACCGTACAGCTGGCGCTTACCATGTTCCGGGATGAGAGCACGGTGCGCTGGGGCCCCATGATGGCGGCGGCAACGTTAATCTCGCTTCCGATGATTCTGTTATTCCTGTGTGCACAGAAGTATTTTGTACAGGGAGTTGTTTCGACCGGAATTAAGTAGCAGCAGAGAGGAGTACAGGGATGAAAAGACCTAATATTATTGTATATTTTTCGGATCAGCAGCGCTGGGATACGCTGGGGTGTTATGGACAGCCGCTTTTAGTTTCCCCCAATCTCGACAGACTGGCAAAGGAGGGCGTGAAATTTGAAAATGCCTTTACCTGCCAGCCGGTTTGCGGTCCCGCGCGTTCCTGCCTGCAGAGCGGTAAATATGCGACACAGGTAAACTGCCATAGAAATGCGCTGGCATTGCCGCAGGATATAAAAACGCTGGCCGATTATTTCCACGAATCTGGTTATGAGACGGCTTACGTGGGTAAATGGCATCTGGCCTCAAACAGAAGCAGCTATACGGCGCCGTTCGATGAGGAAAACTACGAGACTCGGGCGATTCCTCCGGAACGCAGGGGCGGGTATCGGGATTATTGGATGGCGGCCGATGTTCTGGAGGCGACCTCCCATGGATACGATGGATATGTGTTTGACCGAGAAGGGAAAAAATGTGAGTTTATCGGTTACCGCGCGGATTCCATTAATAATTATGCGATTCATTACCTCCACCAGTATGATGGGGAGAAACCATTTTTTCTGTTTATTTCTCAAATCGAGCCCCACCATCAGAACGATCACGGCCGGTTTGAGGCGCCGGATGGCGCGCGAGAGAAGTTTACCGGCTATGAGCTGCCGGCTGACATTCCTGTGGATAAGGGAGACTGGAAGGAACATTACCCGGACTATTTAGGCCAGTGTCACAGCCTGGATGAAAATGTCGGGCGGCTTGTCGATACGCTGAAGGCGAGGGGATTGTGGGAGAATACGATCCTGTTTTATACATCAGACCATGGCTGCCATTTCTGCACAAGGAACAGCGAATATAAGCGCTCCTGTCATGAGGCAAGCATCCATATTCCGCTGCTTGCTGTGGGCGGACCGTTTATAGGAGGCAGAACCATCACGGAGCTGGTCAGTCTTATTGATTTGCCGGTGACGCTGCTTGACTGTGCAGGAATAAAGAAACCGGAGGATTTTCAGGGGAATTCGCTGAAATCCCTTGCCGATGGGACCTCAAAAGGCTGGGAGGACTGTGTGTTTATACAGATCAGTGAGAGCGAGGTTGGCAGAGCAATCCGGACCGATCAGTGGAAATACGCAGTCGCTGCGGATGCGGATGGCTGGAGCTGCCCGGGGGCGGATGTCTATTATGAACAGTACCTGTTTGATTTAGAGCACGATCCGGCGGAATGCTGCAACCTGGCGGGAGACCCTGCCTTTGAACCGGCAAGAAGGGTACTGCGTGAGAAACTCCTGCTTTGTATGGAGCGGGCTGGGGAGAAGAGACCGGAGATTCGTCCTTTTCGAGAGGGCTGAAAGGAGGAGCGGAGATGAAAGCAATCATGGTAATGTTTGATTCCTTAAACCGCAGATTTCTTGAGCCGTATGGCTGTCAGGAGACGATCACTCCGAATTTTCTCAGACTGGCACAGAAAACCGTGCGGTTTGAGAACAGCTACGCCGGAAGTCTGCCCTGTATTCCTGCAAGGAGAGAGCTGCATACGGGCCGGTATAATTTTTTGCACCGGTCCTGGGGGCCTATGGAGCCTTTTGACGATTCCATGCCGGGAATCCTGCGGGGGCATGGGATCCATAGCCATCTGGTCAGCGATCACGGCCATTATTGGGAATGCGGAGGTGCAACGTATCACACTCAATATACGACATGGGAAAATATACGGGGTCAGGAGGGAGATCCCTGGGCTCCTGTGGTTGGAGGCGCAGAGGATGCGGACCCGAATTTTGCCGCATTTACAGAAGGGCTGCGCAGCGGACTGTACAGGCAGAACCTGGCAAACCGCACAAGAGTGACTGGAAAAGACCAGTACCCATTGGTGAAGACCTTTGACAAGGGTCTTGAATTTTTGAGAGAAAATGAGGGAAAGGATTCCTTCTTTTTACAGATAGAGTCATTTTCTCCCCATGAGCCCTTCATGGCGAGCAGGGAGTTTAAGGATATGTATCCCGGGAAAACAAAAGGTAAAAAGTATGAATGGCCGGATTACGCGCCGGTAAAGGAATCCGCAGAGGAAGCAGACGAGATTAAGTACTCCTATTTCGCCGACTTAACAATGTGTGATGAGCAGTTGGGCCGTCTGCTGGATTACATGGACGAAAAGAATCTGTGGGAAGATACGATGGTTATTGTCAATACGGATCATGGATATATGCTGGGAGAACACGGGTATTGGGCCAAAAACTATATGCTCTGCTACGATGAGATTGTCCATACGCCGCTGTTTATCTGGGATCCAAGGTTCCGTGAATCCGCCGGAACGAGCAGAGAGGCGCTTGTGCAAACGATAGATCTGCCGGTTACGATTCTGCAGTTCTTCGGAATCGATCCTGCCGCAGATATGCAGGGGCAGGACATTTCCCGGATCATAAAGGGGGAGAAAGGCAGCCGGACGTGCGGGCTGTTCGGAATATTCGGGGCCCATCTGTGCTGTACAGATGGAAGATACGTGTATATGAGGGCGCCTCGAAATCTGAAAGCCCCATTTCATGAGTATACGTTAATGCCAACCCATATGATGACGTTCTTTACGACGAAAGAGCTGGAGTCGATGGAACGCCACGAGGCCTTTTCCTTTACAAAAAATTGTCCCATTATGCAGATTGATGCAGATCCGGCAGTCCGGTGTATGGAGGAGGGGGACTATCTGTTTGACTTATGGAATGATCCGGGGCAGGAGCATCCGATTGTATCGGAAGATATAACAGGCGAGATGGAGCGGAGCATGTACCGGCTTATGAGGCTTAACGATGCTCCGGAGGAGTTGTATTTAAGGTTCGGTTTTGTTTGAGTGTGGAGCTGGCTGTGAGGAGGATGTGATTCATGGTGGAGAAAGAATCCCAGGTTCGAAGAAATTCGGCAAGGGATTCTTTTTTTGCGGCTGCTTATAGCGGCCGCCAGGCGTAGACGGCTGTCTTAAATCAGACTTCGAGGCATCCCCATACTGTGTAATAATTTATAACATTTCCCATAATTTATTCCTATTTATTTCCCCTCTCAATTCCCCTATAATAAAACCATCAGAAATACCTGCGCAGGTTCAATGAGAATGATGCTACTATAAGGAGGAGGACTTATACTATGAGAAAAGGTATCTATAAAGCGGCGGCCCTGATTCTTGCCGGAACAATGTGCGCGGGCCTTACAGCCTGCAGCGGAAAGACTCAGGAAACAAAGGTCCAGGAGACAGCGGTTCAGGATACAAAGGAGGCGCAGACCGGAGAAACAGGAAAGGAACAGGCTTCGGAAGCGGGGAAGGAGAGCGCCGCGCCAAAGAAGAAGGTATCACTGGTTCTTGCTACAAACTGGGGTGAGGGGGACTCCAAGTATAACTATTTCTATCCGAAGTTTCAGGAATTTCAGGAAGCGAATAGCGATACGATGGACATTACTCTGGAGACTTACAGCACAGAGGACTACAAGACAAAGATTAAAACACAGACAGCTTCCGGTGATCTGCCGGATGTATTTACCTATTGGGGCGGCGCGATGATGACCGACATGGTGGAAGCGGGACTGCTGCTCGATGTGGAAGAGTACTTTAACGCGTCGGATCAGGTAAAGAGAGACGGATTTGAACCGACCTCCTTCGGATATTACACGGCTTCCGACGGAAAGACCTACGGAATCCCGATTGAATCCACCAGGGGAATATTCCTGGCCAATAAGCAGCTGTTTTTAGAGAACGGGCTGGAGATTCCAAAGACCTATGAGGAGCTTTTAAAGACTGCAAAGGCTTTTAACGAAAAGGGTATTATCCCGATCGCGATCGGCAGCAACGGCGGTACACCGTCTGAATTCTTTTTCAGTGAACTGTATGGCCAGTATGAGGGGGCGGCAAAAGAACTGGAGGAGCTGGCAGCGACCAGGACCTTCAATACTGAAAATGCGCTTAAGGTAGCGAACAATATAAAGGATATGATCGATCAGAAGATGTTTCCTGCGGATACGGTGGCCAACGGGGGATGGGCTGCCAGCCTTCAGCTTTATACCGACAGGAAGGCGGCTATGACCTATACGTATCCATGGATGTTTGAGTCCATACCGGAAGAGATTCAGGAAGCCAGTGAGATCGTACCTTTGCCCATGCTTCCTGACGCGGATATCGATCCGGCCGGTATCATGACAGGGTTTACGGTATACGGATTTGAAATTAATAAGGCTTCCTTTGAGGATGCGGCAAAGCACGATGCCATGGTTAAGCTCTGTGACTTCCTTGCTTCTGATGAATTATCCGCAGAGCTGACAAAGAGCGGCATGATTCCGGCAAAGAATATTGAAATTGATATGGACAGCCAGAAGCTTATCTTTAAGAAAATGATGGAATATGCCCAGGATAAAAAGCTGATTTCCGTCCACTATACAACCATGCCCGATCAGGATGCCGTTAATATGATGGATTCCAGCTTAGACGAATTCTTTATCAATGCGTTGACGCCGCAGGAGCTGATCGACAAGGTACAGGCGGTTTTGGACAAGAATAATAAGTAAATGGGGAAATAATGGGGCTGTTCCGGAACGAGAGGAACGGCCCCGTTTTAAGGTGATCGCATGAAAAGAAAATACTCTAAAAAATATCATAATCTGCCGGTTACTGTGATGTTCCTGGCACCTGCATTTTTAATCTATACGGTCTTTCTGTTCCTGCCGCTGATTCTCACGTTCTGGTACAGTCTGACGACCTGGAACGGCGTTTCCGCGAAGGTCTTTGCAGGACTTGACAATTACAGGGAGCTCGCGGCGAGCAGTGACTACTGGCTCACGTTTTCCAACACGGTAAAGCTTACCGTGATCTCTCTTATCGTTCAGATCGGAGCCGGAATTCTTCTGGCTTACCTCTTATACAGCTGGACGAAGGGGATGAAGATCTTCCGCACCATCTATTTCCTTCCGGTGGTTATCGCACCGGTTGCCATCGGTCTGATGTTTTCCCTGTTTTATAACAGCGAAATCGGTATTTTCAATAAGATCCTGACAGCGGTCGGTCTGGGAAGATTTGCGACAAACTGGCTGTCCAATCCGCGTACACTGCTATATGCGGTTATGGCGCCGCAGGTATGGCAGTATATAGGCCTTTATGTAACCATATTTTTAGGAGCGCTTCAATCGGTGCCGGAGGACTTGATCGAGAGCGCGCAGATCGACGGGGCGGGGAAATTACAGTCATTCTTCCACGTCATCCTGCCGCAGATCACCGGATTTATGAATATCTGCATTATCCTGTGCCTGACCGGATCGTTGAAGGCATTCGATCATTCCTGGATCATGACAGGAGGTGGACCGGGAGTGCGCTCCGCATACCTGGGAGTATTCATGTATAAGTCGGCCTTTGTAAATTCGGATTTCGGCCTCGGAAGCGCGGTGACGATTACCATTGTGGCGGTGTCATTAACGGTTACCATACTGTTTAACTGGTTTGCAGACAGAAAGAAGGGGTGAGGCTTGTGGAACGATTTTTAAAACGATCTCTGAAATACAGGGTTACCGCTGTTTTGTGCTATGCCATCATGAGCATATCGGCGGTCGTAGCGCTTTACCCTTTTATATGGGTGGTCTTTTCCTCGCTCAAGGACAACAATGAGATTTACAGCAATTCCTTCGGCCTTCCGAAGGCGGCGGTGTGGTCAAACTACGCGGAGGCGTGGAAGGGAGCCAGGGTCGGCCGGAGCTTTGTTAACAGTATTCTCGTCTGCCTGGTAACGCTGGCGGTGCTTACCGTAATTACATCCATGGCCAGCTATATTCTTACGAGGGTTACGAAGAGCAGACTGCTGTCCGTGTACTTTTCTCTGGGCATCATGATTCCGGTGCATGCGCTTTTGATTCCCTCCGTACTGATCTTTAAAGGGCTTCATCTGATCGACCATCTGTCCGGCCTGATGATTGTATATACGGCGGTAAACATCTCTTTTGCCATGTTTATTATGAACGGTTTCATGGAGGGAATCCCCAGGGAGCTCGATGAGGCGGCGACGATCGACGGTTGCGGCCGGGCGGGAATCTTCTTTCACATTGTGTTTCCGGTAGCGAAGCCGGGAATCGCCACGGTGGCCACCATCACATTTTTAAACTGCTGGAACGATCTACTTCTGGGGCTGGTGCTGATCTCCACGCCTGCCAGAAAGACGCTTTCCATGACAATCTCCGCGCTGAAGGGATCTTACGTGACACAGTACGGTCTCCTCTGCGCCGGCTTCGTCATCTCGATCGTTCCGGTAGTCTTTATGTATCTGCTGTTCCAGAAACAGGTTATAGCGGGTATGACTGCGGGAGCAGTCAAGGGTTAGGCGCGTCCGGAAAGGAAGCGCCGGAGGAGGAAATAACATGGTAAAATTTACACATGACGGAATCCGGATAAACGGAGTGGAAAGGCCTCTGTACAGTGGTTCGATACACTACTGGAGGACGAGAAAGAAAGACTGGCGGCATGTTCTGTCACAGATCAAGGGCATGGGATTTGAGATCGTGGAAACGTATATTCCCTGGTCGGTCCATGAATATGAGGAAGGAAAGTATGATTTTGGAGAGATCGAGGAAGAGAAGGATCTGGACCTGTTTTTAACCCTCTGCGAAGAAATGAATCTGGCTGTCATCGTTCGCCCGGGACCTCATATTAACGCGGAGATGACCGGTTTCGGATATCCGGAGTGGATTCTGATGGATGAGGAGATTCAGGCGAAAAATCCGTGGGGAACCACGGTTCTGTATCCCTATGCCACGGGTCCCTTTCCCATCCCTTCCTATGCGAGTGAAAAGCTGTATGAGAAGACGGAGATTTATTTTCAGAAGCTGAATCCGATTCTGCAGCGGCACTGCGGCGGCAGCGGCTGTATCTGCCTGATCCAGGCGGATAACGAGACTTGTAATTTCTTCCGGGACAGGCCGTATATCATGGATTACTCGGACTGCTCGAAGGAACAGTACCGTAAATTCCTGGCGGAGCGATACGGTACCGCGGCGGCCATGAGCGAGAGGTATCACAGAAATTACAGCGGATTTCAGGAGACAGAACCGCCCTGCGGCTTTGAGAAAGGCGATTTTTCATCGCTCTGCTATTACCTGGACTGGATAGAATTTAAGGAGTATCAGATTCTCGCTGCTCTGGGGCGGATGGTGGACATCATAAACCGCCTGGAGCTGCCGGTACCGATTTTCCATAACTGCGCGTATCAGAACTATACGCCTGTCTCGGTTCAGAGAGACGAGGAGATACCAGGCCTCATGGCGGCTGGGATCGATGCCTATCCTGAGCCGGGAGATACCGCCATGCTGAAGGAGAGAATTCGGTATCTGGCCGGCAGCAGCCGTTTTCCGTTCGTGCCGGAATTTGGTTCCGGCTCCTGGTTTGACCGGGAAGTGCTTCTGACCGCAGAGGAAGAGCGGTTCGGATACCTGTATTCTGTGATGAATGGTTTAAAGGGCGTGAATTTCTATATGCTGGCGGAGCGGGACAGGTGGACGGGCTGTCCCGTGACCAACGACGGAAGAATCAGGAAGCCATATTACGAGATGTTCTCGGATCTGCTGAGACTGTTGAAAGATCATGAAATATACCATTTTAACCGCTCGCCCCGCGTGCTGATTTTAAAGAATTACGATATGGGGAGGCTGAAGGCCCTCTATTCCGTGATGGACTGCAATTCGTTTTCGTCCAACTGCTTCATCAAGGGGCCGGATATACCTGCCGCGCTGTTTTTGCCGGAGGAAGAGCCGGAATTTTATCTGGACAGGGAATTGAATTACTGGGATGATGCCTGGGTAAAAGGACTGGCAAAGCGCTTTGACGAAGAGCATGAAATCTATGATTATTCCGATGAATATCTGGACTATGACAGGTGGCTCCCATACGATGTGATAGCGGCGGCATCGGGTGATATCATGGATGCGAAGACGCAGAAGTGCCTGGCGGATTTTGCCGGTCTGCCGGGAAAGACGGTAATTCTGGGGCCGGTCATTCCCCGGTATGACAGAACCTTAAAGTCCTGTGAAATACTGAAGCACATGGTGGAAGAGGGGGAGGACTCCGGAATTCTGTTTGCGGAAGAGCCGGGAGAGATCGGTGCCGTTTTCTGGGATCGGTTAAGGCGGAGCAGAGAGTACGGATGCGAAGATCCGGAGATCGAGCTGGCTGTGCACCGGAGGGAGGGAAGCGGATATCACCTGCTCTATATAGCCAATCTCTCAGGAGAAGAGAAAACGGCATTTATAACGTGCGCAGAAGGACGCCGTTTTTCGGTAATGCAGGGGCCTGCGGAGATAAAAATGGAGAAAGACGGCATAACGGCACAGATCTCCGGTTATACTGTAGCCATTTTGAGTGTGGAGGAGAACGTATGATAGACGGTGGTTTAAAAGTGGAATATTTGGACCCGGAGCTCTGGACGCATCTGGGGGAAATCCTTCGGCCATTATCCGGGCATGGGCAGGTTCTGCACGTCAGAAGGCTGGCTTCCGGTTTGTACCGGGCGGTTCGGTGCAGCAGGGGAACAGGCACCGTGTGTGTGAGTGATTCCGGCTGCCCGTTCCTCGATCTTTCCCAGTATATGGAAGGAGAAGAATTGAATACGGAGCGGATTTTTCGGGATTTTTATGATATTATGGAAATCAGGATTTATACGCTGGAAGGTCTGCGGAAGTGCTTCGCAGAGAGCCAGAAAGTGGAGCTGTATCAGCTGGATATTGATCAGGCAGTATCTGAAATCTATGGTATCTTCGAGAGCACGGCTGGAGTGGCCGTTATACGGAGAGAGGAAGAAGGAGAACGCTGGTATTTTGAACGGCTGAGACGGCTTTTGGGGGATAAAGACGGAGACCATGTGTATCTGTTGTGGATTACGGATGGCGGGGCGCTGTATTTTAACTGCATTCTGGAGATGAGGAAGGGGAAAATGGTGGGAATCTCCACATCGGACAGATATGGCGGGGAACGGGATTATGATAAGGTTCTGGGTTTGATGGAGAAGGAGTACAATAGGAAGCCGGAAGTACTCTGTATGGAGCTTTCGGAATATCGTACTTACGAAAGGATATGTGGGTTTTAACAGCGGAGGGATAAGGATGAGGAAGACGGAAAAGGGGAACCGGAGTTCACTGAAGGTGAGATTTACACTTGCCATGGTATTGATGTCGCTGATTCCAGGGTTGATACTGGCGGTAGTTTACTACAGGAATGTGAGGGACTTCTACCAGGATAAGACCTGGATGTACCAGGAGAATACCTTGAGGCTGATGGATGCGAAGATGCAGGATATCATCAAGCAGAGCGAGGTGGTGCTGAACCAGGTTCTGGGACTTTCCGTCACCTCCGACCTGTTCTCCGGCTACTCAGAGATGAATGCCTATGAGCGCTTAAACCTGATGCGCAATATAAACGGCACGCTGTCGAACATCCGGATTGCCAATAATTCCATCGATCATATTTATCTGCTGGCGTTTGACGGAGGCGCCTATTCGTCTAATGTGGGCTGGAATAAACGTGAATTTGCCGAAAATGACTGGACGGAGATTCGGGAAGACCAGCCAGGCGGAAGTATTATCGTGCCGACACATCCGGCCGCTTACAAATACTTGAACTCCGGAGCGGCGGATCCCCTGGTGGTCAGTATCGTAACGTATTTAAACCGCTATACGGGAAACAGCGTCATTGGGCTGGTACAGATTGATTTGAGCTATGAAAAGATCAGGGCGGCCATGGACTGCATGGAGATGGATGACAGTGATATGGCGTTTGTCGTGGACGAAGAGGGGCGGGTAATCTTTGCGCCGAAGGAGTCCATGGTGGGACTTTCTGCGGCAGACGTTTCTCTGGGGACGTATAGTCTGGCGCAGATTCTTTCTGCTGTCGACGGGGGCACGGAGGAGGACGGAAACTTTTCCATTCATCTGGACTATGGAAGAGACAGCGGCACGATTCGCAAACGCCGCGTAGGAAACAGTGGATTCTCGATTATTCAGATCAACAGCGGACGAATGCTTAAGCAGGAGCTGGACCGGTTCCGTAAGGTATGGGCGGCCGTGGTCGGTGCCTGTATGGTGTCCGCGGCTCTTCTCGCCTCGAGCCTGTCGGCCGGCATTGTGAAACCGGTCACCAGCCTCATAAGGAGTATGAGCCGCGTCAGCCGCGGCGATTTTTCCACAAAAGTGGAGACACCGAAGGATAAAGACTTATCCGAGCTGGCCTTAAGCTTTAACACCATGGTGTCCGAGGTGGATAAGCTGATGCGTGAAAATATAGAAAAAGAGAGAGAACGGCTTAACATGGAGCAGACGGCCCTCAATTCCCAGATCAATTCCCATTTTCTATATAATACCTTGAATACCGTGAAGTGGATGGCGGTGCGGGCGGGGAATGAGGAGATCGCGCGGATGGTAGTAGCCCTGGTTAATATGCTGGAATACAGCTGCAAAAAGATCGATGTGCCCGTTCTCATCTCAGAGGAAATAAATTTCATCAAAAATTACGTCTGCATCCAGGAAGGGCGGTGCTGCAGCAGCGTTCATATGAAGTTTGACATCGATCCGAAGCTGGAGAATTGTCTGATCTTAAAGATGCTGCTTCAGCCGGTGGTGGAAAACGCCATGCAGCACGGCTTTGGAGAGGACAATATCGATAACCGGATCCTGATAACCGGAAGGCTTCTTGGAGACCGGGTACAGTTTCAAATCCGGGACAATGGACAGGGCTTTCTGTATGAGGGCTTCGATAAACTCACCGGCGTGGGGCTTCATAATATTCAGGACAGAATCCGGCTGAACTATGGAGACGGCTACGGCGTGGAACTGGAAAGTGAGCCAGGAGAAGGAACTGCAGTGACGGTGGAAATACCGGTTTGCGAAAAGGCGGAGGAGGCAGATGGAGAAGATTTTAATCGTTGACGACGAGATGTTTTCCAGGACGGCTATTGAAGATATTCTGCGGGCCGAGTGGAGCGGCATAGAAGTCTTCAGTGCCAGAGGAGCCTCAGAGGCGCTGGGAATCTTAGAGAGGGAAGAGATTGACCTTTTGATGACGGATATCAAAATGCCTGGTATGAACGGCCTGGAGCTGCTGGCGGAGGTGCGAAGACGAGGCCTTTCCATGGAGGTCATCATATTGAGCAGCTATAATGAGTTTGATCTTGTGAGACAGGCCATGAAGCTCGGCACGTTTGACTATTTGTTCAAGCCTGCCATGCTTCCGCCGGATATCATCGAGGTGGTTAAAAAGGCGCTGCAGAAACAGCGGGAAAAGAGCAGCAGCAGGATCACGGAATCTGACAGAAAGAGGCTTTCCAGAGACAGAGAACAGTTTTTTCGGGATCTCATAAGCGCGGCTGGAATCGGAAGAACCTGGTTTGAAGAGCGGGCCGCCGCATTTGGACTGCCGGAGCCGGTGGGAAAAAATGCAGTCGTGGTATTCCGGCTGATCCGGTACCGGAAAAGCATGGCGGAAATCTTTGAAAATGACGTTTCTCTGCTTCGGGCTTCTGTCTGCAATGTCATGTCCGAGGCGTTGGATTCCGTAAAGGACTGCCAGTTTCTGTGCAATAAGTTTGATGAGTACGTGTGGATTGTCTGGGAGGCACGGGAAGACGGAAGACAGGAGTTTTATGAACGGCTGGAAGCGCTGATCCGGACAGCGGCAGACTTTTTGAGCCGGTATTACGGGCTGGAGTTTTCCATCGGCATCAGCCGCAGCTCTGCCAGCCTGTTTGACTGCTGTCAGGGATACACGGAGGCTGCGGACAATGGAAGGGAAAGTGAAACGGGGATATTCTATGCCGGTGGTCCGGATTCCGGCAGTTTGAAACAGGAGATGCGGGCAGCCCTGGATTATATCCGGGACCATCTTGGGGATAAGGATTTGTCGCTTCAGACGGTGGCGGATCAGGTTGGCATCAGCCGGAATTATTTCAGCCGGATATTCAAGGAGGTCATGAGCGTCAATTTTATCGACTATGTCACCAGGCTCCGGGTGGAGAAGGCCAGAAGCCTGTATATGAACACGGACATGAAAATCTATGAGATTGCAGAGCTGGTGGGATATTCCGACTGGCATTATCTCTACAGCGTCTATAAAAAGCAGCTGGGACATTCGATGTCAAAAGAAAAGAGGAGAAAGAACCCATAAAATGGTGCTTTCTCCTCTTTTCTTCCGTCTTCTCCCTACAATTCGGGAGCAGTGTCATTAATGGACTTAACCTTTGAGATATCGATATCCTTGACCGAGAAGGACACTTGAAAGGAAGCATCCGTGCCCGCAAGGAAAAATGTGGTGGTCCCCGGCTGCAAAGTGATTGTCTCCTCCCCGTATGTCTTTTCTTCCGTATCCGCAAGGAGAACCGTGCTGTCCTCCGGTGTGCGGTAAGAGAGTGTAATGTCCCCTTTATTTCTGGTCAGTGTGTAGGTGAGAGAAACAGTGTCTTCCTCAGAGACATCAATTATTAAGAAATCGGCGTCGGTAATGTTTAAGTAGGCGTCAGCTTTTACGACGATGGAGCGGTCTGTATGTGTGACATTCAGTGAATGGAAGATGCTGGTCTGAGCATCGGTCAAATGATTCGGATCAGTGGCACAGGCGGTTATTGAGAGACAGAATATGATAAGTATTGTAAAGAGCGCGGTACGCTTCATGGTAAATCCCCCTTTCCTGGTTTTCCTGTTTGTCTGTAATATGAGAATAACAGATTGAAAGGAAAAAACAGAGCATAATTTTCTTAATATTTTCTAAAAGGATTTGTATTACCAGGATTGAGTCTTGTATTTTGTCTTATATGAGATATAATAAAGGAACGAAACAATGATCTGTTTCTTTTTTCAGCCGGTTCACAGCGGCTGAGTTTCAACCGGTTCTTTATGTTGTTTTACCATGGAGAATCGTCCTGGCGTTTCAGCCACAATTTCTCAAGTATTCTAATATCAAATTACAGGGGGAGGTCTGCCTATGACGAATATTTAGGTTTACATAAAATTTGTGTTTTTTTATTGCAACTACAGATAGAATCATTTATAATGGAGGTAGGAAAATGCAGCAGATCAACATAAACAGAAACTATAAAGACAGATTGTTCCGGCTGGCCTTTCAGGAGAAAGGGGATTTGCTGGATTTGTATAACGCTGTAAGCGGCAGACAGTATACGAATCCGGAAGATATTATAATTACCACACTTGCAGACGCGATTTATCTGGGGATGAAAAATGATATATCCTTTCTGGTATCGGACGTACTTAATTTATATGAACACCAGAGCAGCTTTAACCCTAATATGCCTGTTCGCGGGCTGAATTATTTTGCAGACACCTACCGGGAATATATTGAAATAAACGGACTGGATATTTATGGAGAAAAGCTGATCCGCCTTCCGATGCCACAGTATATCGTCTTTTACAATGGGATGAAAGAGGAACCGGACCGGGTGGAACTTCGGCTTTCGGATGCATTTTTGTGTCAGAATCCAGAGGAAAATGGTTGTCTGGAATGCAGGGCGACCATGATTAATATTAATTATGGCCATAATGAGGAACTGATGGACCGCTGTAAGCGGCTGAAAGATTATGCAGTGTTTGTGAACCGCATCAGGGAAAATGAAAGGAGAGGTATGGCTCTTAATGAAGCGGTAGAGCTGGCGGTTAATTCCTGTATCAATGAGGGGATACTTGCAGACATTCTGAAAAAGAACAGAGCGGAGGTATGCAATTTGATTCTATATGAATATGATGAGCAGAAGCAACTGGCGATTGCTCGGGAAGGCGCTAAGAAAGCGGGAAGAGAAGAAGGAAGAGAAGAAGGAAGAGCACAAGGAAGAGAAGAAGGAAGAGCACAAGGAATAGCACAAGGCCGTGAGGCGGAAAAAGTAATGGTTATTCGTAATATGGCAGCTAAAGCGCTTGATCCCCGATCAATTGCGGACATGCTGGATACGGAGGAATCTTACGTAAAAAACGTTTTGAATCTGCTGGCAGAGAAGATCGGGAAAACGGATTTAGAAATTGCCGGAATTCTATTGAACAGAAACAAAACAGGTAAAAATCCCTAAAATTAGGAATTAAGAGAAATTTATAAAAAGAACCAGGAAAGCGGCTATCGTTAGAAGCCGCTTTCCTGGTTTGTATAAGGCTTTTTGGGAGAAACAAATTTTTATAAAATTGCTGCTTTCATTTCCCTGATATACTCACACACCGGACCAACGCAGTCTTTTCCATATTTCGCCACCATCCGGACGATTGCGCTTCCAACGATGACGCCGTCGGCGTGTTCACTCATCTTCCTGGCCTGCTCCGGCGTGGAGATTCCGAAGCCGATGGCGCACGGGATGGGCTGTGCCTCTTTTACTAAGGAAACCATCTCTCCAATGTTGGTGGTGATCTCCGTTCTGACCCCGGTGACACCCATGGAGGAGACACAGTAGACGAAGCCCTCGGCCTCCTTCGCAATGGCGCGGATTCTCTCCTTCGATGTGGGGGCAATGAGGGAGATCAGTTCTAAGCCGTACTGATGGCAGAGCGGGAGCAGCTCGCCCTTCTCCTCGTATGGCATATCCGGGACGATCAGCGCGTCGATGCCGGTTTCTGCCGCCGTGCGGATGAATTTCTCACTTCCGTAGACGAAGATCGGATTGATATAGGTCATAAACGCCAGCGGTACATCTGTCTTCTCACGGATCCGTTTCACCATATCGAAAATCTTATCGGTGGTGGTGCCGGAAGCCAGCGCCCGTATGTCCGCCTCCTGTATGACGATTCCCTCGGCCACCGGGTCGGAGAACGGGATACCGATTTCTATTAGATCCGCGCCGGCGCCGGCCATGGCCACAATCAGCTCTTCCGTAACAGCAAGCTCCGGGTCTCCGGCAGTGACAAACGGGATAAATGCCTTACCTTCTGCAAATGCGTCTCTTACTCTACTCATAGATTTCTACCCCCTTATATCTGGCGATTGCCGCCACATCCTTGTCTCCGCGGCCGGAGAGATTGATGACGATTACCTGATCTTTTCCCATGGTCGGAGCGATTTTTCTTGCGTAAGCTACCGCGTGGGCGCTTTCGATGGCCGGGATAATTCCCTCCATCCGGGATAAGTACTCGAATGCATCTACTGCCTCATCGTCGGTGACGGGGACGTACTGAGCCCGGCCGGTGTCGTGCAGGGAAGCGTGTTCCGGCCCGATTCCCGGATAATCCAGCCCTGCGGAGATGGAGTAGACCGGAGCGATCTGGCCGTATTCATCCTGACAGAAATAGGATTTCATGCCGTGGAAGATTCCCAGGCTGCCGGTGGCGATGGTGGCGGCATTCTTATCCGTATCGACACCGTGTCCGGCGGCTTCGCATCCCACCAGCGCAACACCTGGCTCGTCGATGAAGTCGTAGAAGAGCCCCATTGCGTTGCTGCCGCCGCCGACGCAGGCGATCAGCATGTCCGGAAGCTTTCCTTCTGCTTCCATAAGCTGGGATTTTACTTCCTTGCCGATAATGCTCTGGAAATCACGGACGATCGTGGGGAACGGATGAGGCCCCATGACGGAACCCAGCACATAGTGGGTGTCCTCCACGCGGTTCGTCCATTCACGCAGCGTTTCGTTGACGGCATCCTTTAAGGTCTGTGTGCCGCTGGTAACGGGATGGACCCTGGCGCCCAGAAGCTCCATGCGGAATACGTTTAAGGCCTGGCGGTCGGTGTCTTCCTTTCCCATGTAGACCTCACACTCCAGCCCCAGGAGCGCGGCGGCGGTAGCCGTTGCAACGCCGTGCTGGCCTGCGCCGGTCTCGGCGATGACGCGGGTCTTGCCCATCTTCCTGGCCAGAAGCGCCTGCCCCAGCGCGTTGTTGATCTTGTGGGAGCCGGTATGGTTTAAATCCTCTCTCTTCAAATAGATCTTCGCACCGCCAAGATCTTCGGTCATCTTTCCAGCATAGTAGAGGAGAGAGGGCCTTCCCGTATAGGTGCGGTTTAACTCGTCGAGTTCGGCGAGAAACGCCTCGTCGTGAATATATTTTTCATAGGCTGCTTCCAGCTCATTTACTGCGTTCATCAGCGTTTCGGGGATAAATTGTCCGCCGTGCTGTCCAAATCTTCCTTTTGACATGATTAAACACTCCTTACTGTTTGTATGATTTCCTGTATCTTTTTCGGGTCCTTCCGTCCGTCGGTCTCGACGGCACTGCTTATGTCGAGGCAGCAGGCCTCCGTGTTCAGCGCTTCTTTTATGGTGGAGGCAGAGATGCCGCCGGCCAGAAACCACGGTTTTTCGATGTGGGGGATTAAGGACCAGTCGAAACGGACTCCGCTTCCGCCATACTGATCCTTGACAAAGGTATCAAAAAGCAGGTATTCGGCCGGATAACTCACGGCCCTGCGGATATCGTCCCCATCCTTTACACGCACAGCGCGGATAAGGGGAACGGAAGCGGCCAGCCTTGCCGCGGCCAGCGCCTTCTTTAAATCCTCTGCATACTGAACTGTCTCAAAGCCTTCCATATCGCCATGGAGCTGAACCGCGCCGATAATCCCCCGGCTCACGAGCCGTACGATGTCGGCGATGGGACTGTTGACAAATACTCCGACGGCCGTGATATCCGGTGATAAGAGCTTCTTCAGTCCGGCGGCCCTCATCTCACTCACATTCCGCTTGCTGGGCGCAAAGACGAAACCGATGTAGTCGGGCCGGTACTCGTTCACGGCTGCAATATCTTCCGGCCGTGTCAGGCCGCAAATCTTTATTCCCGTGTGCAACGAGTCAAACGGGCACGCTTGCGCGTCCATTTGGCGATTGCCGCGAGGGTCAAAAATCCCGCGGCCCGTCTCGTTGCAAATTTGATGTCCCGTTGCCTGCAGCGGGTTTTTTGACTTACTCATGTTCGGACTCCTTCTCTTCCTTCTGCATGACTCCCTGTATTTCTTTCCCCACACGCCTGTTTCCAGGAATCAAGTATTTTTTTCTTGTCGGCGGAACGCATTAACGTCTCGCCGATCAGAACGCCATCCACTCCGGCTTCATGAAGCAGCCGGATATCGTCCGCCGATTTTACTCCGCTTTCGGCGACGAAGAGTACATCGTCAGGCACCAGACTCCTTAATCGTATGGAATTGGAGAAATCCACTGAAAAGGTCTTTAAATTCCGGTTGTTGACGCCGATGATCCGTGCGCCCGCCCGGAGAGCAGATTTGATCTCTTCCTCGTCGTGGGCCTCGACCAGCGCGCTCATCCCCAGACTGTCACATAAATGGATCCCGGTACGGAGCGTCTCTGTGTCAAGGAGGGCGCAGATCAAAAGAACTGCGAAAGCTCCGATGACCTTCGCCTCGAAAATCTGATAGGGATCGACGGTAAAATCCTTGCGAAGCAGAGGAACAGAGACGTGCCGGCGGATTTCTTTCAGATATTCATTGCTTCCTAAAAAGTATTCGGGTTCCGTGAGGACGGAGATAGCGGCGGCTCCGGCGGCCTCATAATCCTTTGCGATATCCACATAGGGGAAATCGGAGGCGATCAGGCCTTTGGAGGGAGAAGCCTTCTTTACCTCGCAGATAAAGGACATTCCCGGCGCCTTTAACGCTTTTTCAAAGGAAAAGACACTTTCCTTCGAAACATTCCGCTGAACGCATGTGAGGGAGACTTCCCGTTCGGATTCGGACGCCTGCGAGGCCAGGTCCATCATGGTCGAAAGAGGGATGTTTTCTTTTGCCGCCTCTACCCGTTTGCGGGTGGAAGCAGCCAGTGTGTCTAAAATCATGAGGGGCCTCCTATTCCATTCCGCCGGCAGCCGATGGGGTGTTGTATTTGTTGGTTGCTTTTGCAAATTCCTCCAGTTTGGCGGCCGCCTTTCCGGAGTCGATCAAATCATTGGCCAGAGCGACGCAGTCTCCTATGGTACAGTCATCGATTCCGAGATAGAGGCTCAGAGCCGAGTTGAAGACGACGATATCGCGTTTCGGTCCGGTGAGCTTCCCGGTCAGGATATCTCTGGTAATCTGTGCATTTTCCTCAGGATTACCGCCGACCAGCTCCGGTAAGCTGCAGCGGGAGAAACCGAACTGTTCGGGAGTGATCTCGTACATGGTCAGCTCGCCGAAACGGATTTCACACACGTGGGTCGGTCCGGTGACGGTAGCTTCATCCAGCCCGTCGTTGCCGCAGACCACCAGTCCACGGTTGACGCCCAGATTGCTGAGCACCTTTGCCAGCGGTTCCACCAGCTTCTCATCATAGACACCCAGAAGCTGCATGGTGGCTCCGGCCGGATTGGCCAGAGGCCCCAGAATGTTGAAAATGGTGCGGACTCCCATTTCCTTGCGGACCGGTCCGGCATATTTCATGGAAGAGTGGTAGGACTGGGCGAACATGAAGCACATGCCAGTATCCTTTAAAATCTGTTCCGACTGTTCCACCGTAAGCTTTAAGTTCACGCCTAAGTTTTCCAGTACATCGGCGGCCCCGCTCTTGCTGGATACGCTTCGGTTTCCATGCTTTGCCACCGGAACCCCGCCTGCCGCGACCACAAATGCGCTGGTGGTGGAGATGTTAAAGGTGCCGGCCTCGTCGCCGCCGGTGCCTACAATATCAATTACCGCGAAGTTCGGTTCCAGCTTCAGCCCCTTTTCTCTCATGACCGTCGCGCAGGCCGTGATTTCGTCGATGGTCTCTCCTTTCATCCGGAGTCCTGTTAAAAATGCCGCCATCTGTGCGGGAGTCGTCTCGCCGCTCATGATTTCGTTCATAACCTCTTTTGCAGCCTCAAAGCTTAAATCCTGTCCTTCGATTACATCGTGAATCGCCTGCTGTATCATAGTCTGTTACCTCCATATATGAAAATTAACGTTGTTCGTTTCTGTTTGCCGGTGCTGTTGCCGGTCATAAATTATAGATTATAGGTTATAAGTTATAACTTATAGGTTAAGGAAATTCCGAAGTATTGTCATGCCGTCGGGGGTCAGAATCGATTCCGGATGGAATTGGAGGCCGTAGACCGGATAGTCGGTATGACGGACTGCCATGATCTCTCCCATATCGTCCTCGCCGATTATTTTTAAGGTATCGGGGAGAGAACTGCGTCTGGCGACGAGAGAGTGGTACCTGGCCGCCGGGATCTTCTCCGGAAGACCCAGGAAAATGGGATCGCTGTTGTCGATGGTGATGGTGCTCTGCTTTCCGTGCATCAGCCTTGCCGCGTGAACGATTTCGGCGCCGAATACCTCACAGATGCCCTGATGTCCGAGGCACACGCCGAGGATAGGAACCTCGCCCTTCATCTGGCGGACCACATCCTCACAGACACCGGCGTTTTTCGGATATCCGGGTCCGGGAGAGAGGATGATGTGGTCTGGGTGAAGGTTCCGGATTTCTTCCGGGGTCATCGCATCGTTCCGGATCACCCGGATATCCGGTTTTGTTCCGGCTATTTCAGGTTCGGCGGCTTCGGGTCCGGCGGCTTCCGTTCCAGCCGGTTCCGTTCCGGTACATTCCCCCGAACGATGGGGAGTAAGAGGTCCCTTGTTCTCCAGACAGAGCGTGCCGAAAAACTGGACCAGATTGTAAGAAAAGCTGTCGTAGTTATCGATCAGTAATATCATCAGTCGTTCACCTCGCTTGCCGCCTCGATGGCGTGAATTACGGCTTTTGCCTTGTTGGCGGATTCCTCATACTCTTTTTCCGGGACGCTGTCGGCCACAATGCCGCCGCCGGCCTGAACATAGACCTTTCCTTTGGTCTTTACTGCCATGCGGATTGCAATGCAGGTATCCATGTTTCCGGTGAAATCAATGTATCCCAGCGCCCCTCCGTAGATACCTCTCGGCACCGGTTCCAGCTCCTCGATAATTTCACACGCCCGGATCTTTGGCGCGCCGGATAAGGTGCCTGCCGGGAGGACCGCCCCGATGGCGGAAAAGGCGTCGCAGTCCTTTAATATGTCTCCCTCCACCTGGGAGCAGATGTGCATGATGCGGGAGTATTTGTGGATCATCTGGTATCCGGTGACCTCCACGGTGGAAAACTTTGAGATCCGTCCGAGATCGTTTCGTCCGAGGTCGACCAGCATGTTGTGTTCGGCCAGCTCTTTCTCATCGGCCAGAAGCTCTCTCTCCAGCCTGGCGTCCTCCTCCGGCGTAGCGCCCCTGGGCCTGGACCCGGCTACCGGAAATGTGGTGAGCCGTCCGTCCTTTAAACGGACCAGAGTCTCCGGTGAGGTGCTCATAATCTCCGTATCGTCCATACATAGGTAAACCATGTAGGGCGAAGGATTGGTGGTGCGGAGAACCCGGTAGGCGTTCAGCAGGCTTCCGTGGTAATCGCTGGAAAACTGTCTGGAGATGACCGCCTGGAAGATATCTCCGTCCACGATATATTCTTTCGTCTTCTCCACCATTCGGCAGTATTCTTCTTTGGAGACGTTGCAGGTAAAGTCCGGTTTGTCGTCTGCAACCGATTTTTCCAGGGGCGCGGGATTGGCGATCATCTGCGCAATGCTCTCTAACCTGGCGCAGGCCGCTCCGTAATTGGCCATGCATTCCGCCCTCTGCCCGGTCTTCATATTGACGACGATATCGATCTTTTGTTTCAGATGATCGTAGGCGATAACCGTATCGAACAGCATCAGGTCGAAATCGCTGCAGTCTCCCTTTTTGATGTTCAGTGTCGGCTCGGCGTAACCGATCATGCCGTAGGCGAAGTATCCGATGAAGCCGCCTGTAAACGGAGGCATTCCATCAAGCTTTGGAGACTGGTATTCCTTTAAAATGTCTCTGAGGATATCGAAGGGCTGGTCTGTTTCTATCACTTTTTCTTCCGTGCCGGCAGTGAGTCTGGAACTTCTTTCATCCTGATGAACGATAGAAGGGGAGACTTTCCTTATACCGGCCGGTTCCCGGCGGATCGTCACCACGTGGTCTTTGTTAGTGACCCGGAGAATGGGATCATACCCGAGGAAAGAGTAGCGTCCCCAGTTCTCACCGCCCTCAATACTTTCCAGCAGGCAGTAGCGGCTGCTTAAACCTGCGATTTTTCTCAGCAGTGTAATCGGCGTTACGATATCGGCGAACACTTCTCTGCATACCGGAATGATAGGATACTTTGCTGCGAGTGCTTCGATTTCTGTACAGTCTGGTGTGAGTTTCATAGCTGACAATACTCCTTTCGTGAGTGATAAACTGTTATTATAGTTGAGTACGGCCCGTCGGAGGGGGCTGGTTTCGTAGGACGAATTTCCCTGTGAAACAAAAAAAGCCCCCGTCCCTCTTACCCATAAAATATGGATAAAGAGGGACAGGAGCTCTATAAATTCTCTTCTGCGGTACCACCCTGATTGATGAATAAATATATCATTCATCCGCTCTGTAACACACTAACATGTGCCTCCCCTTGGTAACGGATAGGAAACCCGTCGGTATCTACTTCCGGCCAGTTCACGCATCCCCTGTCTTCTCAGACAGAACTGCTTTCCCTGAATACCGGTTTCAAGCCGCCCTCGCAAGTCCATTCAGACTCATTACCAACGCTTCCTTACACCATCCGGAAGCTCTCTGCGCATGATAGAAGAATCTTACTTACTCCTGCTCATCGGTTTATCGATTTGCTTTGCTACAGTATATGAGATCGAATCTGAAATGTCAATATTAATTTCCAAAAAAATGTAAAAAAAAATTTCGCCCGTGTTTCTTCCGCGTTCACGGAAAGCGTTTGGCCCATCGAAAGGAACAAAACAGAACATTTTATGAGATCGAACACAAACAAACAATAAGAAATGAAAAAAACAAAAAAATAACCGAAAAAATGAAAAATAATATTGACAAATGTGACGAGATGATGTAGTATACGAACTAGAACGAACATAGAATATAACATAAACGAACATGAACAAAACGGAACACGGGTGGTTAAAAGGGGGAAATGATATGCCTCAGTGTATAGTAGTAGCAGATGACCTGACCGGGGCCAATGCGACAGGGGTACTTTTAAAAAAGATGAATTATCAGACGTATACGGTGATGAATTCCGAGCGTCTGGAGCTGGCACTGTTCGACAGCTGTGACTGTGTCATGTATCCGACGGACAGCAGGGGCGTGAGCAGCTCACTGGCATACAACCGGGTATACAACGTGACGAATTTATTAAAGGAAGACGGGGTAAAGGTTTACGCAAAGCGGATTGACAGCACCATGCGGGGAAATGTGGGAAGTGAGACAGACGCCATATTAGACGCGCTGGGTGATGATTACATAGCCATTGCGGCACCCTGTTTCCCGGCATCGGGAAGAATTGTGATAGGCGGTTACATGCTGGTCAAGGGTCTGCCGCTTCATAAGACCGAGGTGGCACTGGATCCGAAGACGCCGGTTACCGTGTCAGATGTGAAACAGATTTTTGAGCAGCAGAGCAAGTATCCGGTAGGAAGCATCCTGATGAACGACATGATGAACGGAAAGCATTACCTGGCCGGCCGCATGAAGGAGCTGGCTGCCGGCGGGTGCCGCATCATTGTGACGGACTGTGTGACCCAGGAAGATTTAGACCTGATCGCAGACGCCGTAATCACGAGCCAGCTGAAATTCGTGGCCGTAGATCCGGGAGTCTTTACGGCGACCATTGCGAGAAAGCTGATCGTGCCGGCCGATAAGAAGGAGAAAAAGAAGATTCTGGCAGTTGTGGGAAGCGTAAACCCGGTGACGAGGCAGCAGATGGAAGAGCTGTGGCTTTCTCAGAGAACTGCGTATAATATATTTGCAGCCACTAAACGTTTTCTGGAGAGTGAAGAAGAGCGGGAAGCGGAAATCACCCGCATTACCGACGAGGTGCTGGAGGCCAGCCGGGCTTTTGATATTATAACCGTGACGGGCGACGGCATTTATCCGGAAAACAGAATCGACTTTAAACAATACGAAGACCGGTTCCCGGGCGGTGTGGACGATATGACGGGAACGATCAACGATTCCTTTGCCGAGATCGCGCACCGGGTGTTCACCATGCACCAGGGATTCAAGGGAATATACAGCAGCGGCGGCGATATCACCGTCTCCGTGTGCCGGAGATTCCAGACTGCAGGCCTCTGTCTGTTGGATGAGGTGCTTCCTCTGGCGGCCTACGGCCAGTTCTTAAAGGGCGATTTCGAAGGTGTGCATATCATCACAAAAGGCGGAATGGTGGGCGAAAGCGATGCCGCAAACCGCTGTATCACCTATTTGAAAGAAAAATTATACATGTAACATAAAAAGAGAATGGAGGAAAATATCATGAACAAACCATTAATTGCAATTCCTATCGGAGATCCGGCGGGTGTCGGACCGGAAATCGTAGCAATGGCCCTGGCGGACAGCAAGGTGGCGGAAGCGGCCAGATGTATCATCATCGGCGACCGGAAGATCATGGAGCAGGCTGTTAAAATCACGGGGGCAGAGGTAAGAGTAAACGTGGTTAAGGAACCGGAGGAAGGGATCTACGAGCCGGGTGTCTTAAATCTCATTGACCTGGACAATATCGACATGGACCAGTTTGAATTCGGCAAAGTGAGCGGAATGTGCGGAAAAGCGGCTTACGAGTATATCGCCGAGAGTATCCGGCTCGCCAATGAAGGAAAAGCGGATGCGGTAGCCACCACTCCGATCAATAAAGAGGCATTAAAGGCCGGCGATATTCATTTTATCGGCCATACCGAGATATTTGGAGCGCTGACGGGAACGGAAGATCCGCTCACCATGTTTGAGACCAACGGAATGCGTGTGTTCTTCCTGACGAGACACGTTTCCCTGCGCCAGATGCTTGACATGATCACGAAGGAGAGAATCAAGGATTACGTAAAACGCTGTCTGGAGGCCCTCGAGAAGCTGGGCGTAACCGGCGGCACCATGGCGATTGCCGGATTAAATCCTCACTGCGGCGAGCACGGACTGTTCGGCGACGAGGAGGTCCGGGAAATCATGCCGGCTATTGAGGAGCTGCAGGCGGAAGGATATCCGGTAACCGGACCGATCGGTGCAGACTCCGTATTCCATCAGGCGGCTCAGGGACGGTTTAACAGCGTACTATCTCTGTATCACGATCAGGGCCATATTGCGACGAAGACACTGGATTTCGACAGGACGATTGCGATCACCAACGGAATGCCGATTCTCAGAACTTCTGTAGATCACGGAACCGCATTCGATATCGCAGGTACGGGCAAGGTAAGCGCCATAAGCATGATTGAGGCTATTTTACTGGCGGCAAAATATTCACCAAATTTCACCAGAAAATAATTCAAGGCGAAGCTGAAACAGTATTTCGTGTCCGGGGGGCATGGAAATAAAAAGTCAATTTATTTAAAGGAGGGTTTATTTTATGGTAGGCGGACTTAGTGGGCAAAGGATGCTGATCGGTCTGTTGATCGGTATTATCGTACTGGTGGTTCTGGTATTAAAGACCAAGATTCACGCATTTCTCGCGCTGATTATGAGTGCGGTCATCATCGGGCTGGTGGGCGGAATGCCGATGGTGAATGTAACATTGGAAAACGGCAAGACGCTGGGCATCATCAACTCAATTACAACCGGCTTCGGCGGTACACTGGGAAGCATTGGTATTATTATCGGTTTCGGTGTCATGATGGGGCAGATATTTGAAAAAAACGGCGCAGCGAAACGAATGGCGCAGACGTTCTTAAAGCTGTTCGGCAAGGGAAGAGAGGAAGAGGCACTGGGCATCACCGGATTCCTTGTATCCATCCCGATCTTCTGCGATTCCGGCTTCGTTATTCTCGCTCCGATTGCAAAAGCGATTTCAAAGGTAACCAAAAAATCCGTAATTTCCCTGGGCGTCGCACTGGCGGCAGGCCTTGTTATTACCCATACTCTGGTACCTCCGACACCAGGTCCTCTGGGCGTCTGCGGTATTTTCGGAGTCGATGTGGGAAAATTTCTTCTGTTTGGAATTGTAATTGCAATTCCAATGGCGATTGCCTGTACTATTTATGCAAGATGGGTTGGTAAGAAGATTTATCAGATTCCCAATGACGAAGAAGGATTCGACCGACTGCCATATCAGGAACCGGATTATTCAAGTGATTTCACTACGGATTTCAGCAACCTTCCATCGACACTGGAATCATTTGCACCACTGGTTCTGCCGATTATCCTCATTCTTATCAGTACAGTATCCAGTGCACTTGGAAAGACTGCCGGATTTATGCAGATTTTCCAGTTCCTTGGATCCCCCATCGTGGCTGTAGGCTTAGGACTCGTAGTCGCGATTGTAACACTTGGAAGAAACTTAACAAGAGAAGAAGCTATTAAAGAGATGGAAAGAGGAATGGCTTCCGCAGGCATCATCATGCTGGTAACAGGCGGCGGTGGTGCGCTGGGCCAGATTATCAAGGACAGCGGACTCGGTACATATATGGCAGAAGGCCTTGCAGGAACGGCGGTTCCGATCGTAGTTCTTCCGTTCATCATTTCCACGGCAATGAGATTTATCCAGGGTTCCGGTACGGTAGCCATGACGACAGCGGCCAGCATCTCCGCTCCGATCATCCTTGCAGCCGGTGTGAATCCGATCCTGGGCGCGCTGGCATGCTGCGTGGGCTCCTTATTCTTCAGCTATTTCAACGACAGCTATTTCTGGGTTGTAAACAGAACTCTGGGCGTAGGCGAGGTAAAGGACCAGATCATGACGTATTCCATCACGTCAACGATTGCGTGGGCGGTAGGATTTATTGAAGTTTTGATATTGAGTATTTTCCTGTAATCATATATGATATACACATGGGATTCATGTGCAGATACAGAGGCTCCGCTGCCGGGTATTCCGGTACGGGGCCTTTTCGTTTTAACGGGGAAGCTGTCCCGGGGAACGAAGCGCATTCCGGCCCGCCGTGCGCCTGCGGAAAGGAAAGAAACCCGGAATGAGGAGGCATATTTATGATGTTAATGGCCGAAAGGCAGTTGAAGATTTTAGGAATGATACAGGATAACGGAAGCGTACAGGTGGAGGAACTGGCGAAGAAGCTGGACGTCAGCCACATGACGATCCGGAGGGATTTGGAGAAGCTTCAGAAGGACGGGCTGATCGAGCGCTGCCATGGCGGCGCTGTCAATAAGACCGAGGTGAATTATGCGGTGAAGAGTGTCAGCAACCACACCCAGAAGGAGAAGATCGCCCTGAAGGCGGCGGAGTTTATCCGCGGCGGGACGACGATTTTTCTGGACGCGGGAACCACCACGTACGAAATCGCGAAGCACATCATGGAATATGAGAACATGACGGTCGTTACCAACGACTTAGAGGTGGCCCTGCTCTTAAAGAGCAGCCGGGTGGAACTGTTTATCTGCGGCGGCTACATTCAAAAATCGACAGGGAGCGCCGTCGGCTACTATGCGACACAGATGATGGAAAACTTCCGCTTTGATATGGGATTTTTCGGAGCGGCGGCTATCAACGAGGAGTTTCACGTTCTGACGCCCACTATCGACAAGGCGTTCTTAAAACGCCAGCTGGCCCATCAGTGCCAGCAGTCCTTTCTGGTGGTGGACGATTCCAAGTTTAACCGGCAGGGGATGAATTTTATCAATAAACTGTCGGACTACACCGGAATCATTACAGACCATGAGTTTAAGGAAACGGAAAAGACGCTGCTGAGAAAAGAGGGCGCGCGTATCATAACTGTTTGAAACAGCACTGGATTGAAGCAATCCAGTGCTGTTTTTTTGCGTATTTGATCGGTCACGCGAAGAAGACAGGTGATAAAATATATAAAAATTAAAAATAAAACAATTTAATTGTTGACAATGCACAAAAATATATTATAATCAAAAATATAGAGCAAAATTGCATACAATCTACAACACACAATCTACAACATGCGATTTTCGAACGGTTCCATTTTATAGTGTAATTTCAAAAAGAAACAGATCATGAGAAGGAGGGATGAGGATGAAGACCATACAAATTCCATATTACAAAGGGACAATGGACCTTCACGTATCAGAACAAAATTTAAAGGCGGTGATTACTGCCAAAATGCATGAGTTCACCCGGACTAAGGGAGAAGGAGAACTCGTGGAGGAGGCGCTGGCGAATCCCATCGGAACGAAGCGGTTAAGTGAGCTGGCGGTGGGTAAGAAGAGGGTGACGCTTGTGACCAGCGACCATACGAGAGCCGTGCCCAGCAAACTGACGCTTCCGATTCTGCTTCGGGAGATCAGAAAGGGGAATCCGGAGGCGGAGATTACGATCCTCATAGGGACCGGACTGCACCGCGCGCCTACGGAAGAGGAGCAGCGCCGGATGTTCGGAGACACCATTGTGGATCATGAGACGATAGTCTCCAATGACGCATTTGATCCGGAGCAGTTTACAAATATCTGTACGCTTCCTTCCGGCGCTGATTTTTATGTGAATAAGCTGGCGGCGGAGTGCGATCTTCTGCTGGCGGAGGGCTTTATCGAGCCCCATTTCTTCGCGGGATTTTCAGGGGGAAGAAAGAGCATACTTCCGGGAATCTGCAGCAAGGAGACGGTGAATGAGAATCACAGCTATCGGGCGATTGCCAGTCCGTATGCAGCTACGGGAGTATTGAAGGGGAATCCGATTCATGAGGATATGGTCTATGCGGCCAGGAAGGTCAACACTGCATTTATCTTAAATGTGGCGCTCGACGGAGAGAAGAAGGTGGTTGCGGCCTTCGCGGGAGACTTGGAGGCGGCCCATGAGGCAGGCGTGGAATTTATCCGGTCTCAGTCCCAGTGCCGGGCGGTGACCGGAGATATCGTGGTGACCTCCAACGGGGGATATCCTCTGGACCAGAACCTGTATCAGAGCCCTAAGGCCGTGTCCACGGCAGAGGTGTGCGCAGGAGAGGACGGAGTCATCATCATGTGCTGTTCCTGCTGTGACGGTATGGGGGGAACCCACTTTGAGCGGCTGATCACACTGGGAACGCCGGAGGAGATCGACGCGTATTTATCGAAGATACCGCCGAAGGAGACGATTGCGGAGCAGTGGTGCCCGCAGATTTATTCCAGAATATTAAGAAAACACACGGTGATTGTGGTTACGACATTCCTGGATCATGAGATGGTGAGGCGAGCCAATATGATACCCGCTTCCAGCCTGGATGAGGCGCTTAAAATGGCTTATGAGAGAAAGGGAAGCGACGCGGGCGTCGTGGTAATACCCGATGGAGTCAGTGTTATGGTGGTAAAGGAGGAATAACATGAGTCTGAAATTAGCTTTGAAGGTCAGCGATGATGACAACGTGGCAACAATCTTCGCTGAAGGCATTACGGATGGAACAGAAGTGGAGATCCGTGACAAAAAGGGAACCGGGGAGACGGTGACCGTAACAGGTGATGTTCCTTATGGACATAAAATAGCAGTTACAACAATTAAGAAAGGAGAGCTGATAAAAAAGTACGGAGAAGAGATTGGAATTGCCACCGCGGATATAAAAAAGGGGGAATACGTGCATGTTCATAATCTGGACAGCATGCGCGGACGAGGAGACTGGGCGGAGAAAGCCGCACAGTAGACGGAAAGGAGAGGATTAATGATGGAATTCATGGGATACATACGCCCCGACGGAAAGGTGGGCGCCCGCAATTTCGTAGCGGTTATTCCCAGCGTGACGTGCGCCAATGACGTGGCGCTTGCCATATGCCGCCAGGTCCAGGGAACGGTAACCTACCTGCATCATCAGGGCTGCTGTCAGCTGCCGCCGGATCTGGAGCGGGTGACGGACACCTTAATCAGCATAGGCTGTTCGCCCAACACGGCCTCCGTGCTGATCGTAAGCCTGGGATGCGAGGGGACGGATCATGAGCGGATGGTGAAGGAGATTTCCGCCACCGGGAAACGCGTGGAGATCATTCACATTCAGGAGCTGGGAGGAGTCAGCAAGGCCATCATGGCCGGTACCAACATTGCGCGCCGGCTCGTGATCGAGGCCTCGGGTATGCAGCGTTCGCCTGCGGATATATCAAACGTCGTCATGGCGATCAAATGCGGCGCGTCAGACACCACCAGCGGCATGGCCTCCAACTGTGTGATCGGCTATGTGGCCGACCGTCTCGTGGATCTGGGCGCGACGGTGGTATTTGGCGAGACGACGGAGTTTATCGGAGGGGAACATTTACTGGCGCGCAGAGCGGTCAGTAAAGAGGTGGGAGATCAGATCTATACCATTGTAAACAAGATGGAGGCCAGGGCGAAATCCTTAGGCTGTGATATGAGAAAAGGACAGCCCACACCGGGGAATATCGCAGGGGGACTTTCCAGTATTGAAGAAAAATCGTTGGGAGCCATCGTCAAATCAGGAACAAAGCCGATTCAGGGCGTGCTTGACTATCCGGAACGGGTGACGAATCAGAAGGGCCTCTGGATCAAGGATACGCCGGGCAGAGAGCCGGAGATTCTGACCGGTATGGCGGCCACGGGGGCACAGTTTATGATGTTTTCCACCGGACGGGGGGCGCCTCAGGGGTTCCCGAGCATGCCGGTCATCAAGATCTGTGGAAATCCCAATACGTATGAGCGGATGGAAGACGATATGGATTTAAACGCCGGACTGATTATTACCGGTGAAAAGACGATTGAACAGGTAGGAGAAGAAGCGTTTGATAAAATGATACGGACCTTAAACGGAGAAATGACGAAGAATGAAGCGATCCAGTATTTCAGCTCGATCGATATTCAGTGTCTCGGTCCGGTCATCTAGTAGAAAGGGGAGTAACTGTATGAATCCAGTAATAGCTATGTTAATTGGTGTAGTCGTTATGATGGGACTGATTATCTTTACGCGAATGCATGCGTTTCCATCACTCATTATTTCTGCAATTTTAATCGGCATCTTATCAGGCATTCCGCTAGGGGAATCCATCAGCACCGTGACGAGCGGTTTTGGCGGGACGATGGCCAGTATCGGCATCGTGATCGGCTTTGGCTGTATCATGGGAATTTTCCTGGAGAAGAGCGGAGCGGCAAAGCGTATGGCTCTTACCATCTTAAAGATGGTAGGCGTGAAACGGGCCGATGTGGTGCTGGGTCTGACTGGCTTTGTGGTTTCCATTCCAGTGTTCTGTGATTCGGGATTCGTTATCTTATCGTCACTGGCAAAAGAATTTTCCCGTCTGACCAAGAAATCCATGGTAGGACTGGGCGGCATCCTGGGTATGGGCCTCTATATTACCCACTTTATGGTTCCGCCGACACCGGGACCTCTGGCGGTAGTCAGTACGTTCCAGAAAGAAGGCATCCCCGTTGATCTGGGTATGTTTATCATAGCAGGACTGCTTTTCAGTATTCCGCTGTTCATCGTATCCATCTTTTTATTCCGCTGGTTCGGAAACCGGTACCCTGATTTCATCGTTCCGAGCGAGATCGACAGAAGCAAGTATACGAAGGCTCAGCTGGTGGTTCTGGATAAGATCGATGAAAAGCTGAAAGAGGGAAAAGAGCTGGAGAACTCTGATTTTGAAGCGCTGCTGTCCACGGAAAAGCTTCCGCCAGCAGGCATTTCCTTTACGATTCTGCTGCTTCCCGTATTTTTGATTCTCTGCAATACCGTTGTCAGCCAGACCGCATGGAAGGCTAACGCCGTGGGAGGCATCATTACCTTCCTCGGAAATCCTGTAATCGCTCTGTTTATCTCTCTCTGTCTGGGCGCATTTGTTCTGGCTAAGGACATGGATAAGAAGACGGTCAACGGAATGATGAACGACGCGTTAAAGGACGCGGGCCCGATTGTCTGCATTACCGCAGCAGGCGGCGCTCTGGGTGCGGTCGTGAAAGCAACCGGCGCGGCTCAGCTGATGGCAGACGGAATCGTTGCAGTAGGAATTCCGGGAATTCTGGTTCCGCTTCTGATTGGAACGATTATGCGTTTCCCGCAGGGCTCCGGCACAACCGCGATGATTACCGGTTCCGCGATCATCGCCCCCATGCTTACAACCCTGGGAATTAATCCCTACCTGGCCGGTCTGGCGGTCTGCCTGACCTCCATGTGTCCGTCCTTCTTAAACGACAGTTATTTCCACGTGGTAACCAACTTCAGTGGAATGGATATCAAGACCAGCTTGAAGACATGGAGCATAGGAACCATTATCATACCGATCTTTGGTTCCATCCTGATCTGTATTCTGGCAGTATTTTTCCATTAATAAAAAAGATGCCCTCCTTTGGCGACAGGCTAAGGGAGAGCATCTTTTTTGTTTAAATATACAATGATCTTTTCGCGGGCCAGTTCTAAGTGAGTCCGGTTGATCCGGTCGGCCTCCCGGGCGTTCCCGGACAGGATGTTCTGTATGATCTTGGTATGTTCCGTCACCGATTCGTCAAAACGTTCCTTGCTGGTAAGGGAATAGATCCGGAACTGCTGTACCATGGAATAGACCCTTTCATAAGTGCTGATAACCAGATTATTGCCGCTCAGCTCAATGATCAGCTGGTGGAGTCCGGTGTCTGCGTTGATGTAATTCTGGAGATCAGCCGCTTTATGGTAGTAGATTAAAGTATCCATGAAGGCGTTAAGCTTTTCGGCATATGCAGAGGTGAGATTCTGACCGGACCTCCGGATGGCATAGCTCTCCAGGATGATCCGCAGATCGAAGATATCTTCAATATCCTTTTGCGTATATTCCTTAACGAACACACCGCGGTTCGGGTATTCTACCACAAGTCCATCCGCGACCAACTGGCGCAGCGCCTCCCTGATCGGGCTTCTTGAGACGGAGAGCGCGGCGGAAAGATCAGTTTCCTGAAGCCAGTAGCCCGGCGGGTAGACACCATTACAGATATCCTCTTTGATGATTTGATATACCTGTTCCTTAATGGTAGTGACCGGTCTGCGTGTTCCTGCCATTGCAGTTTCCCCCTTAAATGATTTGTATAACAATCATAGTTGAAAAGGGGAAAAATGTCAATGATTCCTAAAATCCCATAAGACTTAAAAATCCTTCTACGGCAAACGGAAATGACGGAGTGACAGGCACTTCCGTGATCTTAAACTGCGGAAACAGCTTATCGGCAAAGGCCGAAAAGATCTCATACTGCATATGCGGTCCGGCCACGGCGATGGTTGCTGGTTTGTCCTGTGTGACGGAGACGATGGCATCCATGACCCCGCCGTTAATCACGCCTTCTAAGTAGGAGCGCCGCTCAGACAGCGTCGAACCGGCAAATAAGTCCATGCTGCGGACGACGTACAGCGCGCGGTTGAAACCGTACCGGTGAACGATATCGTACCCCATACAGACCATGTGGGGAAGAAGCTCCGTACACTTCTCTCCATTGATGCTGGAACCGAGAATCGTATGCCCGGCCAGGGCGTGATAGAGCTCCCCTGTTATGGTGGAAGAGATATTTTCGATGGTACCGTCGAACAGGAAAGCCGCCTGTGTATGGGAACCGGGAAGCAGGATGATGCTTCTGCCGCTGGCCAAACCAGGACAGCGGTGGAGAATTCCAAACAACTCAGTTTCCTCTCCACGCATGTTATTGGCATCAACCACAGTCTCGACGGAAGCTGTCATTCCCTGGGGAAGCGTCTTGATTCCGGGAATAATATGAACATATCGCTGAAAAAAATCGGCCTCATAATGAGTGACAATACTGTTTTTTAATTTTTTAAAATCCACAGGGGTGGACAAGTGCTCAATCTCTGTCAATCCGGAAGGACTGGAGATCATTCCGGACATATAGATATCCGCCACCTGCGTATCGGCAATTCCTGATTCGGAGAGGAGCTGGTCATAGAGCCGTTTTAATGCGGATATGAGGACGGCCCGATTTTGATGCAGAGCGGAATCGCGGGAACCGACCGGAATTTCTCCGCGGTTTAGAATGGTTCCGCCATTTAAGAGGCAGGCCCGCGTGTTTGTTGTACCTGAGTCAAAGTAGAAGTAATACAAGGAAACACCAACTTTCTTATTAAAGTTTTGCCGCATAAGCGGCGGCAAGCATTCGGATCCTGTCAAAATCCCCTTCCTGTACGGCCTGTTTGCTGACAATATTGGAACCAATGCCCACGCAGCAGGCTCCTGCATCGAAGAAGTCCCGGATATTTTCCAGGCTTACTCCGCCGACTGCGGCAAGAGGAATGTGATGAAGCGGGCCGCGAAGCGCTTTTATGTAACCCGGACCGGCGGAATCAGAGGGGAATACCTTTACAATATCGGCTCCATCGGCATAGCAGCGTGCCACCTCCGTTGCGGTATAGGCGCCGGGTATGGAAAGAAGGCCGAGGCGCTTTGTCTCACGGATAATGGCGGAATCTGCATTGGGGGAAATAATGTAGGCGGCTCCTGCGTCATACGCTGCATGGAGCTGCCCGGCGGTCATGACGGTGCCTGCGCCGATGAGGACCCGCCCCTCGAATTTCCGGTTTAAAGTGCGGATGATACTCGCTGTAACCTCAGGCGCGGCTGTCTGGTCAAAGGTGATCTCGGCCAGGCGAAGCCCGCCCGCGAAGATTGCCTCCACCGTCTTTTCCGCATGATCGGAATCCAGGCCGCGGATAATTGTGATGATACCGCCTGCCAGAATTTTATCAAAAGTTGTCATGATGATGACCTCCTGTTTAAAGAACATAAAAGTAAGATGAAGTTAATAATCCAAAAACATATAGTTCCTATATAAGAACTCAGTTCTTCAAAAACTAATTATATTATAGGCGTGAGGAAAAGCTTTTGTCAATTGTTTTTTACTGAAAGAAAAAATATAATAATAATATGCTAGAAAAAATGAAATATAAAAGAAGAAAGAAGTACATAATAAACAATAAATACAGAAAAAAGAGATTTTCTATATTGACAGACGGGAAAACATGGGGTATAGTAAAAATATGGTTAATATGAGGAACTAAGTTCCTATATACGAACAGATAAGCGAGAAGTACAAATAATGAAACAGAAAGGGATGCAAGGAGAGAAATGAAAATTACAGACATGAAGCTCTATTTTATGCCACACCGTTTTCTGCTGTTAAAGATTGAGACGGATGCAGGAATTTGTGGCTGGGGAGAACCTCTGGTAGAAGGAAGAGCTGCAACGCTGGAAGCTTCCGTGAATGAGTGGCGCGACTATTTTATAGGAAAAGATCCGCTGCGGATTGAGGAGCACTGGCAGACCATGTACCGCCGCGCCTTTTATCGGGGAGGTCCGGTGCTGATGAGCACGATCGCCGGTATCGACCAGGCGTTGTGGGATATCAAGGGGCGGTATTATCATGCTCCTGTTTATGAGATGCTGGGGGGAAAGGTCAAGGATAAGATTAAGGTATACCGAAGCATACACGGTGATACGCCGGAAGAAGTGGCAGAGGATGCGAGACAGGCGGTCAGGGAAGGCTATACAGTCATTAAGACTTCGCCGACAGACCCCACCCACTATGTAGATACGCTGCAAAGCGTGAATAAGCTGGTGGAAAAAGTAGGAGCAATCCGTGATGCCATCGGTAACAACATCGATATGGCCATTGATTTTCACGGAAGAATTCACAAGCCTATGGCAAAGGTTCTGGTCCGGGAATTAGACCAGTTTCATCCGCTTTTTATGGAGGAACCGGTGCTTCCGGAGAATAAGGAAGCGTTGCGTGAGGTAGCGAAGTATACATCTGCGCCCATTGCCATAGGAGAGCGAATGTACAGCAGGTGGGATTATAAATCTCTATTTGAACAGGGATATGTGGATATTATCCAGCCCGATTTGAGCCATGCGGGTGGTATCAGCGAAGCGAGAAGAATCGCAGCCATGGCGGAAGCTTACGATGTGGCAGTTGCGCCGCACTGTCCTCTGGACGCGATTGCATTTTCTTCCTGTATTCAGATGGGAGCGGCGACACCGAATCTGGTGCTTCAGGAACAGAGCATTGATATTCACGATGCAGGCGATACGAACCCGAGGATCAATTTCTTAAAGAATAAGGAAGTATTTCATTTTAAAGATGGTTTTGTTGAGATTCCAGAAGGGCCGGGACTCGGCGTAGAAGTAGATGAGGAGATGGTTCAGGAGCAGAATAAGAACCGCCATAACTGGAAGAATCCAATGTGGCGGACCTACGACGGAACACCAATTGAATGGTAAAGATAAAGCGATACAAGGAGGAGAAGAAATGGTTAAAAAGAATCTGGCAATTGGATTATCAGTAGTGATGGCGGCTTCTATGCTGGCCGGATGCGGCGGAAAAGAAGCGGCTCCGGAGACTACGAAAGCGGCAGCCGCAGAGACACAGCAGACGGAAGCAGCAAAGACAGAGGGGGAGACAGAAGCTGCAAAGGAAAGCAGTGGAGAGAATGTGACGATTACTTATATTTCTTCCACGATTCTGGAGTCTCCGGAGGGAGACTTTGAAAAGAAGTGTATTGAAGAGTTCAATGCGCTGGGCAACGGAATTACCGTGGAAGTAGAGGGCGTCAGCGCCAATGATCTTATGAAAAAGTACATAACGCTGGCAACATCGGATTCCATGCCGGACTTCTTCCTGGCGAATATGCTGGATACCGCTACGATTGTGGATATGGGGCTGGCTGCGGAAATTGCACCAATTTTTGGTCAGGACTACGTGGACGGATTTGAAAGTGTCAGCCTTGCAAGTGCAAGTGTAGACGGAGTGGCTTACGGCGCGCCATGGTTCAGCGGAGCATCTGGTATTGTTTACCGTAAAGATATCTTCGATGAAAAAGGGGTAGCGGTACCGAAGTCATGGGATGAATTTGTAGAAGTATCCAAAGCCCTGACGGGAGACGGAGCCTACGGTAATACCCTGGTCGGCGCAAACAATGGTTCCGGCGCAGGAAGATTCCAGTATGTGATCCGTAACTTTGGTGTGGATGAGTTTATTCTGGGAGACGATGGAAAGTGGACTACCGATATCGGTTCTCAGAAGTATATTGATGCACTGCGTGCCTACACCGATCTGGATGTGACTTACCATACCTGCCCTCCGGGAGTCATTGAGACCGATTACCCGACCGCAGTCAATCTGTTTTCATCAGGCAAAGCAGCCATGCTGATTACCGGCTCCAATGCGATTGGTGCGATAACCTCTCAGGTTCCGGAGTTAAAGGGCAAACTCGGTTCCTTCCCGGTACCGGCAGTGGAGCGTTCTGTCAGCACACCAGGTGGTTTTGGGTATTTCATTACACCTGGAAAACATGAAAAAGAATCTGCTGAATTTATTAAGTTTATGCTTGAGAAGGAGAGAGCGCTTGAATTTTCTGTTATGACAGGCCGTCTTCCAACCCGTACAGAGACTCTTGACGATCCGAGCATCAACGATATGCCGGAGCTGGCCGGTTTCTTAGAGGCACGCCAGACCGTTTATGAAACACCAAATATTCCAGGCTACAGCGAGATCAACGATGTACATGGACAGGCATATCAGTCTGTATTCACCGGAGAATCGACCGTAGAGGAGGCAGCAGCCAAAGCGCAGAAGAGAGCGCAGGAGATCTGTGACGCCGCGAATGAAGGTTAAAGTACCAGCCAGGAAAGACCGGCTCTGCCCTCCGGCAGCCGGTCTTTCCTGTATGTTGAGGGGAGTGATTATTTGAAGCACGGAATGAATGGAACGATGAATCGGGTAAAAACGCGCGTTGCGGCCTATGGCTTTGTCACGCCTGCGGTAATCACGCTGGCTTTGCTGCTTCTTTATCCGTTCTGTTATGGAATCTATATCAGCTTTTTTAAGACGAATCTGGTCAACAAATGGAATTTTATTGGCCTGAAAAACTATGCAAAGGTTTTGACGGAGGCCGATTTCTATTCCAGCATGAAGATCACGCTGATCTTTACGGTCGGCGTCGTACTGGGACACTTTATTTTTGGATTTTTATTTGCGGTTATGCTGAACCGGGATATAAAGGGGCGCACCGTATTCCGGGCTATTTTACTGCTTCCATGGCTCTTTCCGGAAGTCGTAATTGCTAATCTGTGGCGGTGGATTTTCAATCCTACTATGGGATTTTTAAACAGTACGCTGGTATCCATGGGGATTTTGCAGGAGCCGATGTCCTGGCTGGGATCTCCGAAGCTGGCACTTGCAGTACTAATCTTTATCTGTATCTGGAAAGGATACCCTCTCGTGATGATCCAGCTTCTGGCCGGACTTCAGACTGTGCCGGGTGACATCATTGAGGCGGCCAGAATCGATGGGGCCACCAACTGGAAGACCTTCTGGTATGTGACGGTTCCCAGCATGAAATCGACACTTTCCGTTACCCTGATTCTCGATGTCGTATGGTGGTTCAAGCATGTGACGATGATCTGGCTGCTGACCCAGGGCGGCCCCAACGGTGCCACCAATACCATCGGTGTCAACATCTATAAGCGGGCATTCGAATTTTTCGATTTCGGTCCGTCGTCCGCCCTGGCGGTTGTGGTGTTCCTGATCTGTATTGTCATTAGTATTCTGCAGAGGAGGTTGTTAAAGGATGAATAGTCAAAAGAGAATAAATGCGCTTTGCTATATCGGATTGACTCTGGGAAGCCTGATCGTCCTTGTGCCGATTCTCTATATGGCCTCCACCTCATTCAAGTCAATCAACGAGATTATGACCAGCTCTACCGTAACGATGTTTCCAAAGACATTTTCATTGGAGGCCTACAAAAACGTAATAACAGAGTATCCGTTTTTCACCTATTTAAAGAACAGTGTGGTTATCTCCACGGTGGCTACCGTACTTGCGGTCCTCTTCTCCACGCTGGCCGGCTATGGGTTCTCCCGTTTTCAGTTTAAAGGAAAAGGGATGATCATGATGTTCATTCTTGTGACTCAGATGTTTCCGGCGGTTATGCTGTTTGTGCCCTATTATAAGCTTCTTACAATCTATGGGCTGGCCAACTCCAGAAGAGGAATCATCCTGGTTCACATCGCCAGTGTCATACCGTTCTGTTCCTGGATGATGTATGGATTCTTTAACAGCATTTCCCGGGAACTCGACGAGGCGGCCAGAATTGATGGCTGCAGCCATTTGAAGATATTCTGGAAGATTATCGCTCCGCTGACGCTGCCTGGTCTGATCTCCACGACAATTTACGCATTTATCCAGAGCTGGAATGAATATATGTTTACCATGCTGTGTATTACATCGGATAAGATGAAGACGTTACCGGTGGCGATCGGACAGATGGCGAGTTATGATAAAATCATGTGGAACGACTTGATGGCCGCTTCCCTGCTCTCCAGTCTTCCCGTCGTGGTAATGTTTATTTTCCTTCAGCGATACTTTATCAGCAGCATGACGCAGGGGGCTGTAAAAGGTTAATTAATGCTTGTACTATTTGGAAAAAGTGTGTACAATAAGAATAACTGTTCAGCTGTGCGGCAGATACACAGCTGTGAATAAAAGAAGAGGTGTTAGAACGTGCCAAACGAGGAACTTCACCGCGCGACGAAACGCGTGATTGATACGCTGGAGCAGCTGACGGCAGCGTCCGCCCAGGGAATGACGCTGACAGAGCTTGCTTCCGCATTAAAAGCTCCGAAAAGCAGCCTGTTCCCAATTGTACATACGCTCTGTGAGCTTCATATGCTGTCCCTGAATCCTGATACGGGCCGGTACTGTATCGGATACAAGGCTTATGAGATTGGTAATGTATATTTAAGAAGAGGTGGTCTCACCACCGACATTCAGACGCAGATGCATACGATTGTGGAAGCCTGCGGCGAGACCTGCTACTTTGCCCAACTGGTAGAGGGAGACGTGTTCTACCTCTATAAGGTGGATTCCACCGAGCCGGTCCGTTCCGTGGTATCCCCGGGACAGCGGCTGCCCGCTTACGCGACAGGAATCGGGAAAGCGCTGCTGTCAGGAAAATCAAAGGACGAACTGAAGCGATTGTATCCGGATGGCTTAAAAGCGCTGACGCCGAATACGATAACCGACATAGACAGGCTTTCATACCAGCTGGATGAGATACAGAGAAACGGGCTTGCCTTTGAATGTGAGGAATCAACCCAGTACATTCGCTGTGTGGCTGTACCCATCCGGCGGGATGGCGGAGTCATTGCGGCCATGAGCATCGCCATGCCGGTATTCCGGTATGATCCGGAAAAGGAAGCGCTCACGATCCGGCTTTTAAGAGAAGCGCAGCTCCGTCTGGAAAAATTGCTGAAAAACGCAGATTTCAATGGGATTATGTAGCTGTGGAAGGCGGTAAGAGCTGTGGGGAAGGAAAGCCGCAGCAATGAGAGACATTTCCTGATAAAAAAGTAAAGCTGATTTCTGTGGATCCAAACGGTCCATGGAGATCAGCTTTACTTTTTTATCAGGAAAGTGCTCCTGTTACATAAAAAAAACTCCGGGCAGGATGCGCACTTCGCGCTAAGGAATTATGGTTGCTGAAGCAACCGCGCTCCGGCGCGAGAGTCCGGCTCGCCGGACTCTTTATTCTTCAACATACCCTTATAGTTATAATATAGCAGCAGTCTTTCGATACTCCCCATTCAGTATAACAGCTTCTGTCGAAAACGCCTTGTGAAAGGTCCGCGAATTTCCCTGACAGTCCTCATACGTCTCCGTATGATCCACGATGCGGAACAGTGTGGCATTCTGAACTGTACTTAAGCGGCACCAGTCGGTGAGTCCCAGCGCCGTCGCGGGACCTGTGGTGACACCGTAAAGAATGTCTTCCAGAGAAACACCGCAGCCGTATAGTTTGGAGAGCAGGACAGCCATGTTCCGCACCAGTTTTTTCACAGAGCTCTGGTGTAAATCGGTTCCCATCAGGAAGCGGGGCAGCGGGTAGCGGGCGGCTCTTTCAAATACATCGAAATCGAAGCTGCTGCTTCCGTGTCCCACATCAAGCCAGACGCCGCGGTCGATCAGCTTCTGAAGTGCTTCTGACGGTGTACCGTCAGGGTTCCACACGTCGCCGCCGCGGCCATTGAATACATGGGTTATGATGTCTCCCTTTTCAAAATACGGTTCCATGTCCTTTAAATACGGGGGATTTCCTCCGACGTGAACCATCATCGGAACACCTCCCTTCCGGGCGGCAAGGCTGGCTAAGCGCAGCGGTTCGAGACCCTCGTGACGGATGGTCTCACTGCCCATACGCACCTTCACACCGGAAATCAGTCCGGGATGTTCGGCCACACATGCGGCACAGCGGTCAGCATTCAAATACTGCATGGCATTATAATCGTGATGGAAGATCACGCCGATCGGGCTGATGCAGAGGAACAGCCTGATATTCGTTTCAATAGTCGGCATCACATACTTTGTAAAGCCGTGAAGTGTGTATTCCCCCACGGTTCCGGCATCGACCAGAAGACAGGTTCCTGTCTTCCAGCCAACCGCATCGGCTTCCGTACCGAAAAGGCCGAATCCATCAAAGATGTGAGAGTGCATATCGATCCATCCGGGGCTTAAGAAAAGGTCTGTTTCGGGCGGCCCGTCGTTTCTGTATTCGACATGCCAGTCTCCATCACGGCCACAGAGCTCGCCGTTAAAGAAACTGTTTTTTGGGGCATCGTAGTACCGGACCAGCGTTTTTTCATTCATGAGAACGCCCCCTTTCCGGCAAGGTGAGGAAGCGGTTCAGTTTCTGAATCAGAATTGGGAGATCCGGTTCACGCAGATTGATGGCGTTGATAAAGATGCGGCACGGATCACCCGTGGGATCTTTGGGGTTAAAGGTTCCGATATCTATCCGTTCCGGTGCAGAATACAGGAAGTCATAGCACTCTTTTCCCGTGGTTCCATCGGTGAACTGAAGGTAGAGCATGGGAATCTGCTGGCCGAGACGTCCGGTTTCCTCTATGTAGCTGTGATACCCTGGAACTTCGGAAAGAGAGGCCTTTATGTGTTCCAGAACAGCCTTTAGTTCCTGGTACTTCGCCTCCTCATTAAGGTCAAGGAAATCCATGCAGGCCCGGTAAAATGCCGCATACTCCTCTTTGCCTACCTTATAGGGCCGGCCGATTCTTACATTAGGGCTGGCCATGGCCCGGCAGTGGTCGAGAATCTCATGGCGCCCCAGCACGATCCCCGTCGTCTGAGGACCGTTTATGAATTTTCCGCCGCTGAAAATGACGGCATCCGCTTTTAAGTCCACGGTATACCAGGACATCAGAGACTTCGGAGGAAGCTGAGCCGCCGCATCCACGATCACGGGCACACCGGCCTCGTGGGCTGTCTCAATCACATCCCTTAAGTCGGGAGTGGTCCATTCATAAACGGTTCCGGTGAAGAAAAAGACGGCGGCCGTCTTCGGGCCGATGGCCTCCTGAAGCGATTTAATACTGTCCGCCACAGGAATAAGCGATGCGCCAGAAAGCTCGGTTAAATGCCAGTAGGGAAGAATCGGACAGTTCTTCTGAGACGCAAATACGATGATTTCATTCTTCGGGCAGGAAGAGGCATCTGGCAGCTGGTACATCAGCTCTTCGTTTCCCCTGGTCATACAGGCGCTGGCAGTGAGAACGACGCAGGCTCCCGCCCCCGATGAGATAAACGCCGTCTCATTGCCTGTGCGCTCTGCAATTCGTTTGCAGATGGCATCGGATAATTCTCCGATGTCCACAAAGCTTTCTGCGGCTTCCTGCATGGTCTCCAGTGTGCGGCGGCTCATGCGGGAACCGCCGATTCGTGTGTAGGTATCGCTGGCATTGATGATCCTGTCCACATTCAGTTCGTCATAAATATTCATTTTACCCCTGTCCCTTCTCTTTTGGTGTTTAAATCGGAATCCCCATTTTCAGTTCTGGCCAGATCCAGGTAGTTATACAGTGTATAGCGGGAAATCTTTAAGTAATCACAGACCCGGTCACTGGCTTTGGTGATTAGAAAAGCGCCCTTCGCATCGAGATATCCAGTAAAACGGATTTTTTCCAGACGGTTCATCTCATCTGCCGGTTTCCCGATCAGTTCTCCGGCCTGCTCAATAAGAAAATCGAGTACATCACTGATGTTGCCTGCAAACGTCTCCTTGCATTCCTCCTCCGGTTTTTCTGTCTCCTTGCCGGGAACGTAACGGTTATACTGATGCAGTATTCCTTCCAGGGCAACGGTCTGCGTGATATCCAGATTAATGCAGAGTGAGCCGATTACATTACCGTCATCATCATAGAGAAACATTGTGGAAGAGCGCAGAATCTTCCCATCTGGTGTGTGGACAACGTAGTTGTACCGGTCTCCGTCCTTAACTTCTCCGCGCAGTACCTCCAGACCGAGGTTACTTCCGCAGTCACCGATTTTGCGCCCGGTAATGTGGCCGTTACGGATATCCACGACCGTATGGGCGTAATCCCTGGTCAGATCGTGCAGAATCAGTTCACAGCGGTTGCCGAATTCATTCTCCAGCATGTTTAAAAGCCTCTGCCAGAATGGCCAGTTATCGTAGATTGTTTTCATAAACCCCTCCGTTATTGTTGGCTTGTCTTTTCTCATTTAATTTTATCACTGAGGTATGATACAGTCAAACAAAATGTTGAAAAAAATATAAAAAATGCGATGAAATCAACAAAAATTATGAAAATGTCATGACAAAAAGTTGAAATGATAAACGTGATATAAAAAAATAAGGCAAAATGTCAGGAGGAAGCCAGATAAAGTTGAGAAATATATGAATAAATGGATGAGTATAAAATGAATGGATTTTTGATCGGAATTTTTTGAAAAAGGAATTTCCTGGTTCTGCGGCCATTGAATATTGAATGGAAGAGTGTTAGAATATGTATCATTGAAACAGGCTGAACATAAGGAACAGGAGGCATCGTATATGGCGAAGATTGGAATTATCGGTATCGGCAATATGGGCAGTGCGATTTTAAAGGGGCTGCTTCATGTATATGGTAAGGGAGACATCATTTTCACGGATGTGAATGAGGAGAAATGCGAAGAGATCACGGAGGAGACGGGAGTCGCTCATGTGGGAAGCAATGCGGAATGTGCCAACCAGGCGAAGTACATCATTCTGGCGGTAAAACCCCAGTATTTCGATCCGGTACTTAAAAATATCCGCAACGTGGTGACGGAAGCCAATGTGATTATTTCCATTGCGCCGGGAATTACCATCGGCCAGCTGAAGGAAAAGCTGGGAATAGAAAAACGGGTAGTGCGGGCGATGCCGAATACACCGGCGCTCCTGGGCGAAGGGATGACGGGCGTCTGCTTCGATGAAAAGGCGTTTGATGACGAGGAAAAAGAGACCATCCGGAATATCTTCACCTCATTTGGTGAGATGTGTATCGTGGAGGAAAGGCTGATGAGCGCGGTTGTCTGTGCCAGCGGAAGCTCTCCGGCCTATGTATACATGTTTATCGAGGCTCTGGCTGACAGTGCGGTGAAGTACGGACTCCCCCGGGATACCGCCTATAAGATGGCGGCCCAGACCGTTTTGGGAAGCGCGAAGATGGTGCTGGAAACCGGAGAACATCCGGGTGCGCTGAAAGACAAGGTCTGCTCGCCGGGCGGTACGACGATCGCGGCGGTAGCGGCGTTGGAGGAACATGGGTTCCGCAATGCGGTGATTAAGGCGGGAGACGCCTGTTATGAGAAATGTGAAAATATAAAATGACGCCACTTATCAAGATGGCGAAATATATAATTAAGAAATAAAGTGTAAAGATGGAGGATATCAGATGGAACAGCCGCCGGTAAAGCGTTTGAACAGGGAACTTAAGTATCAGGGAACAATTTTAAAGATCTACGAGGACACAGTGGAAGCCAATGGGCATGAGGCTCACTGGGATTTTATCCATCACAACGGCGCGGCTGCAGTGGTTCCTGTGACGAAGGAAGGAAAGCTTCTGATGGTTCGCCAGTACCGGAACGCACTGGACCGCTATACGCTGGAGATTCCGGCCGGCGCTCTGGATTTCCCGGAGGAGCCGAAGCTGGACTGTGCGCACAGGGAGCTGGAAGAGGAGACCGGATTTAAGACAGACAAAGAAAAGATGGAGTATTTAATCAGCGTGAACACGACCGTGGCCTTCTGTGACGAGGCCATCGACATCTTTGTGGCGAGGGAACTGGAGCCGTCCAGACAGCATCTCGATGACGACGAGTGCATCGATGTGGAAGAATGGACAGTTGCTGATTTGGAGAAGCTTATTTTTGAAGGGAAAATTACGGACGGAAAGACGATCGCTGCCATCATGGCATATGCCAGAAAATACCACGTGGAATAACCGGACGGATTAGCCGGTCGGCAGCAGGGCGGATCAGCCGGTCGGCGGGACGAATCAGCCGCTCCCCGGCGAATCCGGTGCATAGAAATCCCCTTACAGGCATAGATTGTGACAAGACCTGTGAGGGGGTTTTTGTATATGGCCATACGACTTAGAAGCATGGGACCTAGACTTCGGATACGGGGCGGAACGTTTACGCCCATCCATTTTCGGAAAAGTCCGGCTGCCCTGCCTGCCGTGGGATACGGAAGCGGCGGAAACCGTTTTATCCTGTTCTTTTTTGCCGGACTCCTGGCAGGGACAGCCGCGGCTAATTTCCTGCATGCTTCTTTAAGTGATCAGGCGGGATACTATTTAAATCTGCTGAGCCACCAGTCGAATCTGGGAAGGACGGAGCAGCTGGCGCTGTTTGGAGATATCTGCCGTCAGAGAATGATTGAAGTGCTGATCGCCTGGCTGATCGGCCTGACAGCCTACGCGGTGCCGTGCTTCTGCGTCCTGAGCGCCGGCTTCGGCCTGTCGGTGGGGGTGGTTTTATCCGTCATGACGGGACAGAAGGGAATTCTGGGACTGCCGTTTTTTCTTGCGAGTGTGATGCCGCAGGCATTTCTGTACGTTCCCGTCTGGTGTCTGCTGCTCATGTGGGGAATCAGGAGAAACGGAAGACTGAGAATTCCGGCGCTGCTTCTGGTGCTGGCATTTGTGGCTGCCGGAAGCGCGTGCGAGGTGTGGCTGAATCCCTACTTTCTGAGTATGACTGGGTAAAAATGTCTGAAAGACCGCATGAAAAGGGCATTTTCAGGCTAAATGACGAAAAAAGTCAAAAAAATATTTAAAACTTTTTTTACAACATGTTGCGAGAGAAATCCCTGCGTTTCCAACATGTTGTACTTTTTATGTAAAGTAGTACGAAAATGCCCCCAAAGTGGGAAAAATGTGTTTGATTTTATCGAAATAACTCTATATAATGGATAGGAAGAGGCCGATTTTGGGGCTGTTTTGATACCGGCAGGTTAGGGGACGTAGAGATGGTTACGGAGATAAATGAGTTTGTAAAGTACTTAAGAGAGGTGAAGAAGACCTCTAAGAATACGGAGGTCTCTTATCAGAGAGACTTACTGCAGCTGGCTTCCTATCTGGAGGCGCAGGGAATTACGGATGTGGAAAAGGTTACAAAGACAAGCCTTAATTCCTATGTGCTGTATCTGGAGAAGGAGGGCAGGGCGACTACAACCATTTCCAGGACTCTGGCTTCCATGAAAGCGTTTTTTCACTATGAATTCGGAGAGGGACGGATTCGAAGAGATCCGGCGGAACTTATAAAGGCTCCGAAGATTGAGAAAAAAGCCCCGACCATACTGACAGTAGAGGAAGTGAACAGCTTACTGGAGCAGCCAAACGGCGATTCGCCGAAGGAGATCCGGGACAAGGCCATGCTGGAGCTTCTTTATGCTACGGGAATCCGTGTTTCGGAATTGATTAATTTAAAGGTAGAAGACATCAATCTGGCAGTTGGTTTTATCACGTGCCGGGATGAACATAAAGAGCGCATGATTCCTTTCGGGAAGGTTGCGAAGCAGGCCATGCTGAATTACATGGAAAACGGACGCGTCAGTTTGTTAAAGGGCCAGGAGAGCGAGTGGCTGTTCACCAACTGCAGCGGCCGCCCCATGAGCCGCCAGGGCTTTTGGAAGATTATTAAATTTTATGGAGAAAAGGCCGGTATTCAGGCGGATATAACGCCTCATACGCTGCGTCACTCCTTCGCCGCCCATCTTCTTAAGAATGGAGCCGATATTCACGCGGTTCAGGCCATGATGGGCCATTCCGATATGGCGACGACCCAGATGTACATGAATTACGCCCAGGGAGAGGCGGTTCGCAGTGCATACGCGGGGGCACATCCGAGGAATTAACAGAGAATTTTATGAAAGAGCCAGGTTTTCAGTACCTGTCTCTTTTTTTTATGCAGTAAACAACAAAATTTTAGGCGTAACGATTATTTGGGGTAAAAATTTTACGATATATACTTGAAATTGTTCTACCGATTCCAAATCGTTTTAAGGTATATTAGCAATTAGATCACAGGCCGTGTGTCCTGATGCAGAATTCGTATATTTGTAAAACAGATGGAGGAAAAGATGCAGGTAGATTTATTGGAAGTCATTGAGGAGTTCGTAGGGGGCTTTGGAGTAAATATGACGGTCATAAAAACACCTGATGACGAAATCGGGGATTTTGACCTGGGTATCAGGAAGACGTTTATGGAGGAGGGCGGGATCGGACAGACGGTAAGGCATCTGTACAGTTTCTGCCGGGAAGGGATCCTGTATTTCTTAAATGACTGTTTTGAAATGGAATACTGCCTGTTCCGAATACCGAAGGAAGAAGGCCAGTATGGAGAAATGGTGCTAGTTGGGCCGTATCAGAAGGAATATGTGGATGAGTATCAGCTCAATATGCTTGTGCAGTCCCATAAAATTCCTATGGGGCTGATGAAGGAGCTGCAGGAATACTATAATGCGGTTCCGGTTATGCTGCTCTATGAGCCCTGGCTGGCAGTCCTTACAGCTATGGCAGGGAAACTCTATGGCGGACGGGAAATGGAAATTGTCCGCAGAGAAAGTATTGATGAATACGGGGATATGAATTTTTTCAGCGATCCTCCGGCTGAGCCTCTGGCGGCAAAGCTGATTGAAGAAAGATATAAAGCAGAAGAGGAGCTGCTGGCTGCCATAGCTCAGGGGAATATGGAAAAAGCCTTGAAGGTCCATGGGAGATTCCGTAATTTTCACATTGCCAAACGGTATAAAGACCCTGCAAGGAACTTCAGAAATCTTATGATTACGGCCAATACGCTTTACCGAAAGGCGGCCCAGGCGGGATGCGTGCATCCGGTACATATCGATGAATTGTCCTGCAAGTTTGCGAAGAAGATAGAAACGCTGATGACGAAGACGGAGGCAGACCGGTTCAATCTGGAGATGATTCGCAAGTACTGTATGCTGGTGAGGAATTACTCTCTTCAGGGATATTCGCCTCTGGTTCAAAAGGTAGTCAACCATATTGATTTAAACCTGATGTCCGACCTGTCATTGAGGAACCTGGCAGCAGAATATTGTGTCAATCCCAGCTATCTGTCCTCGCTGTTTAAGAAGGAGATGTCAGTAACCATTACGGCATACGTAAACCAGCAGAGGATGAAGCAGGCGATCCGTTATCTGAATACGTCCAATATGCAGATTCAGAATATTGCGGCCGACGTGGGAATCTCGGATGTGAATTATTTCAGCAAGCTGTTTAAAAAGGCTACAGGTAAAACTCCCAGCGAGTATCGGGAGCTGATTCTCGTCAGGACCCAATTGTAGGGAGTCTACAAAAAATATAATAATATTACAGATTTCTACAAAAACTCTCCTCATACATTTTTCTGAGCAGTGCTAAAATGTCGTTAGAAAAAGGAGGACGACTGTCCTAACGGGACCATGCTTTTATTAAAATATCAGGAGGGTTTATACATATGGGAACAACAACAAATACAAGCGGCATGCACCGCGCGAAGTTGTGGCAGATCGGGGGATTTGCATTTAATAATACGGCTACGAACCTGTACATGTTTATGATGAACTTTATCGCTTATTACTTAACCGGCTATGTGGGCGTAGGTGTAGTCGTTGCATCAACGTTGATCACCACGATGCGTATCTGGGACGGTGTCACAGACCCGTTTATCGGATATCTGGTAGATAAGACGAATACAAAATTCGGCAAAAACCGTCCGTTTATGGTCATCGGTAATGTAATTCTTGCCGTGGCAAGCTTTATCCTGCTTCATGTGACCCATCTCTTTCCGCAGGGGGCGCGTTTTATTTTCTTTGTGCTGATTTACATGATTTATATCATTGGCTATACGTTCCAATGCGTAGTTACGAAATCCGCACAGTCCTGTCTGACCAATGACCCAAGGCAGAGACCTCTGTTCTCGATATTTGACGGCGTTTATAATACGCTCGTATTTGCGGTGCTTCCGATCTTTATTTCCGGTTATTTAGTACCGAAACACGGCGGCTTCAACGCCGCATTCTTCCACGAAATCTGGTGCTATGTGGCAGCCGTATCCGCGATCCTGACCTGTATTGCCGTTTACTGCATTTCCAGCAAGGACCGCCTGGAGTTCTTTGGTACAGGCAAAGCGGTCAAGGTAGGGTTTAAGGATTACTGGGAAGTGCTTAAGAATAACAGGGCTATCCAGATGCTGGTAGTAGCGGCATCTACGGATAAGCTGGCATCCTCTGTCCGAAGCAACTCTACCATAGGCGTTATCCTGTATGCCATCGTCTGCGGCAACTATGCGCTGTCCGGCGCTGTAGCCGGTTATACGTCCATTCCGAACATGCTGATCCTGTTCTTCGGCGTAGGATGGATCGCAACCCGTTTAGGACAGAGAAAGGCCATGCTGTTCGGAACCTGGGGAGGTCTCATTTTTACAATCTTAAATATTGTACTGTTTGTGGTCGGAGATCCGGCGCAGATGTCATTTCCGGGTATTGCAGGCTTCACCGGCTGGAATTTCTTCACCCTGGCATTCCTGGTGTTGTATATTCTGGGACAGGGGTGTATGGGAGTATCCGGCAATATCGTTATTCCCATGACTGCTGACTGTGCCGACTATGAAGTTTACCGTTCCGGGAAATACGTTCCTGGCCTGATGGGAACCCTGTTCAGCTTTGTAGATAAGCTGATTTCCTCTCTGGCGGCGAGTATCGTAGGCGTTATGTGCGCCATGATCGGTTTTAAAGAGACTCTGCCTACTGTAGATACTCCCTATAGCCCTCAACTGAAATTCATCGGCCTGGTCTGTTTCTTCGGTTTGATTTTATTCGGCCTGTTCTGTAACCTGGTTGCCATGAAGTTCTACCCTCTGACAAAGGAAAAGATGGAAGAAATTCAGGAAAGGATTGCAGAAATCAAAGCGCAGGCACAGCATGCTTAAAACAGGAGGTTGCTTCATATGGAGAAAATTATGATTTCCGGATTTTCTGATGAGATCAGTTCTGATTTCGATGAACAGCTGAAGGTGGTTACAGGACTTGGTATGGAGTACATTTCCCTTCGTACTGCCGATGGAAAGAGTATAGCTGATTATTCGGCAAAAGAGGTGAAGGAGAAGCTGCTCCCGAAGCTTAAGGACGCGGGAGTCCGGGTATCTTCCTTAGGCTCCCCCATCGGTAAAGTTGAAATCGGTGATGAGGAAGGGTTCGCAAAGCAGCTGGTTCAGCTGGAGGAGCTATGCAGGATCGCAAAGGTACTGGACTGTCGTTACATTCGCATTTTCAGTTTCTATATTCCGGAGGGACGGAATCCGGAGGACTACCGGGAAGCAGTGATCGAAAAGCTGATAAAGTTTGACGCTGTAGCCAGAACGTACGGCGTTGTACTGATCCATGAAAATGAAAAGGGGATCTATGGAGATGGGAAGGAGCGCTGCAGGGTGATCCTGGATGCGTTGGGAAGCGATCATTTTAAGGCAGTCTTTGATTTTGCCAACTTTGTGCAGTGTGGAGAGGACCCTGTGGAGTGCTGGAAGCTTCTCCATGACCAGGTTGTTTATATCCACATTAAGGATGCCGTGGCATCGGATAAAGAAAATGTGCTCTGCGGGACCGGCGAAGGAAAAATTAAAGAGATTCTGGAGAGAGCTGTCAGAGAAGAAGGATATGAGGGCTTTCTGACACTGGAACCCCATCTGGTAGTATTTGATGCGCTAAAATCCCTGGAGCTCGCGGATGCGGACAGCATCATCCGGGAAAACAAGGCCACGGACGGTGCGGAAGGCTACGCGTTGCAGTATTACGCTCTGAAAGAGATATTAAACGCTATAGAGCGTTAGGTGGAAAGGAGAGTTTTTATGGATAAAGTAAGATTTGGATTAGTTGGAATCGGGGCACAGGGAGGCGCATACGCTGGATTTTTAACGGGCAGGGGCGGCTTCCCGGGGATGCCCGCACCGGAGTGTCCGCCTCACTGTGCCCTCGGTGCATTGTGCGATACGGACCCTGCGAAGGAGGCCATGTGTAAAGAAAAGTATCCCGAGACGCCGTTTTTTAGAGACTGGAAGGATCTGGTGGATTCCGGTACGGTTGACGCGGTAGTTACGACGGTTCCCCACTATCTCCACACAGAGATTGCGATTTACTGTCTGGAAAGAGGGATGAATGTCCTGGTTGAGAAGCCGGCGGGCGTATACGCAAAGTCTGTGCGTGAGATGAACGAATGCGCGGCGGCGCATCCGGAGACGGCTTTCGGTATTATGTTTAATCAGCGCACGAACAGGCTGTATCAGCAGGTTAAGGATATCATCGAGTCCGGAGAGCTGGGACAGATCCGCCGTTCTAACTGGATTATCAATTCCTGGTGGCGTCCGGACAGCTATTACCGTCAGAGCGGCTGGCGCGCGACCTGGGGAGGAGAGGGCGGAGGCGTCCTGGTCAATCAGGCTCCTCATCAGCTGGATCTGTGGCAGTGGATATGCGGAATCCCCAATAAGGTTTACGCAAAATGCATCTATGGCGATCACAGGGATATTATTGTGGAGAACGACGTTACCATTGTTACGGAATACCCTGGCGGAGCGACCGGGAGCTTTGTAACCTGTACCCATGATCCCATCGGCACAGACCGTCTGGAGATCGACCTGGACGGCGGAAAGATTGTCGTGGAAGACAGCAGAACAGCGACAGTTTACCGGCTGAAGAAAAAGGAAGACGAGTTAAACCGCACGATGTCCATGATGGAGCTGGTGAAATTGACACAGGGAAACGCTGCCGGAGCTGATGGCCTGTACACAGTGGAAACCTTTGAGAATACAGATGGATGGGGCGTGCAGCATATGACCGTAATGGAGGATTTCGCATGCCATATACTGGAGGGAACCCCTCTTTTGGCACCGGGGGCCGACGGCATCAACGGTGTAAACCTGGCGAATGCGACCCTGCTTTCCAGCTGGCTGGGAAAGGAAGTGGATCTGCCGGTGGACGAGGATCTGTATCTGGAAGAACTAAACAGGAAGATTGCCGCCGAAGGCAAATTCCCAACCCGTTAGCGTAAATGCGCCGGTGCAGAACCGGCGCATATCCGCAGAACCTGGAGGATGAAAGATGAAGAAGGCCGCAGTTATTGGATTGGGAGATATATCCAAAATACATATACCGATCATAGAGTCAAGTCCGGATATGGTTCTGTGCGCGGTTTGCGACAGCAATCCGGAGACGAAGGAAGCAGCGCCGTCCGGCACAGCCTTTTATACGGATTACCATGAGATGGTGGAGAAAGAAAGACCGGACTGTGTTCATGTGTGTCTGCCCCATTACCTGCATTATCCGGTGACGAAAGAACTGGTGGAGATGGGCTGCAGCGTCTTCTGTGAAAAGCCGGTGGCCCTAAATACGGAGGAAGCCGAACGGTTTGTCCAGCTGGAAGAAGCGCATCCGGAGGTCCGTATCACCATCTGCCTGCAGAACCGTCTCAACGAGAGCGTGGAGCTGTTAAAGAAGCTCATAGAAGGTGGTGAATATGGGCAGGTGGTGGGGACGAGAGGCATCGTCCCCTGGTACCGTCCGGCCGAGTATTACCGCGTAAAGCCCTGGAGAGGAAGCTGGATTACGGCAGGGGGCGGTTGTATGATCAATCAGTCGGTGCATACTCTGGACCTCCTGTACTATTTAGGCGGAAATATGAAAGGGCTGAAAGCCTCTGTAAGCCAGATCCTGGATTACGGCATCGAGGTAGAGGATACGGTGACCGCAAGGCTGGACTATGCAAATGGTGCGAAAGGTCTGTTCTTTGCCACGAATGCCAACTATAAGAACGAGGCGGTGCAGATTGCGGTCCAGCTGGAACGCGCTGAGTTCCGTATAGAGGAAAATATCCTGTATCAAATCCTGCCGGGTGGAGAAAAAAAGTATTTGACTGAAGACAGGAAATTTCCAGGGACTCGTTTCTATTACGGCGCCAGTCATGAAAAACTGATTCGCAGGTTTTATCAGGTACTGGAAGAGGATAAAGGGGACTATATCCGAGTAAAGGACGCGGAAATGAGCATTCGCCTGATAGACGCCATTTTAGAGTCTGGCAGGAGCGGCGCTTACGTAACCATATCGTGATTTCAGAGAGGAGATATCGTATGAATAAGGGACTGATCGGAATTCAGATGAGTACCATCAAAGATAAAATTGCAGAGCTTGGGGCCTATGGGACATTAAAGGCCTGTGCAGAGCTGGGATATCACTGCGTGGAGGTGTCTCAGATCCCTATGACAGAGGAGAATGTTGCAGGCATGAAGAAGGCCTGTGAGGAATTCGGAATTAAAATCGCAGCTTTAAGCGCAGCTATGGAGCCGATGATGCCGGGTATGCCAGGGGAATACCTGACTACGGATTTCGATAAGATTGTGGCTGACTGCAGGACGTTAAACTGTGATATGCTGCGTATCGGCATGCTTCCAATGACCTGCATGGGGAGCCGTGAGAAGGCTCTGGATTTTGTGAAACGTGCAGATGAGATCGCCGGCAGATTAAAAGAGCAGGAAATTGATTTGTATTATCACAACCACCATGTAGAGTTCGTAAAGTATGACGGTGAATATCTGCTGGACATTATCAGGAACCATACCAGATATATGGGATTTGAGCTGGATATTCACTGGATCCACCGCGGTGGAGAGAATCCGGTGGAATTCATAAAGAAGTATGATGGAAGAATCCGGCTGCTCCATTTAAAGGATTACCGCATCGGACAGATTCAGATGCCGGAGGGACCGTTTGATCCGAAGACCTTCATGACTGCATTCTCTGACATCGTGGAATTTGCGGAGATAGGAGAGGGGAATCTTCCGGTTAAGGAATGCATAGATGCCGGTTTTGCTGGAGGCAGCGAATATTTTCTCATTGAACAGGATACCACGTACGGGAGAGACCCGTTTGAAAGCCTGAGGATCAGCAAAGAGAACCTTGAGAAGATGGGATATGCGGACTGGTTTTGCATGGATTAGGGTGATGGATACCTGCCGGGAGTGCGGCTCCCGGCAGCAGGAGACAAAACGATGGGGAAAAGAAGGATGCAGGACCATCCGGATTACATTGATCCCAACCAGATGATCGCTCTGGAAGAGGAGATGGCTGCGCTGAAAAAAGAGTACGGAATCGCGGATAAACCGAAGTGGTGGATGCGTCTTGGCGATTTCATCGCAAACCATGCCGGAACCAGACAGCCGGTACCGGTATACAGAAAGAAATATATCCTGTTGGCCCTGTGCCTGGGATGGGCCGGCGGCCATCGGTTTTATACGAAGCAGTATGCCCTGGGGTTTATTTACCTGCTGTTTTGCTGGACCGGAATTCCGTTTGCAATGACATTGATTGATTTGATGATTGCACTGCCCAGGCAGGCTGACGAGCAGGGCAGGCTGTTTCTGTAATGGCGCTGCGGCTTCTGCGTCCCGGCTGGCTGGATGCTTTGGTACATTTTTTCGGCCGTATAGAGATAAGAAATGTAAAAAGAAAAGCAAAAAAATAGACTGATTTCTTTGTGGGCCTGTGCTATAATGAAAGAGCCGCGAAGAGCAAGGAAGATTCGGAACGCTGCCGGAAACCGCTCATGGTTTCCGGTTGTTTTTTATTCCGGTTATTTTTATTTCATAGGAACGCTTGTCCTATGAAATGATGCATGAAAAAAGTAAAACTACAAAATATAAAGAAGAGGTAAAAAGCATGAAAAAACTAGAAGATTACGTAACAAGTATCCCGGATTTCCCGGAGCCGGGCATTATTTTCCGTGATGTCACCACCATTCTGCAGGACGCGGACGGGCTGGCACTGGCGGTTGACGGCGTGCGCGGGATGTTAAAGGATGTGGATTACGATGTCGTAGTCGGCCCGGAATCGAGAGGGTTTATCTTCGGCGTTCCGGTTGCCTACGCGGAGCACAAAGGCTTCGTTCCGGTGAGAAAGCAGGGAAAGCTTCCGAGAGAGGTTATCTCCGCCGATTATGAGCTGGAATACGGCAAAGCCACCATCGAGATGCACAGAGATTCCATAAAGCCAGGCCAGAAGGTCGTGATCATCGATGATTTGATCGCCACGGGCGGCACGATCGAGGCCATTATCGGACTGATAAAGGAGATGGGCGGAGAGGTGGTAAAGATCTGCTTTATCATGGAGTTAAAGGGCTTGAATGGAAGAGAAAAATTAGAGGGATATGACGTGGAATCCCTGATTGCCTACGAGGGGAACTAGAGAGTGTCTGAAAATTCATTTCCGCCAGATGCACGCCCCACTTCGCGGCATATTGAGCCCCAATTCAGTCAGCGTAGTCCACTACGCCTCCTTCATCGGGGCCCAATCTCCCACAAAGTGTGACGCACAGCTGACGAAAAGCAATTTTCAGACACGCTCTAATCGGAGAACATGAATCACAGAGGTGTAGAGAATGGATAAAATCTTGTACCATGGAACCTTTTTGACAATGGATGAGTCCCGGACTGAACCGGAGGCGGTTCTGATCCGGGACGGAATGATCGGCGGAACCGGCACGCTGGAGGAGATGAAGGCGCTGGCTCCGGACGGCGCGCTTTGGGACATGGAAGGCCATACGGTGCTTCCCGGCTTTATCGACGGCCACTCCCACTTAAGCGCGGTGGCGTACCAGCTGTTAATCGCCAACCTAAAACCGTCGCCGCTGGGAACCTGCGACAGCGTGGAGGACGTAGTGCAGGTGCTGAAGACATTTTTGGAGACGCATTCACTAAAACCGGGCCAGTGGCTGCTGGGCATGGGATACGACAACAGCGTCTTCCCGGAGGGAGTTCATCCCACGAAGGAAGACTTAGACCGCGTGAGTACGGAGATTCCCGTCGCGGCGACTCACGTCTCCGGCCATCTGTGTGTGGTGAACACGAAAGGGCTGGAGCTTTTGGGGTACACGGGAGATCATTTCACAGTTCCCGAGGGCGGAGTCGTGGAACCCACAGGGCTTTTGAAGGAACAGGCATTTCTCGGGAAAAACGGAGTGATGCAGGGGCCGGCTCCCGAAGATGTGGTGAAGGCGGTGGGAGATGCCTCAGAGCTGTACGCATCCTATGGCCTGACTACAGTTCACGACGGCAAGGTTACGGAAGGGCAGTATCAGCTCTTAAAAGGAGCCGCGTCCATGGGACTTTTAAAGAACGATGTGGTCATGTATCTGATACCGGAGCTGGCCGGTCAGTTTCTGACGGAGCAGGGACCGGAAGCGCTTGCGGCGAAAGGCTATGAAAACCATCTGCGCCCCGCGGGAGTGAAGCTGTTTCTGGATGGCTCGCCTCAGGGGAAGACGGCCTGGCTGTCAGAGCCGTACTACGTGGTTCCGGACGGCGAGAAGCCGGATTACCGGGGATTTCCGGTGCAGACGGAAGCCTATGTGATGGATATCATGCGCACCTGCGTGAAAAACCGCTGGCAGATCAATGTACACGCCAACGGAGATGAAGCGATCGAGCAGATGATCCGCTGCTATCAGTCGGTACTTGAGGAGACGGGGAGTGAGAAGAATCTGCGCCCAGTGATCATTCACTGCCAGACCGTGCGGGAAGATCAGCTGGATCGGATGAAGGAGATCGGCATGATCGCCAGCTTTTTCCTCGACCATGTGTATTACTGGGGCGACTACCACTATGAGTCCGTGCTGGGCCCGGAGAGGGCGGCCCGCATCAGTCCGGCCCGTTCGGCCCTGGAGCGCGGAGTCTCCTTTACGCTTCATCAGGACAGCCCGGTGGCTCCGCCCGACGTGATGGGGGCAGTACACAACGCCGTGAACCGGAAGACGGCAAAGGGCCGTGTGCTGGGAGCAGAGCAGACGATCACCGTAATGGAAGCGCTTAAGGCCGTGACGGTGAACGGAGCGTACCAGATTTTTGAAGAGGACAGGAAGGGAAGCATAGCGGCGGGGAAGGCGGCGGATTTTGTGATCCTGGAAGAGAACCCGCTCCTGGTTCCTGAAGAGAGACTCAGGGAGATAACAGTTCTGGAGACGATCAAGGCCGGAGAGACGATATACAAACGATAAGGAATAACTACATTATGACAAAGAAGAAACCGACTTCCAAGGATGTTGCCCAGTTGGCCGGTGTTTCCCAGCCCACTGTTTCCATGATTTTAAATAACTATGATAATGTCCGCTTTTCGCCGGAGACGGTACAGCGTGTGATGGACGCCTGCACGAAGTTGAACTACCGGGTTCCTTCTAAAAGAAAAGGAAACAGCGGGGAGCGGTACGAGAAGCTGATTATGGCCATGTGTCCGTCGTACACCAATCTGTACTATATCAGCCTTCTGGAGGCCATGTGTAATCAGGCAGAGGAGCGGGGGTATTCTCTCACGGTCTTCTCCAGCGGACGAAATATGAAGCTGGAAGGCCAGTTCGCCAACCTTGCCTGCCAGCAGGACGCGCTGGGAGCGCTGCTTCTTTACAAGCCCGCAAATTCCGTGGCGCTTCAGCAGCTCATTGCGAATATGCCCGTGGTAGCTATCTGCGACAAGACGGAAGTCTCCAATATGGATATCATAGAACTGGACAGCGAGAAGCTGGGGATGATCATCGCCGAGCATCTTCTGAGTCTGGGACACAGGAAAATCGCCTATATTTCCACCGAGCTGAACGAACGCCATCCGGCCAGGCTTTACCGGCTGAAGGGCATGCAGAATGCCTATGCCAGGGCAGGAGTCAGTCCCTTCAACATCCTGACCTGTACCATGGACAGCGAGAAGATTGCTTATACGAAGGACATCACATCGTATGAGACCGGCTACTGTCTTGGAAAACGCGTGGTGGAAAAGTATGATGACATCACCGCCCTTGTTGGGATGAACGACATGGTGGCCATAGGAATTATGGATGCGCTGGCGGACAAGAAGTATAAGGTTCCCCAGGACTATTCTGTCTGCGGCTGTGATAATACGATGATTTCCCAGTACCGGACTATTTCCATGACATCGGTAGAGCATTTTGATGCCAACCGGGGACGGGAAGCCGTCGATGTGTTGATACGAAAAATCGAGCAGGAAAATGGAACCGACGGGGATTTGTGGCCGGCCAGTGCCGTGCGTGTGGAATTTGTCCCAAAACTGGTTGCGAGAGCCTCGACAGGGCCAAACCGGAGAAAAAAATAGAAAAATTTTGAAAAATTATTACTAATAATATTAATAAGCAAAAAGCAGGGGAACGGCGAAACGAAGAAATATTGATTTAAAAAGTGGATAAAACCGTAATGGACGGATAAATAGTTAATTTTATTACTAATAAAATTAACTATTTATCCGTTTTTTTTGGATTTATTAATTTTTGAGTAAAAGTGCACAGGTTGACAAAGGGAATATTGATATTATTATATAAAATATACAACAAAGAAATTGATAAATCAAAAACAGATAGGAGACTGAAAGATGCAGATCGAGCCTGAATGCTTTACTATTGAGGATTATTTACATCATACCTTTTCCTGCGAATGCGGACGTTCTCATCATACCGATGTGGAAAAAATCCTGATTTCGCAGGGAGCACTGGAGCGGGTGCCGGAGGCAGTGGAAGAACTGGGATACCATCACGTATTTCTGGTATCCGACTATAATACGTATCAGGCGGCGGGAGAACGGGTGGAGAAGCTGCTGCGGGATCGGAACCAGGCCTGCACCTCCTATGTGATTCCCAGAAAGATTGTAGTGCCGGATGAGCATACGCTGGGCGAGCTGCTCGTCCACTTCAATCCGGAGTGCGACCTGATTATCGGAGTCGGCACCGGTACGATCAACGATATGTGCAAGTTTTTAAGCTATCAGATGAAGATGGAATACATGATTATCGCATCGGCCCCTTCCATGGATGGCTTTGCATCGGTTGGCGCGGCTTTAATTGTAAATAATCTGAAAACAACTTATAATGCTCATGTACCGAAGGCAATTATTGGAGATGTTGATATTCTTGCAAAGGCCCCCATGAATATGATCGCGGCCGGCGTGGCGGACATTCTCGGAAAATATACCTGCCTCTGTGACTGGCATTTATCAAATCTTGTGAACGGCGAATATTTCTGCCCCGTCATTGAGCGGATGGTGAGATATTCGTTAAAAAAGATGATGGAGCAGGTCAAGAACTTAAAGGAACGAACCCCGGAGACGATTCAGACGGTCATGGAGTCCCTGGTTCTTACCGGAATTGCCATGAGCTTTGTGGGAAATTCCAGACCGGCTTCGGGCTGTGAACATCATATGTCTCATTATTGGGAGATGAAGTTCCTGTTTGAAGGGAGACCGGCGGTCTTACACGGCACAAAGGTAGGCGTAGGAACGATGACGGCGATTCGGTTGTATCAGAAATTTATGGAATCAGAAATCGATTATGAGGAGGCGGTGAGGAGAGCAGAGGCATTTGATTTTGCGGAATGGTCGGAGAATATGAAACGGACTTACGGTGCAGCGGCGGATGGAGTGATCGCCAATGAAAAGACAGAACAAAAAAATGACCCGGAGGAAGTGAAGAAACGTCTGGTGGTTATACGGGAAAAGATGGGAGACATCAGAAGAACCGTCAGCGATTTAGTGCCGCAGGAAGCGCTTATAAGGGGGATTTTAAAGGATTTGGAAGCGCCCGTTAATCCGCTGGAACTGGGAATCGACTGCGGCATGGTGAGTGACAGCATAGAGGTGGCTAAGGAGGTCAGGGACCGCTATACACTGCTTCAGCTCCTGTGGGATCTGGGAATTCTGAAGACTGTCGCAGAGGAGACGGCCGCTTCTTTTCAGAAAGAAATGGAAAAGTAAAGAGGGATAGATGGATGGAGAAACGATATGCAATCGGTCTGGATTATGGAACTCTTTCCGTGAGGGCACTGCTCCTTGATATGGACAGCGGAGAGGAAGCCGGCACAGCGGTGTATGAATATCCCCATGGAGTGGTGTCAGGGAGTCTGCCGGATGGCAGCCCGATCCCGCCTGAATATGCACTCGCGGTTCCGGAGGACTATCTGCAGGGATTAAGCCAGGTGGTAAGGGATTTACTGAGGGAGAGCGGCGCGGTGCCGGAGTCGGTGAAGGGGATTGGCCTGGATGCCACGTCGGCCACGGTGATTCCGGCAGATAAAAGCGGTATGGCCATATCCATGCTTCCAGGTTTTGAAAGCAGCCCTCACGCTTACATCAAGCTGTGGAAACACCATGGGGCAAAAAAATACGCGGAAAAGATGTACAGCCTGGCGGATAACTGGAAAGAGGAGTGGCTGACTCTTGTGGGAGGCAAAGTAAGCTGTGAGGCATTTCTGCCGAAGACCCTGGAGACCCAGGAAGAGGATGAAGCCGTTTACAAACGCTGCCACACCTTTCTGGAGGTGGGGGACTGGTTGACATGGTATATGACGGGAGAATGCGTCCGGAGCACGTCCATGGCGGGCTGCAACAGCTTCTACCAGCGGGGAATCGGATATCCAGATGAGGATTTCTTAAGGAAAATAATGCAGGAGTCAGAGCCGGTTACCAGAAAGTATAAAGGCCGGTTTGTTGCCCTGGGGGGCTGCGTAGGACGGCTGACACAAAGGGCGGCGGACCGTATGGGACTTCTGCCGGGAGTGCCGGTGGCAGCGGCCATGATTGATTCTCATGCCGCGGTGGTCGGCGCAGGGGCCGACCGGGTAGGCGACGTGACGGCGGTTATGGGAACCAGCGCCTGTTACCTGCTGAATTCTCATACCGGGGAGGGGATACCGGGAATTTACAGCTGTGCTTATGAGGCTCATATACCGGAGCTGTTTGGATATGAAGGAGGCCAGTCCTGTGTCGGCGAGTGTCTGGAGTGGTTCGTGGACAACTGTGTACCGGAAAGCTATATGAAAGAGGCAGGGCAGGCGGGAATCGGCATTCATGAGCTGCTGCAGAGGAAGGCGGCCGCCATACGGCCGGAGCAGCGCAGACTGGTGGTTTTAGACTGGTGGAATGGGGTGAGAAGTCCGCTGATGCGACCAGAACTGACGGGAGTGATGACCGGACTGACTATCTATACGAAGACCGAGGAAATGTACCTGGCGCTAATGGAGGGAATCTGTTTTGGGGCCAGGGTCATAGTGGATACCTTCCGTGATTCGGGGCATTCCGTGGAACGTCTTATTGCGGCCGGCGGGATCCCGATGAAAAGCCCGCTGATGATGCAGATGCTGGCTGATATCTGCGGTACGGAAGTACGGGTGTGCGAAAGCAGACAAAGCAGTGCCAGAGGAAGCGCCATTATGGGCGCGGCGGTGGCGGATGGGACGGAAAAAACGTCTAGAATACTGAAGGACTGGATTCATAAGCTGGGAGCGGGGACGTCCGCAGTCTATGATCCAGACTGCGGAAACAGGGCAGTTTATGAGGAAAAATACAGGAAATATATACGGTTAAAAGAAATATTTGAGAACATTGACAGCAAAGGTTTACTAAACGGGGAGGAAGACAAAAAATGAAGAAGAAACTGATTGTTTTTTCGGCAGATGCAATGGTGTCTGAGGATGTCGATTATTTAAAAACATTACCCAATTATCAAAAATACTTGGCAGGCGGCTGTATGGTCCAAAAAGTTGATTCTGTCTACCCGACCATTACGTATCCCTGCCATACCACGATGTGCAGCGGCGTGTGGCCGGATAAGCACGGCGTCGCGGGGAATCTGCAGATGATACCGGGAACATCGCCGCTTCCATGGAAATGGGATTACAGTAATACCAGATGGAAAGAGGATATTTTTACTGAGGCGAAAAAGGCGGGATACACGACAGCAGCCGTCTTCTGGCCGGTAACGGGCAACCATCCGGCCATTGATTATCTGATCGATGAATACTGGACTCAGTTTCCGGAGGATACGCCCCGTGAGGCGTGGAAACGCATGGGCTCCAGCGAGGAGATGCTGGAGATCGTAGAACGCCATATCGGGGACAATAAGATCAGAATTCATCCGCCGACGGAGCGGTTTATCGTGAGCTGTACCTGCGATATTATCCGGCAGTATAAGCCGGATGTGATGTTCCTTCATCCGGCCAACATTGACGCCTACCGCCATCAGACAGGGCTGTTTAACGACAGAATTCTGACCGGTATTGAAGAGACAGACCAGTGGATCGGTGAAATCATGCAGGCCGTGGAGGAGATCGGGGAGCTGGAAAATACGAATCTGGTGCTGACCAGTGACCACGGGCAGATGGAGATCAAACGCGTGATCAACCCCAACGTGATTCTGGCGGATCATGGACTGATCCGGAAGAATGAGGATGGAACGCTGGAAGACTGGGAGGCATGGTGCCTGTCAGGGGGATTGTCGGCACTCGTATATTTAAAGAATCCGGAAGACCGGGAGACTTATGAGAAGACATACAGCCTTTTAAAATTTATGGCGGAGGAAGGCATTTACGGAATCAGTCAGGTGTTTACCACAGCAGAAGCAGATGAGAAGTATCATCTCGACGGCCCGTTCTCCTTTGTACTGGAATCGGATGACTATTCTTCGTTCGGCGATTCGATTCATCGTCCAATTGTGACGAACTATGAGGTATCAGACTATCGTTATGGAAGAGCTACCCACGGGCATCTGCCCTTTAAGGGGCCGCAGCCAGTCTTTCTGGCAAAGGGACCTGACTTTAACGAACATGTGACGCTTCAGAGAGGAAGGCTGGTTGACCAGGCGCCGACCTATGCGAAACTGCTCGGATTCGAGCTTCAGGGAGCCGACGGTCAGGCCATCGAATCTTTCATACGAAAATAGCGAAAAAGACAAAAACCAGTGAATGGAAAGGAGTATTACAGTGGCAGCCATTGAATTTAAAAGTGTTACCAAAAGCTTCGACAACAATGTGGTCATCAGGGATATCAATCTGAAAATAGAGGATGGCTCATTTACTGTTTTAGTAGGACCGTCGGGGTGCGGAAAGACTACGCTTCTCCGCATGATCGCAGGAATCGGACCGCAGACATCGGGAAAGGTATTGATTGATGGGCAGGATGTAAGTGAAATTGCTCCGGGAAAACGGGGTGTAGCCATGGTATTTCAGAACTATGCGATTTACCCCACCATGACCGTGCAGGAAAATATCGAGTTCGGACTGAAGAATAACAAGATACCGAAGGATGTGAGAAAGCAGCTGATCGAAGAGGCCAGCGATAAGGTGGGACTTTCCCAGTTCCTGGACCGCATGCCAAGCACTCTGTCCGGCGGTCAGCGTCAGAGAGTCGCGCTGGCGCGTGCCATGGTGAAAAAGCCATCCGTGTTCCTGATGGATGAACCGCTGTCCAATCTGGATGCAAAGTTAAGAGTCCAGATGCGCGTGGAATTAATCGAGCTTCACAAAAAACTGCAGACGACCTTCGTCTACGTTACACACGACCAGGTGGAGGCCATGAGTATGGCCGATACGGTAATTCTGATGAATAACGGTCTGATTCAGCAGATCGCCTCCCCGGAAGAGATATACAGCGATCCGGCAAATTTGTTCACCGCCCGCTTTATCGGTTCTCCGGCAATGAATATCGTGGCACTTCAGGGGGGAAACCGGCTGGGGTTCCGGCCGGAACGGGGAATTCTCACAAGAGAAAAACGGGACTCCGGCGTCTTCCATACGAAGGGGATTGTCGTTACAAGAGAGATGCTGGGGCGTGAGACGACCTATTCCGTGCGGGATAAGATGGGGAGAACCTATATGGTAACCGGGCTGGAGGATCCGTTCCGGGTAGACGATATGGTATTTTTAAGCGTAGATATGGAGCATATCTATTTCTTTGGAAAGGATGAGACGCGTATCCGTCCGGGAGATGAGGAGTACGATCCCTGCCTGGAACTGTTAAGGAGGGACGTATGAAAGGAAAGATTACTGAAAAAATAGTTCCCTATATCCTGGTGGCTCCGGCAATGATTGGGATTCTGCTTTTCGTGGTCTATCCTATCATCAAGCTGATACATATGAGTTTTTACAAGGTAAACCAGTTAAACGCAGCCAAGACGAAATTTGTGGGACTGGAAAATTATGAGAAGATATTTAAGACTTCAGAGTTTCAAAAGGCGCTGGTCAATACAGGGTATTACTCCCTTTTCATGATTCTGATCGTGCTGGGATGTTCCCTGATCTTCGCGGTATGGCTCGGCTCCCGCGCGACAAAGATGAATTCCTTTACGCAGGCGGCCGCATTTCTTCCGCATATCATTTCCATGGTATCCATCGGCCTTATTTTCCAGCAGATGATGGACCCGGACTTCGGCGTGTTTAACTCGGTGTTAAAGGCGCTGGGGCTGCCTGCAAGCCAGTTCTTAAGGAGTTCCGACACTGCGCTGGCATCGGTTATCTTTACCTCTGCGTGGAAGAGTATCGGATATTACACACTAATTTTAATCGCAGCGCTCCAGAGTATACCGCAAAGTATCTACGAAGCTGCGGATCTGGACAACGCGGGAAAATGCCGGACATTTTTCAAGATTACGCTGCCTCTTATCTCACCTCAGATCTTTTTCGTGCTGATCGTTATGACAATCGGAAATTTCAAGGTGTTTGAGACCATCCGCGTCATGACGGCGGGCGGCCCCAATAACGCGACTACGTCGCTGGTATACTACATCTACAACAAGGTGTTTATGGACTTCAATGTAGGGCGCGCCGCGGCGGGCGGGGTGGTGCTTCTGGTTCTGGTAGGAATCATGACCGTTCTCTATTTTGTCAGCTTGTCGAAAAAAGTACATTATCAGTAGGGGGGACGAAACATGTATAAATTGAATCAGAAAATATGGGCAGCCATAGGGATCGTGTTAAAAGCAGCGCTGGTGCTGGTGTTTGTATTTCCGTTTTTCTGGATGGTCTCCGTGGCCCTGCAGACGGAAGCGGAAATCAGTTCTTCTCCGCTCACGCTGTTTCCGGCAGTTCCTCAGTGGATCAACTTTATAACCGCGTGGCAGAAGGGACCGTTTTTGCTGTATTTGAGAAACTCCCTTTCTATCATTGTAAGCGTGATCGCGCTTCAGATGGTGATCATGGTACCCGCGGCCTATGCGTTTGCCAAATATGAGTTTAAGGGGAAAAAGATCATGTTTGGTCTGGTGCTGATTGCATTTATGACGCCGGGGCAGATCACCTTCCTTCCGATCTATCAGATGATGTCAGATTGGGGAATCATGAATTCCCTGCTTCCGCAGATTCTGCCGTTTATGACGAATGCGTTTGGAATTTTCCTGCTGAGACAGTATTTTATGCAGGTTCCGGACGAATTAATCGAAGCGGCAAAGCTTGATAATGCAGGCGCGTTGAAAATTGTCTATAAATTAATGCTTCCCATGGCGAAACCGGCTATGAGCACGATCGTGCTGTTCAGCTTTGTCAGCCACTGGAACGATTACTTCTGGCCGCTGGTTATGACCCAGTCCACAGAGGTCCGTCCGCTGACAATCGGAATCGCAATGCTTAAGAATACCGAGGGTGTAACAAACTGGAATACCATTATGGCGGGGAACTTGATTCTGGTATTCCCGATTCTGATCGTATATGTATTGTGTTCAAAATCAATTATAAAGTCATTTGCCTATTCAGGCATCAAATAAAAAAGAGGAGGATTTACAACATGAAAAAAGGATTAAAGAAAGCAGCAGTACTGGCGATGGCAGCGGCGATGGCGGCAGGTTTGACTGCATGCGGCGGCGGGGAGACTAGAGCTACGACGGCAGCGAAGACGGAGGACGCGGCTAAGGCTGAGACCACGGCAGCTGCGAAGACGGAGGAGGCGAAAAAAGAAGAGGCGGCTTCCACATCAGACAAGGCGGAGGTGACATTCTGGCATTCCATGAGCGGCAAGAATGGGGATCTCTTAAATTCGATCGTGGAGACCTATAATACCTCTCAGGACAAAATCAAGGTGGTGGCCGAATACCAGGGAAATTATTACGATGCCATTGCTAAGGCGCAGACGGCAATTTCCGCAGGCAACAGCCCGGATATCCTGCAGACCGGCTCCGGCCAGGTATCGATTCTGGCAAAGGAGGAAGGAATTCTGGAAAATCTGGTCCCTTATATGGAGAAGTCCGGTATGAAAGTATCAGACTTCAACCCGACATTTATTACTGGCATGAGCCTCGATCCGACCGTCGCAGACCAACTGGTGGCGTTCCCCATGGGCTGTTCCACACCGGTTCTGTTCTGCAACATGGATTTACTTGAGGAGGCAGGCGCCGAGGTTCCCGTGACGTGGACGGATTTATCGGATATTTCGAAAAAACTGATCGACGAGGGCAAGGTCGAATATGGATTTACGATTCCTCACGATCCATGGTATTTCTGGATGTTTGTAGCGCAGAACGATACGAAGGTGTTCAGTGAGGACGGATTAAAACTGGCCTGCGTGGACGACGGCACCGGCATTGACGCAATGCAGAAGGTTCAGCAGATGTGCAAGGATAAGGTGATGTATTTCGGACCGGTAACTGACTCTGATTCGACCTGCCGCGGCATGTTCCTGGAAGGAAAGAGCGCGTTTTATGTATCTTCGATCGCAAACCTGGGAAATGTGGACTCAAACGCCAAGTTCCAGTATTCCGTACAGTACGTTCCCAAATTCAAAGTAAACGCGGTTCCAAGCGGCGGTAATACGCTGACCATGCTGGCTTCCGCAAAGAATAAGGATGCGGCCTGGGATTTCCTTTACTGGCTGTACAACGACAACGCGGGTGTAGCGACCTTTGCTGCAGAAACCGGCTACCTGCCGTGTTCCACGAAGATCAGCGAAATGCCGGTAATCAAAGAGAAATGGGCTCAGAATCCCAACTGTGAGATTGCCTACAACCAGCTTGAATACGGCAATAACGACCATATGGTTATGCAGCCCAACAATGGAGATATCGCCAACAACGTAGCAGCTATGATGGAAGCGTGTTTCTACGATTATGAGGATGTAACAGAGCAGATGAACATATTGAAAGAAGAAGCCGAAGATATTCTGGCTGATCTCCAGTAAAGAAACAGAACACTCACTGTGGGGCTGCTGTCAGAAATGGCAGCGGTCCCGCAGCCGTTTGAGGAAAGGAGAAGGACTGCGGTATGAACCCAATGATTTCGGCCTCCATTATGTGCGCAGACATTATGAATCTGGAACCCCATCTCAGGGATCTGGAGAAAAGCGGCTGTGATTATATCCATGTCGATATCATGGATGGCACGTTTGTTCCAAATTATACACTTGGTACGGAATTGATACGCAGGCTGCATCAGGACACCAGGATACCGTTGGATATCCATCTGATGGTGGAGAAACCGGAAGAAAAGCTGAACTATTTTGAGCTGCTTCCCCAGGATGTGGTGAGCGTTCATGTGGAATCCACGAAGAATATCCAGAAGATCATCGAGACAATACGGAAGAAGGGGGCCAGGGCCTGTGTGGCTCTTAATCCGGCGACGCCTCTCTGTTATTTGGATTACCTGTATGATGAGATCGATATGATCTTAATTATGACTGTTAATCCAGGATTTTCAGGACAGAAACTGATTCCGGCCACGTTAAAGAAGATTGAAGATTTGAGGGCGCATTTAGATTCCATAGAGAAAAGCAGTATTCTGATTGAGGTAGACGGAAATGTCAGTTTTGAAAATGCACCGGTGATGGCGCGGGCAGGCGCCGACGTCTTTGTCGCCGGCAGCAGCAGTATATACTGGCAGGAAAGTTCTTTTACAGATAATGTCAGCCGTCTGAGAAACGTGGTTCTGGCGGAGATGAAAAAATCATCATAGGAAACAGCGGAAGGAGCGCGGAATGGAAGGAAAAATTTTGGCTTCAATGCCACTTGAAAGCCTGCTGCGGGACGAAGGGGTGGCCTGTTCCTGCAAAAGGCTGCACAAGTCGCCAGTAAGGCAGATCGAAGTGGGAAAGAACATTCTGTGGAAAATCGCGGTCATGGCAAAGGAGCGGGGAATGAAGAACCCTGTCGTGACAGCGGATCGGAATACGCAGAAAACAGGAGAAATGGTCTGTGAGATTTTGGAGGAAGCGGGGATCCAGCCTGTCTTTTTTGTCATGGATTCCGGGCGTCCGGAGCCGGACGAGTTCTGGGTGGGCACTCTCGCCCTGCAGTTTGACAGGCAGTGGGATGGCATCGTGGCAGTTGGTTCGGGAACGATCAACGATATCTGCAAGATTGTGGCGGACATGACAGGGCTTCCCTATCTCATCGCGGCGACAGCTCCCTCCATGGACGGGTACGCGTCAAATACCTCCTCCATGCTTCGAGGCGGAGTGAAGGTTTCACTGCCCTCCAAGTGTCCGGATGGGATTCTTTTGGATGCCGCGATTCTCGCCCGGGCGCCGATGGAGATGATTCAGGCCGGAATCGGTGATATGGCTGCAAAGTATGTCAGCATCTGCGAATGGAAGATTGCTCATATTATCACAGGAGAATACTATTGTGGGGAGATCGCGGAACTGGTAAAAAAGTCCTTAAAGACCTGCATGGATTCTTCCGCGAAGCTGGCAGCGCGAGACGAAGATGCGGCGGGGGATACGGCCTTCGGTCTGGTGCTTTCCGGAATCGCCATGAGCTATGCCGGAATTTCCAGACCAGCTTCCGGGACCGAGCATTATTTTTCCCATATCTGGGAGATGAGGGCGCTTCAGCAGAAGAAGCCGCGTTCCCTTCATGGAATCTCCGTAGGGGTAGGAACGCTTTTGACAATTCCCGTACTCAAATATATTGGACAGCTGGAGCCGGACCGTGAAAGGGCGCTGAGGTATGCAGAAGATTTTGATCCGGAGGAGTGGAAAGCCTTTGTGAGGCAGGTGTTCGGCACTGCGGCTGACACGATGATCCGGCGCGAGGACGAGGAAAAGAAGTACGACAAGACGCTGCATAAGGAGCGGCTGGAGATCATTCTTTCCAGATGGGATGAAATACAGAAGATTATCCGGGAAGAGTTGCCGGATGAGGAGTGGCTGAAAGAACGGCTTCTCCTCGCGGGAGCACCCGTCAGTCCGGCGCAGCTGGGCCTGTCTGCGGACGATGTCAGGACAGCATTTCTGGCCACAAAGGATATACGGGATAAATATATTTCCACGAGGCTATTATGGGATCTGGGAATGCTGGAAGAGGCGGCAGACCGTCTCTTTGGATCATGGAGGGAAACATGAAATATACAGTCAGTTCTTTAAGCTTTACCTGTCTTACCGGCAGTCAGATGGCCTCGCTGCCGGAGCACTTCGGGATAGAAATTTTTTATGGCTGGGCATCGGAACGATACTGGACAGAGCTGCTGAAACGCTGTTATCAGAGGGAACGGAAATCATTCAGCATTCATTCGCCGTTTGATTTTTACCATATGGACAGTGAGATACCGGACGATCAGCTGTTTGACTATCTTTCGGAGCCATTTGACCTCTATCACCGGTTTTCCGGTACGGATTACGTGGTTCATACTGACAGCGGGGGCTGCCGGAAGCTGGAGGAGAGGGAGAAAGAGCGCCTGAGAGCCAGATGCATGGAACGGATTAACCGGTTTGCTGAAATCTGTGAAAGCAATGGGATCGGTCTGGTCATTGAAAATGTTCCGTGTCCCGGGGGCAGCGGTCTTTTCAGCCAGAAGGATTTTACCCGCCTGTTTCAGGAAAACTCCGGTCTGCACGCGCTTTACGACACCGGCCATGGAAATATGAGTGGTTACGATGTGAGAAAGCTTCAGGCAGAGCTAAAAGGTCAGCTGGCCGGGTATCACCTCCATGATAATTTTGGAGATTCGGACAGTCATCTGCGGATTGGCAAGGGCAATATGGACTGGAGCGCGTTTATGAAAGGCGTCAAAGCGGATACGCCGGGGGCGTCCATGGTTCTGGAGTACAATGAGGCCTCGGTCAGCGATTATGAAGAGGATCGAAAAATCTTAGAAAGTTTAGTCGGAGAATAAGAGAAAATGAAGGAAATATATGGGATAGAGGAGCGCAAAAAATGTCTGCTGGATCAGACGGAATTATTTGTCATCGATATGGATGGCACCTTCTACTGCGGGGAAAAGATGATAGACGGCGCGCTGGATTTTTTGAAAGCGGTGGTGAAACGAGGAAAGCAGTTTCTGTTTTTCACAAACAACACGTCAAGGGCGCCGGAAGAGTACATAGAAAAGCTTCACCGCATGGGCTGCGATATAAGCAGATCACAGATTATGACCGCAGGGGACGTGACTATCCGGTACCTGAAGACTTATTACGGCGATCAGCGTGTCTACCTTATGGGAACGCCTCAGCTGGAGCGACAGTTTTCAGACGCCGGAATTCGGTTATCAGAGGATGATGCGGAGATCGTGATGACGGCCTTTGATATGACGCTGACCTATGAAAAGCTGGACAGAGGCTGCCGCCTGATCCGCGAAGGCGCCTCCTTTATGGCGACCCATCCGGACATCAACTGTCCGGTCGAGGGCGGCTTTCTGCCGGACTGCGGGGCCATCTGTGCGGCAATCACCCTTTCTACGGGAAGGGAACCGCGTTATTTTGGGAAACCCTATAAGGAGACAGTGGAGATGATCGTGGACAGCATGAAGGTTCCCGTCGGGCAGATCGGCTTCGTAGGGGACCGGCTCTATACGGATATTGCCACCGGTGTGAATCATGGAGGCAAAGGCTTTCTGGTTCTGACGGGGGAGACTGTGCCGGAGGATCTGGAGACATCGGAGGTGAAGCCGGACGCGGTCTTTGAATCGCTGGGAGAGATGGGGAAATATTTATTGCTGCAGGAATAAGGGCAGCAGCTGCAGTGCATTTTTGACTTATATATATTGTGTCAACCCTCCCTTTATGGTATGATGTGGTCGATAAACAGTAGACAGGGTTGTGAAGGAACGGTTATCCATGATGGAAGACCGGCCGCATGATCGGGCTGCCAGGAGGCAGGTCATGCGGCCGGCCTTTCTTGACTTTTTGGCCTGAAATAAGGGATGCAACCGCAAGTAGCATGAAAAAAATGGAATGCTACGTCAGGTTGGTGGAAGTGGCGGCCATGCAACTGTAGAATAAAACTATAAAATATATCCTACAGGAGGGAAAATATATGAGTTTTTCTGATAATTTACAAGTGTTGAGAAAAAGGAACAATCTGACCCAGGAACAGCTGGCGGAGCAGCTGGAGGTATCGCGGCAGGCGGTTTCCAAATGGGAATCAGGTCAGTCTTATCCGGAGATGGAGAAACTGTTAATCATCTGTGATATGTTTCACTGTGACATGGATTCCCTGGTCAAGGGAGATATGACACTGGAGGACCAGGCGGATGCTGCGGGATACGACCGTTTCATGAACAGCTTCTCCCATCGAATAACAGGCTGCGTTACATTAATTCTGGCCGCGGTCACGCTGATGGCTTTCCTGGATGGAATCGTTCATGAGGATATTCTGGCGATCTTTTTGATTGCGGTCGTGGGTGTGTCGGTGGCCGTTATGATTGTGACCGGCATCAACATGGAAGCATTTGAAAAGAAATATCCTCATATCCAGGATTTTTATTCGGAAGAAGAACGTTCCGTTTTTACCAGAAGATTCGGCATCGCCATCGCTTTTGCAGTATGTTTGATCCTGTTTGGAATCTGTGTGAATATCGCGCTGGATTCCATAAACATCCCTTTAAAAGAACAGTTTTCCGGCGGCTTTTTCCTGCTCTGTGTCACCATTGCGGTTGGTATGTTTGTGTACTTTGGAATTCAGAAGGAAAAGTACGAGGTCGAGGAATACAATAAGCGCCACGATGGGAGCAGAGAGAAAGGGGAGGCGATCGTGGGAAAGGCGTGCGGCGTCATCATGCTTCTGGCTACGGCTCTCTTCCTCTATCTGGGGCTGGCATGGGATATGTTTCGGATTGCCTGGATCGTTTACCCCATCAGCGGAATTCTCTGTGCTGTTGTAGCGGTGATCTGGGGGGATAAGAAGTGAGGGGATTAAACAACCCCAAACCCTGATTAAATCGTTTAAAAATAAACGAAAAAGATAATAAAATATCAAAATTTATTTTTTTCAATACATGAAGTCTGGATATTGATTACTGGTTTCCTTTGTGCTATGATGTGGACAAAAATAATTGTATACAAAATACAGCAGTGTTCCAAACAGCGAAAGGAAGGGATTGTCATGGCTGTTCATGTGATTGATGAAGCAAACAGATGTTTAAACTGCAAGAAGCCGATGTGTCAGCAGGGGTGCCCGATACACACACCGATTCCAAAGATGATCGAGGCGTTTAAGGAAGGCGATTTAAATCGGGCGGGAGATATGATATTCGCCAATAATCCCATGTCCTTAGTCTGTTCTCTGGTATGTAATCATGAAAATCAGTGTGAGGGCCACTGCATACTCGGCAGAAAAGGACAGCCGGTCCATATCAGCAGCATTGAAAATTACATTTCCGATACTATTTTTGATAAGATGAAGATTGAGTGTCAGCCGAAAAATGGAAAGAAGGTTGCGGTTATCGGCGCAGGCCCGGCCGGAATTACCATCGCTATCCTGCTGACAAAGAAGGGCTACAGTGTCACCATCTTCGATTCGAAGGATAAGATCGGAGGCGTCCTTCAGTATGGAATCCCCGCGTTCCGTCTGCCGAAGACGATCCTGGACCGCTATAAGAAGAAGCTGTTGGAGATTGGCGTGAAGATCAGGCCCAACACGGCCATCGGCACGGCGCTGGAGATTAAAGATCTGTTCCGGGACGGATACGAGAGCATCTTTATCGGAACCGGAGTCTGGAGGCCGAAGACCCTGGGCGTCAAGGGGGAATCCCTTGGAAATGTACACTATGCCATCGACTATCTGGCGAATCCGGACGCCTACGATCTGGGAGAACGGGTGGCGATTATCGGCATGGGGAATTCGGCCATGGATGTGGCCCGTACCGTGATCCGCCACGGCGCCCGCGAGGTGACCTTATATGCGAGAGGCCTTGCCAGCAATGCCAGTGAACATGAGACTGCCTACGCCAGACTGGATGGCGCGGCCTTCGAGTTTGGGAAACAGATTGCAGAGATCACAGACGACGGACCGGTGTTTGAAAATATACTTTACGACGAGGAAGGCAATCAGACCGGTGTCGATGAGAAGATGGAACAGATATACGCCGATTCCACGATCATTTCCATCAGCCAGGGTCCGAAAAGCAAGCTCGTCAATACGACGGAAGGGCTGAAGGCTTCGCCCAACGGCCTGTTGATGACCGATGAGAACGGCCAGACAACGATCCCGGGGATCTTCGCCTCCGGCGACGTGGTGCTGGGCGCAAGAACTGTGGTGGAGGCGGCAGCCTATTCCAAAGTGGTGGCGGAAGCCATGGATGAATATATGAGATGAATATATGAAATGGATATAAGAGATGAATATGTAAGATGAATGCGTGAGATGAATACATGAAATGTATATGTGAAATGGATATAGAAATGCACATATGAAATCGAACCGTCAGGCGTCATAAAAAAACAAGTGAAAATGGCTGCGTCAGAAAGCACAGATTATCTCATCGTACTTTCCGGCGCAGCCATTTTTATATCCACGAGCAGTGAGAGGGATAAATATACTCACATATCGCTCCGTCTCTCCCCCGCGTGGGATTACTCCACGGTAATGCCCTGCGTTGACGGCGATCCGTTCCACTGGTTTCCGTCAGACCGGTAATACTGCCTCGTAACAGAACCGTCGGTTTTTGTGTAGTCTATGACAAAGACCTGTCCGGTTTCGATCCGCATGGGGTAATTGCCATAGGGAAGCTGCTCTCCGGTTAAAGCACAGCCCTTAAAATCATCGTATGCATTGTCCAGGCGCCAGAATTCACGGGATAAATAATCCTTAAAGCCCGTTAAATCCTGTTTCCCGAAGTAGGAAGCATCGTACTCTTTTCCGTTGACAGTGAGTTTGTCGGTTCGGACGGGAGTGTCGTCTTTCACAGCCAGAATCAGGTTCTCTGAATGAATGACATCACCGTAATGCTCCTTCAGCTGGTTTGCCATGCATGGAATGGTGCCGGTGTTGTCCAGGGACTCGGGATTCGTGTGGGCGCCTCCGTAGATGCCCATAATATCTATGTTATTTAACTTATCGTATTCCTGGATAAAGTTTTCTACCATCATGTTTTCACGGTAGACATCGTCAGAATGGTCGTAATAGTATTTTCCCTGTTCGATAACCTTCTGTGTAAACTGGTACTGCTCGGAGTTTTCCTGCCCGTTTTCTTTCAAATACGCCAGATATCGCTCTCCAGTCGAGAAGTACTGGTGACCCACGTCGGTTCCGTGGAAAATGGTCTCGGGGCACTTTTCCTTAATTGCCTTATAAAATGGCCTGATGTAGGGATTGTGGGCAGCGGAGCCGTCCCAGTCATCGTAGATGGCATCGAGGATCTCGTCGCTGTCCGACTTCATCCACAGGTTTAAATATTCTGCGGTATAGTATGGAAGCTCCACAAATAAATGTCTCATATTTTGGTTGTGGTAATAATCGTTCCATATTTCAACCTCTTTATTCAGGATTTTTTCCACGCCATGTTCCTCACCGAACAGGTAGATCTGGCCGGCAGACGGAGCTGTGGAATCGACAGCGGACCCGGAAGAGGAGTTCTCGGCCGATAATGCTTCAGTTTGCGGTTCCGTTGTATCGGAAGCGGCGGTCTGCTGTCCGGCTGTATCGGAGGCCGGGGACTGCTGCGTGGATGTCTGGGAGGAGGAATCCGCCGCCCCTGCCTGACTTCTTGAGCAGGCGGTCAGGCCCAGGGCCAGAGTCAGGGCAAGGAAGGTGAGAACGCCTGTCTTTTTTATTATTCTGTTGAAGTGCATGATTTGGCGCCTCCGTATCCATTGAACCATACCCGATCCTCAAACGGTTTCTTTTTGGCGTCCAGGCCGGGCTTTGCGGGATAGCCTACCGGCATGTAGATGTAGACGGTCTGATCCTCCGGCACGCCCAGTAATCTGCCCATCTTTTCTGCCCTTTCTCCGCGGATCTGTCCTTCGATCCACACCGTTCCAAGGCCCTTGTCGGCGGCAGCCAGATAGATGTTTTCAGCGGCTGCACAGTAATCGTGGACGTGGTAGGAAACTCCGCTGGGTGACATGGTGTAGCTGCCAATCAGAAGGATGGCGGCGGTGGCTCCCTTTGCCCATTCGTGGCTGTAGATATCGGCAAGTCCGGCCAGAAGCTCCGGATCATCCACGCCTATCAGCCTGGTGGTCTGCAGGTTGCAGCCGGAGGGGGCTAAGTAACCTGCCTCCAGAAGTTCGGTTAAATCTTCCCGTGAAACAGGGGTGTCTGTAAAGGGGCCGCGAAAGCTTTTTCGATTGCGGATTGCGTTCATAGTATCCATGGTTGTTAATCTCCTTTCTTGGTGGTGCGTGTTTGATCCGGGTTGGAACACCAGTCGTTTCCTAAGGCGTCCGCGCGGTAGGTTCTTCTTTCTCCATTCGATTTATGCAGATACATCTGCTCGTCCGGATAGTAACAGGTATCTTCCGGATCTACGGTTCCGAGGTCAAGTATGCATAAATTCTCTCTGCCGGAATTGTAGAAGGTGTGGGCGATGTTTTTGCCTGCAGGTTTTGCGAAAAAGTCTTCTGGTCCGACCGGATACATCTCATCGTTGAGGCGAAGAGTCCCAGTGCCGGACAGGATATAGAAGAATTCTTCCTGACAGGAATGACTGTGGTACGTTGCGCTGAAAGCGCCTGGAGGAATGATATCCAGATTGACGTAAAGACGTTCACTTCCAACGGATTTTCCCAGTTCTTTTGTGATGAGCCCGGCCGCATCTTTCCAGATGTAAGACTGATCTAAGGATCGGGAATTTCCAGTTCTGCTGTTTTCTGCTTTGTTTTTCATGAAGCTCCTTTTTTATGTATGATTGATCTGCCGCGGAGGTCCGTATCCTGATATTAATCATAATGCTTTTTGGAGAAAAATACAACCGGAAACGCTCTTTCGCGAATTTAATGGTTATGGTATACTGAGACTATCATTTTACAGAAACGAGGGATTGATTATGAGACGACCGGAAACGGATTTACACCTGCATCTCGATGGTTCACTGTCTATAGAAGTGGTAAAGACACTGGCGGATAGAATTGGATACGATTTTGGCGGGAAGGATGTAAAGGGACTGCTGTCGGTAGGCGAGAACTGTGAAAGTCTGCCGGATTATTTAAAATGTTTTGATCTGCCGGGAATGCTGCTTCAGACGGAAGACGCTCTGGAATTGGCCTCCTGCGATCTGGTGAAACGGCTGGCAGTACAGGGGCTGGTCTACGCGGAGCTTCGATTTGCACCGCAGCTTCATAAGCAGAAGGGCCTTACGCAGGAACAGGCGGTGGAAGCCGTCGTGAAAGGCGTGAAGAAAGGCTGTCTGGAGACCGGAATTTACGCGGGAGTATTGCTGTGCGCCATGGTAAACGGCAGCGACGCGGAGAATGAGGAGACGATGGAGCTGGCGAAGGCGTATCTGGGAAGAGGCGTCGTTGGCGCGGATATCGCCGGACCGGAGGGCTTCGTTCCGATGGAGCATTTTGAAGGAATGTTTAAACGGGTGTATCAGGCCGGGGTACCGTTTACGATTCATGCCGGTGAATGCGGAGATTATGAGAATGTGGCGAGAGCTGTGGCGTTTGGCGCGAAGAGAATCGGGCACGGCTGCGCGGCCATTCAGTCGGAAGATTGCATGAGGCTGTTGGAACAGGAGAAGATCACCCTGGAGATGTGCGTGGTGAGCAATCTGCAGACAAAGGCTGTGGCCGGAATCAAGGAGCATCCTCTGAAGAAGTTTTTCGACAGGGGCATAAGAGTCACGTATAATACCGATAATATGACGGTATCCGACACTTCCCTGGAGCGGGAGGCGGAATTGCTTATAAGTGAATTGGGATTCCGGGAAGAGGAACTTAAGAAGATGAATGAGTATGCGGTTGATGGGGCATTTGTGGGGGAAGAGGTGAAATGCAGAATTCGTGAGCTCATGAGAAAATAGGAAAAAGTACATAAATAATGGTAACAGCAGCGCCGGGAACCTGGTTTTATCAGGACCCGGCGTTGTTTTGCATTTCACTTGATTGGCTTATCCTTTCCGGCAAAATGCAGAAACAAATATATTTGTCAAACAGTATAATATATTTGTTGTAAACTAACTCTCATTTGCTAAAATATACACATATCTTATGAAGATACAGAGTCAACGAATCCATTTATAAAACTATATCGGAGGAGGATCTACTATGAAAAAGCATCTGACGTTATTAATGGGAACAGTAATGGCTGCAGGACTTTTATCTGGCTGTGGTTCATCGGGGGATGAGACAAAAGCAGTAGAAAGTACGGTGGCGGCTGCGGAACAGTCAGCGCAGGCGTCACAGACCACCCAGGCGGAAAGCAGCAGGGAGGCGGGAACCAGTGAGGAAGAGATTACACTGCATGTGTATGGGCCTGGACTGTTTGCAGAGCAGGGAGAAAAGGGAAGTCTCGACATGATTACAGGGGAAGAGACACCGGGATACGATGTTGTCGTAAATAAATGGAACGAGCTGTATCCCAACGTTCATGTGGAAATTGAGGCCGTGCCGTGGGAAAACTGGCAGTCTTCCATCCAGACGGCGGTGTTGGGCGGGGGAATCGATCTGATACTGCACGGGGCCAGTATATGTGATCTTGTAGAGCCTTTGGACAGCTATTTAGAAGCAGATCCGGAGTTTCGGAAGCAGATTTATGCAGTGGAACAGAGACGTACGGATGCGGTAAACGATCTCTCCGTATCCACGACAACCGGGATTCAGTATGTGGTTGATCCTATGATCGTATATCTGGACAAGGATATTTTCGAACATTACGGCGTGGAACTCCCGGGGGAGGACTGGACATGGGAAGATATGCTTGCCATGGCGGAAACGATGACGGGAACCGATCCGGTTACCGGAAAACAGACGTATGGGGTTCAGCTGGTAGATACGAATAGTACCGCCAACAGCTTTTTTAATTACCAGATGATGGCCTCAGGGTTTGACGCCAAAGTAATTACATACGGAAAGACCCCATTGGACAGTAAGGTTGATTTTACAGGCGATGGCACGGTTAAAGCATTAAAGATGCTGCAGGATCTGGGGCAATACTGCAGCTCCAATGTAAGAGAAGGCGTCAACGTCGATAAAACCCTGACGGCTGAAAACGATACGGCAATTCGCTGGGATCAGAGTGCATATAAGCATTATAAAGAAGCGAAGGCGGCCGGAGTCGAAGATAAGTTTGTTTTCTGGAATATGCCGGCCATAGAAGCCGGAGAGTATAAAGGAAAACCATCCGCTTTTATGGGAAGCAACAATGTGGCGATCTGCAAGACCAGTGAGAATAAAGAATGGGCATGGGAATTCCTGAAATTCATATCTACGGATGAAACCGTATCAAAATGGGTTTCCGATTGTGGAAGAATTCCTAATAATCCATCTGGCATGGAATTCGTAAAGACGGAAATGGGTGATAAGGTTCAGGCTATTAACAGAGCCATGGAAGAGATACCGGATGGCTTTAACAATTCCACTAATGATTTCTTTAATAATGTGAGCTTTGGGCCGGTAACCTCGACGATGGGTGTCGTTATCAGTGATCTGCTTAATCAGGTTACAACACCGGAAGAAGCAGCTAAGACACTTCAAAACTCGGTCGATGAGTATTTGAAATCCATTCAGTAACACAGGCATAATGATGGGAAATGGTTCTGACCATTTCCCATCTCCTGATAGAAAACAGGAGGTATGATGAAACAGAAAAAATGGACAAAAAGAAAGATAAAAAAACAGATGACATGGTACTCCTTTATCATTGTCAGTATTGTGACGCTGCTGCTGTTGGTTTACCTTCCTATGCTTACAACAATCAAATACAGCTTGTTTGACGTGTCAGTAATCGGATTTGGAGAAAAGTTCGCGGGACTCAAAAATTATAAGGTACTGATGACACAGTCAACCTTCTTAAAATCTTTATGGAACACTGTCTTATTGGCTCTTTTGGGGCTGCTGACAATTCCTCTGGGTTTTATACTGGCAACCATGATTAACAGTCTCGGTTCCGGTAAGACGCAGAGTTTTTTCAGAATTGGCTTCTATCTTCCCAATATTATTACAGGAGTCAGTGTAATCCTGATGTTTCAGGCTGTTTTACAGGGGGATGGGGGACTTTTAAATACATTTTTAAGCCGGATTCTGGGGCGTGAGATAACCATTGGGTGGTTGTCCAATGCTAAATATGCAAAGATCGGAGCGACGATTCTGTGGTGCTGGATGAATATGGGCTATTCCATGCTGATTAATCTGGCAAGCATGCAGTCTGTGCCAACGGAAATTTATGATGCGGCGGCTGTTGACGGAGCCAATGGCTGGAAAAAAATTTGCTACATAACGATTCCCTGCATGAGAGGCTGCTTTTCCTTCTTGCTTGTAACGACGATGATTAATGGGTTATCCAGATTTACGGATCTGTTTATCATAGGCGGAAACAGTTCTGCGGGCGTACCGGGAGGCACTCTGCAGACAATTTTAATGTATATTTATCAGTTTAGCTTTGAAGTGCCTAACTATGGTATTTCCTCAGCCGGAGCAATGATTTTATTTGTTATGGTATTTGCGTTTACCATGCTGAATGTTAAGTTGACGGGCTTTTTGGATGAGGAGAAATGAGTATGAGAAAAGCAAAAATCAGAAAATCAGTTACAATCGTTATCTTATTGGTCATTCTAGTAATTATTCTGACACCGCTGTGGTGGGCGGTTGTTCTTTCCTTTGACCGTGCCGCGACGACGGCGCTTCCGCCGTTTTCATGGTTACCGTACGAAGCTACTCTGTTTAACTATAAGGCAGCTGCAAAACTGATAGACCTGGCAAGATACTATGGAAATACGATTTTCATTACAATTGTGAATACCCTGATTTCCGTATTTTTCTCCCTTATGTGCGGATATGCATTCGCAAAAGGAGATTTTGTCGGAAAGAAGTTCTGGTATATTTTTATGCTTGCTGTCATGATGGTTCCTTTTGAATCGAGGCTTGTACCGCTGTATCTGCAGTATAAGAGCTGGGGGCTTTTAAATACATACTGGCCTTTGATCCTGGGGAATTTTGCTTACGTATACGGTGTGTTCTTTGCAAGACAGAATATTGCATCAATCCCGGATTCACTGGCGGAATCGGCATATCTGGATGGAGCGGGAGAATGGCGTGTTTTCTTCAGCATCATTCTTCCACTGTCAAAACCGGTAATGGCTACATTAAGTATTCTTCAGGTGATTGCTAACTGGAATTCCTACTTATGGCCGCTGGTAGTTATCCGTGATTCGGCAAAGCAGGTGATTTCCGTAGGCGTGGCTATGTTTAATGCACAGCAAAACAGTGTATATTACGGTCCCAGAATGGCAGTGGCGGTGTTAAGCGCGATTCCCTTAACAATTTTGTTCCTGCTGCTTCAAAAGCATATCGTGGCCAGTATTGCAGTGTCAGGAATTAAACAGTGATGGAGGAGAGTAATGGAGCAATACATAAAAGAAGAGTTAAAGATTCCACTTCACCCTTCTGTTGATGTGGTGGTGGCTGGCGGTGGAATAGCGGGAATATCAGCGGCATTGGCGGCAGCGAGAAACGGAGCGGAAGTTCTTCTCATTGAAAAACAGTGTATCCTGGGAGGCTTAGCGACAGCCGGTCTGGTGACGATCTACCTGCCGCTGTGCGACGGCAGAGGTAATCAGATGTCCTACGGCATAGCAGAGGAGTTGTTTCATCTTTCTATAAGCCAGGGAGTCCAGGAACGTTATCCCAAAGCTTGGCTTGAATATGGTACAAAAGAGGAGCGATCAAAACAGAGATTTGAGGTTCAGTTTAACCCGCAGAGTATGGCTCTTCTGACAGAAGAATTACTGCTGAAAAATGGAGTGGAAATTCTCTATGATACCCGGATCTGCAGTGTACATATGGAGCGTGATAAAGTTCGTGCACTGGTCATAGAGAATAAAAGCGGGAGAAGTGCTGTCTGTGCAGCAGCCTATGTGGATGCAACGGGAGATGCGGACCTTTATTGGCTGGCCCATGGAGATACAGAAGAGTATAAGAAAAAGAATACGCTTGCCGGCTGGTATTACCAAAATGGAAGAGAGGGAGTAAAGCTCAGAATACTGGGATTTGCTGACGCTCCAGCGGATACGGAAAGGGATAAGGGAGAGGCACTGTTGAAACGCCGTTTTTCAGGTCTGGACGGAAAAGAAAACAGCGAACTGCTGTTTGCTTCCCATAAAGCAACACTGGAAGATATCAGACAAAATAAATTAAAAGATGATTCTTTTGAACCGGTTACGATCAGTACGATACCACAGGTCCGAATGACAAGGCGTCTCTGCGGCGAATATACGCTTAAGGAATCTGAAAATGATAAGCAATTTGAGGACTCAATCGGTATGGTTGGGGACTGGAGAAAAAGGGGGATGGTGTATGAGATTCCATTCCGGTGTCTCTACTCCGGAAAAATAAGAAACTTAATCGGCGCGGGCCGGTGTGTATCTGTGGATGACGGTATGTGGGATATCATCCGGGCAATTCCCGGCTGTGCGGTGACAGGGGAGGCGGCAGGCATCGCTGCCGCTCAGACCTGCGACTTTTCACAATTAGACAGGAGGGCTCTGCAGGACACGCTTAGAAAGCATGGGCAGAAGATTCATTTTGCTGAGGCCGGCTTAGCGTCAGATACTTTTCCGATAAACACCCGGAGAGAGTGAGGTTATCTTTTTAAAGGCGTAATTAAAATTTGTAGTGCTGTTAAATCCGCATAATCCTGCGATTTCCGTGATATCCTTGCTGGTTTGAGTAAGGTAATGGATAGCTAAGTCAATCCGTTTGATCGTAATAAAATCCCAGACGGATATGCCGTTCATTTTCTTAAAAATAGTAGAAAAATACGTTCTGCTTAAACCGGCATGGCGGGCGATATCATTTAAAGTAAGCGAAGCAGTTAAGTTGGTCATGATATACTCGATCGCATGTTCCAGGCATATCAGATTTTCTTCATTGGCAGGGGAGGCAGTGATCTGTTCCTGTGGATTGTAGTGGCGGGTGATCTCAATTAAGATAGCCAGTAAGTGAACTTTAACCATGGATTCATATTCCGGGAGACGGTCGCAGAACTCTTTCCGGATGTCTAAAAGCCGCATTGTCAGCTGAGCATTAAACGGATCTCCCGCTGGCAGGTGATAATTGAATTCAGGTCTGGAAAATACATTTATATATCTGGGATTAAACATGCCATTGCCAGGAGACCAGATAAGTGTCGGTTCCAGAAAAATATTAAGAACTTTCAAATCAGAATTGCGTTCAAGTTTTAAGATTCGGTGGTCTGTGTTGCTCGGGAAAATAAAGATATCACCAGGCTGAAAATGGTATATAATACCGTCAATGCTGTATTCACCAAAACTGTTGTAGAGTCCGATCTCAATCTCCGTGTGATGGTGCTCATAGAGAAGTACCTTGTCTTTATGCAGGGTCAGAACCTCCGTCATACGTAGCTGAGAAGTGGGAGTGCTGTGCCCCGGGATTATGTATTCTTTGGCAATCATGATAGCCTCCTGGGTAATATAAAGTAGGGTGTCCTAATCACATTATAAGAGTTTTTATGATAGCAGTCAATCAAAGCGAAAAAGGAAAAAGGTGGAAATAAAGATGGGAAGAAAAGAAACAGTTTTCAAGTATTTCAATGAACAGAAAGAATATACGAATGACCGGGTGGCTCTTGGAATTGAAAAAAACAGAAAGGGATTTGCAGAACTGAGTATCAAAGACTGCGATGGAGCCCCTCTAAAAGGAGTACGTATAAAAGCGGTTTTAGAGAAACATGAATTCAAACACGGTGCCAATCTGTTTATGCTGGATGAGTTGGAGACAAAAGAGAAAAATGACAAATACAAAGAACTGTTTAAAGAGACTTTTAATCTGGCCACACTGCCGTTTTATTGGAAAGATTTAGAGCCTGAGCAGGGGAAGCCGCGCTTTGAAAAGGACAGCCCAAGAGTGTATCGCCGTCCGGTTCCGGATCTCTGTCTGGAATACTGCGAAGAGAATGGAATTACGCCGAAGGCCCACTGTTTAAATTACATGCCATGGTCGCCAGACTGGGTGCCGGACGATATTGATGAGACTAAGCGGCTTTTGGACAAGCGTTTTCATGAGCTGGCAGATCGTTATGGAGACAGGATTCATGGCTGGGAAGTAATTAATGAAACTATGGAAATCAAGCTTTTTGAGGACCGGAAATTCTTTAAAGAACCTGATGTGGTTGAATGGAGTTTTGATCGTGCAGACCGTTACTTCAAAAATAATGAACTGATCATCAATGAGGCGTCCAGTGCCTCCTGGGAACAGTTTAAATATAATCGTTCTGCGTATTATCTGCAAATCGAAAGAGCACTGTTAAACCATACACCGATTGATACCATCGGTATGCAGTATCATATGTTCTATCCCAGAGAGCAGGAAAATGTATGTATTGAGCGGATGGGAAATCCTGAGAAGCTGTTTGCTGTTCTGGATCAATATGCAAAGCTTAACCGGCCGATCCAGATTACAGAGATTACGATTCCCGCATATTCAAAGGAGGAGGAAGACGAAGAAATTCAGGCGGAACTCATAAAGCAGTTGTACTCCATCTGGTTCAGCCATGAGGCGGTAGAAGCCATTATTTACTGGAATATGGTAGACGGATATGCCGCTTTTGCGCCGCAGGGCGATATGGCGTCCGGAGAAAATTATTACCATGGCGGACTTCTCCGTTTTGATATGTCGGAAAAACCCGCCTATAAGGTTATAAAGAATTTATTCCAGAACGAATGGCACACAGAGGAAGACTGTATGACTGATGGGGAGGGTAAAGCACATTTTAAAGGATTCTACGGTAAATACAGGCTAACGTTTGACGTGGGTGGTAAGACCGTAGAAAAAGAAATCGATTTCTCGAAAAAAGCCTCTAATCGTTTCGAGATCATTCTTTAACAATGGAGGAGACAGCAGAATGGAAAACAGGCTTATATCGGATATTGTATCAGAAAACACAAATATGTGTTCCGGTCCGTCGAATTTAAAGATTACAGATATCAGAGTTGCCAATATAGATGGAGCGCCCAAACACTGCCCGTTAATCAAGGTTTACACGAATCAGGGACTAATCGGTTACGGAGAGGTGAGAGATGCCTCCAGTGACACCTATGTTCTTATGTTGAAAAGCAGGCTGGTTGGAGAAAATCCGTGTAATGTGGATAAGCTTTTTAACCGGATCAGGCAGTTCGGCGGCCATTCCAGACAGGGGGGCGGTGTTTCCGGAATTGAGATAGCACTGTGGGATCTGGTCGGAAAAGCGTACGGTGTGCCGATGTATCAGTTACTTGGAGGCAAATACCGCGACAAGGTAAGGGTATACTGCGATACCGATGTAGATGGGAAACATACGGGAACGGATATGGGAAGAGCACTGAAAAAACGGATGGAGGCTGGATTTACGTTTCTGAAAATGGATCTCGGAATAGAAATGCTTCTAGAAGAAAAGGGCTGTTTAAACGCTCCGATGGGCTTTCTGGATGATATTAGAAAGTATTCTGCCAAAGCGATCATGCATCAGAGCGGTTCTATTGACTATGAACTTATGAGAGGAGAAAATTACCGGGTTTTCACAATTCCTCATTATGCGACAGGAATCCAGATAACGGAAAATGGCCTGAATTATATGGAGAATTACGTCCGTGAAGTTCGGGAAGTAATTGGATATGAGATTCCTCTGGCGATTGATCACTTGGGACATATCGCATGGCAGGACTGCATAAAAGTTGCAAGACGCTTAGAAAAATATAACATTGCATGGCTTGAGGATGTAGCGCCCTGGCAGAATACACAGCATTATGTAAACATATCACGGGCAACTACGATTCCAATAGCGACCGGCGAGGATATCTATCTGCATGAGAATTTCGAACCGCTGATGGAAGCGGGGGGCGTGTCCCTCGTACATCCGGATGTACTGACGATCGGCGGTGCAATGGAGACGAAAAAGCTGGGGGATATGTGCAATAAATACGGTGTTGCCATGGCGATCCACATGGCCGAAAGCCCTATTGGCTGTATGGCAGCGGTTCACTGTGCGGCCGCAGTGCGTAATGTGATGGCGGTAGAATTCCATTCCATTGATATACCATGGTGGAATGATCTGGCTAAGGGAATTGCCAATCCGCTGTTCCAGAATGGATTTATAGAAGTTCCGGATAAGCCTGGACTTGGAATTGATGAATTAAACGAAGAATTAATTGCTGAGCATCTCCACAAAAAGTATACAGGACAGTGGGAGTCTACAGCCCAGTGGGATCATGAATGGGCTAATGACCGGGAATGGAGTTGATAATATGTTTGATTTAACTGGAAAAACAGCACTGGTTACGGGTTCTACCCAGGGAATCGGATATGCGGTCGCATCGTGTCTGGCAGAGCAGGGTGCCACAGTATTTGTACATGGTTCAAAGAGCATGGAGAAATGCGAAAAAGCGGCAGCTGGCATTCCGGGTTCCAGGCCGGTGACGGCAGATTTATCGGAATCGGGAAGCTGCAGCGAGCTATACCGGAAAACCGGCGACGTCGATATTCTTGTTCTGAACGCATCCGTTCAGATCCGCAAGCCATGGAATCAGATTACACCAGAAGAATTTAATCTGCAGGTCCATGTGAACTTATTGAGTACGTTGGAACTGATGCAACTGTATGGACCTTACATGGCGAAAAAGGGCTGGGGAAGAATTGTAGCGGTGGGAAGTGTTCAGCAGTATAAACCGCATCCGGAAATGGGCATTTATGCAGCGACAAAGGACGCGCAGTATAATCTGGTAAGAAATGTGGCAAAACAGATGGCCCCCTATGGTGTAACCGTCAACAATATGTCTCCGGGAGTCATTGCGACACCGAGGAATGAGGCGGCTCTGTCTGATCCGGAATACTCTAAAAAAGTGATGGACGGTATTCCCTGTGGTTACGCAGGACGTGCGTGTGACTGCAGCGGAGGCGTGCTGCTTCTGTGTTCAGAGGAAGGGCGCTATATAACAGGCACAGACCTGGTGATTGACGGAGGAATGCATCTATGAGATATAATGTGCGTGAGGAGATTATCGCCCTGACTCCTGAATGGAAGGGGGAACGTTTTCCGGATGGAAGACCGAGAGTGCCGGATCATTATCTGGAGGCGCTGCGGGGAATGACGTTGGAGGAGATCTGGAAGCCCCTTTTTGTAAAGGGCTATGACAATCAATTTGAGGGAAAGCTTAAGCGGCTGCATGATGATGAGAGAAAACTGATTGGGAGGGCAGTCACCGCCGCCTTTGTACCGACGAGACCTGACCTTCATGAGGTATGCTTTCATGCAGGAATGGCAGAAGGACGCAAAGGTAATTATAATCAGTGGGTGATCGACAGTCTGGTAGAAGGCGATGTTGTAGTTGCAGATATGTATGATAAAATCTATAAAGGAACGTTTGTGGGGGGCAATCTGGCTACGGCAATTCAGACGAAAACAAAGACCGGAGGCGCTGTTATATGGGGGGGCGTTCGGGACATGGAACAGATGAGAAAAGTGAAGGGATTTCAGGCTTATTACCGGGGCATTGATCCTACACCGATCAGGGACTTTGTTATGACCGGATTTAATACGGTCATTCGGTTTGGAAATGCAGTCTGCCTTCCCGGGGATATTGTATTTGCCGATTACAGCGGAGTGTTCTTTATTCCGAGCCACGAGGTGGAAGAGGTGGTTAATGGCGCAGCAAAGACTCATATTAAGGATATCTTCGGGTTTGAAATGATTACGCAGAATGTCTTTACAACGGCCCAGATAGACAGAAATACCTGGACGGAAGAGATGCTTAATCAGCTTGTTGAATTCATTGCTAATGATCCTCAGGGCAGCGAATACAGAGAGCTCGACTGGTCGAAGGAGTATGATCTGGCGCGTCATGGAGACCCGAACGATACTCAAACTGCTCTATAATCAATCAGAGGTGGGATATGATGAAAAACAGATTATTTATCGGAACGTATACGCAGCAGAACAGCAGAGGGATTTATCAGATTACCATGGACATGGGATATGCACCGGAAACGCCTCTTAAGCTTGTGGCGGAGATGATATCACCTACCTATCTGATTGTGTCCGGAAACGGGGAAATACTGTATGCCGTATCCGAAGCGCAGCCGGGGATCCGGGGAGAGATTGCGGCCTTCCACTGTACGGAGAAAGGGCTTACTCTGATTAATAAGGTTCTGGCTCCAGGAGCAGGACTCGTTCATGTTGCGCTGGACTCGGAAGAAAAACTTTTATTTGCAGTGAGTTACCGGGATGCAAGCGTCCTGATGTATGAGATCAGAGAAGACGGGGGGATTGGCAGTCTTCACGATGAAAAAGTGCATTCCGGTCAGGGACGCGATCCGGTAAGGCAGGAGAAAGCTCATGCACATTCTGTCTCGATTACACCCGATGGAATGAGAATTTGTGTGTGTGATTTAGGGATAGACCGTCTGATTGTCTATGAGGTTGACCGGTGTCAGGGTAAATTGGTTGAAAGGAAAGATCTGTGTGTCACATTTCCGCAGGGATCAGGGCCAAGACATTTGGTGTTCCATCCAAACGGCAGATTTGCATATGTTCTGGCGGAACTCACCTCTGAAGTGTTTACCCTTGAGTACAGCAGTGAAGCGGGATTTGAGACAATTGGAAAGGAGAGCGCCCTCTGCCGGTATGAGGGGTATTCCATAGGTGCCGCTATCCGCATCAGCAGAGATGGGAAATATCTCTACAGTTCTAACCGGGGAGCCGATGATATCGCAGTATACAGAGTATCTGAAAACGGACGGATAAAACGGATTATGAATTTTTCGTGTAAGGGAAAACACCCCAGAGATTTTATACTGGCTTCCTGTGACAGGTACTTGCTTTGTACCAACCGGGATACGGATAATATCACTGTTTATTTAAGAGACAGCAAAACCGGGGGACTCAGCTATCTACGGGAAATAAAGGGGATAAGCATGCCTGTATGCCTTGTAAATACGCAGTTGAATAAAGAAACTTAAAATAAAATGCAGAACGTCAGTCCCAGTTTTTGAGGCTGACGTTTTCTATGGAAATGATAACCTGGCGGCGTGTGCAAAATAGAAGGAAGCGCGGCAGGACGACACTGAACCTGTTATAGATTTATGTTAAGTTGGATAGTATTATAAAAAGTACAGGTGGGGTTTTAAAATTCAATAGTATTGTATGAACGTATCTGTTGATAAAAAACCATTTGCATTTTTCGTCAAAAAAATTTATAATGAATGTTAACTATGTTTATAATAACCGATAAGTTGCGAAAAGGTGACAGTATATGGCAGATGAATCAACCATGGAAAAACTGAATAGGACTCCATTGGGAGTTGGAAGGGTTGACGGTGCGGTGGAGATCAAGTCGCCTAATGATGAGGAACTGGAAGCCCCGGCTGATTTTACCAGTCCGGAGGTGCTGTATCAGGAATTGATTGCCAGTATCCGCAGATACCATCCTTCCGATGATATCAGCATGATCGAAAAGGCTTACCATGTTGCTGATAATTTTCATAAGGAGCAGAAGAGGAAGTCGGGTGAACCGTATATTATTCACCCTCTTTGTGTTGCCATTATTCTGGCCGATTTAGAGATGGATAAGGAGACGATCGCAGCAGGAATTCTTCACGATGTGGTGGAAGATACTGTTATGACGCTCGATGAACTGGGAAAAGAGTTTGGGGGAGAGGTGGCGCTTCTTGTCGACGGCGTTACGAAACTGACTCAGCTGTCCTGGTCCATGGATAAGATGGAGCTGCAGGCCGAGAATCTGAGGAAGATGTTCCTGGCCATGGCGAAGGATATCCGTGTCATCATCATCAAGCTGGCGGACCGGCTCCATAACATGAGAACGCTCCAGTACATGAAACCGGAGAAACAAAAGGAAAAAGCCCGCGAGACCATGGAGATCTATGCCCCCATTGCTCACCGCCTCGGTATTTCCAAAATTAAGATAGAACTGGACGATCTGTCCTTAAAATATTTGCAGCCGGATGTGTATTACGATCTGGCTGAGAAGATTTCCTTAAAGAAAGACGCCAGAGAGTCGTTTGTAAAGAGCATCGTGGATGAAGTGCAGGAACACTTAAACGAGGCGGCCATCGTAGCCAAGGTGGACGGAAGAGTGAAGCATTTCTTCAGTATCTATAAGAAGATGGTGAATCAGAACAAGACTCTCGACCAGATTTACGATCTGTTTGCTGTGAGAATCATCGTGGACAGCGTCAAGGACTGTTATGCGGCGCTGGGCGTCATCCATGAATTGTATAAGCCGATTCCGGGCAGGTTCAAGGACTATATCGCCATGCCGAAGCCCAATATGTACCAGTCACTCCATACGACACTGATCGGAAGCAATGGACAGCCGTTCGAGATTCAGATCCGTACGTATGAGATGCACCGGACCGCGGAATACGGTATCGCCGCCCACTGGAAGTATAAGGAGAGCGGAAGCGGACAGGTGGCGGCAGGCAAGGAAGAGGAGAAGTTAAGCTGGCTGCGCCAGATCCTGGAATGGCAGAAAGACATGTCAGACAACAAGGAATTCTTGAATATGGTCAAGGGCGATCTGGACCTGTTTTCCGACAGTGTCTACTGTTTCACCCCATCCGGCGATGTCAAGAATCTTCCAAGCGGCTCTACACCTATAGACTTTGCGTATTCCATCCACAGTGCGGTTGGCAACAAGATGGTCGGCGCGCGGGTGAACGGCAAGCTGGTCAATATCGATTATGTGATCCAGAACGGCGATCAGGTGGAGGTCATCACCTCCCAGAACTGCAAGGGGCCGAGCCGTGACTGGCTGAATATCGTAAAGAGCACACAGGCCAAGAATAAGATCAACCAGTGGTTTAAGACTGAGCTCAAGGAGGACAATATTCTCCGGGGCAAAGAGATGGTGGATCGCTACTGCAAGGCGAAGGGTATCGTCTATTCCGATATCAACAAGCCGGAATATCAGGATAAAGTCATGAAACGCTATGCGTTCCGCGACTGGGAGTCCGTGCTGGCGTCGATCGGACACGGCGGACTGAAAGAGGGCCAGGTCATCAACAAGATGGTGGATGAGCGGGCCAAGAAGATGAAGAAGGAAGTCACCGATACCACGATTTTAAATGATATCGAGGACATGAGCAATAAACTGCCTGTCAACAAACACAGCAAGAGCGGCATCGTGGTCAAGGGAATCCATGATCTGGCGGTCCGTTTTTCCAAATGCTGCAGCCCGGTACCGGGCGACGAGATCGTAGGCTTCGTCACGCGCGGCCGTGGAATTTCCATCCACAGGACTGACTGCGTAAATGTCATCAACCTTCCGGAAGATGAGAGAAGCCGTCTGATCGATGCGGAGTGGCAGACACCGGAGGGCGATGATACGAAGGAACGCTACTCGACGGAGATAAAGATCTATGCAAACAACCGGATTGGTATGTTCGTAGACATTTCCAAGGTCTTCACGGAGCGCCAGATCGATATCACCTCCATGAATTCCAGAACGAACAAACAGGGAAAGGCTACCATCACGATGACTTTCGATATTCACGGCGTGGAAGAGCTGAACCGGCTGACCGATAAACTGAGACAAATTGAAGGCGTAATTGATATAGAGAGGACTGCGGGATAACGCAGTTCTCTTGTTTCATAGGAACGTGTGTGTGGTTACCGTTCCCAGCCCCCGCCGGCCCCTGCTTCCCGGTCTGTCCCGGCTGGCTCATACGGCCTTTCCAGTTCCGGTTTCGGGGATAAGCACTTCTAAACGTGCATAATTTTTCTAAAAGCCAGGAAAAATACCCAAACTCGCTGCGCTCAGACAGGTGGGTATTTCCCCTGAACGAAAAATCCTGCGCGTTAAGAATTGCTAATCCCCTGCAAAGTCACAGGAAAGGCCGTATGAGCCAGCCGGGACAGACCGGGAAGCAGGGGCCGCCGGAGGCTGGGAATGGTAATGGTAACTGTAACTCTGTGAGTCTGCAGGCCAGATTTTGCCATGCAGTACTGCTCACGTAGAAGGAAAAGGAAGAGAGAGGATGAGCGTATGAGTAATTTCAGAATCAGAACGTGTACCGTTGGAATGGTCGGAACCAACTGCTACCTGGTGTACCGGGAAGATTTAAAGAAGGCGGTTATCGTGGACCCGGGAGACAACGGAGCCTTTATTTTGAATAAATGCAGGGAGTATGGAATCATTCCAGAGGCGATTGTGCTGACCCACGGCCATTTCGATCATATTTTAGCGGTGGAGGAGATCCGCCGTGCATTTCAGGAGATCACCGTCTATGCGGCGGAAAAGGAAGCGAAGCTTCTGGGGGATCCCAGGCTTAATATGACAGGCTCCTACGGAACCGGCTTTTCGCTGAGACCGGACCGTCTGGTAAAGGACGGGGATGTCCTGGAGCTTGCCGGTTTGAAATGGCAGGTTATAGAGACTCCCGGCCACACCGCGGGCTCCATGTGCCTGTGGATAGAAGAGGAGGACGTTCTGATATCCGGGGATACCTTATTTGCGGAATCCCTGGGACGGACCGATTTCCCGACAGGAAGCTCTGCGGATATCATTCGCTCCATCAAAGAACGGCTGTTTGTTCTTCCGGAGGACACGATGGTTTATCCGGGACACGGGGAGCCGACCACCATCAGACACGAGAAGGCCCATAATCCGGTCGCATTTTACAACAGATAGGAACGAAAATACCATGATAGGAATTATATTAGACGACAACGCCTTTGAGCAGGATATCCGGGAACTGCTTATGGCATTTTACCCGGGAGAAACGTATATTCATGAAGAAGTGGACGGGGAAGAGAAGCCCCGTCTGTCTGTGTATGGGAAGACGGGAGAGAACCGCTATTTCCTGACAGTCAGAGAGTATGTGGAAGACGGAGAAATCCTGGAGAACGAAGCGGCGGTGGAGGCGGACTATTCCAACCGTTTTGAGACAAAGAACCGGATTAAGCGCATGCTGTACGGCCTGCTCTCAGAAAAAACGAAGAAAGAGCTGCCCTGGGGGACGCTTACTGGAATCCGTCCGACGAAGATTGCCATGACGAAGCTGACAGAGGGAAAAGAGGAGGACGAGATCCGTTCCTATATGAAGGAGACTTACTTAACCAGCGACGCGAAGATCGATTTAAGCATCGAGATCGCTGAGCGTGAGCGGGAACTTCTCTCCGCGATCGATTATGAGAACGGCTACAGCCTGTATGTGGGAATCCCGTTCTGCCCGACTACGTGTCTCTACTGTTCCTTTACCTCCTTCCCTATTAAGAGCTGGGAGAAGCGGATGGAGGAATATCTGTCCGCGCTTTTTAAGGAGATGGACTACGCAGCCCGAACCATGGCCGGCCGTACCCTGGATACGGTATACTTTGGCGGAGGAACACCTACCTCGCTGTCTGCGGAACATCTGGAGATGGTCATGAGGAAGCTGAAAGCCACATTCGACTTTTCTTCAGTCAAGGAATTTACCGTAGAGGCAGGGCGTCCGGACAGTATTACGGAGGAAAAATTAAAGGTTCTGCTGGATTACGGAGTCACCCGTATTTCCATCAATCCTCAGACCATGAAACAGGCGACGCTGGACTTGATCGGCCGCCGCCACACCGTGGACATGGTAAAAGAGAAGTACCGGCTTGCGCGGGAGATGGGATTTGACAATATCAACATGGATTTGATTATTGGGCTTCCGGAGGAAGATTTGGAAGATGTCCGCCACACCATGGAGGAGATCAGGGCGCTTGATCCGGACAGCATCACCGTTCACTCTCTGGCGATCAAGCGTGCGGCCCGGCTTAACATGTTTAAGGAAAAATATGGGGATTTAAAGATAACAAACACCCAGGATATGATCGATTTAACCGCTTCCTGTGCCCGTGAAATGGGGCAGGAACCGTACTATTTATACCGTCAGAAAAACATGGCCGGCAATTTTGAAAACGTAGGCTATTCCAGGCCGGGAAAAGCGTGTATCTATAACATTCTGATTATGGAAGAAAAGCAGACGATAGTGGCCTGCGGGGCAGGGACTACTACAAAAGTGGTATATCCGGCGGAAAACCGGCTGGAGCGGGTGGAGAACGTAAAGGATGTGGAGCAGTATATTGCCAGAATTGATGAGATGCTGGAGCGGAAGGAAAAACTGCTTAACAGAAATTAATACAGGGGGAAGAGATTGAAAAAGCAGCGGTCAATTGTAACCCAGACAGTTATGAGAGTTTCCGGTGTGTTTATTACGGCGATTATTCTGTTGACTATTGTATTTACCATCTTTATTGGCAGATACATGAGAGACAACATCCTCCGTAGTAAGGAGGAGCAGCTGGTTACCGTGGCAGACACGCTGGACAGCAGACTGAAAAGTATGGAGGAGCCCTTTGTTACGCTGGCGGGCTACACACCTGCGGTCAGGCTGCTGCGAGGCCATTATAAGCTGTACTCTGCCGAGTGGATGCAGGCCATACGCAGCGTCGATACGTTTCTGACTAATATGAATCTATTCAGTGATTACATAACCGATGTACTATTTATACAGCCGGACTCCACCGTTGTGTACAGTATGAACGATATTCTGCGCAGCGGCTATGATTATGTAAATGCAGACTGGTTTCAGGAGGCTTTAGCGAATAAAACATTTGTCAGATATGCGTCGCCCCATGGAAGAGACCATATGTACGAAAATAAAGGGCCATACAGGACCATTACGGCTTTTTTTCCGGTTTATCAGTCGGATCTTCTGATCGGCTATATTTTGATGGAATGCGATCTGTCGAAGCTGACGGATTTCTTTTCCGCACAGCAGATGTCGGATTCAGGGTTCCTCATTCTGGACGAAGATAACCGCATGATTTTGGACTATAAAAATGGCCGGTCCTGGTCAGATCAGGTGGAAGAAGAATTTTTAGACAGCCTGAAGGAAGGGGACTGCGGAGCAACGCAGAACGATCAGTCGGTCTACATTGCGAAAAAGCTGTCAAACAGATGGACGATGGTATCGGAGAACAGTCTGGCAATCATCATACAGCCGATCATGCAGCTTCTTACCGTTGCAGCGCTTCTCATGGCGGTGGTTCTGATCTTTCTGGTTCTGATCTCTGCCTATAACAGCCATTTGATCAAACGGCCTTTCAACGCCCTGATTCAGAGAATTGTTTCCTATGACGGAAGCCGTTCCACGGATATCAGCGGCTTTGAACATGCGCCGCAGGAGCTGGCTGTCATACGTTCCCGCTTCGAGGAGATGGCAGACCATATGAATGATCTGATTAATGACGTCTATGTGGCGAAGCTGAAACAGAAAGAGGCGGAGCTGGAAGCGCTGACGAATCAGATCAATCCGCATTTCCTTTACAATGTATTTCAGCTGATCCAGGCAAAGGCTGTTCTGTCTGATAATCTGGAGATTGAAGAAATGATTCAGGCGCTCAGCCGGATGATGCGCTACACGATGGAACGGAAGCGGGAGAGCGTCTCTCTGAAAGAGGAGCTGGAGTATACCGATGACTATCTGATGTTTTATAAGAAAAGGTTTACCCAAATGTTTACTTATGAAATCAGCTGTGATCCGGAACTCTACGACTGCCAGACCTGCAAGTTTGTGCTGCAGCCGGTCGTGGAAAACTGCTTTAAGCACGCGCTTAAGAACCGGACTGGCGGTGTCATTGCCATTCGTGTGTGGAAAGAAGAGAAAGACATCCTGATACTGGTAAGAGATACTGGATGTGGGATGGGTAAAGAGGCTCTGGAGGCTCTGCGGTGCAGGCTGAACGGCCAGGCGGAGGCTGGGGGAATCGGAATTATCAATACGAATGCAAGGCTGCGTCTGACCTACGGGGAAGAGTATGGCATTACCATCGACAGCAGAGAATCAGAGTATACGGAGGTTACCCTGCGTATCCCGTACGAGACCGTATAATTGGGGGAAATTATGTATAAGGTTTGTTTTGTGGATGACGAGATCATTAATTACCAGCTCTTTGAAAAATTGGTTCCCTGGGAAGAAAAGGGATTTCAAATTGTGGGAACAGCGGCTGACGGCCAGGAAGCTCTTCAAATGTACGAACGCCTCCAGCCGGATCTGATCTTTATGGACATCCAGCTGCCGCTTCTGGACGGCCTTGAGTGCGTCCGGTGCATTAGAGAAGAAAATCAGGATGTCCAGATCGTGATTGTCAGTGCATACAGTGATTTTTCTTACGCACAGAAGGCCATCCGCTATGGCGTACAGGATTTCCTCCTAAAACCGGTGAGCCGTATGATGCTGAACCAGCAGGTGGATAAAATCAAAAAAACACTGGATTCCAGATGCCGGCAGGAGACCCCCCGGGATCTGTATTCCAATCCGTATACGGACGAAATGAATCAGATATTTGCCTGTATTTCCCAGAATGCGGACGGAAAAATGCCTCCGTATAAGTACCTTTCAGAAATGAAGGCCCTGTACCGCCTGATTCTGCGTCCGCTTACCGGTGACGAGGCGCCGGCGGCGAGGATGAAAGAACTTACAGCAGGGCTGGCGTTACGGCCGGTTGTCTCTGAGGGGCTGGATCTGATCTTTATTCTGTCGGGTACCTCCCTTTACCTCGGTTACGGCGATGCAGTTCCCGATGAGTCTGCATCACAGGCCATAATAGAGTTTTTTCGGGAAAATAATTACGCCGCAGAGCTTTACTTATGGAAAAGCGGGGAGAGCACATGGCCGCTCTGCGATTTCCTTTCGCGGTCCTATTCACAGGAAAATTACGGTTTCTATGAGAAATACGGCAGCGTATACAAGCTGGAGGATTATCCGTTTCAGGATACAGAGCTGAAGGTGCCTCTGGACGGATTGATTGTGGCGGCGCTGGCAGAGAATACACCGGAGAGTCTGATAAGTCTGATAAACGGGCAGTTTAATAAGGCCAGGCTGGAGCAGATCTCGCCCCGTCTACTGAAAAATTTTGCGCTGGATGTTCTGGTGAAAATAAAGTTCTGTTTAAAAAAGTTTGCACCTGAGGAGTCCTTTCACCTGATGAGAAATCTTCGCATGGAGAAAATCTACGATACGGTCAGCTGCGATGTGCTGAAGCGCTTCTTATGCCGCAGGATAGAAGAGGCATTCGATGAGCTTGACCATACGATGCGAAAGGCGGGAAAAGGAGAACACGCCGTATTCCGGGCAAATTCCTTTGCGGAGCTTAAGTTCTCGGATCCCGGCTTTTCTGTCCAGATGGCGGCGGACTTTATCGGAATCAGCAAAAACTATTTTACCAGTCTGTACAAAGAAAAAACGGGGCTTGGGTACTGGGATTACGTCACACAGCTGCGGATGCAGAAGGCAAAAGAGCTTCTCACAACGACGGATGATACCATCGGGACTGTTGCAAGGCAGATCGGATATGAAAGCGAGTACCATTTTTCACGAAAGTTCAAAGAGTATACGGGACAGTCTCCCAACCGGTACCGCAGGCATTCGTAGTTTTGAGCAACAGAAGCGTAGTATTTAGCAGGATTAACGGCAGGCTCCCCTGATAAGAAGCAAAAATCCCCGAGTTTTAGACATTTAGAAATGGATCCCGGACGGATATAATGGACTTATCAAAGAAAGGGAGGGTTCCTGAAATGAAAAAAGGAGCAGCATTATTAGCAGGCGTATTAGCAGCAGCGGCGGTTCTGTCCGGCTGCGGCGGCCAGGGGAACAACGGATCGACTACTTCGGCGGACAGTGCCGCAGCGGAGAGTACAACAGAGGGAAATGCGAAGGCTTCAGGGGAAAAGGTAACGATCAGTCTTTTATCGTGGAATACAGATGAGATTCTGGGAGAGTTTATTGCGGGCTTTGAACAGGAAAATCCCAATATCAAAATAGACCTTCAATACGTTCCGCCGGTACAGCAGTATGTGGATAAATTCAGTGTATTAGCTGCCTCCGGGCAGATGACCGATATGTTCTATATCGCGGCAGAGAATAAGCAGGAGGTTATCAGCAAGGGCGTAGCGGAAGATATCAGCGATATGGAGATATTCTCCAGGATCGACCCTGCAACCTCGGCGACCTACGGAAAAGATGGAAAGATTTACGGGTATTCTCCGGATGCCTGGATCGGCGGAATCTTCTATAACAAAGATTTGTTTGAACAGGCCGGTATTGAGAAGGAGCCTGAGACATGGCAGGACTTCGTGGACTGTGCGGCAAAACTGAAGGCGATTGGCGTGGAACCCTATCTGGATGATGCCGATAATGTTCATAACCTGGCGCAGGATCTGTATCAGTGCAGCGTCATCAGCCAGGAACCGGATGCGGATGTCCAGATCAACGAGGGAAAGGCAACGTTCCAGGAGAAATATACGGAGCCGCTGAAGCTCTGGTACAACGATATGATAGCCAGCGGACTCTACAGCCAGATGGCGCTTGGACTTAACAGCGACCAGGTGATCGACATGTTTGCCAACGGTGAGGTTGCCATGATGCACGGCGGTCCATGGAATATTGCCATGATTGAACAGAAGAACCCCGAGCTGAACTACGACATTTTCGGACTTTCCGACAACAGCGGAAACCGTGTCCTGCCGGGCGCAGTGAATGTAGGATTGTCTGTCAGCACCACCTCCGAGCATAAGGATGCCTGCCGTGCATTTATCGAGTACATGGCAAGGGACGAAAATATTGTGAAATGGCAGAAGGTAACAAATAATGCGATCATCGTGGAAGGAATCGACTATACCATGGGAACTGTCTTTGAGAAATTCAAAGGGGATGCGGTTTCCGGCAGCTTCTATCTGCCGCAGATTGTATGGAATAATTCCTCCGGTATCTACAAGGAGTTCTTATCCGGTATTCAGGATACGATTACAGGAGCCGATACGATCGAGAATATACCTGTGAGGCTTGATGAAAAACAGGCAGAATTAAGTCAATAGCTTTTATTTTTTTCTACCCATTTTCAGGAAAGGATGATTGAAATGAAGGTTAAACTGAGAAAAGAACTGCCTTATCTGCTGTTTATTCTGCCCGCGTTTATTGTATATACGATACTTACGGTAATACCGCTGGTCCAGACCCTGGGACTGTCTTTTACCAACTGGGACGGATATTCCATGAGTCACTTAAGCTTTACGGGACTTAAAAATTTCAGGCTGGTGTTTGCGGACCGGTCTATGAAGACCGCTCTGCTGAACACGTGCTTTTACAGCATCGTGTTTCCTCTGGTGACAACTGTTTTCGCCATTCCGCTGTCTCTGGTGTTAAATTCCGGTATGAAAACGAAGAATCTCCAGAGAGCCGTATTCTTTTTCCCATCTGTTCCCAGTGCGATTATTCTGGGCTATTTATGGGCATATATCCTGTCGCCTACAGGCAACGGACTCCTCAATAAGCTGCTTGGACTGTTTGGGATCCATCCGGTCATGTGGCTGGCGGTTCCGAAATGGGCCATGTTTTCCGTACTTCTTGTCAACCTATGGAGCGTCGTGGGATGGCACGCCTGTATCTATCTGGCGCAGCTTCAGAGCATTCCAACGGAGTATTATGAGGCCGCCAATGTGGATGGGGCGACTGCGTGGCAGAAATTCCGGTATATCACATTTCCCATGCTGGCTTCCGCCATGACGGTCAGCGTCATGCTTCTGCTCTTAAATTCCATGAAGCTTTATGATCTGCCGTTTGCACTGACCAGCGGAGGTCCCGGCACATCGACAACGCTGGTTTCGCAGATTATCATTAAAACGGGCTTTGTCGAAAAGTCCTACGGCAAAGCGACGGCCATGTCGGCGATTTTCTTTGTCTTTATCGCAGTGATCAGCGTGATTCAGTTAAAGCTTATGAAGAAACGGGAGGTGGAATAAATGACAGTAAAGAAACGAGGCGTAAAGAGTATTCTGGGTGAAGCAGCGATGCTCGGTGTCTGTATTATTTTCTTCATACCATTTTATTATCTTCTCGTCAATACGTTTAAACCAGCCAGGGAAGCAACCGTATCCCCGCTTTCTCTCCCTGTAAAAAGCTTTACTCTTGATTTGTACAGACAGGCGCTTGATACAATCAATTTCTGGAGCAGCTTCCGCAATTCGATTCTGATTACGGTGGTATCGGTGGTCATTATCATATCCATCGGCTCTATGGCTTCCTATGCCATAAGCAGGAGAAAAAATAAGCTGACCCAATTCCTTTTCTTCTATTTTCTGATTGGCTTCATGGTTCCGGTCCAGACGACGCTGATTCCGCTGTTTAACCTGATGTCCTTCTTAAAACTGCAGAATTCCGTAGCCGGCATGATTGTGCTGTATTCCAGCTGGTGTAATTTCGCCATGTTCATGTATCAGGGATTTTTAGGAGGAGTGCCAAAGGACCTGGAGGAAGCTGCGCTGATCGACGGAGCCAATCTCTGGAAACTGTTCTGGCGGATCGTATTTCCCCTGTTAAAGCCGGTTACTACGACGATTGTGATCTTTGATGTTATGTGGATATGGAATGATTTCATGCTTCCCTATCTCTTTATCAGTTCTTCGGATAAGTTTACGTTGATTATGGAGGTATATAAGGGGGTCGGACAGTTTGCCAACAACTGGACCGTGATGCTCTGCACCATGGTGATTGTGCTGATTCCAATTACGATTTTCTATGTGGCGATGCAGAAGCATATTATTGCCGGCATTACAAGTGGAGCAGTCAAAGGTTAAGTGCAGCAGCGAACCAGGGGGACAGGTCAGTCTGGTGCACTGTCAGCGAAAATAAAGGAGGTCGATTTATAATGAAAAATACAGTAGTGCCCGGGGCGCCTCTGTTTCGCGATCCGATTTACGACGGCGCCGCGGATCCGGTAATTATCTGGAACAAACAGGAACAGAGCTGGTGGATATTTTATACAAACAGAAGGGCGGCAGCCGTCAATCATGGGGTTTCCTATGTACATGGAACCGACATTGGGATTGCCAGCTCCGATGACTGCGGGAAGACCTGGATTTACCGGGGAACCGCCCGGGGCCTGGAATACGAGAAAGGCAGAAATACATACTGGGCGCCGGAGATTATGGAATATGAGGGCGTTTACCACATGTATGTGTCATACGTCAGAGGGATTCCCGCCACGTGGGACTGTAAAAGAACGATTTTACACTATACCAGCGGGAATCTGTGGGACTGGACGCTCCAGGGGCCCCTTACTCTATCTTCAGACCGGGTGATAGACGCCTGCGTGGTGCGCTGTCCGGATGGTATCTGGAAAATGTGGTATAAAGATGAGGTTCATGACAGTCATACCTATACGGCGTACAGCGAAGATCTTTATCACTGGACTGCGGGCGGGCCGGAGATTACGGACTGCCCTCATGAAGGCCCCAATGTCTTCTTCTTTCAACATCATTACTGGATGATTACCGATCCATGGGAGGGACTGGGGGTTTACAGAAGTGATGATCTGAAGCATTGGGACCGCTGCCCCAATATTCTGGCACAGCCGGGCAGCAGGACCGACGACGGGACGATAGCGGCCCATGCCGATGTTCTGGTCCATAAGGACAGGGCATATATATTCTATTTTACCCACCCGGAGGTGAGCAGGGAGGAACGCAGTAATCCGGATTTTGTCTGGGAATACAGGCACAGGAGAACTTCCCTGCAGGTGGCGGAGCTGAAGGTGGATGGGGAACAACTGGTATGTGACAGAGATCATGTGGAAATGGATTTAGGATAAAAGCAGATGAATGCCTGAGGAGCGCGGCTCTTTGGGCATTCTTTTTTTGACTGCCGGCTTTCATAAGGCCCTGAAATTATATCCCGGGATCGTGACATGGTTTCCTAACACTTAGGAAAAAGAACGTTTGCGGTGAAAAATAAAATCAGGTACACTCTAGTTACAATATTAAGGCCTTAAGAACAAATGATTAAAGGGGGAACTTTCTTTATGAATGAGAAAACCACAGGTTTTCAGGACAAGCTTATGAAGTACATGATGCCCGTTGCCAACTGGGTTGAGAAAAACAACTGGCTCCAGGCTATCAAAGACGGCATGATCGCAGATATTCCGGTCATCATTATCGGCTCTATCTTTCTTCTGCCGATCGCGCTGAACAACTTAATCACTTCAGGACCTATCCACGATTTTATCTCCGCCCATATGGGTGTGCTGACGTATGCGGCCGGTTTTACCAATGACCTGCTGTCGATCTTCGCGGCATTCTTCATCGCCGTGGCGCTGGCAAAAAGGTACGGAATCCACAATACGCAGACGGGTGTGACGGCTATCATCGTTCATCTGATTCTGTCCGCAGTTTCCATTGACGGCGGAATCAGCACCGAGTTTCTGGGGGCGTCGGGTCTCTTTACCAGTATTGTTTCCGGTATTTTGAGTGTGGAAATCACACGGTTCCTGATCAAGAGGAATGCGATTATCAAGCTGCCATCCTCCGTACCTCCGATGGTAGGAGAGAGCTTCGCCTCCCTGATCCCTCTGGTAGTCAACGTTATTGTGGCGGTTGCCATCGCCAACATCTCGATTGCGGTTTCCGGACTGGTATTCCCGGCGGCCATTATGAAGCTGCTGGCACCTGCGATCAGCACTATGGACACGCTTCCGGCTCTGCTGATTGTAATCTTCCTGACACAGTTTTTATGGTTCTTTGGTCTTCACGGACCTTCCATCACCTCCGCGGTGTGGGCTGCATTTGCAATTGCATATCAGGCTGAGAATATGGCCAATTACGCATCGGGTGCTCCGGTTACCCATATTTTCACCTATGGACTCTACTACAATTTCCTTCAGGTAGCAGGTTCCGGATTGACTTTAGGCCTCGTCCTGTTTATGATGAAATCAAAGGCGAAGTCGTTTAAATCCATCGGTGTGGCATCACTCGTTCCATCTATTTTTGGCATCAATGAGCCGGTTATCTTCGGACTTCCGATTCTTTTGAATCCGTATATGTTCATTCCGTTCGTATTCGGACCACTGCTCATTACCGTTCTTACATACTTCAGTATGAAGATGGGGCTGGTCGGCTATCCGGTGGCAGCACCTCCAGGATTCTTACCTCCGGGCGTAGGCGCGTTCTTAACCACGTATGACTGGAGAAGCGTTGTACTCGTATTTGTATCACTGATTCTCATGGCACTGATTTATTATCCATTCTTCAAGATGATGGAAAAAGACGAATTGAAGAGAGAAGCCCAGAGCGAAGCGGAGTAGGCAGAACATGACAGTTACGAAAAGGCAGATAGAAATCATAGAGTATATCATGAATAACGTGTCAGGCATCACTGGTGATAAACTGGCAAAATATTTTGGAGTGTCTTCCCGCACGATCAGGAACGATATTCTGCAGATAAACTCGGCTTTAAAAGGTGATCAATTACTCTGCCAAACGGAGGGAAGGCTGCTTTCCCCCTCCATAAAAGCCTCGAAAAGAATCGGTTATTATATCACGCAGGAGGATATGGAATATTTTCGGGCTGTTTTAAGCGGAGGCAGTGACAGGAATCATGTCATTGCCCCCCACAACCGCGGCTACGCGATTCTGGGCCACGCCCTGGAAGAGGGGAGCTGCAACTTATACGATCTGGAAGAGGAGCTGTTCTTATCCCAGACGGCGCTTCGGGAGGAAGTACTGAAGCTTCGCAGGATGCTGGAGGATAAAATGGACTTATGCATCCTTGTTCTGGAAGGGAACCAGGCCCGGGTCGTGGACAACGAAGAAAAGATCAGACTTTCCATTTTTAACATTATCAAATATGAAGTACAGACTCATACGGATTGGGGCAGTGATTACCTGGAACTCCTGTTTCGCGGCCAGTTTGACCGGGGAGAGTATGAGTCATTCGTAAAAGCGGTCAAGGATTATTTCGGCGGCCATGAGATTCTGGTGTCTGATGCCAGTCTCTACATGGTGGTAGGCGCCATTTACGCCACAGTCATGAGGAAACGCCAGGGCCATGAGCTCTTTGGCGTGAAGGCAGACGAATTCTCGGTGGAGGTCCTGACCAATCTTTTGTATCATTTGAAGGCACAGAAACTGGATCTGACAGAGAGCGACGAAGCGCTGCTTAAAATATTCCTGTACTCCATAAGGCTTGTTCAGAGTCAGGGGGACACGAGGGCCAGTGCGCTGAGCGGTGTTATTTTAAATGAGTTCTGTCAGGAAGTGCTGGCCAAATACAGCTTTGACTTACACCAGTCCGACGAGCTGTTCAACAATATGGCGCTTCATCTGGAGTATTTAATCCGCAGGATCGATACCGGATACCGGATCGACAATCCGATATTGCAGGATATCAAAACCCAGTATCCATATGCCTACGAAATCGCGATTCTGCTTGTCCCGATCATGTTCAAATATAAGAGTATTCCGATCCGGGATGAAGAGATCGCCTATATGGCCCTTTATGTGGCCTATTTTCTGGAAAAGGTGAACCGGCGGTTAAAAACCGTGGTGATCAGTGCTCCGCGGCAGAGCGTCAACGCGGTTATCTGCAACTGGCTCAACGATCATTTCCAGAATCAGATTGAACTTGTAAAGGTCCTTCCCAAGCACCAGCTGGAGTATCCCTCGCCGTATGGCGATGAGGGGGCTGTCACTGCTTCTGCGGTGGATTTGATCATTTCCACTGAAGGGCAGAGAGTAAAGACGGACATACCCGTGTTCCGGATCAATGGAATTCCGAACCAGCAGGACTTTTCCGCGCTGAACGGGTTTATCAGACGCATGCGGGTGAGCAGACGGTTTACCACGATCGTCAACAAGTATTTTAACACACAGTGCATCAAGATCTTTGCAAAGGATGCCGGATCCGCAGACTGGAATGGAAAGGCGCCGTTTGAAATTGTTATCGAGACGCTTTCCAGGAAGTTTAAGGAGCAGGATAAGATCGAGACGGTGGAAGAGTATGTGGATGACGTCCTGTCCAGAGAAGTCAACTACCCCACAGTCATCGGGGAGTCCGTGATGATTCCCCACCCGCTCATGACCTTTGCGAAGGAGACTGCGGTGGCGGCAGCCATCTTAAAGCCGCCGGTCACGATCTGCAAAAAAGCAGTGAAGGTCATCTTCCTCCTGGCGATTGAGGGAAGACCCAACGACGATGTGAGTATTCTGTTCGAATTTTTTAAACAGGTAGCCATGAATGAAAACCTGGTGCACACCCTGTATGAGGCAAAAGATGAAACAGATTTCCTGAACCGCTTAATAAGCATATCGACCTCCATCGAGCTTTTTTAAGAGACAGGATGAGAGAAACGAAATTATATCTAGTAGAAGGAGAATCATAGAATATGAGTAAGAAAAAATTTTCCGTAGTAATAGCAGGCGGCGGCAGCACCTATACACCTGAGATTATTCTGATGTTGCTGGACAACATGGACAGGCTTCCGCTCCGCGCCATCAAGCTGTATGACAACGATGAGGAGCGCCAGGGCAGACTGGCTAAGGCCTGCGAGATTATCGTCAGGGAAAAGGATCCTTCCATCGAGTTTGTGGCTACCACAGATCCGGAGACGGCTTATACAGACGTTGATTTCTGTCTGGCCCATATCCGCGTAGGACAGCTTCCGATGAGAGAAAAGGATGAGAAGATCCCGTTAAAATACGGCGTAGTCGGCCAGGAAACCTGCGGCCCAGGCGGAATTGCTTACGGCATGCGCTCCATCCCGGGCGTTCTGGAAAATATCCAGTACATGGAGAAATACTCTCCGAACTGCTGGATGCTGAACTACTCCAACCCGGCGGCCATTGTGGCAGAGGCGTGCAGACGCTTTAAGCCGGATGCGAGAGTCATCAACATCTGCGATATGCCGATCGGTATGGAAAACAACATTGCGAAGATCCTGGGCTTTAACGACCGCAAGGAAATGACCGTGCGCTACTTCGGCCTCAATCATTTCGGCTGGTGGACCTCCATCAAGGACGACGACGGCAACGAATACATTGATAAACTCCTTGCGCATCAGTTGGAATACGGCAATACGCTTCCCGACGAAGGAAATAACGGAGACTATACGGACAACTCCTGGTATGAGACGGCGAAGAAGGTAAAAGATTTAACCGCCATTGATCCTACCATGGCTCCCAACTCCTATTTCCAGTACTACTTATTTGGCGACGACATGGTAGCCCACACAAATCCTGAGTATACGAGAGCAAATCAGGTTATGGATGGCAGAGAGAAACGCGTCTTCGGCGAATGCGCAAGGATCGCAGAAGCCGGAACCGCTGAGGGAACCTCCCTGGAGATCGGTATTCACGCTTCTTTCATCGTGGATTTAGCGACAGCACTGGCTTTTAATACACATGAGAGAATGCTGCTCATTGTAAGAAATAACGGAGCCATCGAGAATTTCGACAAGGATGCCATGGTAGAGATTCCGTGTATCGTTGGAAAAGACGGTTACGAGCCGATCACCATCGGAACGATCCCGACATTCCAGAAGGGACTGATGGAACAGCAGGTCGCAGTGGAGAAACTGACGGTTGACGCTTACGAGCAGGGAAGCTATCATAAGCTGTGGCAGGCACTGACCTTATCGAAGACCGTACCGAGCGCCAATGTAGCCAAGAAGATTCTCGACGATTATATCGAGGTGAACAAGGAGTACTGGCCGGAATTAAAGTAATATCCTGTCAGGATGATACAGCCTTAGGGCACATAGTATAGAAGGAGGCAATATGAAAATATTAATTTGCTGTAATGCCGGAATGAGCAGTTCCATCATCATGAAAAAGATGAAGGACGCGGCTGAGAAGCGGAATATGGAGCTTACCTGTGAGGCGGTGCCAAATGCGGGAATCAGTGATGAAATTGGTAAGTGGGACGTGTGTCTCGTCGGACCACAGCTGGTTTACGCGGTAAACAACATAAAGAGTATCTTAAACATACCGGTTGCAAGCATTGAACCAAGGGTTTATGCACTGGCCAATGGCGACAAAGCCCTGGATTTTGCAATTGAACTGGCAAAAAAATCATGAGAAAGGCTTAAAATATGGCTGATGTTACGAAATTATCGGAATGTGCAATGCAGATCGTGACCTATGCCGGCTGTGCCAAGTCCTGTTATATGCAGGCGCTGCAGGAGGCGAAAAAAGGAAACTGGGAGCTTGTGGAGCCGAGAATCAAGGAAGGCGAGCAGTTCTACCGCCAGGCTCACGAGCAGCACGGCGAGATCCTGTTGAATGAGGTCAACACCCTGGAGCCGCAGATTACCCTGTTAATGTCTCACGCAGAGGATCAGATCATGGCGGCGGAGCTGGTGCGCGTTTTGGTAGAAGAATTGATAGAAATCTATACGAATCAGAAGGGAGCATGAGGATGGCAAATTACACGATATGGGCAAATGCCACGACAAAGAATGGTTTTGCGGCAGATGAGATCATCTCCTGTCTGCAGAAGTCGATCCGCCGCGGAATGGTGGAGGAAGCGTGCCAGTACGCGTATGAGCTGTACACCTCCGGCCCGGCCTTACTGGAAAAGGTATGGCACCGTCTGCTGTCGATCTCTGTGGAAGACATCGGATTCGGCGATCTGGACGCGGCAGGAAAGATCAATACCTTAGATGAAATGAGAAAGAAATTTGCTTATGACGACGGCGACCAGCCCATGTTCTTTATCCATGCGATCAGAATTCTCTGCGCATGCACGAAGGACCGTTCCAGTGATTATTTAAAGAATATCATCATTAAAGAGGCGGCCATGGGCAAAGTACCGGAGATCCTGGATGTGGCGCTGGACAAGCACACAAGGCGCGGCCAGGAGATGGGACGCGGTTCAATCCATTTCTTTGAGGAAGGGGCAAAGGTGATTCCACAGCTTGACGTGGATAACGGATATAAGGAGCGTTACAGAAAGATCCTGGAGAATTACGACCCGTCGAAGGCGGTGCCGGGAGCATTTGTTTACAGTTCGGGGAGAGATTGATAAGATAGATTGTGGGCTGTGTCTGATTGGCGTAAAGCTGCAGACATGGCCCTGTTTTCATCCTCTGACGGATCTGTTGGAACGAATGACAAAAATATAAGAAGAAAAATTTCAAAAATCGCTTGCAAAACTAAAAAAGACCAGTAAAATAGAGAGAAGACGTGTTATTCCCGCGAAAGCGGCGAAATACAGGGAAGAAATGAATAAAATGATAACGGAGTGAGACGTATGGCACTGAAAAAGAAACCGGTTACCGGCATGAAAGATATCCTGCCCGCAGAGATGGCGGTACGGGAATATGTAATGAATCAGATTCGTGAGACATACGGTGGATTTGGATTTAATTCCATCGAGACCCCGTGTGTGGAACATATTGAAAACCTGACCAGCAAGCAGGGCGGCGATAATGAAAAACTGATTTTCAAGATTATGAAGCGCGGAGACAAGCTGCGCCTCGATACCGCGGAGACGGAGAACGATCTGGCAGACAGCGGTCTTCGCTATGATTTAACCGTACCGTTATGCCGCTATTACTCTAATAATGCAGCGACGCTTCCAGCGCCGTTCAAGGCACTGCAGATGGGCAGCGTATGGAGGGCGGACAAGCCTCAGAGAGGCAGATTCCGTCAGTTTGTTCAGTGTGATATCGATATTCTGGGTGATCCGACCAGACTGGCTGAAATCGAATTGATTCTCGCAACTACCACGCTTCTTGGCAAAGTCGGCTTTAAGGGTTACCATGTCCGCATCAATGACAGAAATATCTTAAAGGGAATGGCGTCCTACTGCGGTTTCCCAGAGGAATCCTTTGATCAGGTGTTTATCATTCTGGATAAGATGGATAAGATTGGCATGGAAGGCGCCCGCGCCGAGCTTTTAGAAGCCGGCTATGAGAAAGAGAAGATTGATCAGTATTTAGCTCTGTTCGGTTCGGTGACACCGGATGCGGCGGGTGTCCGTTCGATTGGCGAGACATTAAAAGACGTAATGGATCCGGAGATGGCGGAAAATCTGGCAGCCATCATGGACAGCGTAAACAGCATCGCTACCAGTCAGTTCGATATTATCTTCGATCCAACCCTGGTGCGCGGAATGTCTTACTATACCGGCACGATCTATGAAATCCAGGTAGATGGCTTCCCGGGATCTTTGGGAGGCGGCGGCCGCTACGATAAGATGATCGGCAAATTTACCGGCATGGAGACACCGGCCTGCGGCTTCTCCATCGGCTTCGAGAGAATCATTACCATCCTGATGGAAGAGGGCTTTACCGTTCCGGGAAGTACGGAGAAGAAGGCATTTCTGATCGAAAAGGGCGTCAGTGCCGATGTGATGACAGCGGCCATTCAGGAGGCCATGGACGAGCGGGCAAAGGGTGTCTGCGTTCTCGTATCTCAGATGAACAAGAACAAGAAGTTCCAGAAGGAGAATTTACAGAAGGAAGGCTATACCGAGTTTAAGGAATTTTACAGGGAAGCTTTGAAATAATATTACGATTAAGTTGGAGGAACAATATGGCAGAATCAATGCTGGGACTGAAAAGATCCCATAGATGTACAGAGGTAACGAGCAGCAATGCCGGTGAGACCGTCACCGTTATGGGCTGGGTGCAGAAGAGCAGAAATAAAGGCGGAATTATTTTCGTGGATTTAAGAGACCGTTCCGGTATTCTGCAGATTATCTTCGAGGAGAGTGACTGCGGCGCTGAGAATTTTGCAAAGGCTGAGAAGCTGAGAAGCGAATTCGTAATCGCGGTAACCGGACACGTGGAGAAGCGTGCAGGCGGAGTGAACGAAAATCTGGCAACCGGTGACATTGAGGTCAGAGCAGAGAGTCTTCGCGTTCTTTCCGAATCAGAGACACCGCCATTTCCGATTGAGGAGAACAGCAAGACGAAGGAAGAACTTCGTTTAAAATACCGCTATCTTGATTTGAGAAGACCTGATATTCAGAGAAATATTATGGTCAGAAGCCAGGTCGCGATCATCACGAGAGCATTTCTGGCAGAGGAAGGCTTCTTCGAGATTGAGACTCCTACCTTGATTAAGAGCACACCGGAAGGCGCACGAGATTATCTCGTACCGAGCCGTGTTCATCCGGGAGCCTTCTATGCGCTTCCGCAGTCTCCGCAGTTATATAAGCAGCTGCTCATGTGTTCCGGCTATGACCGGTATTTCCAGCTGGCCAGATGCTACCGCGATGAAGATTTACGCGCCGACAGACAGCCGGAATTCACACAGATCGATATGGAGCTGTCCTTCGTGGATGTGGAAGACGTCCTTGAGGTAAATGAGAGACTGTTAAAGAGATTATTTAAGGAAATCTGTAATTTTGATCTGGAACTCCCAATTCCCAGAATGACATGGCGTGAGGCGATGGACCGCTTCGGTTCCGATAAGCCTGATATGCGTTTTGGCATGGAATTAAAGAACGTGTCCGATGTGGTTCGTGGTTCCGAGTTTGCTGTATTTAAAAATGCCCTGGAAGCAGGCGGTTCCGTGCGCGGTATCAATGCAGACGGCCAGGGAGCCATGCCTCGTAAGAAGATCGACGCCCTGGTGGAATTCGCAAAGGGCTTCGGTGCAAAGGGACTGGCTTACATTGCCATAGCTGAGGATGGAACTTACAAGTCCTCCTTTGCAAAATTCATGACAGAGGATGAGCTTCACGCGTTAGTGGAAGCCATGGAAGGAAAGCCGGGAGACTTACTCCTCTTTGCGGCTGACAGAGATAAAGTGGTTTTCGATGTATTAGGAAACTTAAGGCTTGAGCTGGCGAAGCAGCAGGATTTACTGAAGAAGGACGACTTCAAGTTCTTATGGGTAACGGAATTCCCGCTTCTTGAGTATTCCGAGGAACAGGGACGTTTCGTTGCCATGCACCATCCATTTACCATGCCGATGGACGAGGACTGGCATTTAATCGACAGCGATCCGGGCGCAGTGCGCGCAAAAGCCTACGATATCGTGTTAAATGGTACCGAGATGGGCGGCGGCTCTGTCCGTATCCATCAGGGAGACATCCAGTCCAAGATGTTCGAAGTACTGGGCTTCACCCCGGAGCAGGCACAGGAGCAGTTCGGATTCCTGCTTGACGCATTTAAATACGGAGTACCGCCTCACGCAGGCCTGGCTTACGGCCTCGACCGTGTGGTCATGCTCATGGTAGGTGCTGACAGCATCCGTGACGTAATCGCATTTCCGAAGGTGAAGGACGCTTCCTGCATGATGTCAGAGGCACCGGCGCCGGTTGATCCAAAACAGCTGGAAGAGCTGTATATTGAGATCGCAGAGACAGAAGAATAAAGAAAAATAGAGACAGATACAGACAGCCCGCATCTCGCGCCGGAAATGGCGCCAGGATGCGGGCTGTTGTTTGTCATTCTGTCAGCTTATTTTAATATAAGAAAAAAACAGAAAAACAATACCCTTATTTTACATTTATCTGTTATAATAAACTTAAAGGTAAAAAAAGTAAAAAAGGAGGCTTTAAGAAATGAAAAGAAGCGGAAAAAGAAGGTTTCTGTCTCTGTGGCTCACGCTGCTGATGGTGCTGTCCCTGACCACTGGCATGTCGTTTACTGCGGCGGCGGCAGACCACGATATCGTTGTGCTGTATACCAACGATGTCCACTGCGGCGTTGATGACAACATCGGATATGCAGGGCTGGCGCTTTATAAGAAGCAGATGCTTGAGCAGACACCGTACGTTGTCCTCGTGGACGCCGGCGATGCTATTCAGGGCGCGCCCATCGGAACGCTTTCCGATGGAGGTTATTTAATCGATATCATGAATAAGGTTGGCTATGACTTTGCCATACCTGGAAACCATGAATTCGATTACGGCATGCCACGTTTCCTGGAACTGGCGGGGAAACTGAGCTGCGGCTACTATTCCAGTAACTTCCTGGATCTGCGCACAGGACAGACCGTATTCGCCCCGTACAAGATGATGACATACGGAGATACGAAGGTTGCCCTCGTAGGCGCCAGCACACCGGAAAGCTTTACGAAATCCACTCCGGCGTATTTCCAGGATGCAAACGGAAACTATATCTACAGTTTCTGTGAGGACGAGAGCGGACAGAAGCTCTATGACCGGATCCAGTCCAGCGTGGACGCGGCCAGAGCGGATGGAGCCAATTACGTCATTCTCGTTGGCCATCTGGGAGAAAACGGAACCACCGAGCGCTGGTCATCTGACAGCGTCATTAAGAATACCAACGGGATTGATGCTGTGATCGACGGCCACTCTCATGAGACGGTTCCCTCCAAGGTTGTGAAGAACAAGGACGGAAAAGATATCACGCTTACGCAGACTGGTACGAAGCTTCAGGATATTGGAAAGATGACGATCAAAAAAGACGGAACAATCACGACAGAACTGATCTCCAAGGTGGAGGCCGGAGGCGCTTCGAGGGTGTACACGGTTAAGTCCGGGGATTCCTTAAGCAGAATTGCAAAGAGAGAACTGGGATCCTATAACCGCTGGAGAGAGATTTACGATGCCAACAGAGATAAGATTAAAAATCCTGATATGCTGACGATCGGCATGCAGCTCACTCTTCCTGGCGGAAGTGCTGTCACGGAGGACGGAAAAAATGTGGACTATGACACCGATCAGTTCATCAAAGGAATTCAGGCGCAGTACAATGAGACGTTAAAAGCAGTACTGGGGCACAGTGACGTGGACTTGACTGTCAACGATCCTGCGACGGGAGAACGCGCAGTGCGAAGCGCCGAGACGAACCTGGGCGATCTGACTGCTGATGCATACCGCTACGTACTGGGCGCCGATATCGGATTATCCAACGGCGGGGGCATCCGTGCCAACATAGCGGCAGGCAATATCACGTATAACGATACACTGGCAGTATTCCCATACGGCAACATGGGATGCGTAGTAGAAGTGAAGGGCCAGCAGATTAAGGACGCTCTGGAAATGGCTTCCAGAAACTGCCCGGATGAAAATGGCGGTTTCCTTCAGGTATCAGGACTATCCTATACCATCGATACGTCTGTTCCGACTACGGTTCAGACCGATGAAAAGGGGAACTTTATAAAAGTTGGCGGCGCTTACCGCGTGACTGATATCAAGGTAGGGGCGGAAGCTCTGGATGTAAACAAGACATATACGGTAGCTTCCCATAACTATATGCTGAAATCCGGCGGTGACGGAATGACCATGTTTGCAGGTGCGAATATCACAAGGGACGAGGTCATGACGGATGTGGACATTCTTTCTGCATATATCAATACCAACTTAGGCGGCAATGTAGGCGCTGATTACGGCGACCCGCATGGCCAGGGAAGAATTACGGTTAAATAGTATCAGCGAATGAATGAAATAAAATAAATGTTATAAAATCAATACCATAAAATCAATACCATAAAAAGAGCACTAGCGACTTCATAAACACTTATTATAAAAAGAGCGGTCTCACGATCCATAATTCGTGAGCCGCCTTTTTAATATATCAATCGTCTTCAAGCCTTTGTCTTCATCCCAATCTATTCCTCCTCCCGTATCTCCTCCGCCAGCTCGTGCACCTTATCCCAGTCCAGGATTCGGACGCCCTTTGGTACACGTTCCAGAATCTGTTCCTCACACATGGTGGAGATTAGATGCATCAGGTGGCGGTAGGAGATCGTTAAGTACTCCGCAATCTCTGTGTATTTCACAGACAGCAGTCCGCCGTTCTGGAGAAGGAGCAGACAAGCGGCAAAATTATTGCGGCTGGGATAGGCGGTCAGGCTCATGTATTTGCGGTTCTGGGCCACATTCTGTTTTAAGGCCATGCTGCAGCAGAACCTCAGAAACTGTGCATCCTGCAGAAGTCCGGCGCGGCAGCCCTTTGTGTCGATTTCGATAAAGCGGCATCTCGTCTGTGCCACCAGGGGATAGGGGCGTTTGTTCTCCTCAAACAGCTCCGGTACGCCGAAGAGGCTGAACGGCGTAAAAAAATTAATCAGCGACTGCCTGCCATTTTTGTGGAAGCCATACAGCTTCGCCGTCCCCTGAACCAGGTAGAGAAGCCTCGTCAACTGATCGGTGTTGCGGATAATATATTCGCCCTTTTCATACTCTGTGACACGGACATGAGGACGGATATCAAAGGAAAAATAGCTCTCGAACTCATGCTCCTTCAATACCCTGTCCGTCACGGCCGTGCTCTCTGCACTCTTCATTTCACACCTCCTAAAATTCACTAAAATGTGAGAAATCTCATATTCTTTTCATTTCCTTTATTATATACTAAGTAAAGCAAAATTAATATGAATATTTGTATAGGAGTACAAACGTGTATAAGAAAATTGATTTCAGGGTACGCCCGCCCTACGGAAATTATCTGACCATGTTTCAGAACGAACAGGCGCATTTCGCACGGCTCGCAGACGCATTCGATATGACCGTCTCCGAATCACAGCGCACGGGAAATCTGGAGCAGTTTGTAAAAGAAATGGATCTGGCAGACATCGAGATCTCAGTCGTTCCCGGAAGAAAGAATCTGGGGGTGGACAGCGAGGGAATGTTTCCGCTTACAGCGAGATATCCCGGCCGTTTTATGATCTTTCCCTACATCGATCCGACCGACGGGGATGAGGCTCTTTACGAGATCGACCGATGCAGGGACCGGTGGGATATCCGGGGAGTGAGCATAGAGCCGACCTATCAGCCGAAGCCCTATGCTTTCGATGACCCGATCGCATTTCCCATGTATGAGAAACTCGAAAAAGAGGATCTGGTTCTGTTTGTGAGCTACAGTGCCAAGCTTCTGCCGGTGGTTGACCCGGACACGGTGCGCCAGCTGGGGAGTGTGCTGCACCATTTTCCGGATTTAAAGATCATCGTGGGTCATGGAGGTTGGCCATGGCACTTAGAGGTGATGGCCATGGCATTTAACTCACCTAATATTTACATTGTTCCGGATATGTACGGATTAACCGGAGCGGGAAGCGGGGATTATATTAAAGCGGCCAATACGCTGATGAAGCACCAGATGCTGTTCGGCACGGCCTATCCCATCCTCAACATCATGGATACAGCCAGGTTTTACGAAAACTGCGGCTTAAAAGAATCCGTAAAGCCGGATTTCTTTTACAATAATGCAGCAAAGCTGCTCAAACTGTAACACACCTGGCTGTACAGCCACCACCAAACACACAAAAAGAGGAGGAACGCAACATGAAAAAAGTATTATCTATCGGACTGTCAATCTGTATGGCAGCAGCCCTGTTCGGGTGCTCGTCCGGAGCTGGCAGGGACACGGCTCCGCAGACGACGGCTTCCGCAGAAGCAGACACAACGAAGGCGGCAGGGGAAGAGGCAGAGAACGCGGAATCCGCATCGGGGGATACGACGGCCGCGGAGACGAAGGCGGAGGCGTCCATCGATGACTACGTATACGACGGCGATCCGATTGAGATTCATCTGGGGGACATCAACAGCCAGTTTCCATTAAATCTGGCTTACAATCTGGGATATTTGCAGGAAGAATTTGAGGGAAGCAACGTGACCTTTACGATGGATTACTTCCAGAACGGTCCGGCCATCTCCGAGGCGTTCGCTTCCGGTGATCTGGATTTCGCAGAGTTCGGCGAACAGGCGGCGATCGCGGGTATCTCCGCTGACTACGGTTATAAGATTATCGGCCGCAACTGCGATACGGAAACGATGTATCCGCTGGTGGTCAACAAAGATATTACGGATGCGGAGGGACTCAAGGGGGCTAAAGTCGCCGTATCCGTCGGCACCAGCGCCCACTACCTGCTTTTGACATACTTACATTCTCTCGGACTTTCCGAGGATGACATCGAACTGGTCAACACGAACGATACGGTGACGCTTCTCGCTTCCGGTGAAGTGCAGGGTGCGGCCGACCAGCTGGCAAAATTCAGCTCCATGATCGATGCCGGTGACGTACATGTACTGGCTGACGGCGCTGTCAGCGAGACCTGCCAGATCAGTGCATTTGTGGGGCGTACGGAATTCTGTGAGAAATACCCGGAAATCACGGCCAAGGTCCTGAAGGTGGTTCAGCGCGTGGATGACTGGATGGCGGAGAGCGAAGATAATCAGAAAAAAGCATTTACCACACTGGCAGAAATCACCCAGCGGGAGGAAACCTGGTTTTCTACCATGTACAGCGGTTCTAATTTCGGCATCAACTTAACAGAACAGGATCTGCGCGTGTTGGGCGAGGTGCTGGAATTCATGAAGAGCAATGATCTGTTATCCAATCCGGATATCACCATGGACGATATTCTGGAACTGAAATATCTGGAAATGGCCGGTTACCGGTAAATGGCATTAAAACCGGCGGCAGTCCATCTGACTGGATGGCCCGCCGGTTTTGCCGTACATCGGAATATATGGAAAGGAAGTTTACGAATGTTCAATCTCAAAACCCAAAACAGCGCCAGACAAAATAAAATACTGCCGGTAATCGCCATTGTATTTCCCGTCCTGGTGATTCTTTTCTGGCAGTATGCGTCAACTCACGGACTGGTGAAGGCTTCTCTTGTACCGGCTCCCCTGACGATTGCAAAGACATTTCTGTCCTATATCGAATCAGGAAAACTCTGGAAAAACTTAAGCGTCAGCTTCGGCCGTGTGGCGTGCGGTTATGTGATCGGCGCGATGTGCGGCGTAGCAGTGGGATTTCTGATGGGGCTGTTTAAGCCGGTGAGCGCAGCTTTAAACGGTATCGTCAGCGTACTCCGCCCGATTCCGACCATCGCGCTGGTCCCGATTGTGATTCTGCTGGCTGGTATCGGATTCTCGTCTAAGGTTGCAATTATCGCTTTCGGCTCCTTCTGGCCGGTGCTGCTCAATACCATGCACGGAATTCAGACCGTGGACAACAAGCTGCTGGAAGTGGCCTACACATACCGGATACGGACCTCAAAAACTATTTTAAGGATCATCGTTCCCTCCTCCATCCCCGCCATTCTCACAGGCCTCCGGCTTGGAATGAGCAATGCGTGGATGAGTGTGGTTGCCGCAGAAATGATCGCTTCCTCCACCGGCATCGGTTATTTAATCACCCTGTCCCGCGAGACGGCAAATGCCCGCGTCATGTACATGTGCGTGCTGGTCATCGGCGTGATCGGCCTGATCATCGACAAGGGCCTGACCCGGCTGGAACACTATTATCTGGCAAAGACCCGCGGCATTATCGACAGCAAATAAGGAGGGCGGATATACCATGGCAGAGAACACAAATATTCTTGAGATCAATGGCCTGCATAAGAATTTCTTTATCAGGGGGCAGAAATTCGAAGTGCTCGCAGGCGTCGATTTAACGGTTAAAAAAGGGGAGCTGCTGGCCATAGTCGGAGCCAGCGGATGTGGGAAAAGCACGCTGTTAAAGCTGATCACCACTCTGGAGACGATCAGCTCCGGCGAGATTTTACTGGATGGGGAGCCGGTAAATGGGCCATCCCCCAAATGCAGCATGATATTCCAGGAGGCAAGGCTTTTTCCCTGGCTGACCGTAGAGCAGAACATCGAGTTTGTAATATCCGATACTGTGCCGAGGGCCGAGAAAAAGAAAATGGTGGATTATTACATTAAACTGGTAGGGCTGACCGAGTTCACAAACGCTGTGCCGAACCAGCTTTCCGGCGGCATGCAGCAGCGTGTCAGCATCGCCCGCGCACTTGCCACAAGGCCTCAGCTGCTTCTTTTGGATGAACCATTCGGCGCGCTGGATGCATTTACCCGTATGGCCATGCAGCAGGAAGTGCTGCGCATATGGGAGCAGGACAAGACGACGATGATGATCGTCACGCACGATATCGACGAGGCGATCTACTTAAGCAACCGGGTTGTGATTATGGGAAAAAATCCGGGTGTTGTAAAGAAGATTGTACCTGTAAACCTGCCATTTCCAAGGGATCGTACCGATTCCGCATTCCTGGAAATCCGCGGGGAGATTATGAAAGAATTTCTGGATACGTAAATTCGGAAACGATTGCGATAAAGACGTTGGGAAAGGTAGAGAGTACACTACGTTTCACAGCGTCTTTCTTGAATTTCCATTTCCTCCGGAACTGTGGTATACTTGAAAAAAGAGGTCCGGACCCGGTTAAGGCCGCAGAAATCCTGTAAAATCTTCTGTCAGAAGCCCCCCGTTGAAAACTTTCAGGAAAAATGGTACACTGTTAGTTACAAAACAGGAACAGGAGAGATATCATGCTATTGAAAGAACCACAGTCCCGCTTCGAGGAGTACTACCGTATCTATGAAGAGTCCTTCCCCAGCAAGGAGCGGCGGACTAGGGAGCAGCAGAGAGACATTTTAAGTCATCCGTGCCACCGTGTCAGGATTAAGGAGGAAGACGGCAGTATGCTGGCGTTTGTGAGCTATTGGGAACTGCCCAGCTGTCTGTTTTTGGAACATCTGGCTACCACGGAGCGGTGCAGGGGAAAAGGGTATGGAAAGCAGCTGGTGGAGGAATGCCTTGCCGAGACGGACAAACCCGTGTTTCTGGAGATTGAACCTGTGACGGAGAAAGACCCGATGACGGGAAGGCGGGCCGGTTTTTATGAACGACTGGGCTTTTTCATCAATACGTTCCCCTATATGCAGCTTCCACTGAAGGAGGAGGACCATCCCATTCCGCTGTGGGTGATGAGTTATGGAAAACCTGTGACAAAAGAAGAGTTTGAACCTTATAAGAATGAAATACACGAGATTGCCTATGGAACGGCTTCTGACCGTTTCCGGAAGGAATAGAGAAAATGACAGCGAACCAGTGCTGCGGTGAATCAGGGGAAGTCGATGAATATTAATGAAATAGCGAAGCTGGCGGGAGTGTCCAGGGCGACGGTCTCACGGTTTTTAAATGACGGCTACGTCAGTGAGGATAAAAAAGAGAAAATAAGAAAAGTGATCGAGGAGACCGGGTATAAGCCTTCCGCCCAGGCCCAGACGCTGAGGACGAAGAAGACGAATCTGATCGGGGTGATTATCCCGAAGATCAATTCCGCATCCATCAGCCGTATGGTGGCGGGAATCAGCGCAGTGCTGTCCAAAGCAGGCTACCAGCTCCTCCTTGCCAATACGGATAATGATGAGAAGGAAGAGGTCAAGTATCTGCGTGTGCTGGCCGAGAACCAGGTCGATGGAATTATCCTGATCGGAACCGTATTTACGGCGGCTCATAAGAAGGTCCTGAAGGAGCTTGCCGTTCCGGTGGTGATCCTGGGCCAGAGCCTTGCGGGGTATTCCTGCGTCTATCACGATGACTATCACGCAGCATACGACCTGACTTCTCTGCTGCTCGCCCATGGAAAGCACCCGGCCTGCATAGGCGTGCTGGAGCGCGACGAGGCGGCTGGTAAGCGAAGAAAGGAAGGCTTTCTGGATGCAGTGAGAGACGCCGGAATCGGCGCGGACCGGGTACCTTATGCGGAAGGCAAATTCAGCATGGATTCCGGATATGAGCAGACAAAGCTTCTTTTGCGTGAAAATCCTGAGATCGATTCCATTTTCTGCGCCACGGACAGTATCGCAATAGGCGGTGTGACGTATCTGCGGGAGATCGGAAGGCGGGTCCCGGAGGAGATTCAGATTGCCGGGATCGGAGATTCGGACACAGCACGGGTGTGCGTGCCGAGGCTGACCACCGTTCACTACTATTATAAGACGAGTGGGGAAGAGGCCGCGCGTATGCTGGTCAACATGCTGAGCGCCGGAGACCAGATTCGCCGGGAGGTGAAGATGGGATATGAGATTGTTTATGGGAAGAGTACGATAGTTCAGGGAGAGTAAAGTAAGGTAAAGTAAAGTAAAGTAAAGTAAAGTAAAGTAAAGTAAAGTCGGATCGGACACAGGATATGGATGCTGTCCGGCCCGGCTTATTTTAATGGAAAATATCTTTAAATATGAAGAACAGCGGATTTTGTGCATTTTATACAAAAAAATAGTTTTTGTTTGTTATATTGGACGATTTACAGTAAAGAATGAAGAGTATATAATAAAAACAAGATATGAGATCGATCTCATATAAAAATATAAATAGACACAAAGAAGACAGAATAATAAAAGGCAAAAAGAATGGGAACAATTTCATAAGATGTATAGGAGGGTAATTATGGATTACAGGGAATCAGCAAAGCAGGTATTTGAATTGATCGGCGGAAAATCCAATCTGATATCGGCAGCCCACTGTGCCACCAGACTGCGCCTTGTGGTGGCAGATGAGTCGGTCTGTAAAAAGGGAGCCATAGAGAATGTAGACGGGGTGAAGGGAGTGTTCAGTGCCTCCGGCCAGCTTCAGATCATTTTCGGCACGGGCACGGTGAATAAAGTCTATGAGGAGTTTATCGCTGTGGCCGGAATTACAGCCGCATCGAAGGAGGAGGTAAAGCAGGCCGCCGCGAAGAAGGGGAATCCGTTCCAGAGAGCGATCAAGGCGCTCGGTGATGTGTTCGTCCCCATTATTCCGGCTATCGTTGCCAGCGGTCTCCTGATGGGACTTTTAGAAGGTATCTGCAAGGTATACCCGGCGCTTGCCGGATCGGGAACCTATACGATTCTTCACCTGATGAGCAGTGCGGCCTTCACCTTCCTTCCTGTCTTAATTGCGTTCAGCGCGGCAAAGGTTTTCGGCGGCAATCCATTTCTGGGAGCCGTTATCGGTATGGTCATGATCCATCCGGACCTCCTAAACGCATGGTCCGTGGCGGGAGCCGAGTCGATTCCGACTGCTTCCGTGTGGTTTGGTCTCTATAACATTAATCTTACCGGTTACCAGGGCCATGTGATTCCGGTCGTCATCGCGGTGTTCTTCATGTCGAAGCTGGAGAAGAAGCTGCATAAGATCGTTCCTGAGATGTTTGACTTATTTGTAACTCCGCTTGTGACGGTCCTTGTGACGGGATACGTAACTCTGACTGTTTTTGGCCCGGTCTTCTCGCTGCTGGAAAATGGCGTCCTGGAAGGCGTGAAGTTCCTGATCACCATTCCATTCGGCATCGGTTCGTTCTTTGCCGGCGCGGTCTACGCCCCGACGGTTGTGGCCGGAGTTCATCATATGTATAATGCACTGGAAGCCGGTCTGTTAAGCTCTGCCGGAATCAACACCTGGATGCCGATTGCCACGGCGGCCAATGTGGCCCAGGGCGGCGCGGCTCTCGCTATAGCCATGAAGACGAAGAATAAAAAAGTGAAGGAGCTGGCGCTTCCCGCCTCCCTCTCTGCATTTCTGGGAATTACGGAACCCGTTATCTTCGGTGTGAACTTAAGATTTATGAAATCCTTTATTGCCGGCTGCATCGGCGGTGCCTGCGGAGCCATGGTATCCGGTATTCTCGGTGTCGGCGCTTCCGCTTACGGAATCACAGGACTGTTTGGATTCCTCATCACCACCGACTATGTATGGCAGTATGCGCTGGTCATTCTCGTGGCAGCAGCAGTGGCGTTCTTCCTTTCCTGGTCATTTTTCCACGACGAAAAGGAAGAAAAAGAAGATAAGGAAGTTAATGAAGATAAGGAAGTTAATGAAGAGAAGGAAGCTAACGAAGAGAAAGAAGCAAACGATAAAAAAGATGCAGACAACGAGTCTCATGATTTCAAAGAACCTTTCGTGAACACAACCGCAGAAAGTACTCCGAACACGCCCCATACTGTTTACAGCCCCTTGAGCGGAACTGCCATCCCTATGACAGAAGTAAAGGATCCTACGTTTGCTGCTGAAGTTCTCGGTAAGGGAGCGGCGGTGGTACCTTCTGAGGGAAAAGTCTTTTCCCCGTGTGACGGCACCGTAGTCACGATCTTTGAAACCTGCCATGCGATTGGACTGATGTCCGGAGATGGAACGGAGATTTTAATCCACGTAGGGCTCGATACCGTACAGCTGGGAGGAAAGCATTTTATTCCTCATGTGAAGAGCGGGGACACCGTGAAAAAGGGAGATTTAATGTTGGAATTCGATGCGGAAGCCATTCAGGCGGCGGGATACGATATTACGACACCAGTGATCATCTCCAACAGTTATGCGTATCAGTTTGTGGCAATGAGCGCGGAGGGCGCCGTCAGAGCAGGAGATGTTTTGATTACAGTAACCGAAGGATGACCGCATCGGGATTTCCCCAGAATAAAACCGATGCGGCGCCAGATTTGAAAGGAGCCGGTCATGAACCGAACCACCGAAAATGAAACAAAGGACCCTTATCGTTTAAAACTTCATTTGACGCCCCCCGCGGGCTGGCTCAACGATCCCAACGGCTTATGTCAGTATAACGGCACATACCATGCATTTTATCAGTACGTGCCGGAGAACGCTCTGGGAAAGGGGAGAAAATGCTGGGGCCACGCGGTCAGCAGCGATCTGATACACTGGAAAGACGAGGGCATCTTCCTGGAACCCGACCGTCCCTTCGACCGGGATGGCGTCTATTCCGGATGCGCCTTGACCGATGAAAATGGAATCCATCTCTTTTACACCGGAAATGTGAAGGAAGAAGGAGATTATGATTATATCTACGAGGGCAGGCAGGCCGCCCAGGTATTGGTGGAGACAAAAGACGGAAGCAGGGCGGGAAAAAAGAGGCTGCTTCTCACCAATGATGACTATCCGAAGGACTGTACGCTTCACGTTAGAGATCCCAAGGTCTGGAAGGAAAATGGCAGATATCATATGGTGCTGGGCGCCCGGAAGAACAGTGACCAGGGCGCGGTGCTTCTCTATGATTCGGCCGATATGGTGACCTGGGAGTATGTCGGTGAGATGACAACAAAAAATCCATTTGGCTATATGTGGGAATGCCCGGACTGTTTTGAGATGGAGGACGCCGCATTTTTATCCATCTGTCCGCAGGGGCTGCCCCGGGGTGAATTTCAAAATCAGAATGTCTACCAGTCCGGTTATGTCCACCTTAAGGAAGGGATTGCCAAACCCCAGATAGTGGAAGCGGAGGCGTTTACGGAGTGGGACAAGGGCTTTGATTTCTACGCACCGCAGACATTTACCGATGAGCAGGGTAGGAGAATCTTAATTGGATGGATGGGGCTCCCTGATATCGAGGGAGAGTACAGCAATCCGACGGTGGGCGATGGCTGGCAGCATGCCCTGACGCTTCCCCGGGAAATCACGTATGAGGCCGGCCGGCTGTGCCAGAGGCCGGTGGAAGAATTAAAGCGGCTGCGCCGAAATGAGAGAGAAGTAAAAACAGGAGAAACCTCCGTCCTTTCCGAGGGGATATATGAGGTAGAGATAGATAAAATAGAAATAAATCAGAAAGATATCAATCAAAATGATATCAATGGAATGGAACCGGCTTCCTGCCATATCTGTTTTAACCAGGACCTGGTTCTGGATTATCAGGACGGAGTTTTCTCCATGAAATTTTTAAACCGGACAGGTGCCGGGCGTACTGTGAGGCGTGCCGAAATCAACAGTCTGGAGGATATCCGAATCATCATGGATACCTCTGCAATTGAAGTTTATGTAAACCAAGGCAGCACGGTATTCACTTCCAGATACTATCCGGCATCCGGAGAATCTCGTGTCGTGATCGATTGTGAGAAGAGCAGAATCAGACTGTGGGACTTAGAAAGTGTCTGATAATTGTTTTTCATTGTCTGGTCAATGGGTTCAGGGGGGAACATGATTGGTTTACCTGACAGCGTCTTCCATGTTGTCAAGGTAAAGAAGGCAATCCATGATATCCCCCCTGGAAAGATCTATGCATTCCCTCATATAGGCGAAATGCTGTTCATCCAGCCCACTGCCTTGATTGATCGCCTTATCGTTAGAAAAATTCACATCTTCACAGGCGAAAAACATGTAGACATACAGATTGCCGCCTTCCATTGTCTTGAAATACGCCTCTAGATAAGCGTGCTCATCTTTTAATAAGGCCTCTCCCGCCTTCCGGTTGACGTTTAAGAAATTCAGCCATTCTTCTGCGGTTTCCTCTTTCCCTTTGATGATCTCATACTTATACAGCCTGATATCCATTTCCTTTTTCATGTGTAGGACCTCCTTTTGATATAGAGTTCTTTTTATTTGAAATATGGTTAGATGAAACTAACTATATTATACATGATTGATGCCTATGCGGCAATTATTCCTTTTAAATTTTATCAGCGCTCTTTTCTTTCGCTAATCATCTGGTATAATAAAACATAATGCTATAGGCGGTGATCATAAAGTAAAACTACAAAACCATAGCGGTATTAAAAGGAGAGACAAAAATCATGGCAAAATTTACGATTGTATTTCACAGTGTCTGCGGGAACACGTATCAGATCGCAGACTGTTTTTACAGAGCGCTTCAGGAGAGAGGGCAGGAGGTGGCTCTTTACAGAACCGCGGATGCCTCCTTCGAGTCAGGGGAAAAGAGGATAGAGGATTTCAAGTGTCTGCAGGATGCAATAGAGGCGGTACCGGTCATAGAGGAAGCGGCGCAGGTTCTGGGAAGTGATGTGCTGCTTCTCGGTTCTCCGACGTATTACGGATGCGTTTCGGCGCAGATGAAGGCATTTATGGATTCCTTCGAAAAATTGTGGGTGGAAGCGCCTACGGCCGGGAAGTATTTCGGGTGCTTCACATCAGCGGGAGACGGATGCGGCGGGCCGGAGCTCTGCCTGCAGGTGATGAATACCTTTGCCCAGCATATGGGCATGGTTCCGATCTCTGTTCCGTGCAATATCAAAGGAGCGGTTCAGCCGGCGTATGGAATCAAACACGTGTCTGGCGAGATGGCGGACCGGGCTGTGACGAAAGAGACAAAAATGGCGGTGCAAAATTATGTGGACCACATTCTGAAGGTCATTTCGTGACGGCAAAAGGCGGACGGAGGAGAGAAAGAAAGGCCTGAGACGCGTAGAAAAGATACACAATTTTCAGGAAAAGATGTTCTTTTTTATGATATCTCAAAGAAAGGATTGAATTAAAAACTTCCTTGTGTTACCATGAGATTGGTCAGTTATTTCTACAAATTAATACATATTACAAGGAGGGTTCTTAATAAATGGATATCCGTTATTCAGCCAATCAGAAGGATTTTAAACGTTACACAACAGAAGAGACGAGAAATGAATTTTTAATCGAGAATTTATATGTTGCTAATGAAGTCGTAGCCGTATACTCCCACGTAGACCGTATGGTTACACTGGGATGCATGCCGACTACGGAGACTGTTTCCATCGACAAGGGAATCGACATCTGGAAAAACTTCGGGACAGGCTATTTCCTGGAGAGACGTGAGATCGGTATTTTCAACATCGGCGGAGCCGGCAAGATCACAGCTGACGGCGAAGTTTTCGATATGAACTATAAAGACTGCTTATACATCACAAAGGGAACAAAGGAAGTGCTCTTCTCCAGCAACGATGCAGCGAACCCTGCAAAGTTCTACATGGTGAGCGCACCGGCTCACAAGGCCTGCAAGACAACCTTTATTCCGATTGAGAAGGCAGCAAAGAAGCCGCTGGGCGCTATGGAGACTTCCAATAAGCGCGTAATCAATCAGTTCATCCATCCGGACGTACTTGAGACCTGCCAGCTTTCCATGGGCATGACCGTGCTTGATCCGGGCAGCGTATGGAACACCATGCCGGCTCATACTCATGAGAGACGTATGGAAGTTTACATGTACTTCGAGATTCCGGAGAACAATGTGGTATTCCACATGATGGGCGAAGGAAACGAGACAAGACACATCGTAATGCAGAACGAGCAGGCTGTTATCAGCCCATCCTGGAGCATTCACGCAGGCGCAGGCACCAGCAACTATACATTTATCTGGGCTATGGGCGGCGAGAATCAGGCATTTGATGATATGGATGTAATCTCTACGACGGAACTTAGATAATGTAATTTCCATTGCCGTACAGGATACTTTCTGACGAAAAGAACGGGAATTGGCATAATTGATATGCCATTCCCGTTCTTTTTGTGTTACCTGTCCTGGAGTGTGCCTTACGAATTTTCTGTGCAGTATCACCTTACAGAGGGGGAAAACGGCCTGAGATATGGATAAAAAATATAAAAATGTTAAAAAATGCAATAAAATATTAGAAATTACAATTCATATTGATTTTTGAAGCTGGTATGATTGTATCATCTTATAGAGAAGGAAAATCGTTCAAAGGAGGATCATATGAAAAGAAAATGGATGGCGGGGTTACTTACAGCAGCAGTGGTAATGGGACTTGCAGGATGCAGTTCGGGAAACAAAACGGAGCCGGCGGGGACTACGGCAGGGGAAGCTGCGGCAGAATCGACGAAAGAGGCAGCGGACCAGAAGGAGGCGGAGCAGGAAAAGGTAGAGCTGGAGCTGTTTCTTTCCAAAACAGAGATACAGCCGGTTATGGAAGAGCTGGCAAAGAAATTTGAAGAGGAAAATCCGAATATCAAGATCAATATAACCGTGACAAGCGATGGGCGGACTGTTCTGCAGACCAGACTTTCAACAAATGAGATGCCGGACTTGCTGAACACCTATCCGGCGGAGCAGTTTTATAAAGATATGTTCCGGGAAGGAATCATGATTGATATCTCGGACCAGGAATTCTTAAATCAGGTATCCCAGGAATCTAGGGATATGACAGTCTGTGACGGTAAGTACTATGCCCTTCCTTACTCGGTCAGCGCATTTGGTATCTACTGCAATAAACGGTTGTTTGAACAGCAGGGAATCGAGCTGCCAACCACGTATGAAGAGCTGATCGCAGCGTGCGACAAGTTCCAGGCAGAAGGGGTTCAGCCCATGGTGTCCATCGATAAAGAGCTTGGCAATATCGCACAGCGGTTTGAGCGTCTGGTCGGAGTCATCAACAATGACAGCAACTCCGAATTTGAGAAAATTGCCAAAGGGGAAATCAAGGCAGAGGATTCCGTAGCTTTGAATACCATAGCCGATGTCATGTATAAACTGTATGGATACAGCGGAGATGACTCCCTCGGTGTTGACAGCAATATCGGATATGCGGCCATGGCAAATGAGGAAGCTGCTATGATGCTGTGCGGTACCTGGGGGCTTACCACACTGAGAAATAATAATCCGGACGTCGATGTGGTTCTGATCCCATTCCCAAATCCGACCGGAGAGAAGACTAATGTTCCGATTAATGTAGACTGTTCCTTCAGCGTATGCACGAATACGAAGCATCCGGAAGAAGCCACGAAGTTCCTGGAATTCTTATCGCGCACAGAAAATGCACAGACCTACTGTGACGCCGATGGAAACCCGAATCTGATCAAAGGCGTGGAATATAAAGTAAGCGAGCATGAGCAGATCAACGCTGCGATTCAGAGCGGAGATACCTTCTTGACCGCAGTTAATTTCTGGCCTAATTCCCTTCGTGAGGAACTGCGGACACCAGTTCAGCAGCTGTTTATAGACGGAGATAAGGAAGAATTCCTGCAGTCCTGCGATACCGCAATAAAGAGCTTCTATAATCAATAAATGACAGGGGAGAGAGTAAACATCTCTCTCCTTTTTTAAAGGAGAAGATAGAATGTCAAAAAGCAAAGCTGATGCAAAAAAGAGAAGGACATTTATGGTATTTACGATTCCTGGTTTCCTTCTGTATTCTGCTTTTTTTATTTTTCCTATCCTGATGGGAGCGTATTACAGCCTGACGGATTGGGACGGGGTAAAAAAGAAGTTCAACATGATAGGAATGCAGAATTACGTGAAGATCTTCCAGGATAAGCAGTTTATCAATGCGCTTGGATTCACACTGAAGTATAGCCTGTTTCTGATAATTCTGACCATTATCCTTGCGGTATGTCTGGCGCTGTTTTTGAATCAATCGGTAAAGGGGCGCGGGTTCTTCCGCTCCATGTATTTTATACCGGCGGTGCTCAGCATGCTGACGGTCGGCCTGATTTTTAATCAGATTTTTTATTATATCCTGCCGCCGATTGGAAAAGCTCTTGGAAATCCCACCTTAAGCAAGAGCCTGTTAAGCAGCCCCAGAATGGCGATATGGGCAATTCTCTTCGTCAATTTGTGGCAGGGGCTTCCGATCCCGACGCTGTTGATTCTGGCCGGTTTACAGTCCATCCCCATGGATTTGCTGGAAGCCGCCTCTTTAGACGGAGCCAGGGATTTTCAGAAATTTCGGTTCATCACGGTTCCGTTTATTTTGCCGGTGCTCAGTGTCGTATTGGTCCTGACACTGAAGGGTGGCCTGATGGTCTTCGATTATATCCAGAGCATGACCGGGGGCGGCCCGGGCGGAGCGACAAGAAGTATCGCACTATTGATTTATGAACATGGATTTACACAGAACAAATATGCCTACAGCATCGCGGAAGCCATCATCGCAGGTATTATTATCGCCGCGATTTCTGCGGTCCAGATTACATTTACGAATAAGAAGAAGGGGGTGTAAGTACGTGACAAAAAAGAAAAAAGTTCGGATACTTACCTATTTCGTTCTGATTTTGGGGCTGATTCTCATTCTGTTTCCGCTTTATATCACGATCGTGACAGCGTTTAAGACGAATATCCAGACGGCCAAAAGCTTTTTTACGCCCCCTCTCCCTGCAACCATGGAAAATGTGTGGGTAATCCTGACATCAAAGGAGTATTGGTCCGCCTTTAAAAACACTGCGTATATCACCGTGTTTGTGCTTCTGGGCAATATGATTATCATGCCTGCCATGAGCTACGCCATAGCGAGAAGTATGCCCTCAAGCCGTGTCTACCGGTGGATCTACTATTTTCTCCTGCTGGGAATCTTCATTCCGTTTCAGGTGAAGATGATGCCGTTGGTTAAGATGATGAGTTACCTGCATATGTTAAATCCCACGGGTCTGATCATTCTGTGCATCTCCAGTTCTACCTGCGAAAGTGTATTCCTGTTGGTCGGATATATGGGAGCGATTCCTCAGGAGATGGAAGAGGCGGCTTATGTAGATGGGGCCAGCACGTTTCAGACCTATACGAAAATTGTGTTCCCGCTGTTTAAGCCCATGCTTGCAACGGTTCTGATTAAAATGGCGCTCTGGACGTGGAACGATTTCATGCTACCGCTGGTTACCTTAAACCGCTCCTGGAAGTACTGGACGCTGACATTGTTCCAGTATAATTTTAAGACGGAATATATGATTAACTATGGATTGACCTTTGCAACGATTCTCATGTCCATGCTGCCGATTCTTATCTTTTACGCGTTTATGCAGAAATATATTATCAGCGGACTGACCAGCGGTGCCGTAAAATCATAGGAGGCTGTGAATGAAAATACAATATCTTGGAACCGCGGCAGCGGAAGGCTGGCCAGGGATCTTCTGTAACTGTCCCGTATGCAGGGAGGCTGTCAGAAGAGGCGGTAAAAATATACGGAGCCGCAGTCAGGCCCTGGTCGATGATTCCCTGTTAATCGATTTTCCGCCGGATTCCTATTACCATATGATTCAGTACCACGTCCCGATGGCGGCCGTGCAGAATATTCTTCTGACTCATGCCCACCAGGACCATTTTTATCCCCTGGACCTGACCATGAGAGGAAACGGATTCTCGGATGAGGTAACGGGAATCCTTCAGATCTATGGAAACGAATTATGCTGCGAATGGTTCGGGGAGGCCGTGAGAACAGCATCTCCATACATGGAGCTGGATCGCAGACTTGCCTTTCATACCATAACGAAATTTCAAACTCTGAATTTACAGGGATATACCATTACTCCCCTTCCTGCGCTTCATGACAGGAGGCAGAACTGCCTGATCTATCTCCTGAAAAAGGACGGGAAGAAGCTGCTGTATGGAAATGATACCGGCTGGTTTCCTGATGAGACCTGGAGGTTTCTGGAACGAGAGGGGCAACTTGACGGAGTCAGCTTAGACTGTACCATGGGAAGGCAAAAGGAGGGAACCAACCATATGGGAATTCCGGATAACCGGGAGGTCATAAAACGGCTTAAATTGTATGGATGCGTGGATTCGGATACGAAAATAGTGATCACCCATTTTTCCCATCATGGCGGCGTCCTTCATGAGGAAATGGAGCAGGAAGTGGGAACCGATGGCTGGTATGTGGCGTACGATGGCTTCTGCCTGGAGATATAGTGGAGATGAAAAAGCTTACAAGGAAGGTAGAAACGCTGCTGCGGGGAATATCCATACGGCAGAGGCTGATGTCTCTTGGACTGATCGTGCTGGCTGTGGCATGCGCCTGTCTGTTTTATCTGACGATCAGATCGGTACAGGTGACCAGGGCGACCATCCGGAACAGTAACTCTACGGTGGTGACTGTCATCTCAATCAACCTGGATGACTGGCTGAGAGATTTGTATATTGCCACGAAAATGCCGATTCTGCAGGCGCCGGACCGGACGGAAATCTATAATTTTCTGACCGCCAATCAGGGCGATATTACAAGAAGCTCCAGCGAAGACCGGTATACCTATTTCTATAATGCATATAAGGAATGCTACGCCCTGATGGAAATGAATTCCCGCGTTTCGACGATTGATATTACAGACTTAAAGGGAAATTACTTAAGAACGCTTTCCACAGAAGATCACGATATGGTATATAAAGAAATATCCGGAAATTACTATTATATGCACAGCTACGTGATGGGGAAGATGAATCTGGATAAAACGTGGACGGAGCGCGTCATGAAGCTGCGAGGCCGAATGTACTGCCTTCCTAAGAATCTGATTGAAGGGACAGACCATTTCATAAAGCAGGATACTTCGTTCTATGCGGCTCGGGCGATCGTGAATTCCGACACGGTAAGACCGATCGGTATGATCCTGATCCGATGTGACGTAGAGCCGCTTCTGGATTATTTCAAAGATAAAAGGACGTTTTCCAGCCAGAAGCTGTCTGTTTTTAACCGGGAGGGAGAACTGCTGTTTGGTGATTTGGACGCAGAATACACATCAGAACTTTCACGGGCGCTTTCCTTTGGGGATGACAACAAAAAGACATCGGCCCGTTCACAAAAGCTGAATATCGGAGGCAGGCGGTATCTGTGCGATTATACGGTGACAGCGGAGGGATATACAGCGGCCGTTCTGACCCCTTATGATGTCTATGTGGAATATATCATACGCCAGGAACGGGCATTTTTTATTTTTATGTGCCTTGTGCTGGCAGGACTTGCTGTTTGTTTCAGCAGTATTGTAAACAGTATCAGGAATCCCCTGCGCCGTTTGGAAGCGGCCTGCAAAGAGGTGGAAAAAGGGAATTTTTCGATAACACTGGATGATGAGGGAAAGGATGAACTGACTCATTTTTCAAAGTCCTTCGAGACCATGACCTCCGAGATTCATCTCCTGATCCAGGAAAAGTATGAGCAGAAGCTGCAGTATAACCACCTGGAGATCCAGATGCTCCGGGCGCAGATCAATCCTCATTTTTTATATAATACGCTGGAGAGCATATCTGCGGGAGCCTATTTGAAAGGAGAAAAGGAGCTTGCCTATATGGCTGTCCTTTTAGGGCGCAGTCTTCGCTACAGTATCTCACAGCCGGATGATACGGTCACCGTGCGTCAGGAACTGGACGAACTCCACGATTATATGGAGCTTCAGAAAATCCGCTATAAGGAGCAGCTGAATTTCTGCGTAAGCATAGAGGAAGAACTCTATGACCACCGGATTTTGAAGCTCCTGCTGCAGCCGCTGATTGAAAATGCGGTCTACCACGGCATCAGCATGCAGACGCAGAACGGCAGCATTGAGCTGCTGGGATATGTGAAGAACGAAAAAATCATCTTTAAGGTCATTGATAACGGTCCGGGAATTGAAGAACCGTACCTGACAGATTTGAATGATTACATACAGGGGAAAAATGAGAAATTTAAGACCATAGGACTGCGCAATGTAAACCGGAGAATACAGCTGTTTTATGGATCGCAGTATAATGTCCATATTGAATCCAGTCCCCCTTTCGGAACCAGTGTGATCGTGGTTATTCCCGCGAGGTCATATGCTTCGCCGCTTGCGGCAGGGGGCTTGACTCCATTTGCAGAAAGGAAGATGTGAATTTGCAGATTTTAATAGTTGATGACGACGATGCGATCCGTGCGGTTATACGGAAATTTATAAAAGAGGATTCCCAGTGCAGTTTTGCGGCTGTCTTTGAAAGCAGGGATGGGATCGAGGCATTTGAAAAAGTATGCATGTATCCTATTGATATTATATTTACCGATGTAAAGATGCCAAGGTGCTCCGGAATCGGACTGATGGAACGGCTTAACGGTCTTCAGTATGATGGGCAGATCATAGTGATCAGCGGATTTGATGATTACGAATACGTCCATTCGGCGCTCCGTTATGGGGCGGTGGACTACCTTCTGAAGCCGATTGATCCTGAAGATTTTTCCATGGTCCTTCAAAAGTGCATGAGAAACGCAGAGCGGACAAACTATCTGAAAAAATTTTACAACCACCAGATGGGGCTGGAAAAGCTGATGCTGATCCAGCAGCACCGGGTGGAACAGCTGATGCAGAACGATAAAATCGATGAACTGGTCTCGGAATACGCCGGAGATTCTGTTATGGTTCTGCAGGAGGTATTCCGCGGCTATCAGCCCAAAAAGGAGGAGGCCGAGACACTTTTTATCGCCACTCAGAATGCGTATGCAAAGGTCAGCAGCAGTTTTAAACTGCTGCAGGGGATTTATCAGGGGCTTTGGGTGGTGATCGTCAATGATATCAGTAAAAAGCAGTATGAAAAGCTGAAAGTAATGCTGAAGAAAAAATATAAATATATTGCAGTCAGCGATTTATTCTGCCTTTCCAGTGCAGACCATGTCTTTGACCAGTGCAGACAGGCCCTCAGCCTGACTTTTTACGATTTTCCGGACAAAGGCACTGATGAAGGAGAGTCATCCGCGGGCCTGGTGGATGAGGTATGTCTTCATATCTGTAATGGCAGCTTTGACGGGCTGCAGAAGTCCTCGGAGAAGCTGTTTGCCTATCTGTGCAGGTCCAGAAAGAATGTAGGAGATACGAAGAAGCTGCTGTCTGATATCGTGTACAGGGTGATGGCGAAGGACAACGGGTTTATCCGGGTCATCAGCCATTACAAACTGACCGATATGGACTTGGTAAATGTTATACAGACAGCGTATTCGGCTTACGATTTATATAAGCGTTTTCTGGAACTGTGGCATCAGTATATTTACGATTACCACGAATATGCAAAAGAGAGTGCAAACAGCTTTATGGTTCAGAAAGCGGTCCGGTACATTGAGGCTAATTACAGGAAGGAAATTACACTCCCGGATGTGGCTGATGAGGTGAAGCTTCATCCCAATTATTTTTCTACACTCTTTAAAAATGAGACGGGAGTGACTTTTGTCCGTTACCTGCGCCGATACCGAATCCAGAAGGCGCTCCAGCTGATGAAAGACTCGTCTCTGAAGCTGTATGAGATTGGAGAGCTTATTGGGTACCCGGATATGACTACCTTTTATCGTGTCTTTAAGGAAGAGATGGACATGTCCCCCACGCAGTACCGCAAGATGATTGATATCGATAAATAAGTGCACGGGTATCGGTGTCGCCCTGCACCCTCTAATAGATAAGATTCATCACAATCCCCTGCGGAAAATCTCCGTACTTTTCCCCGAATAAATTGATGCCTCCGATATGCCTGGCATCTTTTTTTATCTGGATTAGCAGCGAGATGTAGGGGTGATCCTGAAGCTTCAAGTCTTTGAGCGACAACTGCGGATCGATCAGGCGCCCGTCTAAGTAGCTGCCGCTTTCCCGGACGGAGAAGTTTTTTAACAGTCCGTACTGCGTGCGGCCATTGGGCCAGGCGGGGGGAGTCAGGCGGCCGCGGCGGGCACCGTAATCTCCGGGGGAACAGTAGGTGGCGACCTCGTGTCCATTGATGGAGACGGTGATGTCGGACGGCCAGTCCTCCAGGAAGCCGGGGGCTTCGGAACAGAGCTCCATGCAGAAAGAAATTTCGTGGAGCTCCAATAAGGGATTAGTCAGGTTGGGAAAGCGGTATTCCACGAAGCCCTGCTGAAACCAGATCAGCTGTGCATTTCCGCGCAGCGGGGAGTAGAAGGTGCGGGCGCTGTCGTATGCATCCATGACGCCGTTCTCATCCGCCAGACCGCAGGTAGGCTCCACCTCGATCTGATAGTAATTGCCCACAGGCATATCCAGGGTGATCGTATTATCAGCCAGATCCGCGTCCGCGTCAAAGGTCTCCAGGTGAAAAGTCTGCATGCTGCAGATACAGACACGCATGGAACCATGCAGTCCGGGCTGGGTTTCCGTGACGATCAGCTTCGCCTCTTCCAGGATCTTGATGTGCAGCGCCGTGGAGGACACGGGTATGGAGAGAATGTCCGCGATCTCCTGTAAAGAGAGGGGCGTATTTTTCAACAGGTTTAAAATATTGAGGCGGATTGGAGAGGACAGGGCTTTTCCGATCCTGACAATCTGGTCGTGATGGGCCGGATTGCTTAAGTGAAGCTGGATATCACGCTCACCGATGATCTTAACCGGGGCTTTCTGTTTTCGTGACATGGACAGTTTCTCCTTTTCTTACATTATTTTTTAATTACTGTAATTTAAAACTGTATATTTATTATATAAAAAATGTAATAAAATATCAACTGTAATAAAAAAGTGACACAAATATTGGCAAATATATATAAAAATACGGGCATAATACAAAACATACTTGATATAATACACAAAATATGGTAAGATGAATTATGTAATAAATGTGAATTTACAGAGAGGGGATTACATAAATCGGGGTGAATTTTCTTTGTTTAATACATATTTATTGTAATTAAAGTCGGGTTAAAAATCAAGTAGGAATAAAAAAGAAAAGGAGAGGGAGAAATGAGAAAAATGAAGAAAATGATGTCACTGACAATGGCGGCGGTTATGACTCTGTCGTTAGCAGGGTGCGGCGGCGGAGGAACAGCACCGACGACGAAAGCGGCGGAACCGGCGGAGACCAAGGCGGAGACAACGGCCGAGGCCAAAGCGGAGGAGACGACTGCGGCACAGCCGGCGGGGGATAAGACGACGATTACGTTTATCAACGGCTTTACCGGCGGCGACGGTCCGTTTATGACCAAGATTGTGGATGCGTTTAACGAGTCCCAGGATCAGTACTTTATCGAGCAGCTTCAGGATGCAGACCATTACACGAAGTTCAAATCGGATGATTTCGACATGCTGATTATCCATGCGGATTGGATTTCCACGTATCACGCGCTGGGCCTTTTAAGAGAAGTATCTGACATCTATGAGAAGGCGGGGCTGTCCTTTGAGAATGACTGGCATCCGATTACCCAGACGTATGCCAAGTACGACGACGGAATTTTTGCCTTCCCGTTAGACTTATACGCAGAGACCTTCTACTACAATAAAGAATACGTAAAAGAAATACCGAAGACGTACGACGATATGAAGGCACTGCGCGATCAGCTGGATTCTGAAAATTCAGGAATCTACCCGATGTCGATCCCGCTTACCGGCGACCATCAGTGGGCATGGATGACGGCTCTCGGCCAGTCCGGATGCAACTGGGTGGAAGGCGAGCATATCAAGATGGACACCGATGAGATCGCAGACGCATTTATGAAGATTCATGACCTGATCTATAAGGATCATATCAGTGCGGCAGGCTTAGGCGACAACGACCATTTCAACACCTTTATTAAAGAATCCAAGGACAACACCAATGTCAGCGCAGCTACAGCTCTGACGGGACCGTGGAATTATACGGCTGCCAAAGAAGTTCTGGGCGACAACCTGGGGATCGGCACACTTCCGCAGCTGTACGGTGACACGAAAGTGGTTCCGGCCGGCGGCCATACCTTCGGCGTATCTGCAAAGGTGACAGACGAGAAGAAGATCGATGGAATCGCAGCATTTATGAAATTCGCATACCAGCCGGAGATCATGTTAAACTGGGCAGATTCCGGTCAGGCTCCGATTCATTTAAAGACCATGGAACTGGTAAAACAGTCTCCAGAGAAGTATCCGGTTGCCAATGTAAACTATCAGATCTTTGATTACGCCATGATTCTTCCGGCCATCTACAATATCAGGGAACAGGTGAAATACGTCAATACAACTGTATGGTCCATGGTAATCCAGACCCCTGATTTAAAGAAAGAGGATTTGATGGAGGAGCTGAAGAACGCAACGGAGATTGCGACAGAATTATCTGAATTATAATCGTTAAACCATGAGGGGCTGCCGCTTTTTAAGAATATGAGTGCGGCAGCCCTTTCTGAGTTACTGTTCCCGCGGGGGAGCAGCAATATTTCTGACGCAAGCTGCAGGGCAGCAGACGGGAGGTTATCATGAAGAAAAGAAAAGGCACGGCAGTGCTGTTTATCATTCCCTTTCTACTGTTTTTTCTACTGTTCTGGCTGATCCCATTTGTATACGGTATCGCGATGAGCGTGACAAAATACAGTCTGATTCAGGGAAACAAAGGGTTCGTGGGATTCGCGAATTACATCAAGATTTTATTTTCCTCATCCATGTACCACAAATCATTTATACAGGGATTGAGCAATACGGTAATATTTGTCGTGCTCACCACTCCGTTTCTGGTGTTTGGAAGCCTGTTTCTGGCGCTTCTGCTGGACCGGCTGCCGGAACGGCTGAAGGGGATTTTCCGAACGATTTATTTTGCATCCTATTCCGTTTCCGTAACCGCTGTGGCGGCGGTGTTCGTATGGCTGATGAAGGGAAACGGCGGTTATTTTAACAACATGCTGCTCAGCATGGGAATCATTAAGTCACCGATTCCCTGGATGGAGCAGCAGCCATTTGTATGGGTGGCGCTGACGGTAGCCACGGTCTGGTGGACGATCGGCTACAATATGATGCTGTTTGTCAACGCACTCAATGAAATTGACACCAATCTGTACGAGGCCTCCGCCATGGATGGCGCAGGATTCTGGGTACAGCTCCGATACATCATTCTGCCAAATATCAAAAACGTGTTTTTCTTTGTCCTGATGACGACGATCATCGCTTCCTTCAACGTCTACGGCCAGCCAAGGCTGATGACGAAGGGCGGGCCGGGAGAGACTACGAAGCCCCTGATCATGATGATCACCTCTACGATCATGGACCGCAACGATCTGGGCGTGGGAAGTGCGATGACGATTCTCATGGGAGTGGTCATCATCCTCTGTTCTGTCGGACAGTATTACCTGACCAAAGAGAAAGATAATTTAAAATAGGAGGGCGGCAAGATGAAAAAGAAATATTTTAACCGGATTTTGCTGGTCATGTGCGCCTGTGTGATCGCATACGCGTTTCTGCTGCCGCTGCTCTTCATGCTTTTTACCAGCTTTAAGGGCCTGGCGGAGGCGATGACCTCTTCCACACTGCTGCCCCATACGTGGACGCTGCAGAATTACAGGGATTTGTTTGCCAGCACCTCCACGGCGCCGATCTTTAAATGGCTGATGAATACGGCGGTGGTGACGGTCAGCGGTACGATATTGAGAATTACGACCAGCGTTCTCGCGGCTTACGCCCTGGCGCGTCTTCCGGTTCCTGGAAAGCGGTTCATCGTGGTGGGGCTGGTATGGGCGATGGCAATTCCGGAGATCGTGACATTTTTCCCATTGTTTTATATCTTCAAGCAGATTAATATGCTCAATTCGCTGCTGCCGCTGATCTTACCCTCCGGCTCCGGCGTTATGTGCATCTATCTGATTTATAACTTCCTGCTGACATTCCCGAAGGAACTGGAGGAGGCCGGGCTGGTGGAAGGCGCCAATGTCTTCCAGGTGCTGTGGCACATCGTTCTTCCGTCGGTGAAGCCGGTGGTGATCACACAGGCCTTTATCACATTTCTCGGACTCTATAACAGCTACCTCTGGCCGTCGCTGGTGGTCAACAAGCAGGAGAACCGGACTGTGACACTGGGAATCGCCGCGCTGGTCCTGGGGGAAAATTATACGAACCCCGGCCTTATGATGGCATCGACCCTCGTATCGGTGGTGCCTGTCCTGATTATTTTCATGTTTGCCAATAAGTATGTCGTTAAAGGATTTACACAGTCGGGTATCAAATAAGCTTGGAGGATGAAGTATGAGAGATGAGTATCCGCGTCCTGATTTTGTGAGGAGTGAATGGGTAAATTTAAATGGGGCCTGGGATTTTTATCTGGGCGGAGAAAAGAGAACGATCGAGGTGCCATACGTATGCCAGTGCAGAAAGAGCGGGATCGGTGAGCGGATTCGTGAGGATGCCGTCGTGTATGAACGGACCTTTTTCGTGCCGGATACCTGGAAAGGGCGGTCGGTGCTGCTGAATTTCGGTGCGGTCGATTACTTCTGCCGGGTGTGGGTCAACGGGCAGTGCGTCGGGACCCATTCCGGAGGCCAGACGCCTTTCAGCTTTGATGTGACCCACTGCCTGAACTGGGGGGAAGAGTGCATCCGCGTGGAGGTGGAAGACTGGCTGAAGGATGAGCAGATCGCCAGGGGAAAACAGTACTGGGAGGATGAATCCAGCTTTATCTGGTATACGCCCAGCACTGGAATCTGGCAGACGGTATGGCTGGAGCCGGTGTCCGCGTCGCGGTTTTCCTGGATTCGCTTCACGCCGGACATCGATGAAGGTACGGTGAAGATTGACTACCGGCTGGAGCAGGGGACTGCGCTTCCGTGCGAGGCGATGATCACCATCTGCCGGGAGGAAAAGCCCGTATTTAAAGGTACCGTGTGGTGCCGCGAGCTGTGCAACACCATCACGGTGGATGTATTTCAGAAGAAGGCGCTAAACGGATCCTTTCATTTTGTGGGAGCTTACTGGTCGCCGGAAAATCCCAATCTCTATGAGGTCACCATGGCGCTTAAAAACGGCACGGAGATGACTGACCGGGTGGAAAGCTATTTCGGCATGCGGAAGGTCCGGATCGAAGGCGGAAGAATCTATCTAAACAACCAGCCCTACTATCAGAAGCTTCTCTTAGACCAGGGGTACTGGGAGGAGAGCCTGATCACGGCGCCGTCCGATGAGGATTACAAAAATGATATCCTGATGTCCAAGGCTATGGGCTTTAACGGGTGCAGGAAGCATGAAAAGGTGGAAGATCCCAGATTCTTATACTGGGCGGACCATCTGGGATTTCTGGTGTGGGAGGCGATGGCCAGCTTCTGGGTCTATACGCCGGAGGGAGCCTGCGCTTTTATGAGAGAGTGGATGGATGTGATCCGCAGGGATTACAATCATCCCAGCATCATTGTGTGGGGGATGCTGAATGAGAGCTGGGGCGTCCCCGGCATCTACGAGAATCAGGAGCAGCAGAGCTTTTCTAAATCCCTCTATTATATGGCCCGCAGCCTGGATTCCACCCGCCTGGTGATATCCAATGACGGCTGGGAGATGACGGACACGGATATCTGTGCAGTTCACTCCTACCAGCACGGAAGAGAGGACGACCAGATGCAGCAGGAATTATATAAAAATTGTTTAAAAGAGATCGACGAGCTGCCTAAGATTGTGGAAAAACGGTTGTTTGCAAAGGGCCATTCCTATCAGAAGCAGCCGGTGGTGCTGACTGAGTTCGGCGGAATTGCAGTCTCGGAGGACGAGAGCGGCTGGGGCTATACGGCGATCGGACGGTCGGAATTCTTAAAGGAATACAGCAGGATTCTTGACGCGGTCTACGATTCAGACTTGATCTGCGGATACTGTTATACGCAGCTGACCGATGTGGAACAGGAGACCAACGGCCTTCTGACAAGCACCCATCAGTATAAATTTGACCCGGAAAAAATTAAGGAAATCAATGACAGGAGGAACCGGTAATGGAAGTAGTTGCACACCGGGGATACAGCGGAAGGTATCCCGAGAATACGATGCTGGCATTTCAGAAGGCGGTGGAGGCCGGATGTGATGAGATTGAGCTGGATGTCCAGCTGACAAAGGATGATGTGGTGGTGGTCCTTCACGATGAGCGGATCGACCGGACCACGGACGGCGCCGGCTATGTCCGTGATTATACATACGAGGAATTAAAGCAGTTTAACGCGGCCAAATGCTGGGACGGAAAGTACGACAGGATGGCGATTCCCACGTTTGAGGAGTACTGCCTCTGGGTGAAGGATGAGCCTGTGACCACTAATATTGAGTTTAAAACCAGCATTTACTATTATGAGGGGCTGGAAGAAAAGACGATAGACCTTTTAAGAAAGTATCATCTGAAAGAGAAGGTGATGTTCTCGTCCTTCAACCACGTGTCCCTGTTAAAAGCGAAGGAGCTGGAACCGGATATAGCGTGCGGAATACTGGTGGACGACGAACTGGGCAACGCGGGATATTACTGCAGCCAGTACGGCTTTGAGTGTTACCATCCCAACGGAGCGAAGCTGACCGGCGCCGTGGCGGAGAGCTGCGCCCGCCATGGGATCAAAATCAATGCCTGGACCATCAATGATATGGCTTTGCTGGAAAGGCTGGGCGACTTAAACTGCAGCGGGGCGATTACGAATTACCCGGGTATCTGCCGCGCCTGGCAGCAGGCAATGCAAAAATAGGGAAGATTACTTTACATACAGGGAAGGCGGAAATAAGTCGTTGAAGGAACAGAGAACTGCACTGCTTGAAAAAACAGAATTGCTTAATAAAACAGAATTGCTTAATAAAACAGAATTATTTGTCCTGGACATGGATGGTACCTTTTATCTGGGTGACCGGATTCTGGACGGAGCGCTGGACTTTTTAAAGACCGTGGAGGAAACGGGGCGCAGGTACCTGTTTTTTACGAACAATTCTTCAAAATCACCGAAGGTCTATCTTGAAAAACTGAAGGGGATGAACTGCATAATCGGCCGGGAGCAGATTATGACCTCCGGAGATGTGATGATCCAGTACTTAAAGAGCTGCTATGCGGACTGCTCCGTGTATCTGGTCGGCACACCGGCTCTGGAGGAGAGCTTTCGGGAGGAGGGAATCCGTCTGACGCAGGAGATGCCGGACGTGGTGGTAATCGGTTTCGATCTGACCCTGACCTACGAAAAGCTGGAGCGGGCGTGTACCTATATCAGGAACGGAGCCGAATTCCTGGCAACCCATCTGGATATCAACTGCCCTACGGAAGAAGGCTTTATCCCGGACTGCGGCGCATTCTGCGCGGCCATCTCCCTGTCTACGGGAAAGCAGCCGAGATACGTCGGTAAGCCTTTCCCCGAGACCGTGGAAATGATCCTGAAGAAAACAGGAGTGGACAGGGATCGTATCGCCTTCGTGGGCGACCGCCTGTACACAGACGTGGCCACCGGTGTGAACAATGGCGCCGTGGGAATGCTGGTGCTGACCGGGGAAACGAAGAGGGAGGATCTGGAGGGGGCGGAGGTCGTCCCGGATGGCGTGTATCTTTCTTTGAAGGAGATGGGGGAGCTGCTGAGGACACATCGGGAAGTAGAGGCCGACAGGGATGTGAACTGTAACTGAGAGCAGTATCCTGCCTGGAAGCTGAACTTGACATTTGAATTTACTTCTGTTACTATAAACATACCGACGGTATGTATGTAAAAGGAGGGGAGATTATGGCGCGTAATAAGTATCCGGAGGAGACCGTTCAGAAGATCCTGGATGTGTCCCGCGCATTGTTCCGGGAGAAGGGATATGAGCATACGACGATCCAGGATATTGTAAGTGCACTGGGAATGTCGAAGGGAGCGGTCTACCACCACTTTAAGTCAAAGGAAGAGATTATGGACCGGCTGACCGATGTCTACTACGACGAGGCCGGGTGGTTTATGGATATTCGGCTGGACCCATCCTTAAATGGCCTGGAAAAGCTGAAGGAGATCTTTTATTATCTGTTTACGGATAAGAAAAAATTTGAGCTGGATAAGCTGATGCCGTATACCAACAGGGATAACCCGAGGCTCCGTACCCTGATTCTGGATTCCACCATACATGATTCTGCGCCGTTTATCGCAGATCTGATTGAGGAGGGAATCCGGGATGGCTCCATTTCTGCCACACGGCCCAAGGAACTGTCTGAGATGATGATGATCCTGATGAATGTGTGGGTGGGCATGTACGCGGAAAACAGAGAGGATTTTCTTGTAAAGGTCGATTATTACCAGGAATTCTGTGAGAAGATGGGCATTCCGGTTATCGATGACCGCATAAAAGAAGCTTTCATCTGTTATTTTGATGAGGTAATAAAAGAACAGCCAGGGTGGGCGTAATCCCGCCCTTCTTTTTACAGTTATACATACCAACCGTCGGTATTAAAAATAAGGAGAATATAAAAAAATGAATTCACGCCTGTTTCAACGAGACTTTACGATTATGATTCTGGGACAGATTATTTCGCTGTTCGGCAATGCGATTCTGCGTTTTTCACTGTCACTGTATGTTCTGGAGGTTACGGGATCGGCTGCGGTGTTTGGTACGATTCTGGCCGTATCCATGATTCCCACGGTGCTGCTGTCACCGTTCGGCGGTGTTTTGGCGGACCGTCTTCCGAAGCAGAAGATCATGACGATTCTGGATTTTGTAACGGCCGGACTGATCGTGTTTTATGATTCGGTTTATGGGAGTGCGGGGAATCTGGCTGCTGTCACGATCTTTATGATTCTGCTGACTCTGATCCAGGCATTTTACCAGCCGTCTGTTCAGGCCAGCATCCCGCTTCTGGCTTCCCAGGAGCAATTGATGGCGGCTAACGGGATAGTGATGCAGGTCCAGGCGCTTGCAGGCCTGCTGGGGCCGATCCTGGCCGGGATGCTGTACGGGATTGGGGGTGTGAAGCCTATACTCGCGGCCAGCGCGGTCTGTTTTTTCTTATCGGCGGTGATGGAACTGTTTCTGCGTATCCCTCACGAGAAGAGAGAGGCCGATGGATCACCGGTGCGTATGGCACTTCTCGATTTAAAGGGAGCCGTCACTTACTTAATCAGGGAAAATACCTGTCTTTTTAAGCTGCTCATCGTGGTTGCAGGAATCAATCTCTTCTTATCTGCCCTCTTTATCATAGGTCTGCCGTATCTGGTTAAAATATATTTAGGCATGTCGGCGCAGGCTTATGGATTTGCCGAGGCGGCCATGGGGATGGGCTCGATTCTCGGCGGTCTGGTATCCGGTCTGGCAGGGAAGAAGATTCCATTTAAGCATTCCCACTATTTCCTGTTGGGGACGCCGCTGCTTTTGATACCGGTGATTCTGATTCTGCTGTTCCAGGCTCCTGGGAAGATGATTTATGCGGTTCTTCTTACTTCTGTTATGATCGGAATGGGCTTTGCTGCGTTATTTACCATTGCGGCGCAGACCTTTATTCAGAAGAGCACGCCGGTTCATATGCTGGGGAAAGTCGGCGCATTCGTATCCACCATCTGCGTCTGTGCGCTGCCCGTCGGCCAGGCGATGTACGGCGGACTCTTTGAGCTGTTTTCCGGCAGTCCATGGGTGGTGGTTTTGGTTGGAACCGTGATCAGCATGATGCTGGCGTATGCGGCCAAGAGGACATTACGGAACGCAGAGGCGTAAATACCGCTGTTTTATGTGAAATCTCTGTGAAAATGTAGAATTTATCCGGCCGTTTTGTTACAATAATAATCAGAAAATGGCTTACAGTTCAGGAGGTTATCATGGAACAGTTGAAGATATTAGTAGTAGATGACGAGGCCAGAATGAGAAAGCTGGTAAAGGATTTCTTGAGTGTTAAGGGATTTACGGTGCTCGAGGCTTCCAACGGTGAAGAGGCGGTGGATCTGTTTTTCGAGCAGAAGGATATTGCACTGATTATTCTGGATGTGATGATGCCGAAGATGGATGGCTGGGAGACATGCAGAACGATCAGAAAATATTCCCAGGTGCCGATCATTATGCTGACGGCCAGAAGCGAGGAGCGCGACGAGCTGCAGGGCTTCAACCTGGGTGTGGACGAATACATTTCCAAGCCGTTCAGCCCGAAGATTCTGGTGGCGCGCGTGGAAGCGATCTTACGAAGAAGCAACGCCGTCTCTTCCGACTTAATCGAGATCGGAGGAATCCGCATCGATAAAGCGGCGCATCAGGTTACGATCGACGGTCAGAACATTGATTTGAGCTATAAGGAATTTGAGCTACTGACGTATTTTGTAGAGAACCAGGGAATTGCCCTTTCGAGAGAGAAGATTCTTAATAATGTGTGGAATTACGATTACTTCGGAGATGCGAGGACGATCGATACCCATGTAAAGAAGCTCCGGAGCAAGATGGGAGAGAAAGGGGACTATATCAGGACCATCTGGGGAATGGGCTATAAATTCGAGGTGACTGAATGAGACATTCCATAAAAGCCCGCTTTGCCATGATTTTCGTAGGGCTGATGGCATTCGTGCTGATTGCTACCTGGTGTGTGAACAACTGGTTCCTGGAAAGCTTTTATACCATGGACAAGGTAGCCACACTGGAAAAGGCATACAACGGAATCGACCGGATCGTTACGGAAACCGAAAAAAAGGGCACCGATATATTCGAGTATTTTAAGAGCACCTATGATCCGAACCGTGAGAATGAAGGTCCGGTCCAGCAGATGTTCCGGGTCCTCGGTGAAAAATATAATATGAACATCGTGCTGATGGACAGCGCCACCGATCAGGTTCTGATCTCCAATACGGGGGAGCGCGACTACTTGTCCAGCCGGGTTCAGGGGTATATCTTTGGCAAGGACATGCCCAAGGTCAGTATTTTAAAGACCCACGACAATTATTTTATCCAGAAGACGTATGACAAGCGCTCCGATTCTTATTATCTGGAGAGCTGGGGGTATTTTTCGGATAATGCGACCATCTTTCTGATGTCCACGCCGCTGGCCAGTATCCGGGAGAGCGTGGATCTGGCCAACCGTTTCCTGGCATACGTGGGAATCGCGGCGCTGTTTGTGGGAAGTGTGTTTATCTACTTTACCACGAAAAAGATCACCTCCCCGATTCTCCAGCTTGCGAATCTGTCGGAGAAGATGTCCAATCTGGATTTCGACGCCAAATACACAGGCCAGGCGGAGGATGAGATTGGTGTGCTGGGGAACAGCATGAACCGTCTGTCCGATACGCTGAAGGAGACTATCGGTCAGCTGAGAACGGCTAACACGGAGCTGCAGCAGGACATCGAGGAAAAGATCAAGGTGGATGAGATGCGTAAGGATTTCATAGCCAACGTGTCCCATGAGCTGAAGACGCCGATCGCACTGATTCAGGGGTACGCGGAAGGCCTGACGGAAGGGATGGCAGAGGACCCGGAGAGCAGGGATTATTACTGTGAAGTCATCATGGATGAGGCCAATAAGATGAATAAGATGGTGCGCCAGCTCCTGACCCTGTCAGCGCTGGAGGCCGGCAACGACGCCCCGGTCATGGACCGGTTTGACTTAACTGACTTAGTCCGCGGAGTAATCACGTCCGCAGGTATTCTGATTCAGCAGAAGGAAGCGGAGGTGCACTTAGAGGACTGCGGTCCGGTCTACGTATGCGCGGATGAGTTTAAGATCGAAGAGGTAGTGACAAACTATTTGAATAATGCGCTGAATCATCTGGCCGGCGAGAAAAAGATCGTCATCACTGTAGAAGACAACGGGGAGGAAGCTCTCGTCACGGTATTTAACACAGGAAATAATATCCCGGATGAGGATATCCCTAATCTGTGGACGAAGTTCTATAAGGTGGATAAGTCTCATACGAGGGAATACGGCGGCAGCGGAATCGGGCTGTCGATCGTGAAGGCGATCATGGACTCACACAGAAAGGCCTGCGGAGTGAGAAATGTGGAAGGCGGAGTGGAGTTCTGGTTTACGCTGGATTGTTATAGGGAACAGGGATAGAGCTGGTATAATGTATTGTAAGCCCTTGTGCATAGAGTGCCTGATATTCGCATCAGGCACTCTATGCACAAGGGCTTATGATACGTTATACCAGTGTCAGGCGGTGAGGAATGGCGGCACTGCCTGACATATAATATGAGTTATAAATACGTATGATAGTTGTAAAACGATCCGAGATATGATAAAATAAATTTGTATAATTGAATAGAAGTCAGAGGATAGCCTGATGATTCCCCTCAGAAGCTGGATATACCACGGACAGCGGCCGGCTGGCAATGCTGTTATGAAAATTCGGTTTGCTGCTTTCGCGAGAATTGGCGAAGGGGGAAATGTAATATGAATACACTTGAAGTGTTGACATTAGTGCTGGTGATATTTGCAGCACTGACTTACATAGAGATTCATCAGAATAGAAAATAGCTATCCTCTATTGCAGTAGAGGATAGCTGTGTAACTAAAAATTACACCAGATATCTGAAGCGTAATCATCAGACGAACGACTGTCTCTTTGATTACTTCTAAGTAAATTATACACTGGGGACTTGTTTTTTTCAAGCCCCCTTTTTTAAAACAAACGAGAATTCTCTGCTGGCATGCAAACAAGTCAGATATCTATAAAATTCAGCCGCATTATGCGAAATCACCGGGCGTGGATTGAAATAACAGCAGCAGCTGTCTTCCCACCTGCGCCCTTATTTGATTACATTGTAAAAAGGTTTTATACACAACTATTTATTGTAATACATTCCGAGATATGATAAAATAGATCTGTATAATTGAATAGAAGTCAGAGGATAGCCTGATGATGCCCTTCAGAAGCTGGTATGCCACGGACAGCGGCCGGATGACAATGCTGTCATGAAAATCCGGTTTGCTGCTTTCGCGAGAATTGGCGAAGGGGGAAATGTAATATGAATACACTTGAAGTGTTGACATTAGTGCTGGTGATATTTGCAGCACTGACTTACATAGAGATTCATCAGAATAGAAAATAGCTATCCTCTATTGCCCTAGAGGATAGCTATGTAACTAAAAATTACACTAGATATCTGAAGCGACATCATCAGACGAATCACAGTCTCTTTGATTACTTCTAAGTAAATTATACACTGGGGGCTTGTTTTTTTCAAGCCCCTTTTTAAATTTAGTCTTTCGGCAATGTTTCTGGTTGAAGCTTCCGAAACACAAGCTTCGCTGGCTGCGGCCGCTCAGCTGGGAGTGATCTTCCTGTCCTGACAAGATAAAGCAAGTGCTGTCATCTTGTCCGCAACGCGTAAAATTTCATTACGGGTTACTGCAGTCTTTCGCAAACAGCCGCTGCTGCCTCTCCACCCGTTCCTTCACCTGTTTCAGAAAGCTTTCCGGCCCCAGCACCTTTACCACTGGTCCGAAGGAGAGAATCTGTATCAACAGCTCCGTCTCCACATCTCTGCTGTAATAGATCCGGCAGAGGTACTTACCGGAGTCACCCAGCTTTTCCGTCCGTTTCTTGTAGCAGGCGAAATGAAGCATGGTCCGTTCCAGCGCATTGCGCTCATTGGATATTTCCAGGACCACAGGTTCCCGGCAGAGGGAGTGTTCTAAGCAGGCATCGATATCGGGCCGGAGCTCCAGGGATTTTCCAGTATCTTTAATCCGCATGATCCGCGACAGATTCAGGATAGTCAGACGGCTTAAGCTGTCATCCTTCCGAACCCGGACTGCCATGAGACGGAATTTGTCGTCCCTGGCAGAGTATTCGAGCCGGCAGGGAAGGTATCGGAATGTAGTTAAGTGGTTTTTTGCCGAAAAGTAATCGATGGCCAGGATCCGGTTCTCCCGGATCCCTTCCAGAATCGCTTGAAAATGCTCCCGGTATGAATCGAGTTCATACCCGTCTCCGTCGGAATACTGGTCAAAATAAGAAAAGTCCTCCGGATAAAATAACGGCTGAACATTTCTTAACGAAAGATCCAGCTTCCTGCACTCCTCGTCAGTAAAAAACAGGCGAAATCTGGGATCAGCGGAGACGGCTTTCAGCCAGGAACGCTGGAGCCCGGTCAGCGGCAGCGGCTCCGGTGCCTTTACCCGGGAGTAAAAGAGCGGCTTGCCGGACGGCCCCTCCGGCGACTTGACGAGTAAATTCCATTCTCCGCTCACCAGCTTCGGGACGATGGCAAGGGCACTTTCCTCATAGCCGTATGTATCCGCAATATGGTTTAAGTCGCTTTCTGACAGCCCGTGTTCTGCGGCCTCGTCCAGAATTCGCCGGACGACCAGAAAGTAACAGTTATAGATTTCAGAAAACAGTTCAGATTCCATCCTTGTTCACCTCCGATTCCGCCGAGGGTAAGTGAGGGGGACTTTCCGCCCATTCCGCTGAACGTAAGTGAGGGGGACTTTCCGCATACATCTTCGCCATGCGATCCATATCCCGGAAGAATTTCTTTTCAATCATGGAATTGGAGCAGGAAAAGGAGAGAATTCGTCCTGTAAATGTTTTGACCCACGGCATCATCTCGTTGCAGTCAAAACACTCCCGCGTGTAGCTCCAGACGCCGTGATCCAGCCGCGTTATGGTACCGCCGCGGCCCTCCCGTTCCAGACGGCCGATAATGTGAGCCTCCCGCTCCTCGTCCAGCGACAGGGTAAAGGAAATCGACTCCATCCGTGCAGTCCGTTCCGCCGGACGCCGGAGAGGGGGACTTTCCTTTTTCCGGCCGTCGCCAAAGGAAACGCCCCATGTCTTAGAAAGATTCTTTTCCAGATCCTTTTTATGCTGTTCGTAACGGGCTTCCCCGTCATCTCCCCCTGACTCCAAGCGCGTCACCGACAGGAGATAGTCCAGCCTGAAGCTGGAGAAACGTTTTGATTTTGTCTGATGAACGATGACGTAGCGCCGGCCTGTCTGGGTACTCACCAGAATCTTTAAAGGAGTTCCTTCCACCAGCTCGGTCCGGCCTGTCTTTGCGCTCTTATTTTCCAGTTGGATTTCTTTTCGTTCCCTCATGGCGCGCAGGAGCTCCAGGAGAATCTCGTCCTCCAGCGTATGAACCAGGAAGTCGTGTTTGAGACGGAATACGGTATTTTCCTTCTGAAGATTATCCAGTATGGTGCTGCCGATAAATCCGAAGGCGGCGCTTCCCTGATAGAAACTGACCATGTCAAGGAACCTGGGGGAAGCGGTCATTTTTTCCAGCCAATCCATGGAACACAGATTCGAGGTATTTTCCTCACAACTATTCTCACGCTTTCCGTAAAGCAGCCTTCGCCCTTCCTTCTTTGCTGTTAAAATTCCCAAAGACTCGTACTCCACCAGCTTTTTTCGCACAGTCTGGGAGTCAAAGAGGACTTCGTACCGGCTCTGGAGCTCGTCTGCCGTCTCATCTGCCGTGTAGAATTCGCCGTCTGCGAGAAAATCCAGAATCAAGAAATGCAGCATGATGTCATTGGAGGTAAAGCTCTTTGATTTCCAGGCGGAAAACAGCGGGTTGACGGCGATCCGGTTGCTGTGGGCGATGATGGCTACCGTTTTCTTCCGTTCCTCGTTGTACTCGCTGTGAATGTAGGGAGAAAACCAGCTTTCGATCCTGCGGCGCTCGTTGTCGTAGGTCCGGCCGCTGCCATCGCTGTAGTCCTCGCGGGTCTTAAACCCATATACGTAAAAATCCCGCACATAAGTACGGATCCGGTCGAACCGTTTCACAAGCTCTGAAAATTCTTTCATGGTATCTTCACCTCCTTCTGGACTTCTTCTTCTTTTGCCGCTCTGCCGGGCTATTGTAACAGCTGTTAAATTTGATTATACTTCCATTTTTTCCTGCTGTCACCAGGTTCGCACCCTTTTTTAAATGATTCCTCCGGTAAATACTGGTAAGATAAAGTCACAACAGAGAACAAAGAACAGGAAATGGGGAATGAGATTATGTTTACATGGAAAGAAGAGCAAATGAATAAGCCGGTGAGAATCTGGCTGGAAAATATAGAAGAGGTTGAGGAAGGATGCCTGGAACAGGCGCGCCATTTAGCGCAGCTTCCATTTATCCATAAATGGGCGTGCCTGATGCCGGATACTCACCAGGGAAAAGGAATGCCGATCGGAGGAGTCATCGCTACGGACGGCGTCATCATTCCAAATGCTGTGGGCGTCGATATCGGCTGCGGGATGAATTTTGTCTCTACCAATATAAAAGCAGAAGATCTTAAACCGGTTATGACCGGCAATGGAACCATGTTCCAGGCCATTACCGGAGAGATCATGAGAAATATTCCGGTTGGCTATAACTCTTACAAGAAGAGACAGGAATCGGAGGTATTGGACCGGTGCCTGGCTCATGCAGCCGATTATGAGAAGAATGAGACGCTGTTTCCGTTAATTGAGGATGCCTTTTACCAGATCGGTACGCTGGGCGGCGGCAACCATTTTATCGAGCTTCAGGAAGATCAGGATGGGTATCTGGGGATCATGATTCACTCCGGAAGCCGCCATTTTGGAAAGGAAATCTGTGACCATTTCCACAACAGAGCGAGAGTATTAAATACCGCATGGCACAGCGCTGTCCCGGATTCATACCGTTTGGCGTTCCTTCCTGTGGACAGCGCGGAGGGACAGGACTATATCCTGTGGATGAACCTGGCGCTGGAATACGCGTTTGAAAACAGAAAGCGCATGATGGAGAAAACTCTGGAGATTGTGGCTCAGAAGGTGGAAAAGTACCTGGATACGACCATGGAATTTACCGAGCAGATCAATTGTCACCATAATTACGCTTCTTTGGAGACCCATTACGGGAAAGAGGTATGGGTGCACCGAAAGGGCGCCACCAGAGCCGGTAACGGTGAGTTGGCCGTGATCCCGGGTGCCATGGGTTCCTACAGCTATGTCGTCATGGGAAAAGGAAACCCGGAGAGCTTCGAGAGCTCGTCCCACGGGGCGGGAAGGGCCTATTCCAGAAAGGCCGCGATGGAGAAATTCTCCTGCGAGGAAGTCATAAATGATTTAAAAGCCCAGGGGGTCGTCCTTGGGAAAATGAACAAATCCGATGTGGCGGAGGAAAGCCGCTTCGCCTACAAAGACATTGACCATGTGATGGATCAGCAGAAAGATCTGGTCGTTCCGGTCAAAAAGCTGAAGACGGTCGGCGTGGTGAAAGGATAGAACTGCATCACGCTGGAAAGAAATTGATCATAGCTGCAGAAATCATGGCGTAAAGGCCAGATGGTGCCGGCTGCTCTGCAGTACGGTATGCCGCAGTGAATTCCATCGTCCGCAAGGGCGGGGGATTATATATGATAGCGCCGAAACGGCAGGCAACTGCCATCGGAGGATGATGTGTCGCGGGTTCGAATCCCGTCTGCCTGATCCAGGCAGTAGCTAAGTTGGTATAGCAATCATTAGACACCTTTTTAGTGTCCCCTAAAAGATGGGGAGAAGGCCGGACTGCCAGGCTGCGGATCGTATTTCAGTCCTGTGGCCAGCATGAAAAGAGCCATGTGATGAGGCGGCTACCGCAGATTTCGATTTATGCCCTGATCGGCCGAACAGGCGGAGGTGGTGAGTCATATGCCGCAGCCCGCTGCCGGCCCGGTCACGGCGAATGAAGAATCTGCCAAAGTCCATCCCGCTTTTTTGTGCGGTGGTCCGGTGTTTCAACCCGTGTAAAGAAAAGTCCGCCCGCGCGAAATGGCGATGTTCACCAGCGTAAAGTGGATTATAAAAATAGAAAAGAGGGAAGGTATATGCGTATTAATGTAAATCAGACCCAGTGCGGTTTCGTTATGAAAAATGGCTGTTATGAGAAAATGATATTTGCCGGAACGTACCACTATCCGGCCTGCATGGGATATAAGGTGATTATAGAAGAGATGCGTGGGAGAGTGGGATTTAAGGAAGTCCCCTTAAAGGTTTTAAAAGAAGATGCCGCGTTTATGAGCCGTGTCACGATGGTGGAGGTACCGGAGGGGCAGCTGGGAATCCTGTATATCAACCATGCGGCGAGCGCTGTTGTAACAGACCGCGAGGCCGCTTACTGGAATGTATGGGAACCGTGTGAGCTGCGTTTCATCGACATGAGGGAGCCGGTCATGGACCGGAACGTGGAAAAGAACCTTCTGCGTCTGATCGCCCAGCAGTATTATAAGAAGATTGAGATTCTTCCTGGAGAGATGGGACTGTTGTACCAGGATAATATTCTGACGGATGAGCTGGGACCCGGAACGTATTATTACTGGCTGTATGCCCGTGATGTCTTATGCCGTATTGTGGATTTAAAAATGAAGGAACTGGAGATCAGCGGCCAGGAGATCCTGACGGCTGACCGTGTGGGAATCCGGCTGAATTTAACTGCTACATACCGGATCGCAGATCCGAAGCGGCTGGTGGAGACCATCAAGGGTGTGGAAAATCAGCTTTATACCCGTATCCAGCTGATTGTACGGGAATATGTGGGCCGTTACCGCCTGGATGAGATACTGGAACAGAAGGAGGCCATCTCCGGTTTTCTGGCACAGCGGATGAGGGAAGAGCAGGAGCAGTACTGCGTGGAGGTTCAGACCATCGGAATCAAGGATATAATCCTTCCGGGGGAGATTCGGGACATCATGAACACGGTACTGATCGCGGAAAAGAGAGCGCAGGCCAATGTCATCACGCGGCGCGAGGAGGTTGCCTCCACACGGTCACTGTTAAACACCGCGAAACTGATGGATGAGAACAAGACGCTTTACAAGTTAAAGGAATTGGAATGCCTGGAGAGAATCTGTACCCAGGTTGGAAATATATCCGTGGCAGGCAGCGGAACTCTGATTCAGCAGCTCAGAGAACTGATGGGAACGTAATAATAGACTTGTGCCGCCGGACTTAAATGCGTACTGCATAGTGCGTGATATCTGCGTCAGGTGTGCGTCCGCGAAGCGACGGCGTAGTGGACCCTACGACTAGCTTCGTGGGCGTGCTCCTGGCGTAGATAGCGGGTGCAATGCAGTACTAGGAATTTAACTTCATATCGGACACACCGTGAAGGCGGCTGTCCTGCAACCGGGAAATTGATTGCAGGACAGCCGCCTTCACTGGTATGCGCACTTCGCGCTGATACGAGCAGTCTGACTTCGTTCTTGTAACAAGTGCATAATACCTTTTGATCAGTATTAACAAAAATACAGAGACACTGGGAAAAGACTTGTTTTTACGTTTGAATTATAATATTATAATGTTATAACTTTTGGAAAGGCGGCAGCAGGAAAAATGTATTTGATGTTAGATGTTGGCGGGACAGAGATTAAGGCCGGCGTACTCGATGAACACGGCGCCATTCAGGGCGGAATCCGCCATTTTTCTTCCCATGCGAAGGCGGATCAAGAGGCGATTCTGGATCATTTTTCCATGATCATAAAGGAGATGGCGGGCCGATGGAAAGGTGTCTCCATCGATGGAATCGGCATGGCGTTTCCGGGGCCGTTCGATTATGAACGGGGAATCAGCCTGATGCAGGGGCTGGATAAATATGATTCTATTTACGGTATTTCTATAGAAGAAGAGATGAAAAGGCGGACAGACTTTATTCAGGATACAAATTTTTGTTTCCTCCACGATGTGGAGGCGTTTGCACTGGGGGAAAGCTGGTTCGGGGAAGGCCGGGAGGCGGGGCGGCTATTGTGCCTCTGCATTGGAACGGGCACCGGGTCTGCGTTTATAGAAAATAAAAGGGTGATAAAAGAGAAGACGGAGGGAGTGCCTGATCATGGCTGGATCTATAACCTGCCCTACCGGGATTCCATCATTGATGATTATCTCTCCGTCCGGGGACTTTTAAAAATCAGCAGGGAGATTACGGGAACCGGGCTGAATGGAAAAGAGCTGTATGAGCGGTGTCTGGAACAGGAGGAGAAGGCGCTCCTGGTATATCAAAGATTTGGTGAGGAATTAAACCGCTGCATGTGTCCATTTCTGGATGCGTTCCATCCGGACTGTGTCGTGCTCGGAGGGCAGATCTCAAAAAGCTTTTCCTATTTCGGGGAAGGCTTTAAAAAAGAATGTGAAAAACGGAACACGACGGTCTGCCTGGAACCGGAGACCTCGGCCAGAGCCATGCAGGGACTGTTTGTTGCCATGAGCCATTAGGGCGTGTTTGAAAATTCATTCCTGCCATCTGCACGCCCCATTTCGCGGGAGATTTGCCCCGAATTCGCTTAACGTAGCCCACTACGCCGCGCTCATTCGGGACAAATTTCCCACAAAATGTGACATACATCTGACAGAAAGCAATTTTCAAACATGCCCTGGGATAACGGAAGATGAGGAGGGACAGAATATGTTAAATCATGAAAAGGGAGCGCCGCCGCTTTATTCGCAGCTGGAATCCATAATCAAGATGCAGATCGAGCGGGGAGAGTATAACCGGGGGGATTTTCTGCCGACGGAAAAGATGCTGATGGATCAGTATGAGGTCTCGAGAGTGACGGTCAGGCAGGCCATGGCGGCCCTGTCCCAGGCCGGATATATCAAATGCTCCAGAGGAATTGGCACAGAGGTGATCTATGAGAAAATCGACGAACACATGAAGAGCGTCATCAGCTTTACGGATGAGATGAAACAGCACAATATCACTATGGAAACCACCTATTGCCGCATGGAGAAGGTCATGCCGGGGACCACCGTGGCATCGGCGCTTCAGATTCCTAAAACGGAGATGTGCTACTGCCTGACCAGAGTCCGCAGTGTCCAGGGGAAACCGCTGGTGTATACCGTTACGTATCTGAGAGATATCGTGGAGCTTCCTATGGACAGCCAGTATTATATGGAGTCTCTGTACAAATATTTAAGTGAAATCCATGAAATAAGAATTGTAAAAGGAAGGGACACACTGGAAGCGGCGCTGCCCTCTCCGGAGGTTCAGAAATTCCTTGAAATAGAGGCTCAGATGCCGGTATTTAAGCGGATTCGCCAGACATTTCTGCCGGGAGAAGACTTTCCCGAGCTGCATAACGGCGGAAAGGATGGGCTGGTTTTCGAATACTCCGTCTGCTACTATCCGGGAAACCGTTACAAATATACAGTCGATCTATAGTAACGATTCAGCCGTGCATCATTTTGCTGCCGCACGGCTGAATCGTTACGAAATTACCATGAATAACAGGGAGGCAATATCATGAATATCGCAGGTAAATATAACAATTACGATCCGCATCCGAAAAAGGTGATTCCAGGATTTGAGGATCAGGCGTGGGAAGGCGTCCCAGCTGTCAAGGCGGAGCTGACCCGCAAGGCAGAGGACATCCTGAGCAGGGAAAAAAGAGCGGTTCTCTGTCTGGATTTCTATCCCGGTGTCGCCAAACAGGAACTGATGGAGCTGGCACTCTCCTTAAATCCAGCAAAAATCATGGATATGGAAGACTATGCAAAATCAGAGGAAGTGCTGAACCGCGAGTTTCATGACTTCATCACGGAAGACCGCGTATTCGGAGTGATCTGCCACAAGAAGCTGGCCGATTTCTTTGATGCGGCCAAGCTGGAAGCGGCGGCAGCGGAGCTGGAAGCGCAGAAGGAAGGGCTGGTGGTGATCGCCGGCGTAGGAGCCGGTCTCATAAGCAGAGGCGATATTTACGTTTACTGTGGCATAACGAGATGGGAAATCCAGCTGCGCTACCGGAAGGGAATGCCCAACTGGCACTGCACCAACAGTGATGCTCCCATTTTAACAAAATATAAGCGGGCCTTTTTTATCGAGTGGAGGCTGGCGGACCGTTACAAGAAGGAGCGGTATGATCAGTTTGATTATGTGCTGGAGAGCGAAGAAACCGGTGATCCCAAGCTGATAACAGGCCAGGCTTTTCGCGGCGGCTTAGAAAAGGTCAGCGCAGAGCCGTTCAGAATGGAACCGTATTTTGATCCCGGCGTATGGGGCGGTCACTGGATGCAGGAGAATTTCGGACTGGATCCGGAGAAGGAGAATTTCGCGTGGAGTTTCGACGGAGTACCCGAGGAAAATTGCCTGAATCTTACATATGGTAGCGTAACCGTAAAAATACCAGCTATCGATCTGGTAATGTATCGTCCTCATGAGCTTCTGGGAGAACGGGTTCACGGCCGTTTTGGTGCGGAGTTCCCCATTCGTTTTGACCTTCTGGATACCATGGGAGGCGGCAATCTGTCTCTTCAGGTCCACCCGCTGACGGAGTATATTCAGGATTCCTTTGGAATGCACTACACACAGGACGAGAGCTATTATCTTCTTGATGCGGCAGAGGACGAAGAGACTTACGTCTATTTAGGCGTGAAAAATGGGGTAGACCGCGACGCCATGGCCCGTGATCTGAAACGGGCGGAAAAGGGGGAAATTCCATTTCCGGCGGAAGAGTATGTGAACCGGGTACCGGTAAAGAAACACGATCATATTCTGATCCCGGCGGGAACCATCCACTGCTCCGGCAAAAATACCATGGTGCTGGAGATCAGCGCCACCCCCTATATCTTTACCTTTAAGCTGTGGGACTGGGGCCGAGTGGGACTCGACGGAATCCCGCGCCCGATTCACGTGGAGCACGGTTTAAAAAATATTCAGTGGGACCGTGACACGGACTGGATATACGATAACATTGTACACCAGGAAACGGTACTGTCCGATGAACCGGGGAAAATGGTGGAGCGCACCGGACTTCACAACCGGGAGTTCATCGATACCTGCCGTTATACGCTGACCGAGGCTGCTTCAGTTGAGACGGACGATTCCGTTCATGTGATGAATCTGGTAGACGGCAGATGCGCCCGCATTGAAAGCATGGATGGCAGTTTTGAGCCATTTGAGATTCATTATGCGGAGACTGCCATTGTGCCGGCTGCCGCAAAGTGCTACCGGATTGTTCCGGAAGACGGAGAGATTAAAATGGTCGTGGCATCGGTACGCCGATAGAGAATAACAAGCAGGGGCCCGGGCTAAGCAGCAGATTCACTGCTTTGCCCGGGCCTTTGCTGTGGTTAAGATGAGTGTATTGTGTGTCACAGAGAAATAAACACCATATATTGTGTATGAAAATATAAAATTGAGGGTATAATAAAAAATATCAAAAAAATTCAAAAAACATGTTGACTTTTGTCGGCTGCTTTGATATGATATACCTCGCCGCTGAAAACGGCGG
>OGUR01000021.1_pt1 | contig 151812 bp, 138 predicted proteins | sample 1574711 | NCBI WGS metagenome assembly OGUR01 (sample SAMEA2582152, study PRJEB24529) | metagenome | biome: Human gut stool | place: China | collected 2011
TTCATCCAGTAGCTATGGAGCAGGGTCTTCGTTTCGCTATCCGTGAAGGCGGAAGAACCGTTGGTTCTGGTAGAGTTGTAAGCATCGTTGAATAATTTCGGCAAGCTTATACGCTAAAATCATAAAATAATATATCTGAATTGATATTGTGCCCAAACAGTAAAATTCCCCCGGAAGATGTATCTTCCGGGGGTTTTGTGATATCTGGAATGAAACTTAACCGCAGCACAGGTCCGTGTCCCATGTATAGGACCCCTTTGACGTGTCAAATCCATAGAAGTCGGCAAATGACAGCCTGAAGATGCTCCGGTCGGCAGACGGTAGTTTTATCTGGTTTTTTATCAGATACTGGTAAATACCGTTGCCTGATATATTTCCCACCATCAGTATGCTTTTCAGTACGCCGTCCTCCACCAGGGCCTTTCTGTAGTTTTTGCTGTCCTCCTCTGTTATGACCAGAGTGTGGCTGTCCAGGCGGTTGATGTCGCCAATGCAAAGGGCCGGCAGGCCGAAGAAGTTCATGGTGTTCTTCATGGCATATGTGTCCTCATAGGGTGTGGGGATGCCGTACATATTTTTGGCAGCCACGGCGCCCTGCTTCATGGCGTTGGGCCATATGCCGGACAGGCCGCACACATCCCCGGCCCCGTAGACACCGGTAACAGAGGTAGAGAGATACTGGTCCACTGTGACGGCCCTGCCTGTCTCCACGCTGCAATGCTCCAGAAAACGGATTTCCGGGCGTACGCCTGCCGCCGCAATGATGAAGTCGCAGGCCAGTTCTTCGCCGTCCTCCAGAACCAGGGCGCTTACATTGCCCCGGGAATCCAGACGGGTCCGGCTTGCCCTGGCTGCCAGCCGGAAGCTGCATCCGTGGTGTTCAAAGAGTCTCTGGTACTCAGACGCAGCTTTGGCATCCAGCTGGAGGGGAAGGATACGGTCGGCCATCTCTACGATTACCGGGGAGATTCCCCGCTCCATAAGGGCATAGGCTGCGTCCATACCCACCAGGCCGGAGCCGATTATCACTGCCCTGGCCCCTGGTTTTACGGCCTTGTCAATGGCCAGGGCATCGGACAGATCGCGGAAGCCGTACACATTTTCTGCCTCCTTAAGTCCGGGTACGGGGGGCAGAAGGTAATAGGCGCCGGTAGCCAGGAGAAGCCGGTCATAGGGGAGGAAGGTGCCGTCATCTAAGAGGATGCGCCTCTCAGCACAGTCCAGCCGGACCATTGCCTTTCCTGGATACCAGGTTATGTTGTTCTGCTTAAAGAAGCCGGGCGGAATAAAGCTGATTCCTTCTGCGTCCCGCTCACCGCCCAGGTATTTGTGAAGCATACAGCGGGAGTGGACCTGGTCATCCTTCGATACCAGGACGATTTCACCGTCCCTGTCCAGTTGGCGCAGGGTTCTGGCTGCGCTGATGCCGGCCGGGCCGGCTCCTGCGATAACATATCTCATGACTCCACCTCCTCAATCCAGATTGCCTTTTTGGGACATGCCTTTACACAGCTGGGTTCACTGCCGCTGTCCTTGCAGAAATCGCATTTGATGATGCGGCTGCGGGCTGTATTGTCGGGTTTAAGGACGCCAAAGGGGCAGTTCATTACGCACATGAAACATCCGGCGCACTGTTTTTCATCGTATTCCACGATTCCTGTTTCCCGGTTCTTTGAAAGGGCGCCGCTCATGCAGGAATTCACACATTCCGGTTCATCACAGTGGCGGCAGAAAATGGGGCGGTAGGAACCGTCCGGCTGCCGGCGGATGAAGTTGCGGCTTTCGTTGGCAGGATCTGTCAGATCCAAATCATATATGCTGCCTTTATCTGCCCTGTGGGCATTCATGCAGGCAAGTGTGCAGTTCAGGCAGCCATCGCACTTGCCGGCGTCAATCCATATCCGTTTCATAGCCGCCCTCCTATATATTCAGTGCCTGTCGTTTGTCCATGATGATTTGTTCCAGAATGTCCGCGGATTCACCTGCATGGCTGTTTACAATGACCTGTCCGCCGGTAAGGGCCTTCATGTCCTCTGTGAGGATCTTTGTCACCAGGCTGCTGCCTGTAATGAAGGGGGGAAGTCCCAGGTGAAGGGGAAGACCCAGGGCCAGTCCGAAGGCGCCGTCTGCCAGCGCCTGTTCCTCCAGCCACTGGGCGGCCGAGAGCACCAGGGGAAGCTGGGGAATGTCCACGTTAAGGGCCTGGGCCAGTTCCGTGGCCACCATCTCCAGTCTCCCGATGGCCAGACAGGGGCCGAAATTAAGCACGGGAGGGATGCCCAGGGACTCACAGACTGCCCGAAGCTTTGGACCTGCCAGGCTGGCTGCCTCCGGGGTCATGAGGCCGCAGTTTTCCAGGCCGCCTGAGGAACATCCCGCGGTCAGGACCAGGATATCCCTGGCAATGAGTTCCCTGGTCAGCTCCACGGTCAGGACGTCATGGCCGCCTGCCGTCAGGTTGGAGCATCCCACCACACCGGCGATTCCCTTGATATCCCCGGAAGCAATGAGGTCGATGAGAGGCTTCCAGCTGCCGCCCAGGAACTTTTTCAGGGATACCTCGCTTACACCTGTGATGGTGTTGGTATTGCCGTGTTCCGGAAGGAGGTTTAAGGGCACCCGGGCCCTGCGGTTTTTGTAGGATTCCAGTATCTCGTCCAGGATTTCCCGGCTGATGCGCTCCCTGTCCTCAAACACAAAGGGTTTCAACTCTGCATTCTGCTTCTTTGCCACGTCATCCAGGCAGATCTGCCGGATGTTCAGACGGTCGCAGATGGGTTCAATACCGGGAAGGGTACAGTTGAATTCACTGAGCACGGCGTCGATGGCACCGGTGGCCAGGACAGCCTCGCTGGTGTAGTTGTTGCCTGCGTGGCCGCTGAAGATGTCCTGGTAATGAACGCCCCGAAGCTGCAGGTCCTGGCCCACACAGGTGCATCCCACCAGCCGGAAGCCCCTGGCCCCTGCTGCCTTTGCCAGCTCCTGGACCTCCGGCTTCTTAAGCTGTTCCTGGAGATGGACGAAGATGGAGTGCTGATGTCCGGTAATCATGATATTGATGTAGTCCGGGTCAATCACCCCAAGGCCAACCGGGGCAGGGGTGATTTCGGGTTCGCCCAGCATGACGTCATTCAGCAGGTTGGTCAGCATCAGACCGTATACGCCGGTGGAAATGCCCAGCTTGAGACAGTGAAGCAGAATGTCTGTGGGGTCCGAGTTCAGGTTGGTGGAACATTTCACCACGCCGGCGCAGACCTCGGATTTGGCGCCTCCGGGCAGGATTCCTAATTCGTTCCACTTGGCCAGCCGGGGAGCGTATGACAGCTTCTGCTGGAGCTTCATGGGAGTGTAGTCGGGAAGGTATAAATCGTCCAGGACTGCCTGGGCCACGGCTGCGGCGCGGGTGTGTGGGTCGCCCTGGGGGATTGCGAATAGCTGGCAGAGATGTTCCAGTGCATTCATCCCTTTTAAGGCTCCGCCGGAAAGGGCGGTCTCCTTTAAATTAAGGGCAGTGGTCTCCACTACGTGGATATAGCAGCCTGATCCTGCTGCCACGGCGCGGAGAAAATTCCTGGCCACGATTACGTCTGCGGAAGCACCGCAGATTCCGTGAGGGGCCTCAGGCGTGATACGGCAGGGGCCGTTGGAACAGAGGCGGCAGCATACGCCCTGGAGACCGAAGCCGCATTTGACGGACTGACCTTCCACACGGTGGTGGGATGTTTCCATGGGAAGACCTGCTATGTAACATTCCAGTGGTTTGTCTGCGCTCTTACAGGTTGTGCAGCTGTAACATTGATTCATGATGGATACCTCCTGTTGAAATATATGGTTTGCATAGGTTTGAATATTATAAAGTGGATAAAAATTATCCACTTTAGGGGCAAATAAAAATAGATGTATCAGCCGGATTCGTTAAAGAGCCTGTCCAGAGAGGTGCGTTTCAATTCCTCTTCCAGCACACGCTGGACTCTTGCCAGTTCACAGTGAACTTTGCAGCCGTCAAAACTGGCGGCATAGCCGCACTGGTATTGACTGTCCAGGCAGGGATTGAGAAAAAATTCCTCGTCCGCCGCCTTAATGATATCCAGGAGGGTCAGATCCGCCAGGCTTCGGTTCAGAATACATCCGCCTCCGGCGCCCCTGCGTATGGATACCAGGCCGGAACGCTCCAGCTTTTTCAGTATCTTGTATGCAAACTGTTTCGGCACCAGTTCCCGCTGGCATATCTGTTCCAGGGGAAGCAGTTCCCCGTCCTTCAGGGCGCGGATAATGCGGATTGCATAATCGGATTCGCGTGTTATCATCATAGTGTTATCACCTTATTGTTAAAATTGTAACAATTCTTATATACTATTATAGCAAATTGGATAAAAATTATCAAGTATAAATATGGTATTTATACAGAATGTTGACAGTCAGGGGGCTATGTGGTATGCTGATTCCGGCTTTTTGTGCGAAAACAGTATGTTTTTGGGGATAAAGCTGATTTGACAGAGTAAAATTGGGGATAGACAGGGGGTATTATGAGCAGACCGCACAGTTTGACAGAGGGAAACATTCTCACATCTCTTATGGGTTTTGCGCTGCCTGTGCTGGCGGCTTTGTTTTTGCAGACCATGTATGGGGCTGTTGACATGATGATTGTGGGGCAGTTCAGCCATGCGGCGGAGGTGTCCGCGGTGTCCACGGGCAGCTGGATTATGCAGACCATAACCACGGCCATCGTAGGACTGGCTATGGGAACCACCATTCTTTTGGGCAGGAAGATTGGGGAGGGGCAGCCTGAGGAGGCTGGCCGGGTTATGGGCGCCAGCATATGGATATTTGCTGTCATCGGCCTGGCGGTGACTGCGGTCATGCAGTTTCTGGCAGTTCCCTGCACCGCATGGATGCGGGCGCCCAAAGAGGCATTTGACAGTACCGCGGTGTATGTGAAAATCTGTTCCGCGGGCTCGCTGTTTATCGTGGCCTACAATCTGCTGGGAAGCATATTCAGGGGACTGGGAAATTCCAGGCTTCCCCTCATATCCGTGTCCATTGCCTGCCTGGTGAATATCGCAGGGGACCTGTTGTTGGTTGGGGTATTCCACATGGCTTCTGCGGGAGCAGCCATAGCCACGGTGTTTGCCCAGGCGGTCAGCGTGGTGCTGTCAATCCTGATTATCAGAAAACAGAAGCTCCCCTTTGCTTTTCGCAAGGAGAGCGTTCGTTATGACAGGCAGCTGGCCGGCCGGGTGGTGAAGCTGGGTTTCCCCATTGCTTTTCAGGATGTGCTGGTGTCCATATCCTTCCTGGTTATATCAGCCATTGTCAATACCCTGGGAGTCATTCCTTCGGCCGGTGTAGGCGTGGCTGAAAAACTCTGCGGTTTTGTGCTTCTGGTGCCATCTGCCTACGGGCAGGCCATGTCGGCCTTTGTGGCCCAGAATATCGGCGCCAGGAGACCGGAACGGGCCAAACGGGCCCTTGCATATGGTATACTCACTTCTCTGGGAGTGGGCGTGTTCCTGGCGTATTTTTCATTTTTCCACGGAGATCTGCTGGCTGGTGTGTTCTCCAGGGACCGGGAGGTGGTGCTGGCGGCGGCAGATTATCTGCGGGCCTATGCCATTGACTGTCTGCTGGTATCCTTCATGTTCTGCATGACAGGTTTCTTTAACGGATGCGGAAGGACCGCCTTTGTCATGTTTCAGGGAATCGCGGGAGCCTTCGGTGTCCGTATACCGGTGTCCTATCTCATGAGCCGTCTGGTTCCGGTGTCCTTATTTAAAATCGGTCTGGCCACGCCGGCCTCCACATTGCTGCAAATCCTTCTCTGCGGCATTTATCTGAAGGTGCTGAACCGGGACCCTCTGCTGCATGGAACGGGGGAGCCTACCAGTCGCCCTCATCAGACCATATAATCCGGATGAATTTGGCCATAAGAGGGATATAGCTTATGACAAAGGACAGAAAGGCGGCTCTGAGGACCGTCTTTTTCTTTTCCTCCGGCACTGCCATGCCGACGCAGATGCCCAGGGACAGGAGACAGAATTTTAACAGTCCGATGGTCTTCCAGTCGGACTCCCAGATGTACTGGTTGGCGCAGCGAATCAGTTTTTTCATAGGTATACCTCCTTCTATTGAGCGCTTCTTACATGGTTTCTTATACTTACAGTTTAGCACATGGGATGGACGGATGGAAGGGGCTCTTGACAGGTTTGGGGAAACATGCTACCATAAAATGCAGGATTCATTATACGAAACAGAGAGCGCACAGAACATGAAGGTACTGAAAGCATACAGAAAAGGCCCCGGCGGAACCGGGTGTTTATATATAGAAGGTTTGAGACGTCAGGACGGCAGAGAAATCTGCCGTCTTTTAATTTGGGAATTCATTCCGGTGCAGTGAGAAAGGACTAAAATCATGGAAAAGAAAAAAACGACGGCTAAGATTGTATTCAGTCTGGGAGAAATTTTGGTGGGAAATATGATGTACGCGGCAGCAGTGGTGCTGTTCATTGTGCCGAACGGTCTCATTACAGGAGGAACCACGGGACTGGCCCTGTTTGTGAACCATAGCCTTGGCATCCCCATCAGCCTTTTTGTCAGCGTGTTTAACGTGGCCATGTTTCTGCTGGGGGCATGGGTGCTGGGTAAACAGTTTGCCCTGACAACCGTACTCAGCACCATTATCTACCCGGTTTTGCTGGGTGTTATGGAGGGAAGCGGATTTGGCGGCTTTGTGCTGGAAGAGAAGCTGGTGGCAGTGCTCTATGCGGGGCTGCTCATAGGCGGGGGGATCGGCATAGTGATGCGGGCAGGAGCCTCCACAGGGGGCATGGACATTCCTGCCCTGGTGCTTAAGAAAAAGCTGGATGTGAATGTGTCCATGACTCTGTATATCATGGACTGTGTGGTTCTGGGGCTTCAGCTGATTGAGGCTGATTCCCATGCCATTCTCTACGGTATCATACTGATTATCGTATACACCATGGTGCTTAACCAGGTCCTTATGTCGGGAAATGCCAGAATACAGGTGAAGATTGTCAGCAGAAGGTATGAGGAAATCAACCGCCTCATAGCGGAGCGCATTGACTGCGGCACCTCCCTGCTGCATATGGAGACCGGTTATCTCCACAGGGAGCAGGAAATGATTCTGGCGGTGATTTCCAGGCGGGATCTGCCCAGGCTGAACAACCTGGTCATGGATGAAGACCCGGAGGCCTTTATGATTATCAACCAGATTAATGAGGTGAGAGGCAGGGGCTTTACCCTTAAGAGAGTATATAAGGAAGCGCGGCAGTAAAGTGCAGACAGGCCCCGATGCAGGCGGGCCCCCGCCCCATGTTAGACCGCTTACATGCTGCGAAATACCGGTATGTAGAGAAGCAGGGTGATGAACATGGCTGCCGCGCACAGCAAAATCAGTACATTGACCGTGACAAGGGACATGTGGGGGAAGAGCAGCAGGAGGAAAAGCACCACGAACAGAAGCGCGGTACAGCATTTGCCGAACCACTTGGCGCCGTTTAACTTCTTGCCTTCCCGGAGCTTGATGGCGCCCATGACCAGCATGAAGCCTTCTTTCAGCACAAACAGGACCAGAAGGAGCAGAATCAGGGGATAACGGCTCCACAGACAGAGCAGGATGGCGCCGTGGGTCAGCTTATCTGCAAGGGGGTCCAGGAATTTGCCGAACTCCGTAATCATATTGAATTTTCTGGCGATCATTCCGTCGAACATGTCTGTGATGGAGGATATGCCCATGACAATGGCAGCCCTGTAATAGTCTGCATCTGTGGATGCCTTCAGGTACAGCCACACAAACACAGGAATCATAATTAAACGGAAATACCCCATCAGGTTGGGGATGGACAAAAGCTCCTTTTTTGAAATACGCCTCATAATACAGCCCCCCTCTTTGAAAATGGCAATTATTTAATTTAATTCTACTACATTTCTTGCTAAAAGAAATATTTTTTTTTATAATAAGAGTAAATTAAATTTTCACAGGGCGGGCAGCAGAAGGAGGAAGGAAAATGGCAGAGGATTTTTTGTTGAAAATAAGAGGCGGGTATAACCAGTTTACAAAGGCGGAGAAAAAGGTGGCTGATTATATCCTGAGCAGCCCCAAGAAGGTTCTGTTCATGTCCATCACTGAGCTGGCCGAGGCCTGCGGGGTGGGGGATACCAGCGTGTTCCGCTTCTGCAAGACCATGAACTGTAAGGGCTACCAGGAATTCAAGATGCTTTTATCCCTGAGCCTTCATGAGGGAAAGCAGGGATTCGGACAGATGGAGAGCGATATCAGCCTGGAGGACTCATTTTCCCAGGTGGCGGAGAAGGTTCTCAATTCCAATATAAAGGCTCTTAAGGAGACTCATTCCCTGTTAAAGGAGGACGTGTTCCGGCGGGTTGTTGAGTGCTTCCATAAGGCCGGACGCATCTGCTTTTACGGAGTGGGTACCAGCATGACAACAGCCATGAAGGCAGCTGATAAATTTCTTAAGATTGAGCCAAAGGTCTACTGTTCTCCTGATTCCCATATGCAGGCCATGATGGCCTCCACCATGTCCAGGGGCGAAGTGGCTGTTATCTTTTCCTATTCCGGGGCAACCAAGGACACCATCCATGTGGCCCAGCTGGCCAGGCAGGCGGGCGCGGCCATTGTCTGTGTGACCCGGTTCATCAAGTCGCCTCTTACGGCCTACGCGGACCTGACCCTCTTGTGCGGGGCCAATGAAAGCCCGCTGCAGGCAGGCTCTTCCTCGGCGGAAATCAGCCAGCTTTTCCTGATTGACATGCTGTACACGGAATATTACAGGACATATTATGACAAGTGCAGTGTAAATAATGAAAAAACGTCCGCGTCTGTCATGGCAAAGCTGTGCTGAGAGGGTGAGCGGACGAAGCCGGCTAAAACGCGTTTTAACATAGAAGTTCCAGGCTGCCTCCTGTAATCAGGGGACCTGCCTGGAACTTTTGTCTTAAGGCCCGCTTTTATTATGGACCGGTATGGAGGAATTGCTCGTCATAGCGCTTTTGTGCATAGTTCAGGGCATCCTCCGGCGTCATGACCTGGCTGTAGGCATTTTTCACTGCCATGCCTATGATGCTGAGGAAGCTGCGCTCGTCAAAGGGCTGGGTGGAGAATTCGGGGGTACGGCGCCCATGGGCCAGGCCGAATCCGTCCTTGGCCAGGTTCAGCCAGGGGAAGGTGTTGAGTATCTCGTAATTGTCATAGGACTTACGGCAGGGGGAAACGCCGCCCAGCAGCGTGGCCGCGGAGGACACGGGTTCGCTGCACATCCATTTGATGAAGGAAAGGGCGTCCTCCGGCCGTTTTGTATACTTGGCCACTCCCAGGGAACCGCCTCCGATAACTGGATTGCGGCCGGGTGTCAGGGCATATCCGATATTTCCCGCTACCCGGGAGGAGTGGCTCAGAAGGTCTGAGGCATAGTTGCTGTAGAGGATGGCCATGGCCACATTGCCCCCTGCAAAGGTAGTGGCTGTGTTGGTCCACCAGGAACAGTACTTGGGGTCAGAGTATTCCTTCAGGGCGATGAGCTCCCTGAGGGAACCAATGGCCGCCGGGGAATTCAGAGTGACCTGGAAGTCCTCGTTATAAAGATTCTCCTGGTGGCTGAACAGGCGGGCCAGGTATTCGGAACCGGCCACGCCGGTGGATCCAAGGGTCATGGTGGCCCCGTATTCCACAGGAGAGGATGGGGTGCATGCCTTGGTGAAGAATCTGGCAATCTGGTTGAACTCTTTAAAATCCTGAGGCGGCCGGAGCTCCTGGCGGTATGTTTCGTGATACATCCTGCGGTAGATGGGGCTTTCAAACAGGTCCTTGCGGTAGTACAGCAGCTGTACGCTGGGGGTGGAGGGCAGGGCATATACCCTGCCCCTCACTATGGAATACTGGTTGATGGTCCCGTCCAGGAAGGTGTCCAGACAACTGGAGATGCCGGGGTCAATCTGGTCCAGGGGCTGCAGGATCTTGTCCGCGAACCAGGACAGCCATGTCACGTCCAGGCGCAGCACATCAAAGACAGAATCATGATGCATATGGTTGAAGGCCTCATATATTTCCTCGTAGGAATAGATGGTGATGTTCACAGGGACACCGGTTTTTTTCGTGTAGATGCGGGACAGGTTGCGCATGGTATAGGCGCTGGGGCTGTCCAGGGTCAGCACATTTAAGGGCTTTTTGGAGGATGGGATGAGGATATCCGCAAACCAGTCCCTGAAACCGGAATTCTCCAGCAGCAGGCAGGGATGTCCGCTGTCCTGTCCACTGTCCTGTCCCCTGTCCTGGCCGGTGCGCTGGTTTGGTTCCTCTATTTCTTCCGGACCGCTCTTTTTTTCCTTTTTTTCTTTTGATATGTCCTGAATCAGGCACTCCGCCGCAACCTTTCCCAGCTGCCGGTAGTTAAGTTCATATTTCTGGAAGTCATTTTCTGGCATGGTGAACATGGGGGATACCGTATAAATTTCAGGGCTGTCCCCGGAATAGAAGGTGTTCCATATATCCTTGACGCTCTCCGCAAAGCCGTAATTGGAAATGAAGATGGCCTGGGGGGCTGCAGCGCCGAACATCTGCATGATATTCTGCAGCTTGCGGTAGGGGTCTGTCTGGATGTGGTTTATCCGGCAGCCCGATGAACCTGCGATGCTCATAAAACCGTTGAAAAAGTCGGATTCATTGGGCAGCTGGAGACTTCCGGTGAGAAGGCACAGGCTGGAGAAGCCGCGCTCCAGCGCCCTTAAAGCCAGCTCGCTTCCTGCCCGGTGATAGTCAAAGCCGGCATAGGGGGCTGCAAAGGGAGGGCGGCGTTCCGCAAATACCACATGGTCCGCCAGCATACCCTGCTCGTCCAGATAGGGATTGGCGTCGGCAAAGGAACAGCAGGAGACTGCTGCCATGCCCTGGGCCATGGAAGAACGGACATCCTGGATGGCTGCGTACTCCGCTTCCCGGTTGTCATCGCTGGTCAGATACTGGGACACGCTGTAGCCGTGATTTTCCGCATATGCCTTAAAGCTCAGATAGAAGTCTATATATTGTTTGGAACGGATGTTGGGGAGAATGACCGCAAGGGTATTGGACCTGCCCTTCCTCAGCAGCTTGGCCCGCTCATTGGGCACGTAGCCAAGGGCAGAGGCGGCGTCCATGACCTGCCGTATTTTTTCACTGCTCACATTTCCTTTACCGTTGAGAACGTTGGAAACGGTGCCCTGGGCCACTCCGGCCGCTTTAGCAATGTCTTTGATAGTAGTCATCTGCCGGTTCTCCTTTCAAATGGTGCACCTTAAGTGATGCATTCCAGGTTATATATTTGGTTCAATTTTACCATATGGCGGGCATTTTGTAAAACTGTTGCGGATACGATTCAATAAAAACGGGAATCTGTAGATGAGACAGCTTGATAAAAATACGTTAAAATGTAAAAAATATGCAAAAAGTAGAAAAAATTCATGTAAAACCCGGTTAAAATATAGGATAAATGTGCAAAATGCCTTAAAATAATATTGACACGTTTCAAATACAATGCTATGATGAAATTACAGAACAGATGACAAATTCCCAATAGTTTAAGAGGAGGTATGTATTGTGAAAAAAACAAAAAAGATTGCAGCAGCTGTCCTGGCCATGACTATGGCAGCAGGCCTTGCCGTCACCGGATGTTCCGGAAAGGGAGGAAGTACGGACACAGACCCGGCGGCCGCAGAGCAGTCTAAGGAAACAGCCGGAAGCGCCGGCGAGTCCAAGGATGACGCAGCTAAGGCTGACGACGGCGCACTTCACCTTACATTTTATTACCCGGTTAATGTAGGCGGTTCCGCAGCGCAGCTGATTGAAAAAATATGTGCGGATTTTAATGCAGAGAACCCCGATATTTTTGTGGAGCCTGTCTATACAGGCAATTATGACGATACCGTGACAAAGATTCAGACAGCCATGCAGGGCGGAACGCCTCCGGATGTGTTTGTAAGTCTTGCAACCCAGCGTTTCACCATGGCATCCACAGGCATGGCCATGCCTCTTGACGAACTGATTGAGGCTGACGGGGATGAGGGAAAAGCTTATATTGATGATTTCCTTCCGGGCTTCATGGAAGATTCCTATGTGGACGGAAAAATTTACTCCATACCATTCCAGAGAAGCACCATGGTGCTGTATTATAACAAGGATGCCTTCAAGGAAGTGGGCCTGGATCCGGAAGCGCCTCCTACCACCTGGGAGGAACTGGCTGAATACGGCCAGAAGCTGACAAATGACGGCCGCTATGGAGTGGGAATCGCGCTGAATTCCGGTTCCGCACAGTGGGCATTTACGGGCTTCTGCTTACAGAACAGCACCGACGGACAGAACCTGATGAGCGAAGACGGCAAGAGCGTATATTTCAATACACCGGAGAATGTGGAGGCGCTTCAGTTCTGGCTGGATCTCCAGAATGAGTATAAATGCATGGCAGAGGGAATCGTACAGTGGACCGACCTGCCCACCCAGTTCCTTGCAGGTGAAGTGGCCATGATTTACCACACCACCGGCAACATGGCCAATATCCACGACAACGCGGACTTTGATTTCGGAACAGCCTTCCTTCCTGCCCATAAGAGAGTGGGCGCGCCAACAGGAGGCGGCAACTTCTATATCTCCAGCAATATTTCCGAGGACAGGGTGCAGGCTGCATGGAAGTTCATCAAGTTTGCCACCTCTACGGACAGAGCGGCACAGTGGAGCCTGGATACAGGTTATGTGGCTACAAGACAGTCATGCTTTGACACGGATCTGATTAAGGATTATTACGCAGAGGTTCCCCAGGCATCTGTTGCTTACGAGCAGCTGCCGTACGCAAAGCCTGAGCTTACTACATACAATGCGGCAGAAATCTGGAGAGTGTTAAATGACAATATCCAGGCAGCCGTGGTTGGCGATATGTCTGCCCAGGAAGCGCTGGACGCTGCCCAGGAGCAGGCAGAGGAAGTTTTGTCAGAGTACCAATAGAACGAATGAAACGTAAATGTAATACCTGTTAGGAAACAATAAGGCGCTGTGGCCCGGTACCATGCGCGGCAAAGGCAAGACCTTTGCTGCGCAGCCGGGCATATACAGCGCCTTAAGAGACCGGGGCGTGTCACAGGCCGCGGCACGGCAGGCGGAATATGAAAAGGCTGGTGAGAGGATGAAAACCAAGACAAAGAAGCAGCGTGAAATCAGGAATAATGCGACAGCCTGGGCCCTGATGGCCCCGGCGCTTATATTTATGCTGGCATTTACAGTGTTCCCTATATTCAGGAGCCTGTATCTAAGCCTTTCAAAGTACAAGCTTGGTATGGACGGCGCCGAGTTCATCGGCCTTGAGAATTATGTGAAGCTGGCCGGTTCCAAGCTGTTCTGGAAGGTAATGAAAAATACCATTGTATTCGCCCTTATGACGGTGATTCCCAGTATGGCGGTGGGCCTTGGCCTGGCGGTTCTGGTAAACCGCAAGGGCAAGCGGGTGGGATTCATCCGCACGGCCTATTTCTACCCGGTGGTTATGCCCATGATTGCCATTGCCAGCGTGTGGATGTTCATTTATATGGCAAAGAACGGTCTTTTTGACCAGCTGTTAATCGCCATCGGCTTAAAGCCCATGAATGTGCTGTCCAGCAAGAGTACGGTGCTTCCGGCCATGGCGGTGATGTATGTCTGGAAGGAGGCGGGATACCTGATGGTGTTCTTCCTGTCCGGCATCCAGAGTATATCCGATGAGGTGATGGAGGCTGCCAGGATTGACGGTGCAGGCAACTGGACCGTGTTCAGGCGCATCACCATGCCCCTGCTGGCGCCCACCTTCCTGTTTGTGTCCACGATTGCCTTTACCAACTGCTTTAAGCTGGTGGACCATGTGGTCATCATGACAGAGGGAGCGCCCAACAATGCAAGTACCCTGCTTCTGTACTATATTTACCAGCAGGGCTTTACAAACTTCAACTACGGCGTATCATCGGCCCTGACCGTAATCATGCTGGGACTTCTGCTTGTGGTGTCCCTGCCCAGATTCATCAGCCAGGATAAGAAGATACATTACAATTAAAGGAGGGAGCCGGTATGAAACAAGTTAAAAGCACTGCAATTTCTGTTTTCGCCCTGGCCCTGGCGCTTATGTGGCTGGCTCCTCTGGTCTGGCTGGTGGGAACCGCCTTCAGCGAGCCTACCTTCCATATGACCTTTCTTCCCAACAGCCGTTTTACCTTTGGGAATCTGTCTTATGTGTGGAATGCCATTCCCTTTGCCCGGTATTACCTGAATACGCTGATACTGGTGGTGGTGACCTTCTGTGTACAGTTTGTCACATCCACTCTGGCTGCCTATGCGCTGGCTGTCATGGATTTTAAGGGACAGACCCTGGTGTTTGCCGTGATTTTCATGCAGATCATCATTCCAAATGACGTTCTCATCACACCTAACTTTATGACACTGGCTGACCTGGGACTGACCGATACAAAGGTGGGCATCATGCTGCCGTTCTTTGGAAGCGCCCTGGCTATTTTCCTGCTGAGGCAGCATTTTAAATCCATTCCAAAGGCCCTGGCTGAGGCGGCCAGAATTGACGGCGCCAACACCTGGCAGACCATCTGGAGGGTGTACATGCCCTGCGCAAAGCCTGCCTATATGTCCTTTGCGGTTATTTCCGTCAGCTACCACTGGAACAACTACCTGTGGCCTCTGATTGTGACCAACTCGCCATCCAACCGTACGCTGACCGTAGGCCTGGCTATCTTTGCAAAGTCCAAAGAGGCCAACATGCAGTGGGCCAATGTCTGTGCGGCCACCTTTATCATTATCCTGCCGCTGCTCATCGCGTTCTTCTTCCTGCAGAAGCAGTTTATGAACAGCTTTGTCAGCGCCGGAATCAAAGAGTGATTAGGGATATGAAACCAGTTATGAGAGGAGAAGTGTTATGAAACTGCATTTTTTCGGATGCGGCAGCGCCTTTAATCCTGCAATGGGAAATACATCTGCCTGGTTTGAGATAGACGGATGCCTGTTCCTGGTGGACTGCGGCGAGACAGTATATGAGCTTCTGATGAAGCGCAGCAATCTCAGGGAATACAGGCAGATATATGTGCTGCTGACCCATCTTCACGCAGACCATGTGGGAAGCCTTGGGTCCCTGATTTCTTACAATTACTGTATCCTGGGAAGGAAAATCTGCGTTATTCACCCCAGGGCCACCGTGGTGGAGCTTCTGCGGCTTATGGGCATCAAGGATGAATTTTACAATTATTACCAGGAACTTCCGGAGGACGCGGGCTGTCTTAGGGCTGAACCGGTGCCGGTGGAGCATGCGGACAATATGGACTGCTTCGGGTACATTCTGGAGGCAGAGGGGATGAGGATTTATTACAGCGGTGATTCCGCGCGGATGCCGGAGCGGATTGCCGGCATGCTTAAGGACGGGAAGCTGGACGCTGTTTACCACGATACGTCCCTCCACAATCCGCCAAGCCCAAGCCACTGCTACGTGGGTGTACTGGAGGAAACGGTGCCGCAGCAGCTGAGGCACAAAGTATACTGTATGCACCTGGACGGGGAGTGCAGGGACATGCTGGAGTCCAGGGGATTCCGGGTGGCCGAGGTTGGCTGATTGGATAGGCCGGCGCAACGGGATAGCCGGCTGATGTATGACTGATGTTGAATAAATGAGATGTTGCTGAGCGTGAGAATGCCCCGGCAGAGGATGGATGATTCCTTTGCCGGGGATTTTTTGTTTAAAGAATCCCTTGGGGGGAGGGCATGGAAAGGGAATCCGGCAGAACAGACGGGTCGGACGGTAGTTAATGGTAAAATAAGGTAAATATCTTCGTATTACATAAACATCTAAAAACACCCCACAAAATATAAAAATCACCTCATTGAAACACAACTGTGCATAATGTATGATTGATGTGTAGAAAATAATCACTGATTGTACAAAATGTATAATCCGTGATTGAGCCGCTGCACTAAGCTCGAAAAGACCTCGCTAAGTGCCAGCGACATGTATCGCACGTAAGCGCCTGAAAGACAGGTGCTAAGTGCTCATAACAAGCCGCTGCACTAAGCTCGAACGAACTTTACTAAGTGCCAGCGACATGTATCGCACATAAGCGCCTGAAAGACAGGCGTAAGTGCTCATAACAAGGAGGAGAAGGGATGAAACGAAGATTAGCATTACTACTTGCAGCTGCAACAACAATTTCTCTGATGGGGTGCGCCACTTCCAACCAGAAGGCGGCAGAGACAACTCCGGCCGCTCAGACACAGGAGGCCAAAGCGGAGACGGAGAAGGCGGAGACAACAGAGGAGGCTAAGGAGGCAGAGGGTGAAAAAGCTGAGCCGGAAACAGGAGGGTATGCTGTCCAGCCGCGCTCCATCAAAGACAGGACGCTTAAGGTGGGTCTGATTCCCGTAACCATGAACACGGCCTACACCATGACCATTAATGGGGCCAAGAAACAGATTGAGGACAAGGGGCTGGATATAGAACTGCTGGTACAGGCTCCGGCCAGCAATACAAGCACTATTACGGAACAGGGCAATATCATGGAGAGCATGATACAGCAGGGCGTGGATGCCATTGCGCTGGCAACCGAAAGCGACAATTCCATGCTTCCATATCTGAGGGCAGCGGCAGAAGCAGATATTCCGGTATTCCTGTTCAATATGACAGAGCTTGACAAGGACAATATTTACTATGTTTCCAGCATTGGTTATGACCAGTACAATGCAGGCCTGGAAATCGGCAAATATGTGGCAGAGCACTACGGGGACAAAGAAGTGAAGCTGGCGATACTGGAAGGCTATGCAGGAATTGTAAATACCATGAGAATCGACGGCTTTAAGGAGGGAATACAGGGTAAGGATAATATCCAGATTGTAGCTTCCCAGACAGCTGACTGGACAAGGGAGAAAGGCCAGAGCGTCACCGAGAGTATACTTACCTCTAATCCGGACATTAATCTGATTTTCGGCGATTACGATGAGATGGTGCTTGGCGGTCTGGTATCCATCAAAGAAAGAGGTTTGTTAGATCAGATTGATACCATTGGATACGGATGCACCAAGGACGGTGTGGCGGCGATTGAGAACAATGAGATGACTGCTACTATTGATGTGGGCGAATACGGCACAGGCATTGATATTATCGACGCCGTGAATGATTTCTGCATCGAGGGCAAGAGTGTGGAAAAGGTAATCAACCGGCCTTCCAAGGTATATGACAAGAACAACATAGGTGAGCTGGACCGGGTGATATTTGAATAATGACGGATTCATGGGCACAGCGGAAATGAATGCTGTGCCTGTCTTATATCAGGAGGAATCTGTATGGGGAATAAAAGAATGTTTATTATACCGGGCGGTATGATTGAATGCGACCTGGCTAATATGGTGGCTATGCCCGCGCTGGCAGATGCAGACAACAGGGAAACCGTAAGCCGCTGGGTAAAATCACCTGTTTATTATGTGCTCATAGAAAATGAGGAGGGACCGGTCCTGTTCGACACAGGATGCCATCCCAAGGCTATGACAGACCGATGGGACATGGGAAACAGGAAACGGACTCCGGTGGCCCTGGAGGAGAGCCATTTTGTGGTAAATGCCCTTCTGGGGCTGGGATACAGGCCGGATGATATTCCATGGGTTGTGGTATCCCATCTCCATGAGGACCATGCTGGGGGCCTGGAGTTTTTTAAAAAGTCACGGATTCTGGTAAGTGACCAGGAATTTACCCAGACCATGCGCATGTACGGATTGGGAAGGACCTCAGGCGGTTACATAAAAAAGGATATTGAAGCCTGGCTGGCAGCAGACCTTAACTGGGAAACCATGGATGAGGAGGAAGCGGAACTGTATCCGGGCATCCGTGTACTGAATTTCGGACCAGGCCATGCATACGGAATGATGGGATTACTGGTGACTCTGCCGGGAAGCGGCAATTATATAGTGGCATCAGACGCTGTCAATACTGCAATGAATTATGGTCCTCCTATGCAGTATCCGGGGCTGGCCTATGATACAAGGGGATTTGAGCGGACCATTGACCGCATCCGGAAGCTGGAAAACAGGTATCATGCCCAGGTTCTCTTCAGCCATGATATAGACCAGTACGAAACATACCGGAAAGCGCCTTTGGAGTGGTATGAATAGTAAGAGTGAGGTGGATGGATGTTTTCAGAAGAAGATGTTGTTTTAAAAATGGAAGGTATCTATAAAGCCTTCGGAAGTGTGAGGGTTCTGGAGGGGGTGGACTTGACCCTTCACAGGGGTGAGGTGTTAGGGCTTATCGGTGAAAACGGGGCAGGCAAATCCACTCTGATAAAGATACTCTGCGGAATCCACAGAATGGATAAGGGTTCCATTGTTCTGGGCGGAAAAAAGGTGGATATCCTAAATGCATCCCATGCCCAGAAATTGGGAATTAGTACTATATATCAGGAATTAAGCGTGATGCCGGACCTGAACGCGGTGCAGAACATATTCCTCAACCGGGAGCTGACGCCGAGGAGGACTCTGGTATCGCGCCTGAAGCAAAAGCAGATGAAGGAGATAGCGGGCAGGGTTTTGAGGGACAGCCTGAATGTGGACTTGGACTTGGACAGACCTCTGCGCTATCTGCCCCTGGCCCAGAAGCAGATGGTGGAGATAGCCAGAACCGTGTACGCTGATGCGCAGATCATTATCATGGATGAACCTACTGCGGCCCTGGAGGCCAACGACAGGGAACAGCTGTTTACGGTTATCAGGCGGCTTAAGGAAGGAGGGCACTCCATCATATTTATTTCCCATCACCTGGATGAGCTGATGGAAATATGCGACAGAGTCAGCGTGCTGAGAGACGGTCAGAAAGTCTCGGAAGGGTATGTGAAGGATTATACGGTGGACCGCATCATATCAGCCATGGTGGGAAAGGAACTGAAGAACCAGTACCCTAAGACAATGGTTCCCATAGGGGAGACCCTGCTGGAGGTGAAGGGGCTCACTAAAAAGAGTACCTTTGAGGACATTTCCTTTGAACTTCACAAGGGGGAAATTTTAGGGCTTGCCGGCCTGGAAGGATGCGGTAAGAACGAAGTCATAAGAGCTGTGTTCGGGGCTGTGGTCTATGACAGCGGCACAGTGAAGATACATGGGAACAGCCTGGAGTCAGGCGGAGTCAGGAAAGCCATGGATGCAGGGATTGCGTTTGTGCCGGCGGAGCGGAAGGTGGACGGCCTTTTCCTGAAGCAGGACATAGCGTGGAACATGACCATTGCCTCCCTGAAGCAGATTTCCAGGGGCAAGACCCTGGCACGCCGGCTGGAGGACAGGGTTTCTGCAGATTATATGGAAAGGATGCGCGTCAAGGCAAAGGGAATCCGGCAGGGCATAAGCGCATTGAGCGGAGGAAACCAGCAGAAGGTGATGTTGGCCAGGTGGATGATGATGGGAGGGGACGTATTCCTTCTGGAGGAACCTACCAGAGGAATTGACGTGAATGCAAAGACAGAGGTCTATGAAGCCATCGGTGAATGTGTGAAGTCCGGAAAAGGCGTTGTCATTGTGTCCTCAGAGGAAGAGGAGGTCCTGGGCATCTGTGATAAAATCCTGGTGATGAAACAGGGAAGGGTAACCAGGGTTATGGATGCAAAATCAGCCACAACGGAAGAAATCAAGCATTACTCCGTGTAGCTGTATTTGATTGTAAATCTTATATCTGATATAATGGAGGGCATATGAAAAGTAAAGCATTAAAAAATGTACTTAATGTAAACGGGGTAGGAATCATAGGCATGTATCTGGTGGTGTTCATCGGACTCAGCATTGCATGTCCCAATTTCCTGAAATTCTCCAATATCATGATTGGAATACGGCAGGCGGTTTACACGGCCATCGTGGCCTTTGCAATGACCTTTGTCATCTCGCTGGGAGGAATCGACCTGTCCGTTGGCTCCACGGTAGGAATCAGCGGTATGGTCCTGGCTGCCATGATACTGGGCGGTTACAATATTTATCTGGCGATAGGCGTGGTAATCCTGTTAGGGGCATTCATCGGCCTGGTTAACGGCCTTCTGGTGACCAAGCTCAGGATTGCGTACTTTATCGCTACCCTGGGAACCATGAGCATACTGAGGGGTCTGATTTATGTGTATACAAAAGGAATACCGCTCTACGGTCTCAAGTATCCGGAAATCCAGTTTGTGGGTCAGGGATATATCGGGGTCATTCCGTTTCCAATTATTCTCACCCTCATTATCCTTTTGGTGTGTTATTATCTTTTCTATAAGACAAAGTTTGGAAGATACACAGTTTCCATTGGAAGCAATGAGGACGCAGCCAAGCTGGTGGGAATCAATGTGGATAAAATAAAGATTCTTGTTTTCATGCTGAGCGGGGTGCTCTGCGCCATTGTTGGCGTGATACTGGCATCCAGGAGCGAGGCCGCTGTACCGGAGGCCGGAAATGCGTATGAAATGGACGCCATTGCAGCTACTGTCATTGGCGGGACCAGTATGTCGGGAGGAAAGGGGAATATGGTGGGCACTGCCTTTGGGGCGATTCTCATGGCAACCATTAAAAATGGTCTGAGCCTGCTGAATGTTAATACCTTCTGGCATCAGGTGGTCATCGGTATCTTCATCCTGTTTGCAGTGGCGCTGGATGGATATGCATCCACCCGGGCGGCCAGGAATGGATAATGGTCTGGGGAGGGACGAGTCTGTTGAAGGTTTTGATTGCTGACGATGAGATTAATATTATTTTGCTGATAAAAAGCCTGATTGACCGCCAAAAGACAGATGTGGAAATCGCTGGGGAAGCAGGGGACGGAATTACTGCCCTGGAAATGGTGCGCCAGCTGAAACCTGACGTGGTGATAACCGATATCAGGATGCCGGGAATGAACGGAATGGATCTGATACGGCATGTGAGAGAAGAACAGATCCCCGTGGAGTTTGTAATTATCAGCGGCTACAGTGAATTCGAGTACGCCAGAAGCGCGATTCAGTATGGTGTATCAGACTATTTGTTAAAGCCCATCAAGAAGGATGAGCTGAATGATGTCCTGGCCAAGCTGGAAAGCCAGAGGGCCAGCAGGAGAGAACAGCAGATGCAGTTCAACCTTATGGAGGACAGGCTGGCATCCAACAATGGGATACTGCGGAAGAACCTTTTGCAGAACCTTCTGACGGGGGACGGGGAGCTGTTCAGGCAGGCCCTTGGGACCGGGAAGGTTAAGGATATTTTCGATTACAGAGGCAGCTTCTTTACCGTGGCGGCAGTCAAGCTGGACTGTGTGTCGGATTCCGAATACCAGGTGCCTGAACAGGCAGTTGAAACCATAACTGCTAAAATCATGAGAAAGCTTAAGGCCTGCTGCCATGAAACGGAATTCATCATCAGCCGGTCCTGGGGCTATATCTGCCTGAACTACGATGGCGGAGAACCTGCCCTGGACCATATCTGTTCCGAGCTGGGGGAGATGCTGGAACGTACGGAATATAAAAACGACCTGTTTGAGATGACGGTGGGAATCGGCAGCCGGGTTTCATCCCTGGAACATCTGCCGGATTCCCTGGAAACGGCCGTTAAGTCCGTAATGCTGCGTATTGACCTGGGAGTGGGAAATATAATCCGCTATGACCGCCTGCCGGAGAATTATAAGAAGGATTCTTATCCCCTTCCCAAAGAGTTTGAGGTGAAGATGGAACGGCAGGTCCCTCTTCTGGCGGCCGGAAAGCTTGTACTTATTGGCGAGGAGGCCATGAACAGGGCGGTGGAAGGCCAGTACCGGTATTACAGGCTTTACGGCCTTTTGGAGGAGATGCTTGAGAGGACCGGTCTTGTATTTTCGGATATCATGAAGGACTATGAGATTCCCGATGCAGAGCCTTATATCAGGCGCCTGGAAAACTGTACCACTTTGAATCAGCTGAAGCTGGTGTGGGCGGATTACGTCAGTGTGAGCTGCGAGTTGTGCCAGAGACAGAAGGACGGCATGGGAAGCCGTCCGGTGCGGATGATTAAGGAGTATATCGGAGAGCATTACAGCGAGAACATTACGCTGAACGATATAGCCGATATCGTGTTCCTGAATCCTGCTTATCTAAGCGCCATGTTCAAAAAGGAGACAGGACAGACTCTCACCCAGTATCTGATAGATGTCCGTATTGACAAGGCAAAGGAAATGCTCAGAAATCCTGAGAGGACCATCGGAGAGATTGCCTGTATGGTGGGGTATCAGGATGAACGGCATTTCAGCAAGCTTTTTTCCAAGATGACTGGTGTGAAACCAACAGAATACCGCAGATTCTATATTTGATGGATGGTGCCTATGATGAGCAAGCTGCAGACCAACCGTTCTTATTTTTATTTGCTGCTGGCAGACCGTATATTTGTGGTTCTGCTGTTTCTTTTCCTGTTTTTTGGCCTGTTAAGGACCAGGACAGGAATTTTTGTGTTGGTCCTGTTCTTTCTGTATCAGGCAGTGATGCTGGCGGTGTTCTGCGTCCGGTTTCTGGGTCCGCTGAGGGAGATTGAGAAGATTTCTGAGATGATTGCGCAGCCTGAGCGCCATATGGCGGATTTAGAAGGGGGAAGGCCCATACACCGTCTGATTCAATATGTAAAGCAGTCAGTGGAAAATGAATATACCTCCCAGATGCTGGCATCCCAGGCGGAGATTCATGCCCTGCAAAGCCAGATTAATCCCCATTTCCTTTACAATACCCTGGATACCATACGCAGCATGGCCATCATACGGGATTCGGAGGACATAGCCCAGATGGCAGAGTCGCTGTCCATGCTGTTCCGCTACAGCATAAGCAGGCCGGGCGAGATGGCTACTCTTAAAGATGAACTGGATAATGTGAAGAATTATCTGGTGATCCAGGGATACCGCTTTCCGGGAAAATTCAAGTATCAGCAGCGGATAGAGGATGAGGAACTTCTGCAGTACAAGCTTCCCGTGCTTACCATACAGCCCGTGATTGAGAATGCCATCCATCACGGACTGGAGACAAAGGTGGGAGGGGGACAGGTCAGCGTGTATGCCTACAGTACACAGGAACGCTTTATTATCCGCATTGCCGACAACGGAATGGGCATGACGGAACAGCAGATGGACAGTCTCAGGGAAAGGCTGTCCAAAGGCAGGTTTATCTATGAACAGGACAGAGACTTAAAAAAGCGGGGAAATACCGGAATTGCCCTTCCCAACGTGAACCAGAGGATTAAATTCTACTATGGGGATGATTATGGAATCAAGGTGTACAGTACGGCGGGCATAGGCACTATTGTGGAAATCATTCTTCCTGCAGCCGCGGATTCAAAGGGCGGTGAGTCATGAGAATAGAAAAGATACGGCTGGATGAGGTGAAAAAGACCTATGGAGATATAAAGGCCCTGGAGGACATCAGTCTTTCCCTGTACCAGGGGGAGCTGCTTTGTGTTGCAGGGCTCAGCGGAAGCGGCAAATCCGTGCTGGCGGATATCATCAGCGGCAGGACGTCAAAAGGCAGGGGAAGGATGTATGTGGACGGCAGACCGGCTGTATTTACATCCATCAGCCAGGCCCAGACTGCCGGAATTTTCTGTGTGCGGTATAGGACATCGGTCATCAATGATATTTCTGTGGAGGAAAATCTGTGCCTGCTGCAGAAACAGGGCTGTATGTCCTTTCCGGCCAGGCAGGGAATCATCCGCATGAGGGAGACACTTAAAACATTGGAGGTTGATTGCAGGCTTCAGGCCCCGGTGGCCAGTCTGAGTCTGATGGAGCGCCATACCATAGAAATATGCAGGGCCTTCTGTGCCGGCATGAAGGTACTGATACTGGACGGGATTGCAAGGGATTATACACAGAAGGAAACCGAGTATATGAAGAGGCTGGTCATACGTCTGAAAGAGAAGGGAATATCCATATTGTGGATAGATACAAGGCCGGAGATCATGCTGGACGCAGCGGACCGTCTGGCTGTACTGAGAAAGGGACGGCTGGCAGCCGTATTGTACCGGGAGGAATTTGACCGGCAGATGATCGACCGTATTATAATCGGTGAGAACCGGAAGGTGGGGCAGGAAATCATCCGGTCCCAGGCAGATCCCGGGGGGCGCGGTATGCTTCTGTCTGTGCGGGAGGTGCGGGCCACGGAACTGCGGGATGTGAGCTTTCATGTGTGTCCCGGCGAGGTGGTGGGTTTCATCCATCCGGATGACACATACTGCCGGGAAATCGTACGCCTTCTCAGCGGGGAGCTCAAGGTGGAATCAGGAAGCGCGTGGCTGGCTGGCCGTCAGGTGGAGCTGGCAGGTGGAAGAAAGAACATGGTCAGATACGGTTTTGGATATATTGAGGATTACAAGAAGAGTCTTTTTCCAAAGCTGGATGTGGCCGAGAACCTGACCATTGCCGGTTTGGAATACTTTGCTCCCGGAGTGGGGGTACGGGAGAAGCTGGAACAGGCGGTTGCCTGTGATTATCTGGCGCTGCTGGATATCCGGGAGGAAGATCTGAAACGGCCCATTGAGACACTGAGCCACAGGTGCCAGCTGAATGTGGCTTTGTATAAGTGGATTATAGCCAAGGCAAGACTGATTGTCATAGATAATCTGTTTTCGGGTACGGACATATTGATGAGAAATTCGGTCAGGGAATTTCTGGAATTTGCAAAGGGCAGGGGAATCGGTGTTGTATACTGTTCCCCTAATGAAAGCGAACTGTCGTCCGTGTGCGACAGGCTCTATGAATTAGCGGAAGGGAAGGTTTCCTGTAAGTAGCACATACAGGCAGCCTTCCCTGTTTTTCTGCATTTTTTCGTTTTCTATATAATTAAGAGACATGTAATAAAAAGTTCATTGAAAAAGTAAACTTATTTATGTATGATGTATCATGTATCCTATTTTGGAGAAAGTTGGGAGGAATTCATAAATGAAGAAACCATTCGTTAAAGGAGGTAAGGCCCTGACCCTGGCGGCGGCCCTGCTGTGCGGTGCGGCGTTCCTGGGAAGTTTTACGGCCTTTGGGGCCGCAGCTCAGGCGGAGAGTCAGGCAGGCGCCCAGGCAGAAGCCCAGGTATTCACGCCGGGAGTGGCAGGCCAGATTACCTCCTGTAAGATTTCAGGAGATAAACAGAACGTTGAGATTGGATTTTCCAGCAGCGGGGATGTGACGGGAACAGACGGAAACATCTACGTCTTTGAGATGCAGCCTTACGAGGAAGAGCTGGGAAGCCGCAGCAATTTTATTGCTTCCTCACCTGCCTTAAGTGCTGCCTCGGTAAGCGTGCCCCTGAACCTGGGCACACCGCAGGATAAGCTTTACAGCCGGTTTGTCCTGGCTGTATTTGACGGAACTAAGTTCATCAAGGTCAGCCAGCCCCACTACATAACCAATCCGGAGCTGATTGCTAAGAACCAGACGCCTTTTAATGACCCTCTGACTAAGAAGGGTCTTGTGATTGAGATTGACATGCTCAGCGACGCCTTTGACCTGGGCGTGAAGCATGTGACCACCAATATCGCATTTTCCCAGATTATGGGAACCGGAATTGATTACCAGTATGACGGAAAGACGTACCATTTTAACAAAGGCGTGGTGGACGCTTATGACAAGACCATCAGCGCGCTGTCCAACAAGGGAATGACGGTTACGGTTATCCTGCTCAATGACTGGAATCCCAATACGCCGGATTTGGTGTATCCGGGCACACAGAAGAATTCCAATGCATTTTATTACATGTTCAACGCGGAGACCGAAGCCGGATTTGACCAGACCAAGGCAATCGCGTCCTTCCTGGCCCAGCATTACAGCGGCGACAATCCTAATTACGGCAAGGTGTCAAACTGGATTATCGGCAACGAGATTAACAACCAGCAGTGGAATTACATGGGGCCCATGGACCTGACGAATTATGTGAAGGCATACCAGAAGGCATTCCGGGTCATCTACACAGCCATCAAGAGCACCAATGCCAACGACCGGGTGTATTTTTCACTGGACTATAACTGGATGAACGAGATTGACGGCAAGCTTAAGTACGGAGGCAAGGAGATTGTGGACAGCTTTAACTCCATAGCCAACACCCAGGGACAGATGGACTGGGGTCTGGCCTACCATCCATATCCATGCCCTATGACAGAGCCGGAATTCTGGGATGATCCGCAGTCCACAGGGCTGTTCACAAATGACTTTAACTCACCTGTCATCAATTTTGCCAACCTGAACGTGCTGACAGATTACTTTGTGCAGGATACCCTGAGGGCGCCCGCGGGCAATGTGCGCCACATCATCCTTACGGAGCAGGGCTTCACATCCTACAGCCCTACCAGGGGAAACATTCCGGAGATTCAGGCGGCGGCCTATGCTTACTCCTATTACCTGGTGGACAGCAACCCATATATTGACGCCTACACGGTCAGCCGTCAGGTAGACGCGCCCTCCGAGGCAAAGGACGGATTAAAATTCGGTCTGTGGGAGTGCGACATGAACCAGCCTAATCTGATTGTGGCTACCAAGCGCAAGAAGATATGGCAGGTATTCCGGGATATCGACAAGAAGAACGCCACCCTGGAGGCCACTGAATTTGCAAAGCCAATCATCGGCATCAGCAAGTGGTCGGATGTGGTTCCCAACTTTAAGTGGAAGAACCTGGAGAAATAACAGTTAAGGCCGGATTCGGTTGACAAACAAAATCCAGCGTGTAAAATATTTAAATATAAGCGCTTGCTGGCGGCGGCCTTTGGGGCCGCCGCTTTTTGGCGGGATACAATGTATGGACGAAAGGAATAACATATGGGCTTAATTGTACAGAAATTCGGAGGAACCTCTGTGGCTGACGCCGCCCGGCTGCGCCATGTGGCTGAAATTATCACGGATACATACAAAGCCGGCAACCAGGTAGTGGCAGTGCTGTCTGCCCAGGGGGATACCACCGACGAGCTGATTGAGAAGGCAAATGAGATCAATCCCCTTGCCTCCAACCGGGAGATGGATATGCTCTTGTCCACCGGGGAGCAGATGTCCGTGGCCCTCTGCGCCATGGCAGTGGAGGCGCTGGGATATCCGGTTATTTCCCTGACCGGATGGCAGGCGGGAATGGTTACCAATACCGTGGCCAGGAATGCCAGAATCAAGAAGGTGGATACGGAGCGCATCGAGACAGAGCTGAATCAGAAGAAAATCGTGATTGTCACGGGATTCCAGGGAATCAACCGCTATGAGGATATCACCACCCTTGGCAGAGGCGGATCTGACACGTCCGCGGTTGCGCTGGCTGCCTCCCTTCGGGCGGACCTGTGCCAGATATACACGGATGTGGACGGGGTATATACGGCTGACCCCAGAATCGTGAAGGACGCAAGGAAGCTGGATGAGGTCACCTACAATGAGATGCTGGAGCTGGCTACCCTGGGGGCCCAGGTGCTCCACAACCGTTCCGTGGAGATGGCAAAGAAATATAATGTGAAGCTGGAGGTGCTCTCAAGCTTTACAGGGCATCCGGGTACAAAGGTGAAGGAGGTTGCAAAACGCATGGAGAAATCATATATCAGCAGTGTGGCTAAGAATGTTAATATCGCAAGGATTGCCCTGATAGGGGTGCCCAATGAGATTGGCACATCCTTTAAGGTGTTTTCCCTGCTGGCCCAGAACCACATTAACGTGGACATCATATTACAGGGAATCGGCCATGAGGAGGGTAAGGACATCTGCTTTACCGTTGCCCAGTCCGACCTGGAGGCGGCTTCCGTGCTCCTGAAGGAGCATCAGGAGTCCATTGGCTTTGGCCGTCTGGAGACCAACAGCCATATTGCCAAGGTTTCCGTGGTGGGAGCGGGCATGATTAATCATCCTGGCGTGGCTGCCACCTTGTTTGAAGCTCTCTACGACGCCAACATTAATATCAACATGATATCCACCAGCGAGATTAAGATATCCGTACTGGTAGATGAAAAGGATGCGGAAAAGGCCGTACAGGTCATTCATGACAAGTTTTTTTCCATGGGTTAAGTAAATAATGGGTTTGTGACAAAAAAGAGTTGCGGCGGTTCACATATTTCGTGAAAGCCACAGCTCTTTTCGTATTTGCGAATCTTGAATTTCGTTAATATTTTCACCTTTTTAGTGGAAAAGAGCTTGCTATTTGACAAATTTATTATTATAATTGTATGTGGCAATATTTCTGCTTTTTTTTGCGACGGGCCTGAGAATGGGTTTTCCGTTGCTTAGATATTGTTAAACTTATGAATGATGGAGGACTGGAAAATGAGTAATTCAGCACAAACTTCAGCAAGCAGCCGCATAGCAGCCCTGCTTGATGAGAACAGTTTTGTTGAAGTCGGAGCCTATATAACGGCCAGAAGCACTGACTTTAACATGACTGAGCAGGAGACCCCCGCTGACGGTGTGGTTACCGGCTACGGTACCATCGGCGGATGCCTGGTGTATGTATACAGCCAGGATGCGTCTGTATTAGGCGGCTCCATGGGCGAAATGCATGCAAAGAAAATCTGCAACATCTATTCCATGGCTATGAAGATGGGAGCACCTGTAATCGGTTTGGTAGACTGTGCAGGTCTGCGTCTTCAGGAGGCGACCGATGCCCTGGACGGCTTCGGCAAGCTGTACTTAAGCCAGACCATGGCTTCCGGCGTGATTCCTCAGATAACAGCAATCTTTGGAACCTGCGGCGGCGGCATGGCAGTATCTGCCGGCATCACAGATTTCACCTTCATGGAAGAGAAGTCCGGCAAACTGTTTGTTAATTCACCTAACGCCATTGACGGCAATTATAAAGAGAAGTGTGATACCTCCAGCGCAGATTTCCAGAGCAGGGAATCCGGACTGGCAGATTTCACAGGAGATGAGTCTTCCATTATCGCTCAGATCCGCACCCTGGTTTCCATTCTTCCGGCCAACAACGAGGATGATATGTCATACGGAGAGTGCCAGGATGACTTAAACCGTATCTGCGATAATATCGAGGGATGCACCGGTGACACGGCCCTGGCCCTGACATTGATATCCGATAACAGCTTCTTCATGGAGGTTAAGAAGAATTATGAACCTTCCATGGTGACCGGTTTCATCCGCCTGAACGGGACAACCGTCGGATGTGTGGCTAACCGTACGGAAATTTATGAGAACGGAGAGAAGAAGGAAACATTTGAGCCTGTCCTGTCCGGTAAGGGCTGCGACAAGGCAACTGATTTCATTCATTTCTGCGACGCATTCAATATTCCTGTACTCACACTGGTGAACGTAAAGGGCTACAAGGCCAAGATGTGCAGCGAGAGAAGGATTGCAAAGGCAGCCGCACGCCTTACCTATGCTTATGCCAATGCCAGCGTTCCCAAGGTAACAGTAATTATTAAGGAAGCATTCGGAAGCGCATACCTGACCATGGGCAGCAAGTCCATCGGTGCTGACGTGGTATATGCATGGCCTGGTGCTGTCATCGGTATGATGAATCCGTCTGAGGCAGTTAAGATTATGTATGCAAAGGAAATCGCCGCATCCGGTGATGCCGCCGCACTCATCAATGAAAAGACAGCAGAGTACACCGCACTTCAGTCCAGCGCTGTAGCAGCAGCCAAGAGAGGATATGTAGATGATATAATTAAGGCAGGGGAGACCCGTCAGAGGGTAATCGCAGCCTTTGAAATGCTGTTCACAAAGAGAGAGGACCGTCCGTCTAAGAAGCATGGCACGGTTTAAAGAGAGGTGACAGGTATATGAGACGATTAATGAAACGAGTGGCAGCAGCAGTTCTGATGGCCGCCTGCCTGTTGAGCCTGTCAGCCTGCTCAGCAAAACAGGATGAAGCCGGGACAGCTCCCCGGATTGCCACGGACGGAACTCCTGTAGATGATATGATGGCAGAGTATGCCAAGCTGACAGCGGTCCAGTCTCTGGGTGTCAGCACGGATGGGCTGATTGCACAGAAGGTCATGTCGGAAGCCCAGGGTAATGCAGTTATGGCAGCCATCTGTGAAGAGCAGATTAATGCAAGGAAGGAACTGGGGGAAGTCAGAAGCATTGACATTGAAGACGCAAGCGTGGTACAGATGGCAGATGGTACCTATACCGTTATGCTGCCTGTTGCATTCACCGAAGGTTCCATGCAGTATGTCATGAATCTGAATATGATTTCCCAGCAGATAGTTGATGCGGAATTCACTGAGCTTGCTTCAAATGAAGAAGAGGGCAAGACCATCGGGCAGCTGATGGAAACAGCTACCGTATATGCGGTAATCGGTATCGGCACCGTGTTCGCGGTCCTTATATTCATCAGCCTGCTGATTGCCTGCTTTAAGTTCATTCACAAGTGGGAGACAGGCCAGAAGGAAAAGGCAGCGCCAGCGCCAGCACCAGTTGCACCAGCACCGGTTAAGGCGGCAGCACCTGTACCTGCGGCAGGCGAAGACCTGATGGGCGACGCCGAGCTGGTGGCAGTGATTTCGGCAGCCATCGCAGCATATGAGGGAACTTCTTCTAACGGACTGGTGGTTCGTTCCATCCGCCGTGTACAGAGGTCTAAAGGCAGATAAGAGGACGGGAAACGTTCCATAACTATTTTCATTCAGGAGGAATTGAAATCATGAAGAATTATACAATCACAGTTAATGGTAAAGCATATGCAGTAACCGTAGAAGAAGGCGCTGTATCCGGCATTGCAGCAGCCCCGGCAGCACCAGCAGCTCCTGCAGCACCAGCCCCGGCAGCACCAGCAGCAGCTCCTGCTCCTGCAGCAGCTCCGGCAGGCGCAGCAGGCTCTGTCAGCGTATCCGCACCTATGCCTGGCAAGGTAGTGGCTGTTAAGGCAGCGGTAGGACAGGCTGTGAAGAAGGGTGACGTAATCCTGGTTCTGGAAGCCATGAAGATGGAAAATGACATCGTGGCTCCTCAGGACGGAACCATTGCCAGCATTAATGCGTCCACCGGCGATTCCGTTGAATCCGGCGCGGTATTAGCTACTCTGAACTAATTATAGAGATGAGCCCATAGCAATGTGGGATTCATTATGGAGGGAACATTATGGATTTTGGCAATATAATTAACAACCTGCTGAACCAGATGGCGTTTTTCCATCTGGGAGCAGGCAACTATGTAATGATCGTAGTGGCCCTGGTGTTCTTATACCTTGCTATCAGGAAGGGATTTGAACCCCTGCTGCTGATTCCGATTGCATTCGGTATGCTGCTGGTTAATATTTATCCGGATATCATGTATTCTCCGGAACAGACGTCCAACGGAACAGGCGGACTTCTGTGGTACTTTTTCCAGCTGGATGAGTGGAGCATTTTGCCCTCCCTTATCTTCCTGGGCGTTGGAGCCATGACAGACTTTGGCCCCCTTATCGCAAACCCAATCAGCTTCCTTATGGGAGCTGCCGCACAGCTGGGTATCTACTCTGCTTATTTCTTCGCCATCCTGTTAGGGTTCTCCGGCAAGGAATCAGCAGCCATCTCCATCATCGGCGGTGCGGACGGCCCTACATCCCTGTTCCTGTGCAGTAAGCTGGGACAGACCCAGATCATGGGACCTATCGCGGTTGCGGCTTACTCCTACATGGCGCTGGTTCCAATCATCCAGCCGCCATTTATGAAGCTTCTGACAACTGAGAAAGAGCGTAAGATTAAGATGGAACAGCTTCGTCCCGTATCCAAGCTGGAGAAGATTCTGTTCCCCATCATCGTAACCATCGTGGTATGCCTGATCCTGCCGTCCACAGCACCACTGGTGGGAATGCTGATGTTAGGCAACCTGTTCCGTGAGAGCGGTGTTGTGAAGCAGCTGGCTGACACGGCAAGCAATGCCCTGATGTATATTGTGGTTATCCTGCTGGGTACTTCCGTAGGCGCCACCACCAGCGCGGACGCATTCTTAAATGTAACCACCATCAAGATTGTTGCCCTGGGCCTGACCGCGTTTATCTTCGGCACCATCGGCGGCGTGCTTTTAGGCAAGCTCCTGTGCAAGATTACAGGAGGAAAAATCAATCCGCTTATCGGTTCTGCCGGCGTGTCCGCAGTTCCTATGGCAGCCCGTGTATCCCAGAAGGTGGGTTCGGAAGCAGATCCGACCAACTTCCTGCTGATGCACGCAATGGGACCAAACGTTGCAGGCGTTATCGGCACCGCTGTTGCGGCCGGTACCTTCATGGCAATATTTGGGGTATAATGGCATAATATATTGACAATGACAGCCGTTTCGCCTGGCCTGGGAAAGCACCTGCCAGGCGCGGGCGGCATGTATCGCACAAGCGCCTTAAAGACAGGCGCCAAATGCTCATAACGAGGAGGATTATAACTATGGCAGAGATAGAAAAGAGGCCAGTGAAGATTGTGGAAACCGTCCTTCGTGACGCCCACCAGTCTTTGCTCGCAACCAGAATGTCCACAGAGCAGATGCTGCCCATTATTGATAAGATGGACAAGGTAGGCTACCATGCGGTTGAGTGCTGGGGCGGCGCTACCTTTGATTCCTGCCTCCGTTTCCTGAAAGAAGATCCATGGGAGAGACTGAGGAAACTGAGAGACGGATTTAAGAACACCAAGCTGCAGATGCTGTTCCGCGGACAGAACATCCTGGGATATAACCACTATGCGGACGATGTAGTGGAGTACTTTGTACAGAAGTCCATTTCCAACGGTATTGATATCATCCGTATCTTTGACTGTCTGAACGATATCCGCAACCTGGAGACAGCTGTAAAGGCTACCAACAGGGAAAAAGGACATGCTCAGATTGCGCTGTGCTATACACTGGGCGATGCCTATACCCTGGATTACTGGAAGGATATTGCAAAGAGAATTGAGGACATGGGCGCTGACTCCCTGTGTATCAAGGATATGGCAGGTCTGCTGACACCATATGCGGCAGCAGAGCTGGTACAGGCGCTGAAGGAAGGAACAAGCCTTCCTATCGACCTGCACACCCACTACACATCAGGCGTTGCTTCCATGACCTACTTAAAGGCAGTGGAGGCAGGATGCGAAATCATCGACTGCGCCATGTCGCCTCTGGCCCTGGGAACCAGCCAGCCGGCCACTGAGGTTATGGTGGAGACCTTCCGCGGCACCCCATATGACACCGGCTATGACCAGACACTGCTGGCTGAGATTGCAGACCATTTCCAGCCTATACGTGAGCAGGCCCTTAAGAGCGGCCTTCTGAACCCGAAGGTTCTGGGAGTTAATATCAAGACCCTTCAGTATCAGGTGCCGGGCGGAATGCTGTCCAACCTGGTAAGCCAGTTAAAAGAGGCCGGACAGGAAGACAAGTACCGCCAGGTTCTGGAGGAGATTCCGAGAGTGCGTAAGGACTTCGGCGAGCCTCCGTTAGTTACACCGTCATCCCAGATTGTGGGTACACAGGCTGTTATGAACGTTATCATGGGCGAGCGCTATAAGATGGTTCCAAAGGAATCCAAGAAAATCATGCTTGGTGAATTCGGCCAGACAGTTAAGCCCTTTAATCCGGAAGTGCAGAAAAAGATTATCGGCGACGAGACACCCATTACCTGCCGTCCTGCCGACCTGATTGCTCCTCAGCTTCCTCAGTTTGAGAAGGAATGCGCGCAGTGGAAGCAGCAGGATGAGGATGTTCTCAGCTATGCGCTGTTCCCGGCAGTGGCCAAGGATTTCTTCGAGTACAGGGCTGCCCAGCAGACCAAGGTGGACGGCAGTGCTGCCGACAAGGACAGCAAGGCTTATCCGGTCTAATTGCAGTTATAAATGAAATAAAAGAAGGCAGTCTCCATATCAGTTGCAGATGTGGAGGCTGCCTTTTTGTGTGCCCGGCGGGCACATGTTCTATAGTTTCTGGACCAGATGGATCTTTTTGTACTTTACAGGGGAGATGCCGTACTCTTTTTTAAACAGATGATAAAAATAATTGATGCTCTGAAAGCCGCTTTCATATATTACGTCTACAATCTCCATATCTGTGTGTATTAGAAGATTAGCAGCATAGTTAAGCCGTTTTCCGTTGATGTAGGCGGAGGGGGTGATTCCGAGATGTTTACGGAACATTCTGCAGATGTGTTCCGGGGAACGCTGTGTCTGGCGGACAAGATAATCCATCCCCATGGTCAGGTTTTTGGGATTGGATAATCCCTCCAGTGCAGGAACAAGCCAGGCCGGCAGATTGGAGGCATCTGAGGACCTTTTTTGTTTTTCCAATTCAGGAATGATATAGGAATACATAATGTCAATAAGGATTGCTCTGAGATGGGTATTTTTTTCCTCCATATCAGAAGATGACAGCTGGTTAAGAAAGGACAGACGATTTTGGATCATCAGCGTGTCAATGGTGCTTAACCGGACAATCGGGGAGTGGGAACCAGCAAACAGTTCTTTGCGCGGGGCCTGAGAGTTATAAAGGTAACCAAAAAGAGAATTTACCGTGTAAGCCGGAAAGGCCAGATTAATATGTACAGAGTCCCCGGTCTGTATTTTGGTGTGGATATCACCGGGACGGATAAGAAGCAGATTTCCCTGCCCAAGTTTGATTCGGTCATTATTTAACAAAATATCCAGTGAATTTTCAGTTACTAGTATGATTTCATAAAAATCATGGACCTGTGGGTATTCATTTGCATCAATCAGTGTACGGATTGAGTAATAGACCTCGCAATCCATGGGGAATACAGATGGAGTATTTACATTTTTAGCCGAAATTTGCATAAGTGAAATTCCTTTCCCTGCCCAATTATCCGGTTCTTTTTGTCTAAATATCAATATAAAACAATAAATATCAAAAGTAAAGAAGATTTGGGGAATAAAATAAGATATAGTAAGAACATAAATGAATGAGCTCATTTAAATGAAAACAAAAACTATGTAATGATATTAGGAGGCAAGCTTTATGAGGAAGATAGCGTTAGCAGCAATGATATTAGGAATGGCCGGTGTATTGGGTGCGTGCAGCATGGATGGAGACGGGGCAGCCAAGACAGCAGAGGGAACAACCGTTGCCCAGGAGACAAGACAGGCAGAGAAAGGTCAGAAGGAGAAGGCCGGAGAAGGGGAAGAGCAGACAGATACGTCTGGTGCAGGGAAGTCAATTGCAGGTATTGTGTTCCAGGAAGACCAGTTTTTTAAGCTGATGTCGGCAGGATATGAGGCTGCTGCAAAGGATCTGGGGTATGAAATCCAGCTTTCCAATGTCACAAATGACCAGATGAAAGAAACTGAGCTGGTAAATACATATACGGCACAAGGAGTCGCAGGCATCGCCATCTCCCCTCTGTCCGCAACGATTTCTCCGGAGGCACTTAAGGTTTCAAGCGATAAAGGGGTCAAAATCTGTGTGGCCAATACAGCCATGGACTCATACCCTTTTTCCATAGCAGCCTATACCTCGGATAATTATGCCTTCTGTAAACAGACTGGCGAGATTGCGGTGGACTTTATTAAGGAAAAATATGGGGATGAAAAAATCAAGCTGGGAATCCTTCAGTTTAAGACTCAAATTCCGGAAACCTCAGCAGAGAGGGTCAACGGCTTCCTTGCTGCTCTGGATGAGGGCGGGGTAAACTATGAGATTGTTTCCAACCAGGATGCATGGCTCCAGGATACAGCCATTGCAAAGGCAGGAGACATGCTGGCCGCCAACCCGGATATTGATATCATGTTTGCTGCCAACGACGGCGGAACCATCGGTGCTGTTATGGCAGTGGAAAATGCAGGACAGGCAGGCAAGACCTTTGTATTCGGTACCGACGCGTCTGAACAGATTGTGGATTTGCTGAAAGCAGATAATGATATTCTTCAGGCCGTCACAGGACAGGACCCGTTTCAGATTGGATATAAGACGGTTGAGACTCTGGTTCAGTCCATTGAAGGAAAGGATGTGGCGGACCAGGGAAAGACAGTGATTGTGGAAGGTATACCGTTAAGGCGCGGCGATACAAAGCAGCTGGATGATTTTATGTCAGACCTTAAATCCAAAATGTAGCTGAGTTCGGTACCGGTAAGAATAAGGAGTATGCCATGAGCATTTTGAGAACGGAAGGGATTATAAAGGATTATCCGGGAACAAGAGCATTGGATGATGTCACCGTATCCTTTGACAGCGGAAAAGTCCATGCCTTTATCGGAAAGAACGGGTCGGGAAAATCAACCCTGGTTAAAGTATTTGCAGGCGCCATTCAGCCCACAAGCGGACATTTTTATCTGGATGATGAGGAATTGCATTTCAGTACACCGGTGGAAGCGCTGAACAAGGGAATCGCCACTGTATATCAGGAGCTGAGTCTGGTTCCCCATCTCTCTGTGGCGGAAAATATATTTTTGGGACGTCTTCCGAAGAAGGGACGTCTGGTAGACTGGAAGAGGACGTATCAGATGGCAGGAGAGCTGCTGCATGCAATGGGCGTAGATATTGACCCCCATGAAAAAGTGTTCAGGCTCAGTATGTGGCAGTGCCAGGTGGTGGAAATTACCAAGGCCATGAGCTTTAAACCGAAGGTGCTTATGCTGGATGAGCCCACATCGGCTCTGGCCGCCAATGAAACCCAGAAGCTGTTTGAGGCAATACGGATGTTAAAAAAGCAGGATGTAATCATTATCTACATCTCCCACAGGCTACAGGAGCTGTGGGAGATTGCAGACAGCGTTACAGTACTGCGGGATGGAAAATACATAGGAACAGAGCCAATCAGTTCGCTGCAGCACAAGGATATCATTACTATGATGTTCGGTGATGTGGAAATCAAGGAAAGACCCGGAGACCTTAAGGTACAGGATGGAATCATCATGGATGTAAAACACCTTACCCGCAAGGGGAAGTTCCAGGACGTATCCTTTCAGCTGAGAAAGGGAGAGGTATTAGGAATTGCAGGAATGCTGGGGTCCGGCCGTACAGAGCTGCTGCGCTGTATATTTGGCGCAGACCCTTACGACAGCGGTGAAATCCTGGTGGACCAGAAAACTGCTCCCAAAAATGCCGGTCCCATCGGAATGATGCAGATGGGACTGGGGCTGACGCCGGAAGAGAGAAAAACACAGGGGGTGATTTTGATTCATTCCATCCGTGATAACCTCTGCTATGCCAGTATGGATAAGATGACACAGCGCCATGTGATAAATGAAAAAACCAGAAAAGAATTTTCAGAGAGACAGATTAGGGATTTACAGATTAAAATTCCGGATTTGATGGCCCCGGTAAGCTCTCTTTCCGGCGGCAACCAGCAAAAGGTAATTATTGGAAATTGGCTGAATACAGCTCCCAAGATTATGATGTACGATGAGCCCTCCAGAGGAATAGATGTAAAAGCAAAACAACAGATTTTCCAGATTATGTGGGAGCAGTCCAGAAAAGGAATATCCAGTATTTTTGTGTCATCAGAGCTGGAGGAACTGGTGGAGGTATGTCACAGGATTCTGATTATGCATATGGGAAAAATCGTTGGAGAAGTGTGTCTGGACGACCATGTTACCATAGATGCATTATACGCGTATTGTATGGGAGGAAAAGTAGAATGAAATCTGTAAAAATCGACTCATTGCATATGGAACTATTTTCCGGCAAAAAAACAAAGAATTTAATTCTGGACCACCTGATTGAAATTCTGCTGCTGGCTCTGATTATAGGCGTAAGTATTGCGGCGCCGTCCTTTCTGAAATCGGGAAATATCTTAAATATATTGCGGAATGCGGCTATGAAGGGTGTCATTGCTTACGGAATGTGTCTGGTAATCATTTCTGGTGAAATAGACCTGTCCGTTGGCTCCCAGGTAGCTTTAAGCGGAGTGCTGGCAGGATTTATCTCAAAGGGACTTGCTGAGGCAGGAATCATGCCCATTGAGCTTGGCGCTTTAGTGGGAATTGCAGCAGCCACCCTGGTGGCTCTCTTGACAGGATTGTTCCACGCATGGGCCAGACAGAAATTTAATATGCCCAGTTTCATTATCACACTGGCTACTCTGAATGTGATGTATGGTTTTGCGGCCATTGTGTGCGGCGGATTTCCTATCGCCAATGCCTTTCCAACCTGGTATGCCTTTCTGGGAAGCGGAAGGATTCTGGGAATACCCTTTCCTGCCATTGTTTTTATCTTAATCTTCCTGTTTTTTTGGTTCCTAACAGAGAAAACTGACCTGGGAAGAAGAATTTACGCAGTGGGAGGTAATGCGGAGGCTGCCCGTTTAAATGGAATCAGTGTGTGGAAAACCAGGATTTTTGTCATGTGTATGGTGCAGCTGATGTGTGTATTGTCAGGTATTATGAATTCCGCACAGGTCCGTTCTGCCACATTTACCTTTGGCCGCGGCTGGGAGACGCAGATTATATCCTCTGTAGTAATCGGCGGAACCAGTATGTTGGGCGGCATTGGAACCATATGGGGAACTTTGATAGGCGTATTATTTACAGGTGTAATCACCAACGCCATGACATTGCTGAATGTAAACGAATTCATGCAGTATGTGATTAATGGCGCCCTGATGTTTTTCGCAGTTATGTTTAACACATACATGACGAAAAAAAGAAATAATTAATGAGAGTGGCTTGGAGGAAGGAAATGAAGCTGGGAGTCGGATTATATCGTTACATGCTAAAGGATGAGGAATTTACATTTGCAAGACAGTGCGGATGCTCGGATGTAATTATCCATCTGGCAAATTACTACGATGGAGAAAATGATATTGTCAAAGCTACGGATGAAAAGGAAAATTACGGAATCGCCAGAGCAGGGGAGTCTGTTTGGAGTCTGGACCACATGATGGCGCTCCAGAAGCAGGCAAAGGAAAAGGGGCTTAATATTTACGGAATTGAGAATTTCAGTCCGGCGGACTGGTATGATATATTGCTGGATGGACCTAAAAAGGAAGAACAGATGGAGCATCTGAAGGAAATTATACGCAATGCAGGAAAAGCAGGTATACGCTGTTTCGGATATAATTTCAGTCTTGCTGGAGTGTGGGGCCACCAAAAAACAAAAAAGGCCAGAGGAGGAGCGATCAGTACCTGTTTTCATGCCGGACAGCTCAATCTGGATGCCAGGATTCCAAAGGGTGAGATATGGAATATGACCTATGCAGAGAATGCCCGGGGAGAATACATAGAAGATATCGGATACGAGGAATTGTGGAATAGGCTTAAATGGTTTCTGGAGCGTATTCTTCCGGTGGCAGAGGAGGCAGGAGTAATGATGGCCCTGCACCCGGACGACCCGCCTATGCCATTTTTAAGAGGTACTCCGCGCCTGGTCTACCAGCCGCAGCTGTATCAGAAAGTGCTGGACCTGGTTCCAAGTCCCTGCAATGGAATTGACTTTTGCATGGGAAGTATCCAGGAGATGACAGATGGAAATATCTATGATGCCTTGGAGCAGTATTCCTCCCAGGGAAAGATTGGCTATGCCCATGTCAGGAATGTACGGGGCAAGGTTCCGGATTATACGGAAGTATTTGTGGATGACGGGGATATCAATATAAAAAGAACATTGGAGATTTTAAAAAAGAATCACTTTGAAGGTGTTCTGATTCCTGACCATACGCCGCAGATTCAGTGCCAGGATACATGGCATGCGGGAATGGCCTTTGCTCTTGGATTTATAAGGGCGGAGTTAATGGGGCTGGAAGGATAGGAAGATAAAAGGAGGTCTGTATATGCAGTTATTTGATTTAACGGATAAGAATGTCCTGATTACAGGAGGAACCAGGGGAATTGGCTTTGCAATTGCACAGGGAGTGAAGCAGGCAGGCGGCAGGGTATGGATTCATGGCAGCAGTGAGGACAGGACCAGAAGGATTGCAGAGGAAAATGGATTTGACTATCTTTACGGCGACCTGAGAGACCAGGATGGGTTAGACGGAATGCTGCGTCCTTTCCTGTCCAGGGAGGACAGACTGGATGTGCTGATTAACAATGCCGGCTTTGAGACTCACAGCGCCATTGAAAATGCTGAGGAGGAGTCAATGGACGCCATCTACAATGTAAATACCAAGTCGCCTTATTTCCTGCTGCAGAAGCTGCTTCCGGCTCTGAAAAAGGCCGGGCGGGCATCCGTCATTAACGTGACCTCCATTCATCAGAAGGTGCCTGTGCGGGAAAATGGCTATTACTGTATGGCTAAAGCATCGTTAGGTATGTTTACCAAGGTGGCTGCCCTGGAGCTGGCCAAGTATGGAATCCGTGTCAATAATCTGGCCCCCGGCGCCATTCTTACGGATATGAACCGTGAACTGGTGGAGGCCATGGATTTTGAACAATGGATTCCCATAGGACGGGTTGGCCGTGCGGATGAGCTGATTGGTCCTGCCGTATTCCTGGCTTCTGACGCCTCCTCTTATGTAACCGGAACCACATTGTATGTGGACGGTGGGTACAGTGAAAATCTGCTGCGGTATTAAAGGCTGGGAAGTGGAATTACGGAGTGGGGATGCAGATTGGCATTGCGAAGAGCGCAGAAAGGAGAGTGGCAATGTACAGCCGTAATTATGGGTGCAGGATTACAGACCAGATAATCATGGATGGCAACAAGGCGGTTGTCATGGAAAATCAAAAGCTGCGGCTGACGTTTTTGGCTGACAGGGGCATGGACTGTGTGGAAATGCTGTACAAGCCGGAGGATATTGATTTTATGTGGCGGTCTCCGGCGGGGCTTCATAAAAGAAGTGAGTATCTGTCTAATTCCGGGGACAGTTTGGGGAATTACCTGGACCATAATTCGGGAGGATGGCAGGAGATACTTCCCAACGGAGGAGGAGAGTGCAGCTACAAAGGCGCTTGCCTGGGGATGCACGGGGAGATTTCAAGTGTGCCGTGGGATTGCAGGATCATAAAGGATTCTGAGGAGGAGGTTGTCCTTAAGGCATGCATTACCACCCTGCGTTCCCCGTTCCGTCTGGAGAAGGAAATATCCTTAAAGAGGGATGAAAGCGCCATCACAATCCGGGAAAGCCTTACCAATCTGGCAAAGGAGCCAATGGAACTTATGTGGGGCCATCACCCCACCGTGGGAAAACCTTTTCTGGATAGCAGCTGCCGGATTGACACAAATGGGACCGTGGGTTTCTCCATGGATCAGCCCGATTTTGAGACACAGCGTCTGAAGCCGGGAACCAGGTTTGCATGGCCTGCGCCCGGCAATGGAGTGGACTTTTCAAACGTGCCGGGGGAGGATGCTGATACTGCGGATATGGTTTATATAACCGGTTTTCCGGAGCGTGCCTGGTACCGGGTACATAATGAAAACAAAAATATAAGTTATGGAATGAGCTGGGACGGGAAACTGTTCCCATATATGTGGATGTGGCAGGTAAGCGGTGGTTCTTATGGATATCCATGGTATGGAAGAACTTATAACCTGGCGCTGGAGCCATGGACCAGTTACCCGTCATCGGGTTTACGAAAGGCCATTGAGAATGGAAGCGCTCTCTGTCTTGAGGCAGGGGAGGTAAGGCAAACAGAACTTTGCTTCTGGATTAAAAAGGAGGAGATATAAAATGGTGTTAAAAAAACATGAATTGCTGGAAGTTATAAAGAAAGAGCTGTATACTCCTGTGGTAGGGGATATACTGGACCAGATGGGATTATACCACCAGTTTCTCCCCCAGGCAGTCCGGCCCCTTAGGGATGATATGAAGCTGGCAGGTTATGCTATGACCGTTTTAATGATTGATGTATTCGGCCAGCAGAAAAAGCCCTTTGGTTATTTGACAGAGGCGCTGGATGACTTGCAGGAGGACGAAATTTATGTGGCTTCCGGAGGTACCATGCGCTGCGCGTATTGGGGAGAGCTTTTAACGGCCACTGCAAAAAAGCGTGGGGCGGCAGGTGCAGTTGTCAATGGATGGCATAGGGATACGCCTCAGGTGCTGGACCAGAACTGGCCTGTATTTTCCAGGGGATGTTATGCCCAGGATTCTTCTGTGCGCACCCAGGTGGTGGATTACCGCTGCCGGATTGAAATAGAAGGCGTAACCGTTATGTCCGGCGATTTGATCTTTGGTGATGTGGACGGTGTTCTGGTTATTCCGGCAGAGCATATTGAATATGTGATTGAAAAAGCCCTTGAAAAAGCAAGAGGAGAGAAGAACGTAAGAAAGGCTATTGAGAAAGGCATGAGCGCGACGGAGGCATTTGCTACCTTTGGTATACTTTAGTACCTATCTTTTTGAAACAATGTTTTTTCAAACAGGTTACGGGGAGGGATGTATGATGGAATATAGGATTTATGCAGGAACATATGCGGGTGCGGATGAAAATGGTATTTTCAGATACAGGATGGATGGAAACAGCCAAATACTGGAAAGGGAACTGGCTCTTCCGGGTATTTCAAACCCATCGTATCTGGCCCTTTCGCAGAACGGGACCATGATGTATGCAGTGATGGAGGATATGGAGTATCATGGGAACGCGGGGGGAGGCGTTTGCGCCATAAAATGCCGTGAGAATTCTCTGGAAATTCTCAATTCCAGAGGAACTACGGGTACCCTTCCCTGCCATGTGACCCTGGATGAGGAAGCTGGGGTTATTTATGCGGCTAACTATATGAGCGGAAGCCTGTCCATGTTTCCTCTGATGCCGGATGGAAGTTTAGGGGAAATGAGTGACTGCAGACAGCATAAGGGAAAAGGACCCAACCCCCTGCGCCAGGAAGGCCCCCATGTGCATTTCAGCGGTCTGTCTCCGGAAAAGGACGGAATCTGGTGTGTGGACCTGGGCCTGGACCGTATATTATTTTATGGAATAGATGTTCATACCATGACCCTTAGCCATAGGTCGGAGCGGGATATTATGCTGCCAAAGGGAACCGGCCCCAGGCATTTCGTGTTTCAGCCGGGAAACGCGCACAGGATGTATGTGGTCTGTGAATTGAGTTCAGAGGTGTTTGCGGTGAATATATTAAAAGAGGGATGCCAAATATTGCAGAGGATTTCCTCCCTGAGCTCACCGAATGATAAAAGCTCCTGTGCAGCCATCAAATGTTCGGAGGACGGCCGTTTCCTATATGTGTCCAACCGCGGAGACGACAGCATTGCTGTATTCAGGATTGATCCAAAAAACGGCCTTCTCCATCTGGTGCAGATAGAAAAGGCCGGAGGCAGGACTCCCAGAGATATTCTGGTACTTAAGGACATGCTTTTGTCTGCGAACCAGGACAGCAATACCATTACATATTTCTATAGGAATGAAGATACGGGAATCCTGACGCGGAGGACGGGAGAGACTTCCTGTCATGCTCCTGTCTGCCTTACTGCCGTCCCCACTGCATAGCCCCGTTGGCATCCAGCATTCCGCCGCTTAATACCTTGCCGTTCAGGCTGTCCATCTTGCGGGCTGAGGCCAGGATTACGTTTTTGATGTCTGTAAGGCTTAATTCCGGTCTGGAGGTATAGAGCATGGCTGCTGTGCCGGTGACCATGGGAGCGGCCATGGAGGTGCCGCTCATGAAGGCGTAGCCATTGTCCGGGGTGATGCCCAGGATGAAGGTGCCGGGGGCAGCGATGTCCACGCTGCCCGCGCCGAAGTTGGAGCTCTCATCCAGTTTGCCGTCAAACATCAGGTTGGCTACGGTTATCACGTTGTCAAAGGGAAGGGAGGCGGGGTAAATGGGGGAGGCGTCTATGCTATAGCCGATTGCGTTGTCATCCCCGTTGCCCGCGGCTACAATGAAAAGCATTCCGGAGTCGCGGATAGCTGCCTTGAATTCTTCGGTGCAGTTCTGGGAGCCGAAGCTCAGATTGCATATCTGGGCGCCGTTGGCCTCTGCATATTTGATGGCGGCAATCACATTGTCCGGTGAACCCTTTCCCTCTTCTCCTCCCAGGGCCTTTACAGGCATGATTTTTACGTAATTGTTGTCGGCTATTCCCACGATGCCGCCGTTATCCTTGGAGGCCGCAATGGTGCCGGCTGCATGGGTGCCGTGGACGTCCTCCGGGCCTTCGTAAACCTGGTTGGTATTGCTGTAAAAATTCCAGCCGTTTACATCGTCCACGAATCCGTTTCCGTCATTGTCAATGCCGTCTCCGGGAATCTCGTCCTCATTGACCCATATGGAACCCTGCAAATCCGGATGGGAGATGTCCACGCCTGTGTCTATGACCGCCACGGTCAGGGGGCGCTTTGTCTCTGTCTGGGAGTAGGCCTCCCATGCTGGCTGGATATTGATATCAATTCCGGGAACAGCATCAATGGCGCTGGTCAGGATATTGGCCGGCTCCAGCGGGGGAAGGGCTATGGCGTCTACCTTTCCTCTTTTGTTTCTGTGTACATAGGCGGGGTCCAGGGAATCAATATCCAGTTCCTGGACTATTTTTTGCGCCTGGCCGTCATTTTTAAGGGCCCACTGGTACGAGGCCTTGTCGTCCTTGATGGACAGGTTGTTGAGGCCGGGGCCTACCGCATAGGCGGAGAATGCGTTATCCGCCGCATTATAGGGGACGGCCCCGGACGCTGTGGCAAGTGCCAGGAAAAGCGCCGTGGCCGTAATGAGTTTTTTCATGACTATGCTCCTTTTTGATGTTTCATTATACCATTGTAATAGTATAACACATAAGATAGCATAAGACTTTGAAAATTTTATGAAAATCTTTCCGATTTTATTACAAATTATGGTACCAGACCCGTATCTAACTTCCATATATCCCTGTTGTACTCCTCAATGGTACGGTCAGAGGAGAAGTAACCGGCCTTGCTGATGTTGATTAACATTTTCCTGGCCCAGGCCGTACGGTTTTCGTAGTCGCTCAGAGCCTGTTCCCTGGCCTGGCAGTAAGCCTTAAAGTCGGGGAAGGTCATGAACCAGTCCTTGTTCAGAAGCTCGTTGTACAGGCGCTCCAGGTGTTCCACGGAACCGGCTGCCGTCATGGCGGGGCTGATGATGAAATCAACGGCTTCCTTAAGGTCAGGGTCCGCCTCATAGTAGGAGCGGGAGCAGTAGCTGCCTTCTGCGTACCGCCGGATGACGGTTTCGCTGGATTCTCCGAAGATATAGATGTTGTCGTCGCCTACCAGCTCATGGATTTCCACATTGGCTCCGTCATCCGTGCCCAGGGTCACGGCTCCGTTGAGCATAAATTTCATGTTGCTGGTACCGCTGGCTTCCTTGGAGGCCAGGGATATCTGTTCCGAGATATCGCAGGCAGGAATCAGCTTTTCAGCCAGGCTCACATTGTAGTTATTTACCATGACCACATTCAGCCATGGCTTTACGTCCGGGTCGCTGTCAATGACCTGCCGGAGGCAGAGTATCATATGGATGATATCCTTTGCAATGGTATATGCAGGCGCTGCCTTGGCTCCAAAGATGGCGGTGATGGGAGTGGCCGGCCTGCTGCCCCGTTTGATTTCCAGGTATTTGTGTATCAGGTACAGGGCGTTCATCTGCTGGCGCTTGTATTCATGAAGACGTTTTACCTGTATGTCAAAAATGGATTTGGGGTCAATGTCAATGTCCTGGGTTTCCTTAAGGTAGTCTGCCAGCTCCTGTTTCTTACTGTCCTTGATGGCTAAAAGGCGGTGCAGGGTCTTTATGTTGGCTGTGAATGCCCTGTCATCCAGTTTCTTAAGTTCAAATGCATCCTTCTTAAAACCATCGCCTATGAGTTCTGATATATAATCAGCCAGCTGGGGATTGCAGTGAAGCAGCCACCGGCGGAAGGTGATGCCGTTTGTCTTATTGTTGAATTTCTCCGGGTAGAGCCTGTAAAAGTTGTTCAGCTCATTCTTTTTCAGTATGTCTGTGTGAAGGGCAGCCACGCCGTTGACACTGAAGCCGTAGTGGATGTCAATGTGGGCCATGTGCACCCGGTCGCCCTTGTCAATGATATACACGGACGGATCATCAAATTTCCTCCTGACCTTGTCGTCCAACACTTCCATAATGGGAATCAGCTGGGGAACCGCTTCTTTAAAGTAGTCCATGGGCCAGGTTTCCAGGGCTTCCGCCAGGATGGTGTGGTTGGTATAAGCGCAGGTATCCGTCACCACCTGTATGGCGTCGTCCATTTCCATGCCGTGCTCTGCGGTGAGAAGGCGAATCAGCTCGGGAATGACCATGGTGGGATGGGTGTCGTTGATCTGGATGACCGCATAGTCGGGCAGGTCGTAAAGGGTGGAGCCTTTTGCAGCTGCCTCTGACAGTATGAGTCGGGCCGCGTTGCTGACCATGAAATACTGCTGGTAAATGCGCAGTATCTGACCAGCCCTGTCGCTGTCATCCGGGTAGAGGAACAGGGTCAGGTTTTTCCTGATATCAGTCTTGTCAAAGGAAATCCCGTCCTCTACAATGGACTCATCCACGGTCTCCACATCAAAAAGATGCAGCTTGTTGGTGCGGTTGTCATAGCCGGTGACTTCGATGTCATACATCCGTGAGGTGAGCGTAAAGTTCCGGTATGGAATCTGGTAGGTGACATTGGTTTTATTCAGCCAGGAGGTGTTTTCCATCCATGGGTTGGGCTCCTCATTCTGAAGATTATCCCTGAATAACTGCCTGAACAGACCGAAATGGTAGTTCAGCCCGATTCCGTCCCCGTTCAGTCCCAGTGTGGCTATGGAATCCAGGAAACAGGCTGCCAGCCTGCCTAACCCGCCGTTGCCCAGGGATGGCTCAGGCTCCAGTTCCTCCAGGACACTGAGGTCTTTGCCGCGGCTTGCCAGAATGGATTTCACCTGGCTGTAGATTCCAAGGTTTATCATATTATTGGACAGCAGCTTGCCTATAAGGAATTCAGCAGAAATGTAGTATAATTTCTTTTTGCCCCGGACGGATTCCCGGCCCTTGGACAGTTTATTTACCAGGCAGAGAAGGCCTGTGTACAGCTCTTTGTCAGTGCAGCTTGAAATGTCTTTTTTGCACGCTTCTGTCAGCATTTGCTCCAATTGGTTCTGATTCATGATTTACATTCCTCCGTAAGGTGTGCCGTAGCGGCATGATTGTACGTTTGTCTGTATTATAATGGGATGGAAAAAGAAAATCTTGCATAATTATGTGATGATATAGTACAATACTATCAAATTTATGATAAAGGTGGTCTGCGGATGCAGGACGGCATGAAAATGGGAAGCGCAAAGAGCGGTTATCAGGGGAGAGACAGGAGCGGGATGCAGGGGAATGGGGAATATGGAGAAGGCGGGAGTGAGGAGTATAGAGGACGCGGGCGTGAGCAATATGGGTACCATGAGATAAAAGAGCATGCGGGAAGGGATTTCCCTTTTAATATTTACCCCTGCTCTATTCCGGCTGATTTCAGGCAGGTTCCTGTTCACTGGCATGAGGATATGGAGATTATTGCGGTGAAAAAGGGACGGGGTGTGGTGACTGTGGATATGGAGCCGTATGAAGCTGGGGCGGGGGAGGCCGTGGTGGTGTTTCCCGGACAGCTTCATGGCATCAGCCAGTGCGGCTCTGAGGCGATGGAGTATGAAAATATTATTTTTCTTCCTTCTATGCTTATGTCGGCTGAATCAGACCTGTGCACCTATGATTTTTTGCGGCCCATGACAGAGGGCGGTATCGGAAAACCTCTTCATATTACAGGAGGTCTGCCGGATTACGGGGCTTTTATGGAATGTATCGGGATCCTGGACCAGCTGTGCGGAAAAAAGAACTATGCCTATCAGATGGGGGTAAAGGGAACCCTGTTCTGGTTCCTGGGCCTGATTGCAGGGATTTGGGGCCCGGGGGCTGCCGGGCAGCCCCGTAAATCCAGGGAGAGGATGAAACGGCTGCTGGAATACATGGAAGAGCACTACGGTGAGAAGATAACCGTGGAGGACGGGGCAGAGCTCTGTTTTTACAGTAATTCCCATTTTATGAAGTATTTTAAACAGTATATGGGTGTGCCGTTCATACAGTATCTCAATGAATTCCGTCTGGAAAAGGCGGCGGGAATGCTGCTCTCCACCCCGGATCCGGTGACGGCAGTGGCCCAGAGATGCGGGTTTGATAACATATCCTATTTTAACCGGCTGTTCCGGAGAAAGTACGGGAAAACGCCGGGGGAATACCGTAAGAATGGGGAGATTTACTTGTAGGGGATATGAAAGTGTGATAAAATGAAGCGGTATTTTCCGGGGCCTGTCAGATTGCAGCAGTGCAGCTGTGCGGCAGGATGATTGTGCGGCAGAATGATTGTGCGGCAGAATGATTGTGCGGCAGAATGATTGTGCGGCAGAGTGATTATGCGGCAGAGTGATTATGTGGCAGAATAATCGTACAGCATGAAATGAATGGGCACACCGGACATAAAGGAGATTATCACTATGCGGGAATGCGGTATGCTGCTTCCGGTTGCCAGCCTGCCTTCGCGGTACGGCATCGGGGCATTTTCTAAGGAAGCATATGATTTTATTGATACACTAAAGGCAGCGGGACAGAGCTTCTGGCAGATTCTGCCTCTGGGCCCCACGGGATTCGGAGATTCGCCATACCAGTCCTTTTCGGCCTTTGCAGGAAATCCTTATTTTATTGATTTGGAAAAGCTGGCAGAGGAAGGACTTCTCACAAGGGAGGAGCGCCTGGACGCGGACTTTGGAAACGATGAGAGAGACATTGATTATAAGAAGATATACGATGGTAGATTCCCGCTTTTAAGGAAGGCCTATGAGCGCTGGAAGGAAGGCCGGTCCCCGGAGCTGGTTCATGAGCTGGCGGGCCGGAAACTGGGGGATGAGACTAGGGAATATTGTTTCTATATGGCTGTAAAGAACCATTTTGATTCTTGCAGCTGGAATCTGTGGGACGAAGGTATCCGTCTGAGAAAACCGGAGGCACTGGAGTCATACAGGGCCATGCTGACGGATGAGATTGGATTTTATGAATTCCAGCAGATTAAATTTGAGGAACAGTGGGATGCTCTTAAGAGATATGCCCATGAGCAGGGGATCCGGATTATAGGGGATATTCCCATTTATGTGGCATTTGACAGCGCCGACAGCTGGTCGCGGCCCGAACTGTTCCAGTTTGATGAGAATAATATGCCGGGGGCAGTGGCGGGCTGTCCGCCTGACGGGTTTTCTGCCACAGGCCAGCTGTGGGGAAATCCTCTGTATAACTGGGAATACCACAGGAAAACTGGATATGCCTGGTGGATGCGGAGGATGGAGTACTGTTTTTGCATGTATGATTTGGTGCGGGTGGACCACTTCCGGGGATTTGACGAGTATTATGCCATACCCTACGGCGATGCCACGGCTGAGTTCGGCCGCTGGGAAAAGGGGCCGGGTATTGAAATATTCCGGCAGATGCAGGAGCATTTCGGCGGGGACAAGCTGCCTATCATAGCAGAGGATCTGGGGTTCCTTACCCCTACTGTGAGACAGCTTCTGAAGGATACGGGATTTCCGGGGATGAAGGTGCTGGAGTTTGCCTTTGACGCCGGTGAGAACAGTGATTATCTGCCCCACAAATACGGGACCAACTGTGTGGTGTACACCGGCACTCATGACAATGATACAGCGGAGGGCTGGTTCGCGTCACTGGATGAACATGACAGGAATTTTGTCAGGGAGTACATAGGAGCCGGATACACACCGGAGGGAGAGATTCACTGGGATTTAGTCAGGGCTGCACTGGGAAGCGTGGCTGACCTGGCAGTGATTCCTGTCCAGGATTATCTGGGATATGATACGTCTGCCAGAATCAACGAGCCGTCCACCCTGGGGAAGAACTGGCGGTGGAGGATGAGCAGGGAAGATTTGAATGAGGAAACTGTGAAGCGGTGCAGGCGGCTGGCCGGGATATATGGGCGCCTGGGGAAGCAGTAAGGGAGCGGACTTCCCCGGGGCAGGAAATCTTAAGCCAAAAGCCAGGCACTAAAGCCTGCCAACCGGTATAAATGGCTCCGGCTGTTCCGGATGGGGACCCAGCATTTTTTCCATCCAGACCATATCCCACCACTGGCCCAGTTTATAGCCGCATTTGGTAAAATGGCCCACGGTGCGGTAGCCGTATTTTTCGTGGAAGGCTATGCTGCCCGGATTGGGGTAGGCAATGCAGGCATTGACGTTGATGACATTCTGGCGTTTCAAGTAATCTTCCAATGCCTCGTATAAAAGAGAGCCCGCGCCGGTGCGCCGGGCGTCTTCGGACACATAGATGGAGGTTTCCACAGCCCAGTCATAGGCAGCCCTCTCCTTAAATGCAGATGCATAGGCATAGCCCAGGATGTGTCCGTCCCGGATGGCAGCCAGATAAGGGTACCGCTTCAGGGTGGATGCGATGCGGTTTTTAAATTCCAGGACAGTCGGCACCTCATATTCAAAGGTGACGGCTGTCTTTTCCACATAGGGTGCGTATATGGCCAGAAGAGCTTGGGCGTCTGATTCCTCCGCCATGCGGATGGTGATGGCTGTGTCTGACATGTATGGGGCTCCTTTCGTAGGGGGATATTTTGTATTTAAGGACGATTTCTGTAAGGTTCAATTGCAACCTACATTTTAGCACTGATCTCACATTTTTTCCACCTGCTGTTTATAAAAGTTTCACGGTACTTCTGGTAAAATGACATCAAAAGTAAACGGTAGGATGATTGGCCCGGATAAATAAAATTAAGTAATTCTTACACAATTTTTCCTCTTTCTCATCCTGTTATTTCCTTTCACTTTCTGATAAAATGGTACTATAAGGAGGTGGAGGATATGACCAGACGAAGGATACTGACAGGATGGGCCATAGGATTGCTGTTGGGAGTGATGGCTGCCGGCACTGCATTGGGTGCGGAGTCCGGATGGAAGACAGAGGACGGAGTCCTTAAATTTGTGGACAGCAAGGGAAACTATGTGACCAATGAATGGAGGACACGGGACGGAAAATCATACTTCCTGGGCAGCGACGGGGAGATTGAGAAGAGCACCTGGATAGAGAATACATATTATGTGGACGACAAGGGAGTAATGGTGAAGAATTCCTGGGTCCACACAGACGGCAAGGACGGCCTGAAGGAAGAGGGCTGGTATTTCCTGGGCAAGAACGGCAAGACGGAGGAAGGCTGGAAGAACGTAGGAGACGGCCGGTACAACTTTGACAGTGACGGTAAGATGCGCACGGGCTGGTTCTACGAGGGCGATAATATCTACTACCTGGGCGGCAAGGACGACGGTGCCATGAGACGGGGCTGGGTATGCCTGGAATTTGATGAGGATGATCTGCCTGAGATTGGGGATATCTCCAAGGAATATAAGAAGGCAGATGAGAATTCACGGTGGTTTTTCTTTCAGAACAACGGTAAGGCCAAACGCTCTCTTACCGGCAATTATGACCAGGAGACCATTCACGGAGAAAAATTCTATTTTGACAGGAACGGAGCCATGCTGACGGGCTGGCATGCGGTGAAGGAGAAAGCGGACAGCGACGATGCCACAGGCATCAGCCGTTTCGTGTATCTGGGCGGCAAGGACGACGGAGCCATTGCAAAGGGACAGTGGAAACAGCTGTCTGAGCATCCCGGTGATTCCGACGACGGGGCGGCCATCTTAAAGAAGGGGGATGAGGAGCTTCCAAAGGAAGGGGATAAGGAGTGGTATTATTTTGAGAACAACGGCACTCCCGCCTACCTTAAAACAGGCATCTCGACCATGAATGCCGCCACCATCCGGGTGGATGGCGAGAATTATTTTGTGAACCAGTATGGATGCAGAAGGAACGGATTGGTCAGGATTGTATCCGGCGGCCATGTGTTGGTGGGATATTTCGGAGAAAAGGGGACTGACGGCAGGATGCTCACCGGCAGGAATACCGGTATTGCTGACGATGACGGCAAGCGCTGCACCTTCTATTTCAACACCTCCGGATCCAACAAGGGAGCTGGCTTCAGCGGAGAAAAGGATGGATTCCTGTACTACAACGGTTTGCTGGTGACAGCGGACGGGGATTCCCAGTACGAGGTCTATCAGGTGGACGGTAAATATTACCTGGTCAATGAATCCGGTAAGGTACAGACCAATGAGAAGGCTTATAAGAGCGATGGGGATTATGTCTATTTGGTTGAGGACAGGGAAGTTTACTATACGGATGACAACGGGAAAAAGACGAAGAAGGCAGACAGCAGCGCCACGCTTCCGGATTTCACCTGTGACCAGGTATATGAGCTTTGATGTTTTATAAGCTTTGTTTCTGAGCTTCGGAAAGGGACGGCTCCCGCCATGTTGGCGGAAGGGCCGTCCCTTTTAGGTTGTGGTTGAAAAAAGAAATACGGTCTGATATACTGAAATGGCGGGAAATATCTTGTATACAGTATAAAGATAGAGCCGGAGTTTTCAGCCCGTAAAAGCCTTATAAAATGAGGAGACCCCGATTGTATAACAACCGGGGCAATTATGAAAAATCTATGTGCAATTTTACTATTTATCATTTGTATATGTGACTTGTTCTTATGAAAATAGTATAAAAAATAAATGTGAACGAAATGTGAATTTGATGTAAACAGATTATGAAACATTATATATTACCATAGATGCAGAATCGAAGGAGAGAAAATGGAGCAGGAATTAAAGAGAAAGACAACGGTCATCGGCCACAGGAATCCTGATACGGATTCCATCTGTTCGGCTATCTGTTATGCCAACCTGAAGCGGGCCATTACAGGGGATGCGTACATTCCGGCCAGGGCAGGCCATGTGAACGGAGAGACCAGGTTTGTCCTGGATTACTTCGGCATGGAGGAGCCTAAGCTGGTGGAGGACGTGAGAACCCAGGTAAAGGATATTGAAATCCGCAAGACCAGGGGAGTTGCGGATAACATTTCCTTAAAAAAGGCATGGAACATCATGCAGGAAAACAATGTGGTGACCATTCCTTCCGTCAGGCCCGACGGTACCCTGGAAGGGCTTATCACGGTAGGCGATATCACAAAGACTTATATGAATATATATGACAGCAGCATCTTGTCCAAGGCCCATACCCAGTATTCCAACATCATTGAAACACTGGAAGCTGATATTGTGGTGGGGGATGCGGACGTCTATTTTGACAAGGGAAAGGTACTGATTGCAGCCGCCAATCCGGACCTGATGGAATTTTACATTGAACCCCATGACCTGGTTATACTGGGCAACCGTTATGAGTCCCAGCTCTGCGCCATCGAGATGGGGGCTGACTGCATCATTGTGTGTGAGGGCGCAGGCGTGTCCATGACCATCAAGAAGATTGCCCAGGACAGAGGATGTACGGTCATTGCCACCACTTACGACACATATACGGCGGCCCGTCTGATTAACCAGAGCATGCCTATCAGCTATTTCATGACCAGGGAGCACCTCATAACCTTTAACAGCGATGATTATACAGATGAAATCCGGGAGGTCATGGCCAGCAAACGGCACCGGGACTTCCCCATCCTGGACAAGGAGGGAAGATATCTGGGAATGATTTCACGCCGGAACCTGTTGGGCGCCAAGGGAAAACAGGTTATCCTGGTGGACCACAACGAGAAGAGCCAGGCTGTGGCAGGTATTGAGAGCGCCGAAATCATGGAGATCATCGACCATCACAGGCTGGGAACCGTCCAGACCATGGCTCCGGTGTTCTTCCGCAACCAGCCCTTGGGCTGTACGGCCACCATCATTTACCAGATGTATCTGGAAAACAAGGTGGATATTGAGCCGAAGATTGCAGGGCTTTTGTGCAGCGCTATTGTGTCGGATACCCTGTTGTTCCGTTCCCCCACCTGCACACCGGTGGATGAGATGGCAGCCAGGTCCCTGGCAGCCATAGCCGGCCTGGATATAGAGAAATACGCCATGGAAATGTTCGGAGCGGGAAGTAATCTTAAGGATAAGTGCGACGAAGAGATTTTCTATCAGGATTTTAAGAAGTTTTCTGTTGGCAAGGCGCTGATTGGCGTGGGACAGATTACGTCGTTAAATGATATAGAGCTGGAAACCCTGAAGGACAAGATGCTGGGCTACATGGAAAAGGCCAAGGAGAGCAACAGCCTGGACATGGTATTTTTCATGCTGACCAACATACTGAAGGAATCCACGGATCTGATTTGTTATGGGCAGGGCGCGGTGCAGCTGGCGGCCAAGGCCTTTCATCTGGATATAGAGGAAGCCACGGAAAAGCCGGAACCGGTGCTGAGCCTGCCGGGGGTGGTATCCCGTAAAAAACAATTGATTCCGGAGCTGATGCTGGCGGAGCAGGATTAGGACAACGGCCCGGCAGGGCAGGAGGATTAAGATATGTCAAAGGAATACTGGAAACCAGGCAAGCTAGGTTGCAACATTTTGTCAAAATGGTTATGATATAAAATTCCTTGTATTATCAAGGGTTTTAAAGAAAATATGTAGTATATAGAAGGAGATAGGGGAACCTATCTTTTTCTGCTTTATAGACTTTCTTTTTTAATTTCTATCTGTTATAGTAAATAAAAAAGTGAGGTATAATTATGTACATTAAATATATTGAAAAAAAGTATTATGATGAATTCTTAGAGCTATTAGAGGAAATGTGCCCTTATCAGTTAATGGTTGTAACTGATGTAAACACAATGTTTTTTAATAAAAAGTTATTTTATTTGAATTGTTCTAACACAGAGGAAATTGAGCATTTTTGTAGAGATTATATTTTAAGCTATTATAATTTTAATAGCTACTATGAAAAAATAGTAAATTTTAAAGATAGAATATGCTGTATAGAAGAAGAGAATTTTAGTCAATTAGAATCGCGTTCGCTTGCACTAAATGAAAGTATACAAAAATTAGATAGTAATGCTTTGTTTATACAAATTATTGAGGATTTTGAAGATTGGGATAATGCAATAGAAGAAGAGGGTATTTGTGAAGCACTGATTAGCTTATGTAGAGATATTTTGTTATTTAAAGCAAATAGTAAACTTTTTTATAGCATTGTAAGAACAAAAGAATTTGATTTTTATGCATATAAAGAGTTAAATGCTAAAAATTTGGAAACTGTATTAAGAGCATGGGTAATGTTATGCTAGTAACAGAGTTTATAACTTACTTCAAAGAAAACATACAAGGAACAGAGTTAAAAGCTGCAGGGCAGGCGATAAGGGCGTTTTTACAGGAACAGGGGGAAACTATCACCCTTCAAAGCTTTAATAGGCGTGTGGGCTGTTTAGGGCGTACAACAGGCAATTTATACAGATATTCAATCCCTTTTATGTTGTCACTTATAGAAGAACAGGAACAAGAGAAAGTAAGGCGTGAGTTTTCAGAGAACAAAATAAAAACTCTTGAGGTATATGGAAGCAAAAGAAGATGGATGCAGGAATGGGAGATACTTTTAAAATATGCAAATAATCAAGGTTGTACTTGTCTTTTAGACTTGCTTGCTGGAAGTGGTTTTATAGCGTTATTGGCTTCAAGGCTTAATATATATGACAAAATCATATTAAATGAGGCTTCTAGTTTAATTTACAATTTTCATTTTGTTATGAAGCTAGAGCCTTACTTTCAAGAGTTTATAACAGAATTAGAAACCATCAAGAGTATGAACCTAGAACTTTTTAATTCTCTAAAACAGAGTTTATATAACAGTTTAGCTTTTGCAGGAAAAGAGAAGAGGAAATTTTCACAGTCTATCAGTACAAAAAAGGCAATAGAACTTTTTACAGTTAAACATTATAGCTTTAATGGACAAGGGGCATATATGGCTAGACGAAAACCCTTATTTTATTACATAAATTCTTTAAAATATACGCAAAAATTATATGAGTGTGTAGAGTTACAGAACTTATATTACAAAAAGCTATTATTAGAACATTTAAATGATGAAAAATTTTTAATCATCATAGACCCTCCCTATCTCTCAACATTGAGAGAGCAACAAAAAAGCTATGAGTTAGAATTTACAGAGCGTCAACACTTGACATTAATTCAACTTTTAAGTAAGCAGGAAGTAAAAGCAAAGATAATTTTATGTGGCTATGAAGTTAATTATAATAAGGGTTTATATAGCAGGTATTTGAAACGAAGTTCTCAAAAGTGGCATTGTATAAGGCTTTTAAAAAATGGCAGGTTAGATAAATTTAACGAAGTAGGGAAAGAGCATATATGGCTTAATTTTGAAGCAGATTTTTTATTACAGTATGAGGATTTATTTAAAATAATATATTGATTTTTTCATACATAAAAAGGTGGGTAAGTGTTATGTTTACTCACTTTTTTTATTCTATAAAATTCTGTATATAGATTTTGTGTAGTAACCCAATTTCATGTATTCAGTGTTTACATTGTAACCCTCGCTACTTTATGTATATAAAATTAAAAAATATATGGGGGTATTTGTTATGAAGAGTTTAAAAGAATTAATTATAGAGGCTTCAAAGGTGGGGGTAGGTAGTAAAAGTGAGTATTGTATAAAAGAGGGTAAAAATTTCACAGTGGAACTAAAGGAAAATAGCTGCAGTTGGTATATGTTTATATATGAAAATTTCGATGAATTTCAAGTTTTGCAAGTTATAATTCTTTATAATAACGATTTTTTTACAATCATATACAAAAAAGAGGACTTTTACTTTGATTTAGATTTTATTACTGAGGAGTGTTGTTTAGAAAATATTTCTTATACAAGTTTTTTGCGTAATATAGCTTTAACATATAATATTAAAGGTTTATTAAAGGATGATGAATTTTATATAGCAGATATTTAAAGCGTAGTTCTCAAAAGTGGCATTGTATAAGACTTTTAAGAACTAGCAGGCTAGATAAACAGGGAGAACAGGGAAAAGAGCATATCTGGCTTAACTTTGAAGCAAATTATTTATTAGAGTATAAAAATTTATTTGAAATAATATATTGATTTTTTCTTACACAAAATTGTGGGTAAGCGTTATGTTTACTCACTTTTTTTATTCTATAAAATTCTGTATATAGGTTTTGTGTAGTAACCCAATTTCATGTATTCAGTGTTTACATTGTAACCCTCACTACTTTATGTATATAAAATTAAAAAATAAATTTTGGAGGTATTTGTTATGAGGAGTTTAAAGAAGTTTATTAAGAAAGTTTATCATGAAGAAACAACGAAAAGTAAGGTATTTTGTGAAAAGGAACAAGGTTTTTATACAATAAAAACTGTAGAAGCAAAGCATTGCGATTTTATGTCTATCTATGAGAATTTAGACGATGAGAATTTGTTGAAGTATGTAATAGTATATGACGAATACTATTTTGCATTAGTATATGCTGAAGATTGGCTGTTATGCGACACTCTTGTACTTGAAGTTACATCAACGTTTGAGAGCCTTGATTTTCATGAACTTTCTTATGAAAAGTTTTTAATTCAGCTTCAAAAAGAGCAAGAAGAAATAGAATTAGTAAGCTTAGAGGATGACTAGATTAGATTGGGAGGGGTTCACCCTCCCTCATTTTTAATAGGGGGTAAAATTATGAGAAATAAGAAGTTAAAGAGAGGTTTTATAAGTGTATTGAGTGCTTGTCTAGTATTAAGTAGTTCTTTTAATGCTTATGCTTTAAGTCAAGAAGTAGAAACGCAAGGCGTAAAATATACTTTAGAGCTTGAAGGCGTGACAGAAGCAGGTGAAGAGTTGACAGCTACTTTTGCACCTTCTGATAAAGTTGGGGGTATGCAGACAGTTATATATACTTGGTTTATAGATGGCGAGCAGGTTTATTTTGATTGGGGAATTGAAAAAGAAAGTTCAGTTTATACAATAAACCAAGGTGAAGCAGGTGAGGTTTATGTAATTGTAGATTTTGGTGATTTAAACAATGTAAATCAACAATTAAAATCAAATTCTCTTATGATAGAAAAAATTGAAGGTTCAGAAGGTGGAGACACAGGAGAAGGGGAAAAAGAAGAGGTCACTTATAGTTTAGAACTAACAGGGACACCCTCAGCAGGTGAAACATTAACAGGTCTTTTTTCCCCTTATGAGCAGATTAAAGGAGATATTTATTATTACTGGTGGTTAAATGGTAATGTAGTAAATACAGATGGTTTATCAGAAGAAACAACTTACACAGTACAAGAAGAGGATGAAGGTAAAATTTATATAGAGGCACAGTTTGAAAATAATAACAGTGAGTATATGACTATAAAATCTAACACTTTAACAATAGAAAAAAGCAACACAGAAGAAGGTGGAGAAACTGGAAACACAGGAGAAGGTGGAACAGAAGAAGGTGGAAGTACAGAGAAACCTGGAGAAGGTGAAGAAAATGGAGAGCATGGAGCAGGTGATACAGGAAATACAGGCAATACAGACACTGGAGCAGGCGATACAGATGATAAGGGTGATACAGGAGATACAGGCAATGAAAACACAGATAACAAAGATGAGGCAGGAGATACAGACGATAAAGGAGACAATGAAACAAGTGGAGAAGGTGGTACAGGAAATACAGACGATAAGGGCAATACAGATGAGGATGGTAGTTTAGATGATTCTGTGAATATATCAACACCTTCTGACGCAGAAAAAGAAGAAAATACAGGGAATAATGGCAATACAGAAAGTGGAAAAGATGAAGAGGATAAAACAGATAATAATAATAATTCAAACTCTAGCAATTCATCAAATTCTAATAATTCAAATTCACACTCTTCAAGTTCTCACAGTTCAAGTAGAAGCACAAGTTCAGAAGTTTATAAGTGGGAATTTGTAAATTACAAAAATCAAAATTACAAATGGTTTTGGAAGTCAAATAAAGGTAATGTTTATAAGGGATGGTTGCTATGTCCTCTTGATAATTATTGGTATTATTTTGACTTAGAAGAGGGCTATATGTTAGAAGGTGAGCAAATAATAGAAGGAAAAATTTATTATTTTCAGAAGCAAGAAGAAACGCCTCATCAAACATACTACTATGAAAATGGTGAGTGGGTTTATAAAGTCCCAGAAGGTGGTACAAGACCCTGGGGGTCTATGCAATAGAGGAGTTGTTATTTATGAAAGAGAAAAAGAAATTATCAGAAGGAACACGAATTTGGTACAATTTTGTTTATGAAGTTTATGAAAGAGAACGTAAAAGCATAAGAGAGGCAAAATATTTTTTATATACTTTTGTTTGCCCTTGGAGAACTACGAAAGAAATAGAAAAAGAAGTATTGAAAGCTATATTATATAAAGAAAAAGGGATTTTTTGAGGGTGATTTATTCACCCTCTTTTTTCTTGCAGATTTGCTATAAAAATATCACTTTTAAAAAGATATAGTTTATATAGCTTACAGATTTAGAAATATTAAAAGTTATATAATATATAGTGTTTAGATTGCTGTTTATAATCTGACAAAATAAAATCTCTGTAATATAGATTTTATATGTGACACAGAAAAAACACTTTAGTGTGATGACGTGAAATTTATTTTTAGTTTTTCTCTGTTTTTGTAATTATCAATAAAGCTATATTTTATAAGGATTTGTAATCAATATTTCTGCTATTATAACTTTGTAATTTAAAAATTACAAAGACAAAAAAATCTAAAAGTTTTTCAAAAATGAAAAATATATGATTTAAAGCTAATATCTATATAATTTTTAGTGTGTTTTGCCCCTGTTTTTGATGATTTTTTAGAATTGCAAAAAGCTATATAGAATAATGCTTTATCACATCTTTTTAATATGAAATATAAATTTTCTAACCCAATTATATGAGACTATAACCCTCCTTTCCCCTTAAGTGAGGGGTGAGAAAAAGAGTATGTTTATAGAGCCCCTTTTAAAAAAACTGGAAGGAAAAGGGGGAGCTACTTATAGCCCTTCTGAAATAGAAGCAAGAAAATGATTTGTAGTTTATATGTGATACCTTATTTTTTTTAATTTCAAATATACATATTTTAATAAAAAGAGAGTGAGTAAATGTAAAAATTTACTTGCTTTCTTTTTTTTATTTAGAAGAGGATATTTTCATACACAAAATTCAATTTTTACTTTATAGATATTGATTAAATCAGTCCTATAAAATTCTGTATATCGATTTTATGTATGAACCCAATTTGTAATATCTAGTGTATACAGTGTAACCCTCACTTACTTATGTATATAAATAAAAATTAAAAAATAATTATGGAGGTATTTATTATGAAGGTAGAAAAATGGAGCGAATTGAATCTTTTACATGAGGAACTTTTAGAGGTCCTAGCTTGGCATGAGAGTATGAAAAACAGTTACTTTTGGAGTGGTTTACAAGGGGCTTCTTCAAGAAGACATTGGGAAGCGAAAAACAATAAAGAGTTTAGTTTTGACTATCATAAAAAACATTATTACATAGCACAGAACGCAGAAATAAGTTGTAAAAATGTTTATACTAGCTTGACAGTTATAGTAGATAGTAAAAAAAAGGATGTTCGAGCAATAAAAAAAGTCATAAAACTGCTTGAAGAGGAGCTTTTAGAAGGTTTTAGCGAAGCTGAACTAAAGGAACATTTAAACCTTTTTCAATAAAATATAAGGGGAGGAGGGTGCTTGCACTCTCCCTCCCAGCTATGTGGGGGTATGTGAAATGAAAAGTGAATGTTTACAAGTTTTAGAGCAAATGAAGAGGAATTGTAACATAGTCGAAAGTGATGTTTTGAATGATTATTTTGTAGATACATTATATTTTATAAAGGTTCTAAGAGAACAAATAGAAATCTTAGAGAAGGGCATAAGAACAGGAACCTTTGAGCAAGAACAGGAAGAGGAAAAAGAACTAAAAGAGAACATAAGGAACACTAAATTTAAAGACAGAAATTTCATAGTAAGTGTTTATAAAGCTAATGATTTTAAGGTCAGCAGAACCTTGCAGGCTTTAAAGTCAGAGGGTTTATTTATAAGCGATAAACAGCTAAGGAACATATTGAAACAAGAAGGAGTTTATGAGGTGAGGGGGAGTAAATCATGACACAAGCAGAGCAGGAGCAATTAAGAATCGCAAAGTTTTATATTAATGAACTAACTAAACAATTAGCTTATATTATAGACCCTAACGCAGATTTTGATAAGGTTTTAAAGAAGGTAAAAACACAAAAGTTTAGATATACAAACAAGCAAAGTGTAGATGTTATGTATGTTTCACGCATGGAGCATATGGAAGTCAACGCAGGTGACGCTGAGGTTATGTTTAGTTATTTAAAGGCAATTTATAACCTTCTGTCAACTTGTTCTTTTACTTATTTAAAGTTACTAAATAATGGCTTGCAGATAGAAGGAACAGAGGCAGGAAAAGGCGTGTTTAGGGCTTCTGTTAAACAACTAGAAGGTGGTAAGAACCTTGAGTTAATTATAGTTACAACAGTGAATAAGCAGGAGTAGTTTCAATCTGAAGCTATATATTATAAGGCTTTAGCACTTCTATGAAAACAGTTGTTACTATGTAAGTTTTTATAAAACAGTTTATAAAGAGGAAAAATGTAAAAATTTATAAGAAAACCTTCTACGAAATTCAAGAGGGTTTTCATAGAAAATAAGGGGTGAAAAATAATGTTTAATCAAGAATTAAATAGAATATATGCATATATGCGTATCTCAACAACAAAAAAAACACAGAAAACAGACAGACAAAAATATACAATAGAACAGTATGCAAAAGCAAATAATTTTAAGGTTTATAAGTTCTTTTCAGACGTCATCACAGGTGGAGTAAAAGCAGACGAAAGGCCAAATTTTCATTTATTAAAAGAACAATTAAGAGAGGGTGACGTGGTTGTTTTTAGTGATTTAGACAGGTTAGGAAGGGATGCAGACGACATCACTAGCACCTTAAAGGAACTACAAAATATGGAGGTCAGAGTTGTGATTTTAGATGTCCCTTTCCTGAATGAATGGAATACAGTTTATAACGATAGTCTATATAAAATGGTTATTGACATACTTATCACTTTAAAAGCTCATATGGCACAGCAGGAGAAAGAAAAAACGCATGAGCGTGTAATGCAAGGTTTAGAAACAGCGAAAGCAAAAGGAAAGCGCCTAGGGCGTCCTTCAGAGGGTGTTCCTGTAAAATTCAAAAGAGAATATACTAAATTTTTAAAAGGTGAGTTTGGTAGTTTGAAAATAGTTGACTTTTGTAAATTACAAGGTATAGCAGTTTCAACTTTTTATAAGTATAAATCTAAATTAGAGCATGAAAAAGAGGGTAAAAAAGCATAAAGAGCTTGAGGAAGTTACAGAACTTGCAGAGCAAGGTCGAACCTTACAGGAAAACGCTATATTGAAAAGAGAAAATTAGATAGAAATGTTTATATATCAAAATGGGGGTAAGTATTTATGAAGTTTAATTTTGAAAAAATAGAGAGTTTAGAATATCAGAAACAGGTAAAAAGTTTATTAAAAATAGTTACATTAAGTGTAGTTTATAAAATTCCTTTTTCTATAAATACTTTTAATGTCACAGTTAAAAACGAGGAAGAAATAAGTTATTTTGAACTTTATAAAAATCATATATTAGTATGTTCCTATTTTGTAAATTACAAAAATCAAAATTACAAATTACAAAATTTAGATACAGAGGAAGCAATACAAGCAGCTTATGTGCTGTCTTTATGTTTAAATTTGGGGTGAGAAAAATGGAAGAAATTAAGCAAGAAATTTCTTGTAAGTCTTGTATAAGTGATGATGATTTTTTTACAGTAGTGAAATTGGTACTTTCTACAGTGAGTGAAGCAAAAAATCATTTTGAATATGAAGAAACTATAAATAAATATACAATAAAGGCAAAACGTTTAGAAACAATTTATTTGTTCTTACTTTATAGACGTACTTCTTTAATAGCTCAATTTGATATTTTTTATATGACAAATGAGTTTATTATTATAAATTATATGAGTTTAGAGAGTAATATTATAGCTGAAGCTTTAGAGAAAATGTTGAATTTTAAGCAAGCTTTCAGCTAAGGAAGAGAGGTTTTTATTATGTCAAAAAAGAATAGAAAAGTGTCAACAGTAGCACGAGAAATTATAGCAGATAAGAACACAGAAAAGGCTAAAAAGTATTTTAATATGTGTTTAAATACCCTTCATGCGTATAATGCTTATGATGTGATAGATAGTGCAATTTTGTTATTTAGTATGTGTTTAGACACAATAAGAGGTAGATATAAAATACAATCAAAAACTTTGATTTTGATTGTGGCAGTGGCTTTATATATAGTTGCACCTTTGGACTTTATCCCAGATTGCATTCCAGGAGTGGGGCAGGTGGACGATATAAGTATATTGATTTATGTAATCAATGCTTGCAGTTCAGAGCTTGCACTATACGCAACTTGGAAAGAGAGACAGTCAATAAATTACAAGAGATAAAAGGGTGAAAGAGAGTGTTTATATAGCACTCTCTCACTATTTCACTCTCACCCTCTTCCCTTAATCTATACTCCATTTTTAAATGTATAGTGACAAAAAATGTATACCTCATACTAATATAGTATAAGAAAAAATAAAAATCAAAGTGGCAAAATTATTGTTATAATTATGATATAACAGATAGAATAAAAGTCCTTGCAATTATTCAACTTCAGAGGTAGAATAGGAGTAAGGAAAAATCTATTAAAAAATGGAAAGGTGGTAATTGTTATGTTAAAGAATATAAAGAAACTTTTAGTTGTTGCAGGTTTAGTAAGCACCTTCTTCGTCAATACAGCATATGCAAGCGTTCCAGTTCAGACAGTTCAGACAGTTCAGACAGTAGCACAGGAGCAGGCTCGACAGGGAGCATGGGAACAGCAGGTAAACAGTACATGGAAATACAGTTTAAATGGTGTTTATGTTGTAAATACATGGGTAGAGAGCATAACAGAACCTGGAGCATGGTATTTCTTAAATGAAACTGGCGTAATGCTTACTAACAGCTACACAGTAGATGGCTACTATGTAGACGCACAAGGCATTTATAGAGCAGGTCATACAGTTTATACAGAAGAGGATGCAGAGCAGGAAACAGAAACAGCAACAACAACAGAAAAAACAGATTATGCAAGCACACTTTTTGATATGATAGGTGGAAATACTTATACTGATGAGAGTATAGATTTAAGCAACATTCATATTAACAGATACTAAAAATTAAATAAAAATTCAGTGCGCCTCAGTTGATAGACTGGGGCGTTTCTTTGTCATTTAATCATGTCGCCCTAATTATTTGTAATATGACACCATTTAACATATAAAAGTGACAGAAAGCTATGCCAACATCTTGCAATATATAAATAAAAAATTAAAAATCATTTGTCAATTAAGGGTGACAGAAAGAGAGGTATTTAGTATGAAAAAGGTAGAATTTAAAAGTAAGGCATACGCTAAAAAAATAATGGGTTTATGTTATTCTGATATTTTAAGCATACGAGAAGGGGCGAAGCTTTTAGGTATGAACAGGGAAACATTTAGAGCAAAATATCAAGTTTATAAAGCAGAGCAGGAACAAGAAATAATAGATTGTAGCGAGGAGGTATATTAATTATGAAAAAGAGTTTATTATTAACAACTATGCTGATGTGTTTAGTTCTTTCAGCATGTAGTAAAGATGAACCTTTAGAGAGTATAGAAGCAACAGAAGCAGAGACAAAAAGTAAATTTGATATTTCAGAGGATTTTGAGAATTTTATAGAAACGCAAGGTATAGAGAAAATAGAAACTTCAACACCCTCAGAAATTCAAGAAGTAGAGGCACAGTTAGAAACAGTAAGTAATACAAACATTCAAGAGAAATTAACAGAGGAACAGGCACAATATTTAGATATTTTATTATCTTCAAACCCTTCAAAGTCTGATTTAGAAAATGCTTTAAAATCAGAGGTTTTTGATACTTTGAGTTTAGAAGAAAAGGCAGAGTTTAAATTACAAATAGAGCAGGAGCTACAACTTACAGATGAGGAATTAGTTGGCACAGTAGACGAGGAACTATTAGAGAGCTTATTAGAAGAAAGCAATAAGAAAATGCAGAATGATAAAGAAAATAGTGAGCTTGCAACTTTTGATTAAGAGGTGATTTTAAAATGTTAAAAAAATTAAAGAGGTCAATCTGTTTTATACTTGCTTTTACTCTTTTAAGCACTTTTACAGTTTATGCAGAGATGGATGCAAACGCAGATAACAATAACAATCAATCAGTTACAACAGGAGCAGGTGGCGATTTTGGAGCGAATGGTACAGATGGGCGTATAGGCGTAAGGTTTAGTTTAGTATATAAAAATGATTGCGAAAAGGTAGCAAGTATAAATGAAAATGGCGAACCTTTAGTAATTGATATTTTATATACAAATAGAGACAGATTTAACTATTATATAGGTGGGGAATATATTTCCCCTCTTCTTTCTCAATATATTTATTCAGCAGTGAAAACACAAAGTATAAATTCACAGAATAAAATAAAATTAGCAACATGGGATGAGATACAACAGGTAAAAGGTTTAAATACAATGCCTCACTGGATGACATACGAAAATTCTAGGTATGTGGGGCATGGTAAAGAGTTTGAATACTGGGAAAGAAATAATAATTTTTATAATTTAAAATCTCTATTAGCATGGACTGATGAAAAGGGTAGCTTAATTTTTAAAACAGCATATACGAAAGACAAAATAGGAGCAGATGGCAAGGCTATGACAGTATTTGACGATGGACTTCCAGAAGAGGAAGAAGTGGTCTTATTGGTGGAACCCTTGATTTACTTTACACCTGTGCTTCCCAACACAAAAGCTAATATAATACATACAAAATTTTATGGTACTATCTCAAACATAGCAGAGGCTTGGTGTGAGGAGGGTTTAACAAAATATACTAATTTATACTTTGCACAATGTGGGCACTTGAATTATAAGGCATTTAATCAAGTGGCACATTGTACTTTTGCAACTACAATAAATGGATATACTTTTAGAGATGGAAAGCGTATTACTACATATATCGATTATAAGACAGGTCAACCAATTCAAGGTCAGCAAGAGTGGGAAGTATTAGCAAATTGGAACATTTGGGAAGACTATGGCGAGGGTTATGGAATATGTAAAAATGGCTATGGAATAAATATTTTTGACCCTAAATCGCTCACAGAACAGCAGGAAGTAGGACAAAAAGTAAATATAATAAAGGTTTATAGAGAAAATGGAAATATTATAGAAACTAAACAGGAAACAACAAATACAACAGTTTATAACATAACAGACGAGGAAGGTTATAAATACACAGAGAATAAAAAGAGTGATGACGATCCTCTTCAAAATATTGAAACTTGGGAGCAGGTGACAGGCTCTACAAGTACAGAAAACACTGTCACAGTAGAAGAAAGCACAAAAACAATTTATATTTTATATGACAAAACAGATATAGCAACAAAACAGCTTGTATTACATGAGAACGAGTTGAGTTATACATACAGTTTAAAAGGCTTAGTAGCAGATGGAGGTTTAGCTTCAATTTATGACACTATAAAATCAGCAACACAGGCAGGAGCTACACGCCCTTCATGTGGTGGTCATGGTTGTGGGGACGAGGATTGTTCTAGTAATCATAAATGCAATTCAGACGATAAATACTTATCAGACAATACTTTTATAGTTTCTGTTAAAAATGATTTTAATTATAATGACACAGCATTTATAAAAGATTTTGTAGCAGACAATAGCACCTTAAAAGCGCAAGGTAAGGCAACATGGGCAGGTGGAACAGGTGAGAGCTACAAAGTAGAACCTTATGCAGACTTTTTATTATACAGAGATAAAGAGAAAGATTTAGTGACTTTGTACCCTTCAAAAAATGACGCTTTATTAAGTGATTTAAACAGTTTAGGCATATCAAACATAAGCTATAAACCCTCTTTTACAAGAATAGCAAAGGAAAGCACTTCTAAATATTTCACAGATAATTTTATTACAAATTGGACTTATGCAGAGGACAGGGACACAGGGCTTGCTTGGAACTGGGTGAGGTCTGGCAGTTATGGAAGTCATACAGAGGATGGTAATTATGACACAGAAACAGCAACAGGTCACAGTCCGCAGGACGCAAACGCTTTATATAGTCAAACAGGTAACATAAAAGAAAATTACTTTTTAGGTAAAGCAAACACAGCAACAGACGCCCCTCAGCCATGGTATGGTTTAGGTCTTGAAAATTATAGTCAAAATAAAGCTAATTCAATAGCTTCAGCAGAATTGAAATTTTATCCTTATTTTAAAATGCTTTATCATGCAAAAGGTGACAATTCAACAGCGCAGGAGGTAGCAGTTACAAGTGAGAATATAAGCACAATGAGAGTTTATAATACAGCAATTTTGGGAGTAAAGAAAAATACACTTCCTAACGTGAATGTTACTTCAACACAGTGGAGCACACACGCAAGGTCTTTAAAATTCTTACAAAATAAACAAATTAAAGATAAAAAATCAGTTCTTACTGGAGGTTCAATTCTAAACCTTGACACATTGCAGGCAGGAAATACAGAATTAGGAATTAGATTATATCTATCATGCCTTCCAGATGGACAGGTTGGAGCAGTTGCAGATGGTAGCTTTAATACAAGTGAAACACAAGCTAGACAATTAGCAGAAGCATATAAAAATCAAGTAAAATCAGTATTAGAGGGATATGGTTTAGTTCAGTATGCAAAAGCAGGATTTACAACAGAAAGAAAAGATTTATTAAAACAGGGGAAGCTATTAGAAGCAAATAAAAAAGTAGAACTTGGGAATAGGCTATTTACAACAAATTCAGACGAAAAATATTATTTAAGACAAAATGGAGCAGGAGCAGGCAGAGCAAATTTGGACATTTTAAATGTTACTGAGGATATTCATATATACACTGTAAAAAGTGATTGGGATGGAAATATTTGGGTTGAAAAAGATGGCATGGCAATCACAGAGAAAACAAAGGATTTAAACGCTTTACTGTCAAATGCAGAGATAGACGTTCTAAATAAAAATACAAAAGTTGTCAGTAATTTCTATAACTGTTTAGACCATGCAGGTGGTAAGGACAGACAGGGGGAGACTTGGTATAATGAGGCTTTTGATGGTGTGAGCGTTTTAGTTTCTGATTTAAGGTATAGTTTAGGCTTTAATGCAGATTTGCAAAGGTCAACAGTTCTTGACCCTACTCTACAGGGGGTAGCACAGAGTAAGTCAGATTTATATAATTTTGATGATACTATGCTAAATAACACCTTGAGGACTTCTTGCTTTTTCACAACAGCAAAAAGCACAGCAACAGAAGCAGAGGGAAAGAATGCAGGCTACATAGGTACAGTAGCAGGCAATAGCACAATTGGAGCTTTAAATACAAGTCTTTCAGATATTCAATATTTAATGTTTAGCAAACTTTTCTATATAACAAATGCGAATGTAAGTGATTTGAATTAACTAAAAATCAGACTTTTAAAGAGTATAGTATTAAAAATTCTTTAAAAGTCTGATTTTTCTATGAGCTTATATCTTTTGCTTGCAGGATAAGGCTTTCTTTCATCTGTTAGTCCTATCAGGTAATCAGCAGAGGTATCATGAAAGCGTGCAAGGTCGTATAAAACATTGATAGGAATACTTACATCCCCACATTCATAATGCGAGTATGTTCTAACAGGGACTTTGAGAATTTCACATATTTGAGTTTGATTAAGTCCCTTATCTTTTCTCAATTCTACAATTCTCTCAAAATTATATTTGTATAGCTTGTATTTTTTCAAATAATCACCCCTTCAAAAAATATTATATGCGAAAATGCTTTATCTATTGAGTTTTTGCCACGCATTGGCTATAATGTGTTTAGCAGTAACAAAATATACAAAAAATCAAAATTCAGGAGGTTTCGTGAAATGAAGAAAAAGGGTATGAAAAGGGCTTTAGTTCTAGCTCTAACATTAGCACTTGCAGAAAGTGGAGCAATTACGAGCTATGCTTCATATGAAAGCAATAGTAATTACAGTCAAGGAAATGGTATTGATAGTTTAAAAGCAGCCATAGACAGAGAGCGTGAATATGTCGAAGTCACACTTCCTGCTAAGATGGAAGAATTAGAGACTGTTACAATTCCAGCTCTTGAAGAAGAAATTGCAATCAAACAAGAAGCTCATGAAAAAGATTTGGAAGAAAATCCTCATAGTGTAGATACACGCTTAAAAGTAGAATTAGACATAGCAAAAAGTAGATTGGAAAAATATAAAAAAGAGTTATCTGATATGAATTCAGAACTTGAGACAAGAAAATCAGGTTTAGAGCGTATGGAGAAGGAATTAAAGCAAAGAACTAATATGGCTTATGGTGATTATTGGACAGATGGGTACTATTCTCCAGATGATATTAATAATTCAGAAAGCTCTGATAGTTATAGTCTAACTCAAAAGTTTTGGATAGAAAATCATTCAGGAAATTATATTCTTTTAGGAAAGTATCGTGGTTGGCAGAAATTAATGGGTGGTAGTTGGGAATATGATTCTGCAGTAACCCCTTCTCTTGATATTTCTTTCTATGAAGATGGTGAGTGCTTAGAAAGTGGTTTATCACGAGCAGATTCTTATGATACAGAAACATTGCTTGCTTGGTCCCTTCCAGATGGATTATCCTCCTCTCATAATTATGTCATAGAAATCAATGGTCAACGTTTTAGAGTAAATATGAGTGGTAGTCATTCAAGTTCTGCAAGTAATGATTCCTTTAATGATAGTTACTCAGATGTATCAACTGATTTTGATGATACTTCTGAAACTGAAAGTGTCGAGGAAAGTACAAGTACAACAAACACAGCAACAACAGTCGATTACTCTGGTTTTTATGATGCAAATTTAGCAGATGGAATTCCAAATGAAGTTTATTATGCTCAGTCAACAGATGGTGGCTTTACAGTGAGTCTTGACATGAATTTTGCAGAATATAGTACTTATGATAAATCAAATAAACGTGGTCAAAGTGATTTAGTCAAAGGTTGGCTCTGTAAAGATGGGAAATGGTATGCTTTTAATAGTTTAGGTTATCAGGTAACAGGTTGGATACCAGTAGGTGGTTATTGGTATTGTGTCTATCCAGGCACAGACGCAGAGTCATGTTACATGCTAACAGGTTGGCAGGAATTAAATTCTCATTGGTACTATTTTAATACGAGTGGTCAGATGGTAGCAAATAGTGTGGTAGATGGTTATGTCTTAGGTTCCGATGGTATTTGGGTACAATAATAAACAGGTAGAGAATAAAAATTAAAAAAGGAGTTTAAAAGTATGAAAAAAACAGTAAAACAGATGGTTATAGCAAGTTTAGCAGGTTTAATGCTTGCTGGGTCAGCATTTACAAGTTATGCAGAGCAGTGGACTTCAGAAGAAGTGGTAGAAACTGACTATGATGGTTCTACATACACAGTAAACAAGTTTTATCTATTAGACGATGCAGGACAAAAAGTATTAAATAGAGAATGGGAAGGTGGAGTTTTATTAGCAGATGGCGAGCTTTATATTGACGAGCTTTATGTCGAATCTGATAAAATAAACTATTGGCGTAATATATATATTGCACCTTCAAAAAATGGAATTGACGAATCTGGCACTTACTCTGGTACTTTAGGCTGGAAATTTCAAATGCTTTTACAATGGAAAAACACATTGAAAGAAGAAAAAGGTACTTATACAATGGACTTTCAACTTCCTTCAGATTGGTCAGAAAATTGCCCTTCCCCAATTATGACCTCAGCAGTTGATTACGTTTGCTTTGATAAATGGGGGGGTTGGGGCTATGTAAATTGGACTGATTCCTGGAGTGTAGACGAAAACAATGTTATACATATGACAGCAACATATTATTAAAAAATAAATCTGTAAATAAAAAGGGCTTGTCAGAAATGGCAGGTCCTTATCTGATGGAGGGTATAGCATGAGTAGCGAGAGTGAAGGTTTTGAAAGGCTTATAAAAAAAATAGAAGAATTTGAGAGCACACATAAAAAGAGAAATAAGCAGGAAATTTATATTTTATTTGATACAGTTCTATATCAAATGCTGTTAGAGTTTATAGAATTAACTGACATAAAAATGTCAGTAGAGAAAACAGAAGAAGCAATCACAGTTACACTTACAGATGTTGAAACTATGCTTTTATGTTGTGACGAAGATAAAAAGCTTTTACAGATATTAAATGCAGCAAATTCAGTGTTTATAAGAAAAAATAAGGGTAGTATAAATTTGGAAATTTGGTTTAGGGCGTGGGACTGGGAGGAAAAATCTGGAGAATAAAATACTTCATAAATGGCTCCCAAAACCACCAGAATGCTCTAGAAGGGGTTTGAATGAGGTTAGTGGAGAAACTCTCGACTAAGGTCTAAAACCTCTCCAAAGTCATTTTAATGCGTCACAGAATATGGTCTTAAAAAACTAGCTTTTATAAGACTTACAGAAGTGCAGTTCGCAAAGCTATATTTTATATAGTAAAAATAGAGGTTTTCTAAAAATGAAAATATTGCATGCAAACTAGGTTTTATAAGGTTTTCAGCATATCTAATAGAAAGCTACATTCTAAAAGGCTTATAAAATTTTACTACTTTTTTATGCTATATTTTGAGTTTTTATTTTCTTTAATTTGTAAACTATCACATTTAAATCTAAAAGGTCAAAATTTGAAAAGTTGAGGTGGCGCAAAGCTATATAGAATAAGCATTCTTGATTTTGAAAACACTAGATTTTTTAGCATATCAGAAGCTATATAAAATAAGGCTTTACTTCAATTTTGAAAAATTGAGGGGTTTGGAAGAGGTAAAATTGAATTTTAGAAAAACTTAAAATTACTAATTTGTGTTTATCTTAAAAGGCTTTTCAGCTTATACAGTTGGAAAGCCCTTATTTTATCTATCTTTCTATCTTGTAATTTATCAGTAAAAAGTCCAGATTTTTTTGGGGTAGTGACAAAATATAAAAACGTCAGAAATTAATATAAAATCATATTTTATATGAGTTTAAAGCGTGTGTATGCAAAAGTTAAAGGGGGTGCATTATTCCTCTATGCATAAGGGGGTCGAAAGTATGCAACATTGATTTTTCAAGTCTAAAAATGGCTTAAAATCGTTAAAAATTTTGGAGAAAAAAATAAAAATAGGTGGATAAGTGGTCAAAAAAGTGTCACTTACACTTAAAAATAAATTTACAAATATGACAAAATAAAATCACTTTTTCTACCAAAAAATTTTTAATATTGGGGTAGTCTAAATTTTGTATGAACCCACGCAATAGATACCTGTATCAATAACAGAAAGTAGTGATACAGATGGAAGATAACAAGAGTAGTGACACCTTGCAAAAAGAGGTAATGTTAAAAATAGCAGACCTTTTATTTTCTAAAGAATTAATTAACTCACAAGAAAAACAGGAGTTGAAAAAATTAATTCAAGAAAAACAGGGGGGATGTAATCATGTACGATATATTGCTTGAAAATGCAATAGTTTATAATCGTGTAAGCACACAAAAGGAAGCACAAACTACAAGCATAGAATTTCAAGAAGAGGAAGGTTATAAAGTAGCAAAAGAGCTTGGTTGCAAAAATATAAGAGTATTGACAGAGCGTTATACTGCTACTTATGTAGAAAAACGTAAAGAATACTTAGAAATGATAGAAGCTATAAAAAATGAAGAAGTTGATATTATTATAGCAAAAGATACCGATAGGCTGAACAGAAATGAAAAAGAATGGTATACAATAAGAGATTTAGCACTTGAACATAATGTTAAAATATATTTTTACTTAGATAAAAAATTTTATCGTGAAGAGGATAATTTGATTTTTGGTATAAAAGCAACGTTGGATGCTGAATATAGTAGAAAGCTAAGTAAAAATATAAATAAAGCACATAGAAAAAGGCAGTTAGAGGGGAATAAAGTTACACTGGATAGCAGTACCTTTGGTTATATATATGAAAATGGTAAAATTGTAGTTGAAAGTGAAGAAGCAAAACTAATTCTTTATATGTATGATTTAGCATTACAAGGGCATGGGGTTAGAACTATTGCTAATATTCTTACTAAAGAGGGCTATACTAATAGAAATGGTAAACGTTTTGGGACAAAAACAGTTTATAATATTTTACGAAATCCTTTAAGAACAGGTACTATGGTTATGAATAAAGAGCATTATAATTTTTACAGTAAGAAGAGGGAGAAAGTTGACCAATCTGAATGGATAATTAGAGATGGAATGGTTCCTCAAATTGTAAGTAAGGAAATATGGAAAAAAGTTAATGAATTAATTGATGGCAGGCGTTCAGAAGCAAGAGGGGATAGAAAAATAGGTAAGCACTTGGGTACTTGTTTACTTTCTAATAAATTATTCTGTGCATATTGTGATTCCGTATTTTATAGAGCTTCAAGATATACAAAGAAGAAAGGTCAAGTATTTTTTTGGACGTGTAAAAAGCAATATGAAGAGGGAAGATTAAATTCTGAGGCTATTTATCAAGAAAGAAAGAAGGTAAAGGGCCTGGGGTGCGATAATGTCCGACTTGAGGAAGAGGTTATTTATGAGTTTATAAAAGCGTTCTATAAGGAACATTTTATTATAAATGCAGATTTAATTTTACAAGAAACTATTTCAGTATTGAAACAGGCTTTATATAATATCAATGGCAAATTAGACATTAATAAAGAGATAGAAAAAATACATAGACAACTTTCCGAATTAGAAGAGAAGGAAACTACACTTTATGAGAGTATGCTAGTTTATAAAAATGTTAAGCAGGACATAGCTGATAGACTTCTAAAAAGTTACGAGGTTGAAAGAGAAGCATTAAATAATAAAATATTAGAGCTAGAAAAACAAGAAAAGAATAAGCAGAGTATAGAACAAAGAATTATTAACATTGAGCAGGTACTAAAAGAAACTTTAATAGAAGAGGCTAGTTTACAAACAATTATTAGTTATATAGATAAAATTGTGGTTTATACAGATAGAATGGATATCAAATTCAACCTAGCAAAAGTATTGAGTTTAGATATAGAAAATATTGAACAAACATATACGATTCCCTTAGGAGAATATGCTATGAAGTATAAAACAGAAAATATAAAGCATACAAGGGAGCTTGTTTATTCTATTATTAAAAAAAATCCTCAGATAGCATTTAAAAATTTAGTGGAACAAACAGGACTGGCTTCTACAACACTGTCAATTAGAATAAAGGATTTGAAGAAAGAAGGAAAAATAGCACGCAACAGAGGGGAAAGTGCATATAGGATTTTAGAATGAGGGTATACATTACCCTCATTCTTTGCTATTATACAAGTATTCAGAAGTAAGGAAGGTAAAAGAAATGAGAAACATAAATAGTGCTGATTCCACTATCACACATTCTAAGGTTTTGTGGAAACCAGGCAACATGCTCTACCCGGTGCCGGCTGTTATGGTCAGCTGCGGCAGGGAGGGAGAGACACCTAACATCATCACAGTGGCCTGGGCGGGCACCATATGCTCGGATCCTGCCATGGTATCTATTTCTGTGCGCAAAGAGCGTTTTTCACACAGCATCATCAGGGATACAGGAGAATTTGTCATCAATCTGGTGAATAAGCGGCTGGTACGGGCCACGGATTACTGCGGCGTAAAATCCGGCAGGGATGTGGACAAATTTAAGGAGACAAGGCTGAACCCCCAGGCATCCAGGTATGTGAAGGCGCCGGGAGTGGAGGAAAGCCCGGTGAACATTGAGTGCAAGGTGGTGGAAGTGAAGGAACTGGGAAGCCATGATATGTTCATTGCCAAGGTGATGGGGGTGACCATTGACAACCAGTACATGGACGACAGGGGAAAGTTCAACCTCAATGCATCCGGACTTGTGAGCTATTCCCACGGAGAGTACTTTGAGCTGGGAAAGAAGCTGGGGAGCTTTGGATATTCGGTGAAAAGGCAGAGTGATAAGAAAAGGACTGCAAGGAGGAAAAAAGCGTGAAACCGAACATTACCATGATAGGCATGCCGTCATCGGGCAAGAGCACCATTGGGGTACTGCTGGCCAAGAGGCTGGGATTTTCCTTTGTGGATGTGGATATCGTGATACAGGAAAAGGAAGGCAGGCTCCTGAAGGAAATTATTGCACAGGAGGGCATGGACGGATTCCTTAAAGTGGAAGAGAGAATCAATGCCGGACTGGATGTGACCCTCTCTGTCATTGCTCCCGGCGGAAGCGTTATATACGGTGAGAAGGCCATGGAGCACCTGAAGGAAATCAGCGAAGTGGTCTATCTGAAGATGAGCTATGAGGAGATGGAAAACCGCATTGGCAATGTGGTGGACCGGGGCGTTGCCCTGAAGCCGGGTTTTACCCTTCGGGACCTTTACAATGAGCGCGTGCCTTATTATGAGAAATATGCGGACATTACCATTGACGAGGAGGGCAAGACTCCCGGGGAAACAGTGGATGCGCTGAGGGACATCATTGAGGGAATGATGGACCGCAGTATGATTGAGCGCATTGTGGAGGAACAGAAGAAGATTCTGGAGGAAAAGGACCGCAAGATAGAAGCTTACGAGGCGGAGATTGCAGCACTTAAGGAAGAGCTGGCCCTTTTCAGGGCTGAGGAGACTGGCGGCTGCGGAAACTAGCGGCTGCGTAAACTGAGGCGATGGAAACTGGCGGCTGCGGAAATTGAGGCGGTGGAAACTAGCGGCTGCGGAGACTGAGGCGGTGGAAACTGCGGGTGAAGAAGCCATATAGAAGCTGGGCCACGGATGGAAAAAGGTTCGTTCTGATCTTTGGATTATTAGGTTATCCAAAGATTCAGAACGAACCTTTTTATTGTTTTTATTATTTTTATTATTTGACAGGCAGACCTACAGCATTTCCATATAAGCCAGCAGCTTGTCCGCCAGGTCCAGTCCGATGTATACCAGAATACCCAGGATGATCAAAGCCGCTGCCAGGAATACCAGCTTATATACCAGGTAAGCCTTGGCAAAGTCCCGCAGCTGGTTCTCTTTTTTTCCAAAGGCCAGACAGAGCAGGTAAATCCATCCTGCGATGGGGATGTTCATGCACATGAATGTGAGGAACCAGCGCCTGGGCGGCATGCGGTAGGGATTGGCAGTATCTTTTTCGGGTTCCGCGGGGGCCTTTTTGGGCAGCCTCAGACGCGGGGCGCCTGTATGCCCTGTTTTTTTATGTAAATCAGTTTTCATCATCCGGTCTGCCTCCTGGTCCGTAATATTCCATGTTGTTCCACTTGAATTTCTCGCTGTTTAAGGAGGAGCGGAGCTGGTTCTGCTGTACCTGTACCTGCTGCTCGGCCTGCTTCATGGCAGCTTCCTCGGATGCCCTGCTCTCGGCCTGGGATGCGTTCCACTGCTCCTCTGTGGGCAGGCCGGAGATCCGCGTGATGGCTGCCTGAAGCCGGTCGGACAGAGCCTGCTGCTCCGGGTCCCCGGCCACCAGGGAAAGCTTGCCGATGGCATCCTGCACCAGATCCTGGGCATTCTTCTGCTGGTATTCCAGTTCCTCCACAGCCTTTAAGGCCTGCAGGAATTCGTTCTTTTTGGTATCCTTCTCAGTCTGCTTCCGGTTCTCCTCGGCCTGCTTTTGGGCCTCTTCCCTGGCCCTGGCATCGTCAATGGCCTTCTGCTTTTCGTAAAGGGCAATGGTATCGCCCATCTGGCTGATAATACCGGTAAAGTAATCGTACCGGTTTTCCACCTGCTCCAGCATGCCGGCCCTCAGCTCCCCGTCGTCCAGAAGGGGAAGGCGGGAGGTGATATCCTGATATTGGCTCTTGACCGCGTAGGTATCCTCCACAGAACTGATTTCCCTGGTGGTGAATTCCTGGATATCCTGTTCCAGCTGCCCGGTCAGCTTTGCCTGCTCCTTGTCGTGCAGGCTTTGCTGGGCCCGGAATTCAGCGGTGGTGCTGAAGTAATCCTGGGTTCCCGTCCTGGGGTCCGCCTTTAATTCCACACTTTCAGGCTGCTCCCAATCCCAGGGTTCCAGGCCCTCATGTATCTGGTTCATAATATTTTTCCAGATTTTTCCGGCATATGTGCTTCCGTATATGCCGGGCATCTTGCGGGGGATATCGTATCCCACCCACACAGCCGTGGTATAGTAGCGGGTGTAGCCGCAGAACCAGGTGTCCTTACTGCTGTTGGTGGTTCCTGTCTTGCCCGCTGCGGGCATGCCGTTATCCAGCTCCAGTCCGCGTCCTGTCCCGTAGGGGGAGGTCATGGTGCCTTTCAGGATATCGGTGAGCATGAAGGCGGAATCATCACGGTAGACCTGTTTGGCGGCAGGCGGCAGATCCTTGGTCAGGTCGCCGTCGTGCTCATGGATGATTTGGGTGATACAGGTCCGGTCGTTGTACACACCATAATTGGCCAGAGTACTGTATCCCTTAGCCATGTCCACCACACGGACGCCGTTGGTAAAGCCTCCGATGCTCAGGGAGGGCACACCGTTGTCAACGTATGTAAGCTTCTGGAACTCCATCTCTCCCAGATAACTGAGGCCGTAGTCCACGCCGATGTCCTCCAGTATCTGCCATGCCACTGTGTTCAGGCTGCGGTTTAAGGCTTCACGGACCGTTACGTTACCGTGGTAATTGCCGCCGCTGTTGGAAGGCCCGTCCTCCCATTTGTGGTCGTTCACCATGCGCGTGGGGTAGTACTCTCCGGTGTCAAAGGCAGGGCCGTAGTCGATGAGGGGCTTGATGGTACTGCCCGGCTGCCTGGCGCTTAAATAGGCCCGGTTGAACTGGTCCCCGCTTCCCCTGCCGCCTACGATGGCCACCACGTAGTTGGACCGGTTGTCCACAATAACGCCTGCGCCCTGGAGGGCATACTTTCCATTGTCCTGCAGCTCGGTGTAGGAGGACAGCCCCTGGTCTATGTCTGCCTGAAGCATGTCCTGGAGACTGCTGTCCAGGGAGGTGTATATCTTGAAGCCGCCGGCGCGTATTAAGTCGGATTTTTCCGTGTAGGCGGTTGTATAGCGTTCCATGTAGGAATTGTAGTCATCCTTGTCCTCAAAGGTGTAGCGGAACTGGAAGCCGTCTTTCTTTAACAGCTCCAGGGCCGCGCAGTGGATGGCATAGCTGCTCTGGTAATTCTCATCCGTGCCCTCGGATTCCTGTTTGACCACGGTGAGGGGCTTTGACAGGGCCTCCTCGTAGTCCTCATCGGAAAGTTCGCCTATTTCATTCATGCTTTTTAATACGTCGTTGCGTTTTTCAAGGGATGCTTTGGGATGGGCTACCGGATCGTAAGCCGAGGGACTGTTGCTGATGCCTACCAGGACAGCTGCTTCCTCCACGGTCAGGTCTGCCGCATGCTTGCCGAAATAATAGCGGCTGGCAGCTTCCACTCCGTAGCACTGGTGGCCATAGAAATTGGTATTGCAGTAAAACTCCATAATATCTGCTTTGGAGTACTTCTTTTCAATCTCAGGGGCCAGCAGGATTTCCACGATCTTGCGGGTGAAGGTCTGTTCCTGGGTCAGGTATGTATTCTTAATGACCTGCTGGGTGATGGTGCTCCCTCCCTGGGTGACCTGTCCCCTGTGCTTTACCAGAGCCAGTCCGGCGCGGAAGGTGGCAATCCAGTCAACACCCGTATGGCTCTTAAAACGCCTGTCCTCCTGAGCGATGTATGCGTTCTGAATGTTCATGCTGATGCCGGTGATGCCCACATACTGGTAGTGGCCGGCATTGATAAGCCCGATCTGCCGCCCGTCCTTGTCGTAAATAACGGTATCGGACAGTTTTGAGAAATCCGTACGTTCCATCTGGGCCAGCTTGTCGTAAGCCAGCTCGCGGCACTCATCCAGGTCCGGCTTGACCTTGGCGTAGATCAGCAGGCACAGGATGGCACCTAATATGAATCCGGCGGTCACCAGGGCCAGAAGGGCGTGGAACAGCCATCCCGTGATGCCCAGGAGGCTGACTCCTATGTCGCGGATCACCAGCAGGGTTTTTCGTGCGGCCTGTTTCAGTGTATCTTTCATAGTCCTCTCTATCCTCTCTGCGCCCGGTTCATGTGGATGGATGTGAAAATGGGCGCTGATATCTCAATAGGGCTGGAAACAATTGCCAGCCCAATAAACCATTGATATTATAAGCCAGAATGGAAAAAAAGAACAGGGATAAAGTATAAAAATAAGGACTTTTCCGCCAAAAGTGGGGAAAAAGTCCTTATTTTGGAAATAAACGTCAGATTTTGCGCATCAGAAACCGGAGGGTGTGGGAGGGGATTCCCATGCCCTTTTCCTGCATCTCGGTAAAGGCAGACAGAATCCGGGCGATCTCTTCGTCGTCAGAGGGAATCAGGTGGTTATCCAGGGTGATGGTCAGCACAGTCAGCACGATTTGGGCTGTCTCTTCCGGGAAGCTGCACTGGATGCTGCCCTCCCGCACCCCCTGGCGGATGATGTCGGCCAGGATGGGTTTCAGTTTGGTGATGATAATGCGGGAGAATTTCTGGTGTATGAAGGCGCTTTCCTGCTGTTCGTTAAAGGTGCGTATTTCCTCCCGGCGTCTTAATTCCATGGAGGAGTCCAGACAGGCATGGTATATGATTTCCAGTTTTTTAAAGGCATCCAGGTGGGAGGACGCGGCCAGCTCCCTGCCTTCGTCCAGGACCCGGGAGTAGTTTCTTTCAATCACTGCGTCTATGATATCGTTCTTGGAAGAAAAATAGTAATAGATACTTCCTTTCCCGATACCGGCTTTTTGGGCAATATCACTGACGGAAATGGCCTGGACATTGGCAGAAGCCATAAGTTCCTGCATGGCATCCAGTATCATGTCCTTTTTATTATGGTTTTGCATAAAAAATCCTCGGTTTTTTCTTTAGAATACATCCAAGTATAGCAGAATATAAATGAAAACGCCAGACTTGACTGGCGGTCGAAAACGTGTTATGTTTAGTTTGATTCCGATTCGACCACTGGTCGAAAAAGCGGGAGTACAAGGTTCAGGAGGAAACGTCATGATTTATCTGGCTTCATACGAACCCGGCGGCAGTCTTTATAACCGGGAACGGGAACATATACTGGGCAGGAGCCTGCTGAACTTTGGTCTTATGAAGGAATATGGACGGACCTGGGAGGTAGAGCAGGAAGCCGGTTCAAAACCGCGCCTTAAGGGTGCAAAGGGCGTGGAATTTAATATCAGCCATACAAAGGGTCTGGTGGTCTGCGCTGTGGCGGACAGAGCGCTGGGTGTGGATACGGAGCAGATTCGTCCGTTTAAGGCGGGCCTGATGAGGCGCGTGTGTTCCGGGGCAGAGCGCAGTTTTGTGATGGCAGGAAGGTCTGAGGCGGAGCGCCGGGAACGGTTTTTCCGGCTGTGGACCCTTAAGGAGAGCTATGCCAAGGCCATCGGCAGAGGGCTGGCCTTTCCGCTGGGGGACATCACATTTTCCCTGGAGGAGGGCGCTGTAAAAGGGAGTATTCCGGGCTGGCGGTTTTACCAGTCCAGGGTTTACCAATCATATATTATATCCGTCTGCGCGGCGGATGAAAAAGGAGAGTCAGTATGAGTTATGAAGAAGTATTTGCAAAGGTAAAGGAGATTTTCATGAAGGCCGATGTGAGCAGGGTAGAGGAGCATCTGGCCTTTCAGTTCAATATTACAGGTGAGGGTGAAGGCGCGTTTTATGCAGAGGTGAAGGACGGAATACTGAGGGTGGAGCCGTATGAGTATTATGACAGGGACGCAATGTTTATCTGCTCCGCCGATACACTCATGAAGCTGGCGTCTGGAAAGCTGGACCCGGTCTTTGCATTTACCACAGGAAAACTGAAGGTTGAGGGAAGTCTGGAAAAGGCTCTGATGTTGCAGAAGTTTGTGTAGGCAGGTGCATGTGCGGCGCCGGAAAGACGGTCAGTCCGCGGTAAAGGAGTGAAGTATATGGGAATCAAAGGATGGATGCTGGGACTGGCGGCAGCAGGAGCAGCGGGAGAATACGGCATAGCGCGGTATTTCTTCCACCGGACCGTGGTCCGGGGAAATGCAAAGCGGGACAGGACACAGAAGATGGCGGGCACGGACTGGGACGCTTATATTCCGGGTATCCGCGCCAGCAGGGAATGGCTGGCAGGACAGCCTCAGGAAGATGTGTACATAACATCCCGGGACGGGCTCAGACTCCACGGCACATTCTTTTGCTGTGAAGGTTCCGGGAGGGCAGTGGTGTGCTTTCACGGCTATACCAGCGAAGGACTCAACGACTACACATCCATTGCGAAATTTTATCTGAACCAGGGCTTCAGCCTGATGGTGGTGGATGAGAGGGCTCACGGCAAAAGCGAGGGCACCTATATCGGGTTTGGCTGTCTGGACCGCTATGACGCCTTGCAGTGGATGGAGTATGTGGTGGAGCGGCTGGGAGAGGACTGTGAGCTGATGCTTCACGGTATTTCCATGGGAGCCGCCACCGTGCTGATGTCCACGGGCCTGGAGCTTCCAGAGCAGGTAAAGGCCGCTGTGTCAGACTGTGCCTTTACCTCTGCCTGGGAAGTGTTCAGCCATGTGCTGAGGAGTATGTACCATATGCCGGCTTTTCCCGTGATGCAGATTGCGGACCGCATGGCCAGGAGGGAGGCCGGATACGGCCTGGATGAATGCAATGCCAGGAAAGAGGTAATGAAGGCTAGTATTCCCATTCTGTTCATCCATGGGGACAGGGACACCTTTGTGCCCTGTTCCATGGTACATGAGCTGTACGGGGCCTGCGCCTCGCCCAAGGAGCTGTTAGTCATACCCGGAGCCAGCCACGCAGAGGCTTACTATAAGGATACGGACCGCTATGAACATGCAATTAAGGAACTGATTGCCCGGGTTTTTGGAAAAGAGGAGAACAGAGTATGAAGACAAGGAAAGGCTACAAGGTATACCCGCTGACATCAGCGCAGAAGCTTCACTTTTACTGCCTGAAATACTGCCCCAAGAAGCAGGTGTTAAACATCGGATCCAGCCTGACCATCCAGGTGGACTTAGACTGGGACGTGCTTAAAAGCTGCATTCAGGAGGCCATTGCCCGCTGCGATACCATGCGCCTGCGCTTTACCCATGACAAGGAGGGCAACATCTACCAGTATGTGGTGAAGGAGGAGACAAAGGAAATCGAACACTTTGACTTTACCGGCTGGAAGGAGGAGGACGCGGAGCAAAAGCTCAGGGAGTGGACAGAGGTTCCCTTTGAGCGGTACGATTCCCCCATGCACCATATTGTAATGATCAAAATGCCGGATGGGTACCAGGGGCTTTACATCTGCGTGGACCACATGACCATGGATGCCCAGTCCCTGATTCTGTTTTTCCGGGATGTGATTGAACTGTATGCCAGCAGGTTTTACGATGAGGTGGAACATCCAAAGGAAATGTCTTCCTATATCAGGCAGCTGGAAAAGGATCTGGCCTACGAGGCCGGAAGCAGGGCTTGTGAAAAAGACAGGCAGTTTTTCCAGGAACTGATTGCTTCCTCCGAACCCATTTTCACGGACATCTACGGTCCCAAGAAGCTGCTGGAGGAGAGAAAGGCTGCCCGCAATCCGAAGCTGAGGGCAGCCACCAACACATCTGATAATGTGGAGGCAAATATCACCAACTTCCATCTGGAAGGGGATCCTTCCAGACGCCTGCTGGATTTTTGCGAAAAATACGGTATTTCCATGACCTGCCTTCTCTTAATGGGCCTTCGGACCTATCTCCAGAAGGAGAATGACCAGGACGATGTTTCCGTCACCACCACCATTTCCAGGCGGGCCACCCTGTCGGAGAAGCGCTGCGGCGGAAGCAGGATTCACTGTTTCCCCTTCAGGACCATTGTGTCCAGGGAGGATACCTTCATGGAGGGCCTGCTCAAAATAAGGGATGCCCAGAACCAGTATTTCCGCCATGCGGGTTACAGCCCGTCGGAGTATTTCAATTACAGGCATGATTATTATAAGCTTAAGGACGGGCAGACCTATGAGCCCTTAAGTCTTACCTATCAGCCCCTGGCCATGAAGTATGACGGTCCCGGCCTGGACAAGCTGGGCGATATCAAGTATAAGACCGCCCGCTATTCCAACGGTGTGGCTGCCCACACCCTGTATCTCACCGTGAGCCACAGGGCAGAGGACAATGGACTGGACTTTGGTTTTGAGTACCAGACCGGCGTGGTGACGCCGGAGAAGCTGGAGTATATTTATTACTACCTATGCAGAATCATATTCCGGGGCGTGGAAGACCCGGAGCGCCCGGTAGGGGAAATCATAGAGATGGTGTAAAACAGCAGAACAGCTGATGCGGCGGATACAAAGACAGAATATAACAAAAAGAGAATATCAAAAAAGAGAATTAAAAAAGAGAAATAAAAAAGCAGGAGGATTACAAAGATATGTTTGAGGATTTAAAAGAGATCATCTGTGAGTATGTGGATGTGGCGCCGGAGACTATTAAGGAGGATTCCCGGTTTATTGAGGACCTGGGCTTCAATTCCTATGACTTCATGAGCATGGTGGGGGAGATTGAGGAGAAATTCGACGTGGAGGTAGAGGAACGGGAAGTGGTCAATGTAAAGACCGTGAAGGATGCAGTGGATTATATCCAGTCCCTGCAGGCAGAGTAGGCCGAAAAGGCAGGAGGCAGATATGGCAGCAGAGACATTAAGGGATATAATACGGCACGGCGCAGAGGCTTATGGAGAGCAGACAGCATTCCGGTACAAGGTAAAGAAGGAAATCATTGACAAGACCTACAATGAGGTGAACCTGGATTCCATGGCTGTAAGCCGTGCCGTGGAGGCCCTTGGGATGAAAGGAAAGCATATTGCCGTTATAGGCACTACCAGCTACCAGTGGATTACCACCTATTTCGGAATCGTGAACAGCGGCAGCGTGGCAGTGCCCATCGACGCGCAGCTTCCCGCAGAAGCCGTGTGTGAGCTCTTAAACAGGGCGGATGTGGAAATGCTGGTGTACGATGAACTGCGCTCTGACGTGGCAGGCGTTGTGCGCGGGAAATGTCCGGGCATCAGGCACGTGGTATCCATGCAGGCCCGGGAGACGGTGGGGGATGTGCTCTCGCTGTCCCGGCTGATAGCCGGACATGCCGGTACATATGAGACAGAGCTTGCCGGCGGTCAGCTCTGCACCATACTCTTTACCTCAGGCACCACCGGAAAGAGCAAGGGAGTCATGCTGAGCCACAGGAACCTGACGGACAATGCGGTCTGCCTGGACATGAGGATACCTGCGGGAACCGTGTCCATGACCCTGCTGCCCATCAACCATGTTTACTGTCTGACCATGGATATCATAAAGGGGCTTTATATAGGAATGATTATCTGCATCAATGATTCCATTATGCATGTACAGCGCAATATGAAGCTGTTCAAGCCGGAAATTGTGCTGCTGGTGCCCCTTGTCATTGAGTCTATCTACGGAAAGCTAAAGGATGCCGGAAGCCTGATTCCCAAAAAGATGGTGGCAAAGGCCGCCTTTGGGGGCAGCCTGCGGATCATATGCAGCGGCGGGGCCTACCTGGATCCGGACTACGTAGACCGTTTCAGGGAATACGGCATTACCATCCTTCAGGGCTACGGCATGACGGAGTGCTCGCCGGTTATCAGCACCAACCTGGAATGGGAGAATAAGAAGGGTTCTGTTGGAAAACTTCTTCCCAACTGTGAGGCCAGGGTGGTGGACGAGGAAATCTGGGTAAGGGGATCCAGCGTCATGCAGGGGTATTACAAGATGCCGGAGCAGACGGCCGAGACCCTGGAGGACGGATGGCTTAAGACCGGAGACTTAGGGTATGTGGATGAGGACAATTTCGTCTATATCACAGGCCGCCGCAAGAACCTGATTATCCTTGCCAACGGCGAGAATGTGTCCCCGGAGGAGCTGGAGAACGAGCTGAGCCGCTCGGAACTGGTAAAGGAAATCCTGGTCCGGGAAAAGGATAAGATAATAGAGGCGGAAATTTTCCCGGATTACGAGTACGCGAAGAAAAAGCATATCAAGGATATCCAGGGAAAGCTACAGGAACTGATTGACGGGTTTAACAAGGATATGCCGGTCTATAAGCGAATCTACAGCCTGATTGTCAGGGAGACGGAGTTTGAGAAGACGCCGTCAAAGAAAATTAAAAGATTTTAGTACCTTGCCGTACATTATGAGCGGATTAGGGGAAAGCAGATATATACTCTGTTTTCCTGCTAACCGCTTTTTTGCTGCCCGGAAAGGTAAAAAGATTACTATAAAAAGTAAAAGCTGTCCATTCTAAACGTCATTTCCTGTCCTGTCCGGCATCCGGAAAGAAAATCCGGGCGAAAATCAGTCAAAATCATACGGTTTTCCATCAATTTATTTTATTCATACCGGAACTGAAAAAAGATATAATCTAAAACGTGTTCAGATGGAGGGAAGTTATGGACCAGGAATTTTTTTACCGGCTGCTCTCCTGCCAGGGAGTATCGGGCAGGGAAACAAATATCCAGAAAACAGCAGCAGCTTATATGGAGGGCTTTGCGGATGAGGTTAGGCGTGAGGTAAACGGCAATGTGACCGGCATACTGAATCCGGACAGCAGCTTTAAGATTTTGCTGGCAGGCCACATAGATGAGATTGGACTTATGGTCACGGACCATACAGAGCAAGGTTTTCTGCGGGCAGCCAGAGTGGGGGGAATTACCCCGCGGATGTATCTGGGACAGAAGGTGCGGATTGACACGGGAAAGGACCTGGTATACGGGGCAGTGGCAAGTTCCGGGGAATTGCAGAAAAAGGAAGAATTGTCTGATACAGACCTTGTTATCGACATCGGGGCCGGAAACCGGGAAGCGGCCAGAAGGCATGTGCCTGTGGGGTCCGGTGTGGTGTTTGATACGGATTGGAGGCCCCTGTTGGGGGAATGCATCATCTCCAGGGCTCTGGATGACCGATCCGGCGCATTTATTGTCATGGAAGCCTTAAGGCGGGCAAAGGAAAAGAAATGCACAAACGGAGTCTATGCTGTGACAACGGTGGGAGAGGAAACCGGCTTTAGCGGCGGGGCCTGGGCCGGCGCCGGTATCAGGCCAAACATGGCCGTTGCGGTGGATGTGACCTTTGCCAGCGATGGACCGGGCGGGGATGACGGGGTACGCGGCAGGGTGGCCCTGGGAGGCGGTCCCGGAATCTGTGTGGGGATTATGGGACATCCGGTAATGAACCGGATTCTGGAACAGGCAGCCGGGCGGCTGGACATCCGCACGCAGCCGGTCATAACGCCCGGAAGAACCTTTACAGATACGGACGCCATACATATCAGCGGACACGGTGTGCCGGCAGCGCTGGTGAACCTGCCCCTCCGGTATATGCATACTCCGGCGGAAGTGTGTTCCCTGAAGGACGTCAGGGACTGTATTGAGTTAATCAGCGAGTTTGTGTGCATGGTGGACGGACAGACTGATTTGCGGCCATGCTAGTGCTTCAGCCGGCCGGAAACAGCAAGGTGTCAGGATAACAGTAACAACATTTCGGGAACATGTCCCGGAATGCAGAATAGAAAGGGGAATTATCATGAGAAAAAGACCATTAGCTTTATTGACAGCAGCAGCCCTGGCAGCAGGTACGCTGGCAGGATGCGGTTCATCGGCATCCGCGCCCACCGAAGCAGCGCAAAAGGCAGAGGCTTCCGGTAAGGAATCCTCCCAGGCAGCAGAGGGAAAGACAGAGACAGCGGGCCAGGCTGGCGGCGCAGCCGGCGTGGACGTGTCCGGAGCCACCGGGGAAATCAATGTGTGGACCAACTTAAGCCAGAGCGAGATGAACTTCTATGTGGAAGAATTCAACAAGCGGGTTCCCGGCGTAAAGGTGACAGTCACTGTCATGCCGGGCAACGAGTACCGCACAAAACTCCAGAACGCATTCCGCACAGGCACCAATGCGCCTGACGTGGCCACCTTTGAAATTTCAGACTTTGGTATGTACAAGAACACCGACCTGCTGGAGAATCTGAGTACGGAGAGCTACGACGCAGAGGCCATTTCCAAGGATATGATTCCCTATGTGGACGAGCTTTCAAGGGATGACAGCGGTAATTTAAGAGGGCTGTCCTACCAGGCAACTCCAGGCGGATTCTGGTACAAAAAGGCCCTGGCAAGGGAATATCTGGGAACAGATGATCCGGAAGAATTACATGAGATGTTAAAGGACTGGGATTCCATCATCGAGGTGGGCAAGCAGGTGTATGAGAAATCCGGAGGCAAAATAGGACTGTTGGACGACATTGAGACTGTAGAGCAGATTTACTGTTCCTACAAAGGCGCTCCGTGGGTGGATGAGAACAACCATATTATCTCCGATGATTTCCTGATGGAGCAGCTCAACCTGATGCAGCGCGTGGTTGACAACAATGTGGATGCCAGGGCAGACCAGTGGTCGGCAGGATGGACCTCAGGCATGTACTCCCAGGATATGTTCATCCTCATCGGACTTCCCAGCTGGGCCCTTAACTTCTGCATCAAGCCGGGCATCCCGGAGGGAGAAATGGAGAAGGCAGCGGATACATGGGGCTATATGGAGGCACCCGCGCCTTACCAGAACGGAGGAACCTGGTACGGCATTTACTCCGGTTCCAAGAACAAGGAAGCTGCCTACGCCTGGGTGAAGACCATGACAGCTGACAAGGATTACCTGGTCAATGGCCTGGCCGGCCAGTTAGGCGACTTCCCGGCATATATACCGGCTATCGAGCAGTGTATCGAGGAGGGACATACGGACATCGTCACAGGCGACCAGCAGTATTTCCAGAGCTTCTATGACACGGCAATGAACGTCAAGGCAGACCCCATGACCAAGTACGACCGCCAGGCATGGACCAGCATGACTGCCCAGATGGATTTACTGGCAGGCGGCGGCGCCACTCCGGAGGAGGCATGCCAGGGATTCAAGGAGGATATGCAGCGCATCTATCCTGAGATAGTAATTGACTAGAACATGCCGGACCACGGCAGACCTGAGTGCGGCTGCCGGATTTGTAAATGACCAGAGGATGCAGGGTGTGAGATAATTCATATCCTGCATCTGTTTCACGGAAGAAAGGACAGGCTTTAAAGAAGCCTTTGACCTGCCTTCAGATGGGAGGATTTCATGACGGAGAAGGGGAAGAGCATACAGCCCTCAAAAAGGAGAAGCCTGGATAAGAGCAATCGGGGATTGCTTTTTATCCTGCCATATTTTATTATATTTTTATGTTTTACACTGTATCCCATACTGTATACATTCAAACTCAGCTTTCACAGCTGGGACGGCCTGGGGACTCCTGTCTTTACCGGCCTGGCAAACTACAGGCGTCTTTTAAATGACGCGGTGTTTTTCAAATCTATTTTCAATACAGTGTTCATCGCCCTGCTGGCCATGGCGCCCCAGATGATATTCGGCCTGATTCTGGCCTTTCTGCTGAACCAGCACCGGTTCAGGGGCGGGAACCTGTTCAAGACCATTTTTTATTTTCCAAACCTCGTAACCGCAGTTTCCCTGGGTGTCCTGTTCAGCCTGCTGTTTGACTTTAAGGCGGGAAGCGTGAACAAGCTTCTGATGGCCTTGCATATCATAGCGGAGCCGGTAAACTGGAAGATGAACGGGCTGTTTACCCAGCTGATCGTGGCCTTTGTGCTGTTCTGGCAGTATTTTGGATATTATACCATCATATTTACCGCGGGAATCAAGGGTATACCCTATGATATTATGGAGGCAGCCGAGGTGGACGGGGCTAATAAGTTCCAGACCTTTTTCCATATTGTACTGCCCCAGCTGCGCAATATCATGACCTATGCCTTTGTCACATCCATCATAGGCGGACTCCAGCTCTTCGACCTGCCCTTCACCTTTGCGGGGGCCACGGGAGGACCCAGCAAATCAGTCCTCACTATGGTCATGTATATGTACAACATCGCGTTCCAGAATTATGATTACGGATATGGTTCCGCTATTTCGTACGGCCTGTTTGTCATCATCATCGTATTTTCTCTGATATTTATGAAATATACGGCAGGGAAGGAGAGGAATTTTTAAAATGGAAAAAAAGGAACTCAAGAAGTACAGTGTAAAGACGAAGTTTTTCCGGGCAATTACCTATGGGGTCCTGGTTCTGCTGGCACTAATCTGCATCGTGCCCTTTTACAACATGATTATCAACTGCACCCATGACAACGCCGCCCTGGCCACCTCCTTCCAGATGACGCCGGGAAAATCCTTAAAAACCAATTACCAGCACCTGGCTGCCAATGTAAATATATGGAGAGGACTGTTTAACAGCCTGTTTATCTCCCTTGCCAGCACGGTGATTACGGTTTACGTGGGCGCGCTGACAGCCTACGGCTTTGCCAAGTATAAATTTAAGTATAACAAGCAGTTATTCTGGCTGGTGCTGGCCACCATGATGCTTCCGGGCCAGTTGGGAATCATCGGGTATTTCCAGCTCATGAACAACATACATATGCTGGACAATTACGCGGCCCTTCTTATCACTTGTTTTGCACCGCCTGCCATGGTATTCTGGAACAGACAGTACATTGATTCCTATGTGCCGGATGAGCTGATTGAGAGCGCCCGTATAGACGGATGCGGGGAGTTCCGTATTTTCAACGAGATCATTTTTCCAATCATAATGCCGGGAGTGGCAACCCAGGCCATTTTCACCTTTGTGGAATCCTGGAACGCCTTTGTGAAGCCGTCCATCCTTTTGTTCTCCCAGGACAAATTCACACTGCCCATTCTGGTGCAGCAGATGCAGGGAGTATATAAGAATGATTATGGAACTGTGTATATCGGAGTCGCTCTGTCGGTTATCCCAATCCTTATCATGTTTGTGCTCTGTTCCAGACGCATACTGGAAGGCGCCACGGCCGGTGCTGTAAAGGGATAACGCAGGTGCCGGAAAAAAGATGCTGCGAGGGAAGGTATGAAGAGTTTGAGACATTTAACCATATGGATTTGCGTCATGGCCGCAGTTCTTGGAATGGGGGCATGCAGCAGGGCGGAAAAGGATGAGGATGTCCGGGTGGATATGACGGTGCCTGCAAAGGACGGTGCGGGAGAACGGCCGGTCATACGGTTATGGCATATCTATGGAAGTGATGACGACCAGGCCGCGCGTATCATGGAGCAGCTGACCAGGGAGGCAGAGGATAAATTTAATGTTACCATAGAAGTGGACACGGCTGAAAATGAAGGGTATAAGACAAAGATTAAGGCCGCGGCTGCGGCTAATGAGCTTCCGGACATCTTTTATACCTGGAGCCACGAATTCTTAAAACCCATGGTGGACGCGGGAAAGGTGCTGGAGGTAAGCCGGTATTACAGCGATGATTTCCAGTCCCATCTGAACGATGCCATGATGAAGGGAATCCAGTTTGACGGCGGGACCTATGCGCTGCCTCTGGACAGTTCTGTGGCCATGGTGTATTACAACATGGAAATGATGGACCGGTATGGCCTGGAAATACCTGTGACCTGGGACGAATTCATCCGGGTATGCCAGACCTTTGTGGACAACGGCATAACCCCCATGCCGGTGGGAGGCAATGAGCCGTGGACCATTGCCATGTATTACGACCTTCTGGCGCTACGGGAGGTGGGGCCGGAAAAGGTTGCGGACGCGGCAGCAAAGCGGACAGACTACAGCGACCCGGGTTTCCTGGAGGCTGCCAGAAAACTGCGTCAGCTGGTGGATATGGGGGCGTTTACGGCTGACTCGGCCACTGCGCTCAGGGAGGAGGCAGAGGCTCTTTTCATGCAGGGTCAGGCGCCTATGTATCTTAACGGCAGCTGGACTTCATCCCGTGTCTACAGGGAGTCATCCAGGGTGGCGGGCAAGGTGAAGGCCGCGCCCTTTCCTGTGACAGGGTCGGGAAAATCCACCATATATGATTTCACAGGAGGGCCTGACAGCGCCTTTGCAGTGAGCAGCAGAACAAAGGACCCGGAACTTACCGTGGATTTGGCTGAGTATATGGCCATGGGGCTGGCAGTGGAGCTTTATAAATGCAAGTCAAATGACCTTCCCTATATCAACGTGGATACCGGAGACGCCCAGTTAAACCCGCTTATGCAGGAGATTCATGAGTACACGGACCACGCCGCCAGCTATACCATATGGTGGGATAATCTTCTGGAAGGAACCGACGCGGCCAGATATCTGGACAGCCTGGAATACCTGTTTCGGGGGGATATCACGCCGGAGGAATTTATAAGCCGTATGAACGGGTTAAAGCAAGAGGAAGCAGATGACAGGAGGGAAGAAGGATGGAAGTGAGATATGTAACGGACAGGCATGACACCCTTTGCGCAAAATACAGACAGGATTACAGGGATAATCCTGATTATCTGTACTGCGGGGTGGCGGACATGGACCTGGCGCCGCCGGAGCCGGTTTTAGAAGCCATGAAACGCAGGCTGGACCATGGGGTTTTTGGTTATACCGAACTGCCGGACGGTTATGAGAAACTGGTTTCAGACTGGATGCGTGAGCAGTATCACTGTGAGGTAAAGCAGGAATGGGTGCTGTTCTCCCCCAGGATCAACATGGCCCTTAACATGGCGGTGGACACCTTCACAGAGCCGGGAGATTCCATTATCGTCAATACACCCGCCTATCCTGCGCTGACAGGGGCAGTAGAAAAATGGGGCCGGAATCTGAAGGAAAGTCCCCTGCTTCTTAGAAATGGGCGTTACACCATTGATTTTGACGGTCTGGAAAGGCTGGCGGACCAGAAAACCAGGGCATATATCCTCTGCAATCCCCACAATCCCACCGGAAGGGTGTGGACGGATGAAGAACTGTCAGGGGTCACCGCCTTCTGCAAACGCCATAACCTGCTTCTGCTGTCAGATGACATACACGGGGATTTTGTGTGGCCGGGCCATGTGTATAAGCCGCTTTTAACGATGTACCATAATCCGGAGCAGGAAAAGGTTATTGTGTTCAATTCCCTGACAAAAACCCTCAATATCCCCGGCCTGATTTTTTCCAGTATCATTCTTCCGAATCCCGAAATGCGGCGGGCCATGGAGGAAACCATAGACCGGTGGGGGCTTCACAACCCCAACGTGTTCGCGGCCGATATCCTTAAACCTGCTTACCGGGAATGCGGGGAGTGGGTGGACCGCATGCGGGCCCAGGTCTATGAAAACATAAAGACTGCCCAGGAGTTCATAAACAGGGAACTGCCCTGGCTGGATGCCTATGTGCCTGACGGCACCTATCTTATGTGGATTGGATACGGACGCACCGGTTTATCCGAGGAGGACATGAGACGGCTGCTGGAAGAAAAGGGCCATTTGATACCGCTTATGGGAACCCATTTCAAGGAGGCCGGCAGAGGCTGGTTCAGGCTGAACATGGGGACCTCAGGGGAACAGGTAAATAAAATTCTTGAGAGACTTGCGCTGTGCTGGACATAGGGCCGGATAAAACCGGTCCCAGGTCCGGCATGAGCCGGTTATGGGGATGTATATGAAGGGGTTATGTGAGAATGTAAAAGGGGCCTGGGACTGGCTGTTTCATGAACATATTTCACGCAGAATCATGGCCGTGTTCGTGATATTTTTCCTCATCAGCTTTTTTCTGACCTATTCCCTGTATTCGTGGGCGGCCAGGAAGCAGGAGGACTCCATGATAGAGCAGTCATCGGTGCAGATGGTCACTGGGGTCAGAAACAATCTGGATGAGATGGTCCTCAATGTGAACGATGATTTCAATATGCTGTTAAAAGGAGGCACCCTGGATGTGGTGAACCATCTTCCCAGGCCGGAGGACAGAAAAACATACGACAACATGCTGTTTACCGCTCTTGACAGCAACCATTATCTGGAGTCCATCTATCTTCTGGATTTTTCGGCGCACCTGTACGGCGTGGACAAGCATGACATGAAGCGGCTCAGCGTGGATTCCACATTGAAATGCCCGTGGTACAGGAAAGCCCTGGAAGCAGGAGGAAGCTATATACTGGAGTATGAGGCAGGAGGCATTTTCTATAAAAGATACAATTCCAGGTTTGTGTCTGTCATCCGGACCATCAACAGCCTGGAGACCCAGAAGCCCCAGGGATTCATTATTATGAATATTCCCACAGACGCCATAGCGGAAATCTGCAGCGCGGCTGCTTATGGAAGCCAGGCCATGATAGGGATTATGGACCAGGATGGAAACCTGATTGCGGGTACGCCCGGATTTGAATACCGGGATTTCCTTAAAACGCCGGCCGGAAGCAGTGATGAGGAAAAACTTCTGGTAAGCCGCAAGGGGGATGGGGAGCATACCACTTCCCTTTACCTGCCGGACTACGGATGGCACCTGATTGCCAGGATACCCAGTCAGGTGAACCGCAGCGCCTTTAAGGACCTGTTCCTGATTGCCACCCTTATTTTTCTGGTGAATGTGGTGCTGATGCTTTTCGGCTCTCTTTACATATCCAAGTCCATTTCCAATCCCATCTATGCGCTGATTGGAATGATGAATACGGTAAAGGACCGGAATTTCAGGAAGATACCTGTCAAATACCCCAAAAGCGAGATTGGGATTTTACAGACGAATTACAATAACATGGTGGACGAGATATCATCCCTGCTGTCCAGGCTGGTGGAGGAGCAGAAAATCAAGGAAAAGGCGGAGCTGCACGCGTTGTTTGAGCAGGTAAAGCCTCATTTTCTATACAACACCCTGGATGCCATCGGCTATATGGCCCTGACGGAGGAGCCGTCCCAGACCTATGAGGCCATAGAGACATTGGGAAGTTTTTACAGGCAGAGCCTGAGCCAGGGGGACCAGATGATAACCGTTGAAAAGGAGACAGCCATTGTAAGCGATTATGTAAAGCTTTTGAGGCTCAGGTACGGGGATTTGTTCGATGTGGAGTACCAGGTGGATGAGAGCTGCCTCAGGGTTCTGGTGCCCCACCTGATTCTCCAGCCGTTAGTGGAGAATGCCGTGTACCACGGGATTAAGCCCATGGGCGGAAACGGGCATATCCGCATCCGGATCGGACCGGAGGAGGGCGGCCGGATGAAAATACAGGTGCGGGACAACGGAGTGGGCATAGATGCTTCCGCCCTGTCAAAACTTCAGGACTACCATAAAATATGGAATATTGATATTGACGTGTCGGGAACTGGGATTGGTCTGATTGGCACCATACAGAGAATCGTACTGATATACGGTGAACAGGCGTCTTACCAGATTAGAAGCGTGCCGGAGGGAGGAACGGAAATCACCTTCCTTCTGCCGGTAACCTGGGGGGGAGAAGAGGACCATGGAGACTGGATATGACCAGCTGTTAAAAGTGATGTTTGTGGATGATGAGGAGAAAACCAGGAAACTTCTCAGGGTTTTTGTGGACTGGCAGTCCATTGGCTATGAGCCGGTGGAGGACGCGGCCAGCGCCAACCAGGCCATGGAACTGATAGAAGAGGAGCATCCCGACGTGGTTATCACGGACATTGAGATGCCCTATATCAACGGACTGGAATTTGCCCAGATGCTGGCGGAGGAGTATCCGCAGATCGTGGTCATCGTTCTGACGGCCCATGACCTGTTCCAGTATGCGCAGAAATCCGTGGAGCTGGGCATCAAGAGTTTCCTGTTAAAGCCCATACGGAGGACGGATCTGATTGAGGTCATGAAGGATGTGCGGACCGATATCATGGAGGAGCGCAGGGCTATTTTTGAGTTTGAGGGGCTTAAAAGCAGGATTGCGGAGTCCAGGACGCTGATTGTCCAGAATTTCCTCAACAACCTGCTTTTGAATAAGGTGGACCAGGAAAGCCTGTGGGGCACCATACGCTACTATGATATTCCTCTGAGAAGGGATACGGGGCACTACAACGTAATGGTGCTGATGCCGGAGAAACACAATGACCCGGAGGAGGACGAGCTGAGAAGGCAGCAGTGCATGGAGGTTCTGTCCCCGGCGGTAAGCCGCCTTACGGATGTGCTGCTGCTAAAGGACATACACCAGAACCTGATTCTCCTGAGCCAGAATAAGAAAATCAGCCTCATGTCCTACGGCGCCCATTTTACCGTACTGATTAAAGAAAAGCTGTCCATGGGAATCTATGCGGGCTGCGGAAATCCGGTGGATTCCCTGGAGGAGATCCGCTACAGCTACAAGCAGGCATATAAGAATGCCATGATTGCCAGCTACAGCCACAACCAGGCATTTCTTTCATCGGGCAGGGAATCCGATATGGGAGGCCTCCAGGAGCTGATCCAGACCCTGACAGAGGAGTTGCCCCTGTACCTGGGGATACCTTCCGGGGACAAGGTGAGGCAGCTGGTGGGCACGGCCTACGGGACACTTAAGGGCCTGCCGCAGAGCAGCCTTTCGGATTATCTTGTCATATCCTATTCCATTGTCAATGTGACCCTGTCCACCCTGAGCGACAATGGAATCCCGTACATAGAGATATACAGCACGGACCATCTGCCCTATGAGAAGATACTCCGTCTCACCGGGGCAGAGGAGATTGAGAAGTATATCAGCCAGTTTACAGACTTTACGGTCTGCCAGATTGAAGAGTACATGAACAAGAAGAACACCATGCTGGTCCACCGGATTGTCCAGTACATGAACGAGCATATGGATGATTCCACTCTGTCGCTGGCTAAGATATCAAAGATCAACTATATCAACAACTCGTATCTCAGCAGGACCTTCAAGTCTGTTATGGGAATCAACTTCATGGACTATCTGGTATCCATCCGCATCGAGGCAGCCAAAAAGCTTCTGGAGGGAACGGATTTGAGAATTTATGAGGTGGCCCGCAGCGTGGGCATCGAGGACCCAAACTATTTTTCCAAGTTTTTCAAGAAACATACCCAGGAAACGCCGGCCCAGTACCGGGATCGATGTCAGGAAGCCTTGTAGGCTTCCTTTTTTTGTATTTATGAAGAAACAAAGAACGTTTTATTGTGCATAATATATAAATCATCTGACAAAAACTTGTGTAATATGGCGCCCCGATTTAAAAAAGATGAAAGAACTTTCTGAACATCCAAGTGCTATTGAAAATAAAATCAGACCTGCTATACTAAAGCTACAAGAGATGAGCGGCCGGAACAAGGCAGCTAAGCATTCATAACAAGGAGGAACTCATATGAACGAAAAAGTAGAGAGCCTGAAGGGGAAGCTGATTGTATCCTGCCAGGCCCTGCCCCATGAGCCGCTTCATTCGTCCTTTATCATGGGCCGGATGGCGCTGGCTGCCAAGGAGGGCGGAGCGTACGGAATACGTGCCAATACAAAGGAGGATATCGCTGAAATCCAGACCCAGGTTGACCTGCCTGTCATCGGCATCGTGAAACGTGACTATGAGGACAGCAAGGTATACATCACGCCTACCATGAGGGAAATCAACGAGCTGATGGAAGTTAAACCTGATATCATAGCGCTGGACGCTACCCACAGCCTGAGGCCGGGCGGCAGGACCCTGGATGAATTTTACAGGGAAATCCGGAACAGCTATCCGGAACAGCTGCTGATGGCGGACTGTTCTACGGTGGAGGAAGCCCTTTTCGCGGACCAGCTGGGATTTGACTTTATCGGGACCACACTGGTGGGCTATACGGACCAGAGTAAAAGCCTTAAAATTGAATCCAATGATTTTGAAATCATCCGTCAGATTGTGGCAAAGGTGAAACACCGCGTCATTGCGGAGGGGAACATCAACACGCCGGAAAAGGCAAGGAGGGTTATTGAACTGGGGGCCTTCAGCGTGGTGGTGGGTTCCATTATCACCAGACCCCAGCTGATTACAAAGTCCTTTGCAGAGGCGCTGGATTAGTACAAACATGTTAACCATTTCATATAAAGGGGACCCAAGGGGTCATTGAAAGGAGAAGTAAGATTATGGCAAACTTAGAAAAGTACAAAGGTGTTATTCCTGCATTTTACGCATGCTACGACGCAGAGGGAAATGTGAGCCCGGAGAGGGTAAGGGCTCTGACTGAGTACCATATCAGAAAAGGCGTTAAGGGTGTTTATGTAAATGGATCTTCAGGAGAGTGCATCTACCAGAGCCTGGAGGACCGCAAGATTACACTTGAAAATGTAATGGCAGCTGCCAAGGGCAGGCTGACCGTCATCGCACATGTGGGCTGCAATAATACCAAGGACAGCGTGGAGCTGGCAAAGCATGCAGAGAGCCTTGGCGTTGACGCCATCGCATCCATCCCGCCCATCTACTTCCATCTGCCGGAGTATGCAATTGCCGCCTACTGGAACGCCATGAGCCAGGCAGCTCCCAACACGGATTTCATTATCTACAATATCCCCCAGCTGGCAGGCGTGGCCCTGACACAGAGCCTGTTTGCCGAGATGAGGAAGAACCCAAGGGTCATCGGTGTGAAGAATTCCTCCATGCCTGTGCAGGATATCCAGATGTTCAAGCTGGCAGGCGGGGATGACTACATCATCTTTAATGGTCCGGACGAGCAGTTTATCAGCGGCCGTGTCATCGGAGCAGAGGCCGGTATCGGCGGAACCTACGGCGTAATGCCTGAGCTGTTCCTGAAGATGGATGAACTGGTGAAGGCAGGAAAGATGGAAGAGGCCATGAAGGTACAGTATGCTGCCAACGACATTATCTACAAGATGTGCTCCGGACACGGCAACATGTACGGTATGATTAAAGAGATGCTTCGCATCAATGAGTCCCTGGACCTGGGCGGGGTCAGGGAACCGCTGCCTCAGCTGATTGATTCCGACCTTGCCATTGCACAGGAAGCAGCCCGCATGGTGAAGGAAGCGGTTGCAGCATATTGCTAAGACCAGGTGTGTTCCTGACGGATGTCAGGCGCTCTGTTCACAGTTACCTGTGCAGTACTGCCGGTAATGTAAATGGTCCCCGGTCCTTTCTGGAGGGAGAAAGGGCCGGCATGGGACCGGAATGGGTTTGGGAAAAGGAGGATGTTTCCCAGGTTTTTTGTATAGCAAAGAAGGGAGATTGATTTATGCAGGGTTTTACTACAATTGATTTGATTATACTGATTGTTTATCTTGCGGCTGTATTATTTGCCGGACTCTTCTTCTCCAAAAAGGAGATGAAGGGAAAAGAGTTCTTTAAGGGAGACGGCACCATTCCGTGGTGGGTTACCTCCGTTTCCATATTCGCAACATTATTAAGTCCCATTTCCTTCCTGTCCCTGGCAGGAAATTCCTATGCAGGAACATGGATTATGTGGTTCGCACAGTTAGGAATGCTTGTGGCCATACCCATTACCATTAAATTCTTCCTGCCAATCTACAGCAAGCTGGACATCGACACAGCCTACCATTATCTTGAAATCCGTTTTGGAAGCAAGGGCCTGCGTGTCCTGGGCGCCGTCATGTTCATCGTATATCAGGTGGGCCGTATGTCCATCATCATGTATCTTCCGTCCATGGTACTCTCCAAGCTTACAGGCCTTAACGTAAATCTCCTGATTATTGCCATGGGTGTGATTGCCATTATTTATTCCTACACAGGCGGACTTAAATCCGTTCTCTGGACCGACTTCATCCAGGGCAGCGTCCTTCTGGTTGGCGTTACCTTTGCGCTGTTCTACCTGGCCAACGGCATAAACGGCGGGTTCGGAGCCATTTTCCAGACCATGGGCGAAGGTAAATTCCTGGCGGCAGACCAGCCTATTTTTAATCCCAATATACTGAAGGACAGCGTATTCCTGCTGATAGTGGGCGCAGGTCTTAATACCTGTTCCTCCTATGTATCCAGCCAGGATATTGTGCAGCGTTTCACCACCACCACGGATATGAAGAAACTGAACAAGATGATGCTGACCAACGGCGCTCTGTCCATCTTCATCGCAACCGTATTTTACCTCATCGGTACAGGACTGTATGTATTCTACAGCCAGAACGCCCTTCCTCCGGCAGCCCAGCAGGACCAGATTTTCGCGTCCTATATTGCTTATGAGCTTCCGGTAGGTATCACAGGACTGCTTTTGGCAGCCATCTATGCGGCATCCCAGTCCACCCTGTCCACCGGCCTTAATTCAGTGGCAACCAGCTGGACCCTGGACATCCAGGAGCGTCTTTCCAAGAAGGAGATGAGCTTTGCCCTTCAGACAAAAATCGCACAGTATGTATCCCTGGGCGTGGGCATTGTGGCCATTCTGGTGTCCATGGTACTGGCAAACGGCGAAATCAAGTCAGCTTATGAGTGGTTCAACGGATTCATGGGACTGGTGCTGGGCGTACTGGGCGGTACATTTGCCCTGGGTACATTCACAAAGGTGGCCAATGCAAAGGGCGCTTACGTGGCATTCTTTGTGGCAGCGGTTACCATGGTCTGCATCAAGTACATGGCTCCTGCGGGCTCCGTATCCATCTGGTCCTATTCCATCATCTCCATCGCCATCTCACTGGTAGTGGGAATCCCGGTGAGCATGATTACAAGAAAGATGGACGGGGATACATCCAAGCCTGTAAAGGACGCTACGATTTACCACAATTAATGATTCATTAACAGGAGGTAATCATGATATTTGGAAACAACACACAGGAAAAGACTTATGCCTTTCTTCCTGAGGATTTAAAGGAATGCTTTGCCTATGCAAAGGAGCATGATTTGGCGTCTTACGAAAAGGGAAGCCATCCCATCGACGGAGAAAGGCTGTTTGTCAATGTGGTGGAGTATGAGACCACCCGGCCGGAGAACCGCTTCTGGGAAGCCCACAGGAATTACCTGGATGTACATTTAATGCTTGACGGGCAGGAGCAGATTGATTTAAACTTTATAGAGAACATGGAGCAGAAGGAGTATGTGGAGAAGGATGACTTCCTTCCCATGGACGGCGCACCCAACAGCCATGTGGTGCTCAGGCCGGGGGATTTCCTGATTTGCTACCCGGAGGACGGACACCGCACAGCCGTGGCCGTAAAGGAACCTGAGAAAATCAAGAAGGCTATATTCAAAGTGCGGATTGACCATTAAAAGCATACAGACCCGGAGACAGAGGCAAACCAAAGACCCTGGAACGCAGGACGGAGCATCCCGTCTGCGCTCCGGGCAGGTTTGCCTTTTGCGACAGGACAGCGTAAAGGGCGGCGTCAGGGCCAAAAGAAGATTTAAAGGAGCGGTGCTACGATGAAACAGTATATTTGCATTGATATCGGAGGAACGGAAATCAAGCACGGGGTGCTGGACGAAAATGAGAGATTTCTTGCAAAGGGTAAGGTGCCCACCGAGGCCTTTAAAGGCGGGCCTGCCCTGTTAAAAAAGGTCATGGGAATTGCGGCGGACTACCTGAAGGAGCGGAAGGCAGAGGGAATCTGCGTGTCCACTGCCGGCATGGTGGATGTGGAAAAGGGAGAGATATTCTATGCCGCCCCTTTGATTCCGGAGTATGCGGGAACAAAGATCAAGGCCAGCATGGAGGCGGAATTCGGACTTCCCTGCGAGGTGGAGAATGACGTGAACTGCGCCGGCCTGGCGGAGGCTGTGTCCGGGGCAGCGGCAGGGGCCCAGTCGGCCCTGTGCCTTACGGTTGGAACCGGAATCGGCGGCTGCATCATCATCGGCGGCCGGGTGTACCACGGGTGGAGCAACAGCGCCTGCGAGGTGGGATACATGCACATGGACGGAAGTGATTTCCAGACCCTGGGAGCTGCCAGCATACTGGTAAAACGGGTGGCGGCTGCCAAGGGGGAGCCTGAGGCCCAGTGGAACGGCTACCGCATTTTCCAGCTGGCCGGGGAAGGGGATCCTATATGCAAGGAGGCCATTGACCAGATGTGCGATTGTCTGGGAAAAGGCATTTCCAATATATGTTATGTGCTGAATCCCCAGATCGTAGTGCTGGGAGGGGGAATCATGGCCCAGGAGGAGTACCTGCGTCCCAGGCTGGAAAAGGCTCTTGCCCGGTATCTGGTATCCAGCATATATGAAAAGACAGAGCTGGCCTTTGCCAGGCATCAGAATGACGCGGGGATGCGGGGAGCCTACTATCATTTCCTGGAGAGGCAGGGAAAGGCCAGAAGCTGACCCGTATTGGCCGAAAGCAGGTCTGTGGTCTTAACCAGGAGGAGGTATTATGGAATATCTGAAATCAGTGATACCGGTCATAGAATCCAATTATGTGAATTTTACAACGGTGGAGCGCAGTATTGCGGATTTTTTTATCTATAACAGGGAGCAGATGGATTTCTCAGCTAAGTCAGTGGCCGGAAAGCTGTTTGTGTCGGAGGCGTCCCTGTCGCGGTTTGCAAAGAAGTGCGGATTCAGGGGTTACAGGGAATTCATTTACCAGTACGAGGAAAATTTTGTGGTCAGGCAGGACTCCATGACAGGCAATACCAGGACTGTGCTCAATGCCTACCAGGAACTTCTGAATAAGACATATAACCTGGTAAATGAAAAGCAGATAGAGAGGGTGTGCCGGTATATGGCCAAGGCGGGACGCGTGTTTGTCTGCGGAACAGGAAGTTCAGGCCTGGCCGCCAGGGAGATGGAGCTGCGTTTCATGCGTATCGGCCTGGACATCACGTCCATGGAACACAGCGACATGATACGTATGCGCGGCGTGTTCCAGGACGAGAACTGCCTTGTCTTCGGCGTCAGCATCAGCGGCGAAAAGGAGGAGGTATTATACCTTCTGGAGGAAGCCCACAAGCGGGGGGCCAGGACCGTGATGCTCACTGCCAGGAACAGGCCTGACTTCGATGCCTTCTGCGACGAGGTGATGCTTCTTCCGTCGCTGCTCCATCTGAACCATGGAAATGTGATTTCACCCCAGTTCCCCATTCTTCTGCTGACGGATATCCTCTATTCCTACTATCTGTCCCAGGACCCGTATAAGAAGGAAGTGCTCCATGACAGTACATTGAGGGCCCTGGAAAAGGGGAGGAGAGAGAATGTATTGTAAATGCCGGGAGACGCCATTCCCGACGGGATAAAATGTATCTCAGGACGGTTCAGGACCATGAGGGCTATTATAATTTTCGGTATGCTGTTAATTACGGCATGCCGATTTTTTTGTTAGAGTATGAACTCTTACCGCATTCTTGGATTGTTTTGGACAAACTAATATATCAGATGATAAAAAACGAGACGTAACAATGTTAAAAAGTCGCTAAAATGGTGTAAAAACACTGTGTAAAAATGTAATATTTTGTACAATATGTATAAAAATAAAATAAAAAACAGTGGAAAATGACTCTATACAAACTAATATATCAGTACTAATATATTAGTATCAGCAACAAGGGATAAAGATGAATGAAAGGTACGTATGTAACCAGAACGTGTCCGGAGATTCATTCCCGTCATTCCTGCGCTCCGGTACAGAAAAAGCAGAGGCATAAGGGAGTCTCTGAGGGAGAGCATTCAACTATTTTCATCAAAGGAGGGTTCGTATGAACATCAATGTAATTATCGGTATTATCATGATTCTGTCCTTCTTAGGCATGGTATGGTACTGTGTGAAGGGATTCAACCTGATGGTGGGATTTGCAATCATGGCAACGTTCTGGACTGCCCTGGCATTGGTGGGCAACGCATTTTCGCCCACATCGGCCATGGAAGGCAAAACCTTCATCCAGGTGCTGGAGTATGTATATGCGGAAGGTCCTGCCGGATATGCAAAGTCCATTCTGGTCAATGTATTCTTCGGAGCATTCTTCGGCAGGGTCCTGGTGGACACCGGCATAGCGGCCACCCTGATTCGTAAGGTGGTTGAGCTGGGCGGCGATAAGCCCAGAATCACCATGGCGCTCCTGTGTATCGTTACGGCCATTATCTTTATGTCCATGACCGGTATCGGACCTGTTATTTCCATCGCGGTTATCGTACTGCCCATTCTGCTTTCACTGGGCATTCCGGCTCCTGTGGCCATGTTCAGCTTCATGGGTTCTATCATGGCAGGTATCTTTGGAAATATCGTCAATTTCCAGCAGTACCAGACCATATATGCGGGCTTTAATGCGGCGGCAGCTGATTACACCTACAACGATTACTTCAAGATTGGCGTTACCTGCATGGTGGTAGCCATCGTGGTAGTGCTGGTGGTTGCCAACCTTTCCATGAACAAAAAGGCAGCCCACGCATGGGCGGCCACTGCTTCCTCGGCAAGTGACAATGCCCCGGCCATTTCCTGGATTTCCGTTATCCTTCCTGTCCTGGGCGTGGTGCTCTTCAAGATTCCCATTATTTTAGGATTCTGTCTTTCAGGCATCTACGCACTGGTTACAACGGGAAAAATGAAGGGCAGCTATTCCGAAATCTGCCGCCTCTTTGCAAAACTGTTTACCGATGGTTCCATTGATGTGGCCCCCATGGTAGGATTCCTGCTTACCCTGGCCATGTTCAATAACGCGGCAACCTATGCGGCGCCTTACTTTACAGCTATCCTGGGAGGATTTGTGCCTACCACAGCCATTACCCTGGCCATCGTGTTCGCCATACTGACACCTCTCGGCTTTTTCCGCGGCCCCATGAACCTGGTTGGATGCGGAACCGCAATCCTGGCAGTTGTAGTGGCCACCCTTCCCAATGCACCGGTAGCCTTCCTGTATCCGCTGTTTGCAGTGACCACCATTGCGCCTCAGCATCTGGATATCACCCAGTCCTGGGTTGCATGGGGATTTGGATATACCAAGGTTTCCACCAAGGATTATATGAAGATGTCCATTCCTACCGGATGGATTGTAGGCATTATCTGCTGCGCTGCAGTATTCGTACTGTACGGCGGCCTGATGTAGATGTGAACGGGAGTATAAGACGGCCGGCTGCAGCAGGGAAGGATTCCTTGCTGTCCGGATGGGAGCTGGCGGGATACCTGCCGGCTCCCTATTATAAGACGGTTTGATGATTTGAGATGAGGAGGTTTTAAAATGGGAAGATCAGTTAGGATGGGTATAGACGTAGGCGGCACCCACACAAAGGCAGTGGCAATTGATAACGCCACCCATGAGATTATCGGGAAATCTTCCGTTAAGACGACCCACGACGACCCCAGAGGCGTGGCCGCGGGTGTGGTTAAGTCCTTTGAAAACTGCCTGAATGAAAATGGAATCAGCCCGGATGATGTGGTATTTGTGGCCCACTCCACCACCCAGGCAACCAATGCCCTGATTGAGGGCGATGTGGCCACTGTAGGAGTCATCGGCATGGCAAAGGGAGGCCTGGAAGGTTTCCTGGCAAAAAAACAGACAAAACTGGATGATATAGACCTGGGCAACCAGAAGAAAATTAAAATTGTAAATGACTTCATCAACGTGAAGAAAATGAACATGGCCGTTGTTGAAGATACTATAAATAGCATGCAGAAGGCAGGGGCCCAGGTTCTGGTATCCTCCATGGCGTTCGGCGTGGACGACGGAGGTCCTGAGGCAGAGGTGTATGAGGCGGCCAGCGCCAGGGGCATCCCCACCACCATGGCCAGCGACATCACCAAGCTCTACGGACTTACAAGAAGGACCAGAACCGCTGCCATCAATGCCTCCATCCTCCCAAAGATGTTAGATACAGCCAATTCAACGGAAGGCTCTGTCCGGGAAGCAGGGGTTCATGTGCCTCTGATGATTATGAGAGGCGACGGCGGAGTCATGGAGATTACGGATATGAAGAAGCGCCCCGTGCTGACCATGCTGTCCGGCCCGGCTGCTTCTGTCATGGGATCCCTTATGTATCTGAGGGCCTCCAACGGCGTGTACTTTGAGGTGGGCGGCACCACCACCAATATCGGCGTTATCAAGAACGGGCGGCCAGCCATTGACTATTCCATCGTAGGCGGCCATGCCACCTATATCTCATCCCTGGATGTGCGGGTGCTGGGCGTGGCAGGCGGATCCATGGTCCGGGCTAACAAGCAGGGCGTGGTGGATGTGGGACCCCGTTCCGCCCATATAGCAGGACTGGACTATGCCGTGTTCACGGATACGGATAAAATCAGGGGGCCGAAGGTGGAATTCTTCTCGCCCAAGCAGGGGGATCCGGACGACTATGTGAGAATCCGGATGGAGGACGGATCCGCTGTCACCCTCACCAACTCCTGCGCAGCCAATGTGCTGGGACTGGTAAAGCCGGAACATTTCTCCTACGGCAACGTGGAATCCGCCAGAAAGGCCATGAAAGCCCTGGCTGACTACTGCGGTACAACGGTGGAGGACATTGCAAAGCAAATCATGGAAAAGGCGTATGCCAAGATTGAGCCGGTGATACTGGAGCTGGCTGAGAAATATAAGCTGGAAAAGGACCAGATATCCCTGGTGGGCGTCGGAGGCGGAGCCGCTTCCCTGATCGTGTATTTCAGCAATAAGATGGGGGTCAAGTACTCCATCCCGGAGAATGCCGAGGTCATTTCATCCATAGGAGTGGCCCTGTCCATGGTCCGTGACGTGGTGGAGCGCATCATGCCCTCCCCGTCCAAGGACGATATCCGGGCCATTAAAAATGAGGCCCTTAACAAGGCCATTGAGTCAGGTGCAACAGCGGAATCCGTGGAGATTCATATTGAAATAGATCCCCAGACCTCCAAGGTGACGGCCATTGCCACCGGTTCAACGGAGGTGAAGACAGCGGACCTGTTAAAGGAATGCGATGAGGCAGAGGCAAGGCATCTGGCAGCAGAGGACATGAGGCTGGCGGATGGGGATACAGCCCTTCTGGCAACGTCACCCTACTTCTATGTGTACGGAGAAAGAACAGAGCCGGGTACACCGGGCGCTGTCCGCATCGTGGATAAGAAGGGATTCATAAAGGTACAGCGGGGAAGGGCCATGTGTTTAAAAACCACGGCAGCAGCCTATCTGGACGCGCTGAAACAGCTCTGGGACGACATGGCAGTATACCAGACAGAGCTGATTGCAAGGCCGGATTACTACCTGTGCATGGGCGCCAGGGTCATGGACTTTACGGCCCAGGATTTTGGGCAGCTGGAGCTTTTGACGGACCTGGAGGTATCTTCACTGGAACCGGATGAAGAAATCCTGGTGGTGGCTGCCAACATCAGGCAGAATTAAGGCGCGGACCCGCTAAAGGGGCCATGGGACCGGTCTGGAGGACAGAGATATGGAAGAGATGAACCTGAGGAAAATGATGAAGAGGCTGGCTGCCGTGGACGACATGACCTGGGGAATGTACGCATTCTCCAGGGATGCGCTCCGGGATAAGGTGGACTGCGGCCGGAAAAAAGAGATGATAGAAAAATCCATCTGCTGCGGCTATGAAACAGCGGATAAAATCATGGACCAGACGGGTACTTCAAATCCCCGGGAGATTGCCGGAAAGCTGGGACTCAGGGTGGAATACCTGGATAAGGGGCAGATAGCGGACAGGGTACTATTTGCCCTTTTCACCCCTCCCGACCTGATACAAATTATGAGGGAGCCTATCGACAAGGCGGTTAAAGGCGGTTCACTGGACGGCTTTACCACAAGGGAGCAGCTGGAAGATTTGATTCTGGGCCATGAAATTTACCACTATCTGGAAGAGGAGTACGATGGGATTTATACCAGGACCGAGAAGATACGCCTGTGGAAAATCCTTGGTTTTGAGAACCGTTCCACCATAAGGGCCCTGTCGGAGATAGCCGGAATGTATTTTTCCAAAAAATTAAATGGTTTTCCCTATTCCCCATTTGCCTTAGATATCCTTTTGTACTATAATTATAATTCAGAGACAGCCCTGAACATGTACAGGGAGGTAGCAGAGATCTGACAGGAGGAGTTCTATGGGCAGCACAGACAGCAGGAATTCGGAAGACAACATATATGACGTACTGCGCACGGACATTCTGAACCTGAAGCTGCGTCCCGGGATGATTTTCAGCATCAGGGATATCAGCGAGGCCTACCAGGTGGGAAGGACGCCGGTAAGAGATGCCCTCATTAGCCTTTCCAAGGAGGGGCTTATCACCTTTCTTCCCCAGCGGGGAACCATGATATCCAAGATTAATTATGACAAGGTACTTAACGAGCGCTTTCTCAGGACCTGTGTGGAGGAGAAGGTGATTCTGGAGTTTATGGCAGTGTGTGATTTAAAGGCCATCACAGAGTTGGAGATGTCCCTGGACCGTCAGGAGAAGTTTGTGGAGGAGGAGGATATACGGGCATTTCTGGCCGAGGATATGTACTTTCATTCCATTTTTTACGTGGGGGTCAACAAGGGATACTGCAACGACATCATATCTGCCAATTCAGGCCATTACATGCGGATTCGTCTTTTGGCCATGGCGGACCAGGGCATAGACAGGGAAGCCCTTAAGCAGCATAAGGAGATAACAGACGCCATTCTGGCCAAGGACTGGGAGCGGCTACACACTATTTTGAATTTTCATCTGAACCGCCTTGTGAATCAGGAGCGTGCCCTGCTGTCCAAATATCCGGATCTCTTTGAACGGGAAAATGTGGAGGTGAGAAGGGAGCCGGACGAGCTGGGCGTGGATTTCCTGGTGGAGACAAAACTGAAATATCATGCGTAGAAAGGGGGCTTTCCCGGCTGCATATTAACTGCTGACGGGAAAGCCCCTTTGGAGTTACATGTATGTATTTTACCAGATTCCCAGCGTGCTCTGAAGTGCCAGGCTCACTGCGGTGATTCCCACCCAGCAGCAGGCGCCCATGAGGATGGGCTTGCCGCCGGTGCGGATAAGCCTTACCAGATCCGTGTTCAGTCCGATGGCTGCCATGGCCAGGACGATGAAGAACTTGCTCAGCTCTTTAATGGGTGCAAAGACTGAGGCAGGAATCCCTGCTCCCATGGCAATGGTGGTGATGACCGAAGCCCCGATGAAGTAGAGAATAAAAAACGGGAAGATATCTTTAAAGCTTACGGACTGTCCGCTGGCCAGATCCGCCTTTTCCTCCTTCCTGGTCCGGATAAAGGCCAGACACAGGGTGATGGGAATGATAGCCAGGGTCCTGGTGAGCTTTACCGTGACTGCTTTGTCCAGAGTGGCTGCCCCCAGATTCCACATGCTGTCCCAGGTGGCTGCCGCGGCAGTGACGGATGACGTGTCATTGATGGCTGTTCCTGCAAAGACGCCAAAGGCATTGCCGGAAGCAGTATCAAACCCCAGGAACTTGCCGAAGGTGGGGAACAGGATGGCTGCCAGCACGTTAAAGAAGAAAATCACGGATATGGCCTGGGCAACCTCATCGTCATCCGCATTGATTACAGGCGCCGTGGCTGCGATGGCGGAACCGCCGCAGATGGAGGAGCCCACACCCACCAGGGTGGAAATGTTGGACGGGATATGCATGAGCTTATGGAGCACAAAGGCAATCACCAGGGAGGTGGTGATGGTGCACACAATGATGGGAAGGGACTGCCTTCCCGTCTCCAGCACCACATTTAAGTTCATGCCAAAGCCCAGAAGGATGACCGCCCACTGCAGTATTTTTTTGGAGGTGAATTTGATACCGTCCTCCAGCCCGTTTTTAGTTTTCATGAATACGGCTATGACCATGCCGGCAAGGATGGCGATGACAGCGCCGCCAATGATGGGGAACATTTTCCCCAGAAACCAGGAAGGGACAGCCAGCAGCAGGCAGAATGCCAATCCTTTCCATTTCTTTTGTAATGATGCCATTTCTTTTTCCTCCTCATATTCCCGATAGCTTGATATTTGACCGTGTGCCGGGTGTAAAACCCAGCACACGGTTTATATGGTAACTTATGGAAAGCATAAAGTAAAATTATATATATTTATATTTTAATAAGAATGTGTTATGATTAAGAAAAACAGAGGGAGAACAAAAGGAGGAAATCAGATGCTGGATTTCAGGGTTTACACATTTCTTGCTGTCTGTGAGTACATGAATTATACAAGGGCTGCGGAGGCGCTGCATATCACGCAGCCCGCCGTGTCACAGCATATCCGGTATCTGGAGAACATGTACCAGGTGAAGCTGTTCCTGGCAGAGGGAAAGAAGATACACCTGTCCCCGGCGGGAGAACGTCTGCTCCACGCAGCCACCACCCTTAAGAATGATGAGGTATTCCTGCGAAAACAGATGCTTGAGGGGGCCGGGAGGGGACTGAGCCTGCGGTTCGGGACCACCAGGACAATCGGGGAATCAGTGATATCCGCCCCTCTGGCCCGCTATATCCACAGCCATCCCGAGGACCGCATCAGCGTTGTCATCAACAACACGGACGAGCTTCTGCACAAGCTGGTTTCCGGGGAGATTCAGTTTGCCCTGGTTGAGGGGTATTACGATGACGTGGATTTTGATTCCATGGTTTTCAGAACAGAGCCCTTCATACCTGTATGTGCTGCCGGCCATGTTTTTGCCGGGGATCCGGTCCGGTTAAGGGACCTTTTGGGGGAACATCTGCTCATACGGGAGCCTGGATCGGGAACCAGGGATATTCTGGAGAAGAATCTGGATATCAAGAATATCCGCCTGTCTGATTTTGCCCACATTACTGAGATCGGCAGCATGCATGTGATTCTCCAGCTGCTGGAAAAGGATGCGGGAATCACCTTCCTGTACCGGACCGCGGTGGAGGAGGGGATAAAGGACGGGGTGTTCAGGGAACTGGAACTGAGGGATTTCCAGATGGAACATGACTTTGCCTTTATATGGAATAAGGGAAGCATATATGCGGATACATACAGGATGATCTGCAGGGAACTGCAGTGAAGGAATGATCCGGCCAAAAGAAAGGCATTGCCGTAATCCCGGAGGGGCTGGCAATGCCTTATTTGTTATTTTAACAGACTGTCAATCTGCGCCCAGATTCCATTTATCTGTTCCATGGAGCTCAGGGCTTTTTTCTTCTGTTCCAGGCACTGGTTCAGTTTGGCGATGGCCTCGTCATACTTTCCGTCCTTCACATCGTTTTTTGCCTGGGCCTTCAACAGCCTGGCCTGGCCGCTGGCTTCCGTATAGGACACCTGCACTTCTGTGATATCATCCTTTAATTCCCTGACCTGGTTCCATGTATCCTTGTGTTCCTTTAACTGGCCGCTGTCCTTCCAGCCCTGGCGGACTGTCTTGGCGGCATCGGAGGCAGTGCGGTTGCTCTTCTGGAGATTTTTGATGGAGGCAGATGTGTCGGCCAGTTCCTGGCGGACCTGGGCTGTTTCGGTGTTATACTCCTTTTTTGTCTGGGCTGCAAAGGCAGGGAAGCTCATGGAGCAGGCCAGGGCTGCAGCGCATATAAAGACTGTTATTTTTTTCATAAATAAAAACTCCTTTCTGTGGCTGTGAATGTCAGTCCGGAATATGTCCGGGATAATACGGAACAGCGGTACCGGTATCCGCCGTCCACACCAATAGGATAGCATAGATGCACAGGGCGGATACAGGTTAAAAATGCGGCAAAAATGTGGCAGCGGTTTACGGATTCCTGACGGGATGGTATGCTATCCGTAAATACTGTTACATGCAGGGAGGTTATTATGGCGAAACGCATATATGTGGCGGATGATGAACTGCATATCCGCACTTTGATACAGACATTCCTTGTCAATGAGGGATATGAGGTGGAGACATTTGAGGATGGAAACAGCCTGTTTGACGCATTCCATGCATCCTGTCCGGACTTGATCATTCTGGATGTCATGATGCCTGGAATGGACGGCTTTGCCCTGTGTACGGCGATCCGCAGGGAAAGCCGGGTTCCCATTATCATCGTGTCAGCCAAGGATGCTCCCATGGACCGGGTCACGGGCATCACCCTTGGCAGCGATGACTATATGGTTAAGCCCTTTCTCCCTCTGGAGCTGGTAGCCAGGGTCAAGGCGCTGTTTCGCAGGGCCGGATACATCCGGCAGGATGCAGGGGAGACACTGGTCTGCGCTAATTTAAGCCTGGACCCGCGCTCCCGCTGCATGACCGTGGACGGCGCCCACTTTTCCGTGACACCCACGGAATTTGCTTTCCTGCAGTATCTGATGGAGCGCAGGGGGGAGGCTGTATCCAAGCAGGTGCTTTTGAAGGAAGTGTGGGAGCTGCCGGATTACGATTTGGATACCAGGGTGGCGGATGATCTGGTAAAACGCCTCAGGCGCAAATTCAGGGAGGCCGGGTGCAGGGCAGCCATTGAAACCGTATGGGGCTATGGATTCAGGCTGGAGGAAGACAGGGGGGAGAGGTCATGATGTCTGCCATTCGTTCACGCATCTTTGTTCCTGTGGTAATCCTGATTGTGCTGTTTCCGGTCCTTTCCTGGGCGCTGTTTTCCTCTGCCTCGGGCTGGTACGTAAAGCGGATATCCAGCCAGAGCTTAGGGCATCTGATGGAATCCGTCCAGTCCATGGCGGAGCAGGTGTATCCGCGGGATGGGGACGAAACTCTGACCAGGGATGAGGAGAAGATGTATTCCAGGGAATTTCTGAGCCAGGTCAGGGAGTATATACGAAAGGGACGCCCGGAAGCCAGTCTTATTGCCTTTAATTCCCGGCTGAAGCTTACCTTTCCCAGGCAGGGGGAGGAGGAATGGGAAGGAGAGGAAATCAGCGGGGCGTGCCGTGAGATGATTGCCAGCGGGATGTTTGAGGAAAATAAAGGGGCGGATGTCACGGCTGCTGTGGGAAAGCGGCAGTACATGTTCCGGCTCTATGAGACAGAGAGCTCCGGTAATATAAGGGGAAAATATCTGGTGGGGTATGTGGAGATACCGGACACAAAAGCCCTTCTGTCCTACACGGGAGGGCTTCTTGCTGCCATTGCCGGTTTTCTGGCTTTTCTGTCCCTGGTGGCTGCCTGGTTTGTGGCAGGCAGCATATCCGGGCAGCTTAAGGGTCTGTGCAGGCAGGCCGGCGCCATAGGAAAAGGGGAATTTGAGCCGTCCCGGGTTCATTATCCGATTTCGGAAATAGAAGATTTAAAGAATGCAATGAACGGCATGGCGGCAGAGCTGGACCGGACCGAACAAAAACAGCTGGCCTTTTTCCAGAATGCATCCCATGAGCTTCGGACCCCGCTTATGTCCATCTGCGGTTATGCCCAGGGAATTCAGTGCAATGTGTTCCCGGACCATGCCCAGGCAGCTGCTGTGATACTGTCTGAAACCATGAGGATGAAGGAGCTGGTGGACGGCATACTGACCATATCCAGGCTGGACAGCCATGACACAAGGCTGCGCACAGAGGTCATAAGTCTTGGGGAGTTTATAGAGGAGCAGATTGACATTTTACAGGGGTTAGGGATAGCGGAGAAGGTGAGCATTGGGATGGAAAAGGAGCAAGAGGATATCAGGGTCAGTGCAGACCCGTCCCTGCTTGGAAAAGCGTTTCAGAATGTGATGAACAACTGCGCCAGATATGCAAAAAGAAGTGTCACGGTCTCTCTTAAAAGGGAGGGGGAATGGGCTGTTGTCTGTGTAAAGGACGATGGGCCCGGCCTGGATGAAAAAGAGATTCCCCATCTGTTTGAGCGGTTTTATAAGGGCAATAAAGGGAATTTCGGAATCGGGCTTTCCATCACTCGCGCTGCCATGGAGTACATGGGAGGACGGGTCCAAGCCCGCAACAGGCGTCCGCCCTGTCATGGAGCCGAGTTCCGGCTGATGCTGCCTGTGGAGGAAGCGGCTGGCAGGAAAGGGTAGCAGGCGCTTATGCGGACCAGAGGCAGGCGGCGGCACGCGCTTACCTGCAAACCAGAGGCAGCATGACGGATACCGTGAATACGTCGTTATTGTGGCTGATTTTCATGTCGCCGTTATATTTATGAATGACCGTGGATACATTGGACAGTCCTATGCCGCAGTACTGCTCTCCAATCTTGATGCTTTCGTACCGGTTGCCTTCTATGCGCAGCTGGCCGTTGTAGGAATTGGAGATGCTGATGATCAGGAATGCCTTCTGGCAGCGGATTTCCGTATGGATGAACCGGTTGGCCCCTTTTCCCATACGGCAGCATGCCTCCAGGGCATTGTCCAGGAGATTGCCCAGGATGATGCACAGGTCCACGTTCTCAAACGGCAGTTCAGGAGGCACCATAATGTTGGCTGTCAGGGGAACGCAGCAGGCAGCGGCCTGCTGCTGGGCATTGTTGACCAGGATGTTGACCATGCTGTTTCCGCCGGTGAGGGGCACCTTCATGCCGTTGGCGGAGTCATAGATTTGTTCAATGTATGTAAGGGCCTCCTCATACTGGCCTGCTTTTAAAAACACCACCAGGGAATGGAGGTGTTTTTTTAAATCGTGGCGCAGGGAGGTGATTTCCCTCTGGGAGTCCTCCACCTTCTGATAGTAGGAGGACTGCATGGTAAGGAGTTTGTCCGCAATCATATTTTTCTGGCTCTCCTCGTTGATAATGGCATAATCGTCCACCAGATAGAACAGGAACATGGAGGAGCAGAAAAGGATTCCCGATATCTCCAGGTAAAAATGGGATACGCTGTTCCTCATGTGGAAAATCTGGATGGTGATAAACAGGATCACGGAGGGGACCAGGAAGGAAATGGCATTGTAAAGGGTGGCTTTGTTGCTCTTTCTCATGTTTCTGCACAGGATGAACAACAGGGTGAAGAAGAAAAAAAGGATGCAGGCCGTCATCTGGGCCAGGGGGCTCTGAATCAGGAAATTAGGCTCTGAGGGAAGGGGCTCGTTGTGCAGAAAACGCAACAGCACTGCGGACAGCAGCTTGCAGGCATAGTTGAGGACAACGAACAGATAAGCAACCAGCACCTTGGTTCTGAGGGAATCCGTAAAGAATATGCAGCTTACCAGCATTGTGAAGGCGCAGTAAAAAACGCACATGCTGAACAGAGGCGCGTTGAACCAGTAGGTTACCCACTGGAATATAAAATAAATCAGGATGCCCACTGTGTACTGGGACACGGGCCGCAGGTTCCGGTGAAGGAAGTTGCTGCACAGCCAATATAGAATCAGGGTCTCGGCCACGGACAGCACAAAGCTGACCCAGGCGTGCTGAATGACGTTCATCATAGGTCTGCCTCCATGCAGGCTGGAAATTTCATCATAGATTTGTCTCCATATAGCTTAAGAATTCCTGGTTCACTTCCCTGCGCTTGTGCTTGCTCATGGGAAGCACCTCCTTGTTGTCCATGGTTACGGAATCCTTGAAAATATTATAAATATGGCTTACGTTGACCAGGAAGCTCTTGTGAATCCGGATGAAGCCGTCCGGGCGGAGCTGCTCTTCCAGGGAACTGATGGTGCCTGTAAATGTAAATGTGCCTTCCTTTGCAACTACACGGATGGTCCTTAAATCCGATTCCAGATAATAGATATGGTCGGTCATCAGTTTGGTGGTGCCGCTTATGCTGGGAAAGGAAAAGATGGATGCCTGTTTTTTCTGCTGCCTGTCAAGCAGCTCCTCCACGGCGGACAGAAAGTCGCCGCTCTCCACCGGCTTTACGATATAGCGGAAGGCGCCCACCTTGTAGCCCTCCACCGCGTAATCCACAGTGGCTGTCACAATGAGGATAGGAACCTCGTCGTCCAGCTGGCGGATGTGCTTTGCCACCTCGATGCCGCCCATGGTTTCCATGCGCATGTCTAACACCAGGATGTCGCAGAACCCTTTTTGTTTATAATCCTTAAGCAGGTCCAGGCCGTCTGTGTAGGATAAGATATCCACAGGCCGTTTTTCTTTTAATTGTTCCAGATGTCCGCACAGCACCATCAGGTCCGCGGGACTGTCATCGCAAAGTACAATTCTGAACATGACCATTCTCCCCTGAAATTAGTTAAACGCATAACGATTATACAATTCTTTCAGTGGTATTGTAAATAGGGTTTTTGGACAAAAAATACATTTCTGACCAATTATTACACTGAAATTATCGTTTGTGCACAAAGTATTGCGTTAATTTTTTCCTTGTGTAAAATGAGGATATGAGTTGAGAAACAATATAAAAAACAAGAAAAAGGGGGAAACAGATCTTATGTCTGGACCAAGTGGAAATGATGCAGGCGGAATGAAAAAGACCCTGTCCATATGGAATTTCTTTACCATTGGATTCGGGGCCATCATCGGTACTGGCTGGGTGCTTCTGGTAGGTGACTGGATGGTGATTGGAGGCGGACCTATAGCGGCCATGATTGCTTTTGCCATCGGAGCCGTGTTCCTGCTTCCCATCGGAGCCGTATTCGGGGAGCTGACAGCGGCCATCCCTATCTCCGGCGGAATCATTGAATATGTGGACAGGACCTACGGGCGGAATGTCTCATACATAACAGGATGGTTCCTGGCGCTGGGCAACGGTATCCTCTGCCCATGGGAGGCCATCGCCATCTCCACATTAGTATCCGATATGTTCGGGGGCCTGTTCCCGGTTCTCAGGGCGGTTAAGCTCTATACCATCATGGGGGCGGATGTGTACCTGTTCCCCACTGTCATAGCGCTGGGATTTGCAGTCTATGTGATTCTCCTTAACTTCCGGGGCGCCAGTGCGGCCGCTAAGCTGCAGGCATTTCTGACAAAGGCCCTATTGGCGGGCATGCTCCTGGCAATGGCAATCTCCTTCGTGAAAGGCGGGCCGTCCAACATCCTTCCCTCCTTTACGCAGGTGGAGGGACCATCCACGGTGACCAGCGCAAACAACATGTTTGCAGGCATTATCTCAGTGCTGGTAATGACCCCGTTCTTCTACGCAGGGTTTGATACCATACCGCAGCAGGCTGAGGAAGCGGCGGAAGGCCTGGACTGGAACAAGTTCGGCAAGGTTATCAGTATGGCACTTCTGGCGGCAGGCGGTTTTTATATGATTTGTATTTATTCCTTCGGCACCATCATACCGTGGACTGATTTTATAAAGAGCACGGTTCCGGCATTGGCCTGTCTTAAGAACATCAACATGTTTCTGTATGTGGCAATGCTGATAATCGCCACATTAGGACCCATGGGCCCCATGAATTCCTTCTACGGAGCTACCAGCCGCATCATGCTGGCCATGGGACGTAAAGGACAGCTCCCGGACAGCTTTGCGGTCCTGGATGAAAAAAGCGGGGCGCCCAAGATGGCCAACACAGTGCTGGCAGTCCTGACCATTATGGGTCCTTTCCTGGGAAAGAACATGCTGGTATCCCTGACCAATGTGTCGGCGCTGGCATTCATCTTCTCCTGCACCATGGTAAGCTTTGCCTGCCTTAAGATGCGCTATACGGAGCCTGACCTTCCAAGGCCTTACAAGGTTCCCGGCGGAAAAGCAGGCATCTGCATGGCATGTCTGGCAGGTACCATCATCATCGGGCTTATGGTGGTTCCCTTCAGCCCCGCAGCCCTTAAGCCTGTAGAGTGGGCCATCGTGGTTGCATGGCTGGTCATCGGGCTGGGCCTTAGCGCTGTTACCAGGGCAAAGGCAAATAATAAGGCGGCAGCCGCTGCAAAATAACGGCAATAAAATCATACATCAACATATATCAAATAAAGGAGGATTTTTCAATGAAGAAGGTAGCTTTTAAAGGCGGTTTACTGATTGACGGTACCGGCGCGGAGCCAGTGGTGAACAGTCTGGTGCTGACAGAGGATGACAAGATTGCGTACGCCGGTGCGGACAAGGAAATCGGACCTGACTACGAGGTTGTGGATATTACCGGAAAGACTATTATGCCGGGTCTTATTGACTCCCATCTGCATTTTTCAGGAAACCTGACAGACGATGACAGCGACTGGGTACTGGAGGATGTGGTACAGAAGACAGTGGTGGCGGTACAGCAGGCCCATGAGTGTCTGGAGAACGGCCTTACCACGGTTGGCGAGATTTCCCGTTCCGGCATCCAAATCCGCAACATGGTGGAAGCCGGCGTCATGAAGGGCCCCAGGGTAATGGCAACCGGACTTGGATTCTGCCGCACCTGCGGACACGGGGATTCCCACAAGCTTCCCAGCTACTACAACGACGAATCCCATCCATGGGCTGAGCGTGTGGACGGACCATGGGATCTGCGCAAGGCAGTTAGAAGAAGACTCCGCCAGAATCCGGATGCAATTAAAATCTGGTCCACAGGCGGCGGCATCTGGCGCTGGGACCAGAAGCTGGACCAGCACTATACGCTGGAGGAGATTCAGGCTGTTGTGGATGAGTGCAGGATGGTAGGCATCCCGGTATGGTCCCATGCAGAGGGCTACGGCGGCGCCCTGGATTCTGCCAGGGCAGGGGTGCATCTCATTATCCACGGCCAGACCTTAAATGACGAGTGTCTGGATATCATGGCAGAGAAAGGCATTTACTTCTGTCCCACCATCCAGTTCTTAAACGAGTGGTTCAAGACATACGCTCCGCCATACATCCCGGAGGTACATGACCAGTATCCCGGCGATACCGTAGCGGAGAAGGAGCTGAACCGCGTGTACGCTAACTTAAGAAAAGCAAAGGCAAAGGGAATCGGCCTTACCATTGGTTCGGACTCCTTCTGCTCCAGCCTTACACCATACGGAACAACAGCCATCGGAGAGATGTACTCCTTTGTGGAAAAGGCAGGCATCAGCGAGATGGATACCATTGTGGCAGCTACCAAGGCAGGTGCCGAGATGCTGAAGGTGGACAACGTGACCGGATCCCTGGCAGAGGGAAAGAGCGCGGACCTGTTAGTAATTAACGGCAACCCGTTAGAGAATATCCGTGCAATCGCTGTTGAGAACATGGACGTAATCATGAAAGAAGGATATTTTGTAAAACGCTGACCGGCACTCCCGGATGAGAGGAAAGGGCTGCTGCTATAACAGGCGGCAGCCCTTTGCTGGTTTGGAAAGCCAAGGGGGATGGAAAGAACATGTATGTATTGCTGTATCTTCTGTGGATTCTGTTAAACGGCAGGGTCACGGCTGAAATTCTGGCGGTGGGAGTCCCGGTGGCAGGGCTGGTATACGGCTTTGGGTATCTGGCCCTGGGTTACCGTTTGTCCGGGGACCTGCTTCTCCTGAAGCGCCTGGGTCATATTCTTGTATTCCTGGCCATGGTGGCCTGGGAGGTGGTGAAGGCCAATGTGGCCATTATCCGCATAGTGCTGTCCCACCACATGGAAATCACACCCTGTCTGGTGCCGGTTAAGACGGACTTAAAGAGCGCCGGAGCCAGGGCGGCCCTGGCCAATGCCATTACCCTGACGCCGGGCACTATCACGGTGGATGTGAAGGATGATGTGCTGTGGGTCCACGCGCTGACAGCTGAGATGGCAGAGGGGCTTAAGGACTGGCATGTGGCAAGGCAGCTGGCGCGGATCGAGGAAGTAAGATAGGAGGAAGGGACATGGGGGCAGAGATAGGGGCAAAGATAGGGGCAGAGGCGGGGGCGGCAGAGGGGCTGTTTACAGGTATCCTGATTCTGTCGGTTATCATACTCAGCATCAATATGATATTCTGCCTGCTGCGGGCCGTACTGGGACCCCGCTTTTCCGACCGGCTCATTGCCATCAATATGATAGGAACCAAGACCGTTCTCATGATTGCCCTTCTCATAAAGGTGTTCCATGAGGATTATCTGGTGGATATCTGTCTTATATATGCCCTTATCAGCTTCCTGTCCTTTGTGGTTCTGACAGGGCTTCTGGGCCGGCATATGGGCTGTGAAAAGGAAACAGGAGAGAGCGGTGGGGCAGGAAAGGAAAATACAAAAAAGGAGGCGGTGCTGTAATGGGTCTGGTGACAGGAGGAATTTTCATCGTACTGGGAGTGTTTGTGCTCTGTGTGGCGACCTTTGGCATATTCCGGTTTGAATATGCGCTGAACCGGATTCATGTGGCTGCCAAATGCGATACCCTGGGGAGCATGCTTATATTGGCCGGCCTTATAATCTCCAACGGGTGGAACATGGAGTCGGCCAAAATCGGATTGATTCTTCTGTTTATCTGGATTGGCAACCCGGCGGCCTCCCACATGGTGGCCAGGGCAGAGGCCAGGAGCAATCCAAACCTTAAAGAGGAATGCGGGGTGTCTGAATATGAAGGCGGTTGAGATCATTCTCCTGCTGTTTCTGATGGCCTGTTCCTTAAGTGTATTCCTGTGCAGGAACCTGTTGGTGGCAGCTATCCTGTTTATGGCCAACAGCCTTATCATGAGCATCATATGGGTGATTCTGCAGTCCCCGGACCTGGCTATCACAGAGGCGGCCGTGGGCGCAGGGGTCACGGGAATCCTGCTTTTTATTACACTGTATAAGGTCGATGGGTTAAGGGGGGAAGACAGTGAGTGAGGACAGCGGCAAGCGCGGTCTGCGCGCATTCGTGGACTGGGTGGAAAACGGTCCGGACTGGGAGGATGAGGCCGGTGTGCATGAAGGCGGGGCCGGCGGGCATGGCGGGGAGGCCGGCGGGCATGGAGAGGCAGACACCGTGCATGCTTCGGAGCAGGCTGTAAAGAGAAATACAAAACGGACTATGGGCAGGCGGTTTGCGGAATTTACGGAGGAACATGCCCTGCGTGTATTCGGCCGTGTCTACCGGGCTGTGGCGCAGATCGTCTGTCTGGCGGGCATGGCAGTGCTTCTCATGATGGTAACCCATCTGCCGGCCTTCGGCTCTGCGGACAATCCGGCCAATAATGAGGTGGTGGGCCGTTATCTGGAAAACGGGCTGTCCGAGACCGGGGCCGTGAATACGGTCGCCGGAATCATACTGGATTACCGGGCCTTTGACACCTTTGGCGAGTCCGTGGTTTTATTCCTGGCGGCTGTCAGCGTCATTGCCCTCTTGCACCGTAAATCCGAAAGCGGGTACAGCGGGAGGGAAGACCAGAGAGGGGGAACGGAGCATGAAGAGGATGAGGAAAGAGATATCATACTGGAACAGGTGGCCAGGCTGCTGGTTCCCTTTATTCTTATGTTTGGCGTCTATGTGGTGCTCAACGGCCATCTGTCCCCCGGAGGCGGGTTCTCAGGAGGAACGGTGATGGGGGCCGGCCTGATACTATATGCCAATGCATTTGGGCACCGGCGGATTCACCGTTTTTTCAGCTTTAAGACCTTTACTGTGATGAGCAGCAGCGCGCTGATGGTATACGCCCTTTCAAAAGGCTATTCCTTTTTTATGGGGGCCAACCACCTGGAGTCGGGTATTCCTTTGGGAAGGCCGGGAAACATCTTCAGCGCAGGGCTGATACTGCCTCTGGATATCTGTGTGGGCCTGGTGGTGGCCGGGACCATGTATTGCTTTTATTCCCTGTTCCGGGAAGGGGAGGTGTGATAATGCAGGCGCTTGTGACCAATTACTACGAGACAGCGGCCATGATACTGTTTTCCATTGGGTTTACCATGCTGCTGCTCCAGAAAAATCTGATTAAAAAGGCCATCGGGCTGAACATTATGGATATGTCCGTGTATCTGTTCCTGGCAGCCAAGGGGTACATAGCCGGTGGAAGGGCGCCCATAGCAGATGGAAGGACATCTGTGGAAGGATTTATCAATCCCCTTCCCAGCGGCCTGGTGCTGACGGGAATCGTGGTGTCTGTCAGCGTGTCGGCCTTTCTCTTTTCACTGATTCAGAGATTCCACCACTATTACAGAACCCTGGATTTGGACGGCATGCTGTATGAAGGACAGGAGGAGACAGATGGTGAGACTGGTTGAGAACATTCCATTTTTCAGTATATTCATCATGATGGCAGGGGGAATCGTGACGCCCCTTCTGGGAAGCAGGAACCGGGCCAGGATTCTACACCTGGTTTTGGTGGGGGCAGTGGCAGTGATGTCAGGCCTGCTTCTGGGATATACGTCGGACGGTACCTGTTTTCGCTTCATGATGGGACATTTCCCGGCTCCATGGGGGAATGAGGTCAGGGCCGGCGCTCTGGAAGCCCTTATGAGCCTGGTCTTTTCCCTTGTGATGTTTCTCACGGTGGCTGCCAATAAACGGTCCCTGGAACACGACATACCCGGGGAGCGGGCCGGCCTGTACTATGTGATGATGAATCTTCTGTTCAGTTCCCTTCTGGCCCTTATCTACACCAATGACCTTTTTACCGCTTATGTATTCATAGAAATCAATACCATTTCAGCCTGTGCCATTGTGTGCGCAAAGGAAAGCGGCGAGACCGTGGCGGCAGCCATACGCTATCTCATCATGAGCCTGGTGGGAAGCGGGCTCATCCTTATCTCCATTGCCCTTTTATACTGCCAGACAGGCCATCTCCTTATGGAACCCATGGCAGGGGCTGTCAGGGAGCTGGCATCATCAGGAAAGGATTTATTTCCCCTTAAGATGGCTCTGGTGATGATGACTTCCGGGCTGGCAGTAAAGAGCGCCCTGTATCCCTTCAGCTCCTGGCTGCCGGGAGCCCATGCCAATGCCACGGCTGCTTCCAGCTCTGTTTTGTCGGGGCTGGTGCTGAAGGGATACATTATCCTGCTTCTCAAAGTCTATATGCGGATTCTGGGAATGGATCTGATTATCCGGCTGCGGATCAATGACCTGCTTTTCGTGTTCGGAATCCTGGCCATGGTCATTGGTTCGGCCAAGGCGCTGCAGCAGCATATGGTCAAGCGGGTCATTGCCTATTCATCCATTGCCCAGATTGGATATATCTTCATGGGAATCGGCATGGGAACCAGTGCAGGGCTGGCAGCCGCAGTCCTGCACATGATTGTCCACGCAGTGACAAAGCCCATGCTGTTTACTGCCGCAGGCGGCCTCATGGACTGCTGCGGCCATCAGAAGGAGATAGCGGCCCTTAGGGGAAGCGCAAGGCGGAATCCGGCAGCCGGCGCCGGACTGGTGGTGGGAAGCATGGCCATGATAGGGATTCCCTTTTTTTCCGGGTTTGTTTCCAAGATTTCCTTTGCTATGGCCTCGTTTCATGATCTGGACCGGACGGTTCTGGTGCTGGGGGCCCTGGCTGTCAGCACGGTCCTCAATGCCATGTATTACATACCGCTCATCATCATCGTGTTTTCAGAAAGAGGGCCGGAGAAGGCGGACTATGAGGCGGCAGGTCTGGAGGACGCGGCTGTGCCTGAGGCGGGAGAGACTGTAAAGGATGTTCCTTTCGCGGCAGCCATGGCCTGTTTTATGGCCGGGAATGTGCTGATTGGGACTTGCTACGGCCCTGTGGTCCGGATGATAGAGACAGGGCTTGCCAACTTCGGGTGACCCCGGCAGCAGGGGAGTATATGAGAAGGAGAGGACATAGGACATGAGAGAAATGTGGATGATGGCGCCGGTGCTGTTTCCAGTGGTTTCCGGCGGGGCCCTGTGGATATGGAATCCGGGAAAAAACAAAATTCACACAGCCGCGGCGGTTCTGTCCCTGGCAGAGGCTGTGTGTTCCTGGCTGGTCATCCTGAACTGCATGGGGATGGAGCTGCCTCTGTGGAGCATCGGACCGGGCATGGAGCTGTGCCTTCGGCTGGATGGAACCGGAGCCCTGTTTTCCGGTCTGGCATCCCTTATATGGGTGCTGGTGGTTTTCTTTGCCTTTGAATATATGGAACATGAGAAGGAAGATGCCCGGTTTTTCGGATGCCTTATTATGTCCCTGGGAGCCCTGACAGGAGTTGCCTGGGCAGGAAATTTTGTTACCCTGTACCTGTTTTTTGAAATGATGACATTTTTCAGCGTTCCCCTGGTATTCCATTCCAGGAAGAGGGAAGCGCTTCGTGCCGGAATGGTATATCTGGCCTATTCCATGCTGGGCGCATCCATTGCACTGGGAGGATATTTCTTTTTCCGCCAGTATGCCTGCGGAACGGATTTTAAGGCGGGCGGGGTTCTGGCGGAGGCAGCGGGAATGGCCCGGGGCAGGCCGCAGATTCTTCTTCTGGCTGTTTTCTTTATGGCGGCCGGATTTTCCTGTAAGGCAGGGCTTATGCCTCTTCATCCGTGGCTGCCTATCGCGCATCCGGTTGCGCCTGCCCCTGCCAGCGCTGTGTTATCAGGTCTGATTACCAAGGCAGGGGTGGTGGCTGTCATCCGTGTGGTGTACAATATGGCCGGTCCCGCGTTCCTTCGGGGGACATGGGTGCAGTACGCCCTGTTGTCCATGGCTGTGGTGACCATATTTACCGGTTCCATGCTGGCCTATAAGGAAAAGAAGCTGAAAAGGCGTCTGGCCTGTTCCTCCTTCAGCCAGGTGTCCTATGTGCTGTTGGGCGTATTCCTGCTGTCCATGGAAGGGCTTTACGGCTCCCTGCTCCAGATGGTGTTCCATGCCCTGGCAAAGAACGCCCTGTTCCTCTGCGCGGGGGCTGTGATATGTAAAACGGGCTGTACCAGGGTAAAGGAGTTAAGAGGGATGGGAAAGCGGATGCCGGCTGTGATGGTATGTTTTGCCCTGTCATCCCTGTCACTGGTGGGGATTCCCCCGGCAGGCGGTTTTCTGGCAAAATGGCATCTGGCCGTGGGTGCCATGAGGGCAGAGGACGGCGTGTTTGCATGGCTGGGGCCTGCGGTGCTTATGGTCAGTGCCCTTCTGACGGCGGGGTATCTGTTTCCTGTTATTGTGGAGGCATTTTTTCCAGGAAAGGATTGGCGGAAAACGGATCAATCAGAAGATGGAAGATTGTCTGTATCTGCGTTTATGGGGGTGCCTCTGGCCGTGTTAGGCATCTCCCTGCTGGTGCTGGGGGCCCTGGGAAATCCTGTTTTTGAATTACTGAGGGGCATTGCCTCTGATATGGTGTGAAAGGGGGGATGGGTGTGAATCCATATTATCTGCTGGTGCCTGTGCTTCTTCCCATGGTGACTGGTGCGGCTGTGCTTGGACTGCGTCCAAAGGAGCGCAGAAAACGGGAGATACTGGTAATGGGAGGAATTCTGGCTGCCTCGGCAGTGATTGGGGCCCTGGTGTTAAACCGTCCCGGACAGCCGCTGGTGCTGTACCGTTTTGGCAGCAGAATGAATATATCGCTGGGACTGGACGGTCTGTCCGGGGTATTTGCCTGTCTCATTGCAGTGCTTTGGCCCCTTACCGCACTGTATTCCTTTGAATATATGAAGCATGAGGGGAAGGAAAACAAGTTTTTCGGATATTTTTCCATTACATATGGGGTGGTGGCGGGAGTGGCGCTGTCACACAGCCTGATTACCCTGTACTTTTTCTATGAGCTTATGACCCTGGCTACCCTGCCGCTGGTCATGCATGCCATGGATACCAGGGCCATCTATGCGGGCAAGAAATATCTGCTTCTTTCCATGGCGGGGGCTGCCATGGTATTTGTCAGCATTATCAGCCTTCATGAATATGGAACCACCCTGGATTTTACCTGGGGCGGTGTGATACCCCAGGGTCTGTCCCATGTGGAACGGCGTCATCTGTACGGCGCATTTATTCTGGCCTTCTTCGGGTTTGGGGTAAAGGCAGCAGTGGTCCCGTTTCACAGCTGGCTTCCCGCTGCGTCGGTGGCCCCCACTCCCGTATCAGCCCTTCTGCACGCAGTGGCAGTGGTGAAGGGGGGCGTGTTTGCGCTGATGCGGGTGGTGTACTGGTGCTTCGGGGCCGGATTCCTTATAGGGACAAAGGTGCAGGCAGCGGTTCTGTGCGTCTGCTGCATCACCATCCTTTATGGCTCCCTCAGGGCCCTTTGCACCCAGCATCTGAAACGCAGGCTGGCCTACTCCACTGTGAGCCAGCTGTCCTATATCCTTATGGGAGTCATGCTTATGACTCCCGCGGGACTGGCAGCAGGTCTGACCCATATGGTATGCCACGCCCTGATGAAGATTACCCTGTTCTTCTGCGCGGGAGCCATCCTGTATAAAGGGGGACGGGAATATGTGTATGAACTGCGGGGAGTGGGAAGGGCCATGCCGGTTACCATGACCTGTTTTACCCTGGCCGGACTGGGGCTGGTGGGGGTCCCGCTCTTTGCGGGCTTTGTGAGCAAGTTTATGCTTGGGTCAGCTGCCGCAGAGGCAGGGGGTCTGGGAATGCTGGGGGTGGCATGCCTGATTATATCCGCCTTTTTTACTTTGTTTTATATGGTGCTGATCATAGGGGCCGCCTGGTTCCCGGCAGAGGGGAGGGAGGATTCCCATTGGAATACTCATTGTGACCCAAACTGGAATATGAAGCTTCCTCTGATTGCCATTACTGCCATGAGCATGGTCCTGGGCCTGTGGTCCGGCCCTCTGATTCAGGTGTTTGACCGGATTGCGGCAGGAGGTATGTAGGAAGGATAAAAGGTGAAGGGGGTAGCGGAAATGGAAGGAAATATAGGGCTGTTGGGGGCTGTGGCCTGGCCTTTTCTGGCAGCCTTTATCAGTCTTTTGGCAGGAAAAAAAGGGGAGAGGAACCGGGATGTTTTTGCGTCGGCCGCCATGGTCATGGAATTTACAGGCATGCTCTGCCTTTATCCCGTTAACAGTCCGGCAGCTTTTTCCTGGGCCGGATTTTGTGAGATGGGCATATGGCTGAGGGCGGACGGATTCAGGTGGCTCTACAGTACCATTGCAGCCTTTATGTGGATGATGACCACCCTGTTTTCTATGGAATATTTTGCCCGACACGGCAATCGCGGAAGATACTGTTTCTTTTCCCTGTTAACCTGCGGGGCAACCATGGGCGTATTTCTGTCCGACAGCCTGTTCTCCCTGTTCCTGTTCTTTGAGATAATGGGACTTACCTCCTTTGTGATGGTCATACAGGAGGAGACAGAGGCAGCGGGAAGGGCAGCCAGGACCTACCTGGCCATTGCAGTTATAGGGGGGCTGTGCGCGCTGTCCGGTATCTTTATGATTGCAGCGGGAACAGGAAATCTATCCATGGACAGTCTGGAACAGTTCAGAAAGGCCACAGGGGGAACATGGCCCCTGTATCTGGCAGGAGCGCTGCTGCTTGCCGGATTCGGGGCAAAGGCAGGGATGTATCCGCTGCACGTATGGCTTCCCAATGCCCACCCTGTGGCGCCGGCGCCTGCCAGCGCCCTGCTGTCAGGCATCCTGACCAAGACGGGTGTGTTCGGAATCCTGGCAGTTACCGTGACCATGTTCCGGCATGACATGGCCTGGGGAATGGTGCTTTTGGTGCCGGGAGCCGTGACCATGGTGCTGGGAGCAATACTGGCCGTGTTCTCCATTGACCTAAAACGTACCCTGGCTTGTTCCTCCATGTCCCAGATTGGCTTCATCCTTACGGGATGCGCCATGCAGTGTCTGCTGGGAGAGGAAAACGGGCTGGCTGTGAGCGGAACCGTACTGCATATGGTGAACCACTCCATGATTAAGCTGGTGCTGTTCATGGCGGCTGGATGTATCTATATGAATCTGCATAAGCTGGATCTGAATGAGATTCGGGGATATGGCAGGAACAAGCCGTTTTTGATGCTGGTTTTTGCCATGGGTGCATATGGCATATGCGGTATCCCGCTGTGGAACGGGTATGTGAGTAAGACGCTGCTTCATGAGAGTATAGTGGAGTATATAGAAGTGCTGGGCGCCCGGGGCGCCGATGCCCTGCCCTTTCAGGTGCTGGAGTGGGCCTTCCTCCTGGCGGGAGGGCTTACGGTTGCCTACATGGCAAAGCTGTTTGCGGCCATTTTTCTGGAAAAGGCCCCAATGGGCCGGGAGAGGGATGACAGGGAAAAGCGGTACGCCGGCACGGCTGCCTGCTTTGCCCTGGGCGGCTCTGCTTGTCTCCTCCCTCTTATGGGGATGGCCCCCCACCGGATTATGGACCCTATGGCAGATATCAGCCGTCCGTTTTTAAGGGGGGCACAGGTCCCGCACCAGGTGGAGTATTTTTCAGAGGCCAATCTCAGGGGAGCCTGTATCAGCATATCAATAGGAATTCTGGTGTATGTGCTGTTCATCCGCAGATACCTTATGGAGACAGGGGAGGACGGGACCAGGGTCTATGTGGACAGATGGCCGGCATGGCTGAACCTGGAGGACCGGGTTTACCGCCCCCTGGCACTCACCGTGCTGCCCTTTTTGGGAGCCGTGCTGGCCAGATGCGTCAATGGGATCTGCGAAGGTCCTCTTCCCCTGTTTATGAAAAGGCCGGAAAAAAATCAGGTGGTGGCACCGGGGGAGTCCAGCCGGTTTTTCAGGCAGGCCCAGGATGTAAGGCTTCTGCACATGATTTATTCCAGCATGGGATACGGGTTCATGATGCTGGGGGCAGGGCTTATACTGATGACGGCATATGTGCTGTTTTTATGAGAAACCTTGTGGGTAAAAAAAGGTTGTCCCTCATATGATTAATTACCTCAGGGATGGTGATACTCTCTATATAGAAAACACCATTTACGAATCAGTGAGGTAATATATGTATAGAGAGAACAAAAATATGAACCAGGACACACACCAGACCATTCTGAGAGGGGATTTATATTATGCGGACCTGTCGCCGGTAGTGGGGTCTGAGCAGGGGGGAATCCGGCCGGTACTGGTCATCCAGAATGATGTGGGGAACAAATACAGCCCAACCGTAATCGTGGCAGCCATCACCAGCCGATCCACCAAGGCAGCCATTCCCACCCATGTCTGTATCCGCAGGATGCGCGGCGGTTTAAAGCAGGATTCCACCGTACTGGCAGAACAGATTCGCACCATAGACCGGAACCGTTTGAAGGAATACATAGGACATCTGGATTCCGGTCAGATGGCGGGAATTGAACAGGCCATGGTTACCAGCTTGGGGCTGGGGCATCTGACAGGCAATATGGGACAGGTCTTTCTGCCGTCTTATTCATAAGACGGAGATATCGGTTGAGACACAAAGAAATAATAATGACAGGGCCGTTTTCTGCATACATTGTATGAGGCAGGGGACGGCCCTGTTATATCAGACGGTCAGATGGGACCGAAAGGTAAAAATGATATTGACATATGTCATAAACTGCCCTATAATTATTGACATAAGTCAAAAACAAAGTGAGACAGCGGAGAAGGAGAAGGCATATGGCGCGACCGTACAAAGCCAGAAGAATCTGTTCCGTGCCAGCCATAGACACCTTTGGTCCTTTGAACCAGGAGATGGACAGTGCGGTGGAGCTGACATTGGAGGAATATGAGACCATACGGCTCATTGACTGGCTGGACTGCACACAGGAACAGTGCGCAGACCAGATGGGGGTGGCCAGGACCACGGTCCAGGCAGTGTATAATTCAGCCAGGAAAAAGCTGGCGGACTGTCTGGTCAATGGAAAAAGGCTGGAAATCCGGGGAGGCAACTACCAGCTGTGTCCGGACGGAGGAAACTGCTGCGGGAAGAACTGCGAAAAACGCGGGTGCCGCAGACGCCGCTGTAATAACAAACCAGGAGGAGATTGTAATGAAGATTGCTGTAACATATGAAAACGGACAGGTATTCCAGCATTTTGGCCATACAGAGGAGTTCAAGGTATATGACACCGAGGATAAGAAAATCCTGTCCTCTCAGGTAGTGGGAACCGGCGGAAGCGGCCATGAGGCCCTGGCTGTATTTTTGAAGAATTTGGGAGTAAAGGTGCTGATATGCGGAGGAATCGGCGGCGGCGCCAGGACAGCCCTGGCCCAGGCAGGAATTGAACTGTATCCGGGCGCGTCCGGGGATGCGGACCAGGCAGTGGAGGCCCTGTTAAACGGCAGCCTGGATTATGATCCGAATACCATGTGCAGCCATCACCATGAGGACGGCGAGCATAACTGCCATGGACACGGCCACAGCTGCGGGGGACATAATTAATAATAAGGAAAAGCAACAGTAAAACCAGAAAAAACCAGGCCCGCATGAACACGGTATATAAAACAGTGTTCATGCGGGCCTGATATATCTTAACTGCCAAGATATCTTAAACGGTCATGATATCTTAACCCACCTCCATATCAGATTTTACCACCTCTATTTTCACACATTTCTTCTCTACCGGCGTGTCTGTCAGCTGGATGTGAACTTCTGCTGTTTCAACATTTCCTGAGAAGCTCTGGGGATTTGTCTTAACCCAGAAAGCAGCGCAGCCGCCCCTTACAGGAATGGCTGAGGGGCCGATTACCTGGATTGGGCCATTGGTTTCCACCTGGATGATGCCTGGGAAATACACCAGGGTAGTGGAAACACGGTCTGTGACCCTGCATACCACACGGGTGGCATCCGTATAATCCCCGTAAAGCCTGGTGTCGTCGGCAGTGACCTCCATATCGTGAAGGCTGGAGTCGCGAAGGAATTTCTTTTGGATGACTGCCTTGCCTTTGTAATACCCGGTGATGGCTCCGTCCTGCCACAAATCCTGCCACACGCCGATTTCCTCCTCGATTTCAATGGGCGGATGTTCCAGGCCTATATACCGGTTATCCGGGTAATAGCGGACCGGGGGCTTTCCATACATTTCCACTTCGATGTAATCACAGTTGGTAAGGACCATAAACGGGGACACCAGCCGGTTGCCCTTATTATCACCCCTGGAAAATTCCGTAGTGGGCTCCATCACGATTTCCTGTTCCGGGTTCTTCTGGCTGCGCAGCACATAGGCAGCGTATTTTGGAATGCGGAACATGTCCATGACGCCGTGGTAACAGATCTTATCGCCTGAACCGTAATCCGCGTGTGTATTGTAGTCAAAGGCGCACCAGCCGATGATTCCCAGAAGGTCCTTTGACAGGTTGGAGTGACTGTATACCCTGGCATAGGCCCTGGCGTGGGTGGTACGTTTGTCCGCGCTGTCCCAGAGCTTGGTGGGAAATGCCGTCCCGGAGAATTCGGTAATCATAAAGGGCACAGGGTATTCCAGGCCCGTGGCCTCCCGGCGGCCCTTGAACAGCTTTGTGCCGTCCGGATTGCAGTCTGAGTAGGTAAAATCATTTAAGGAGTACACGTCCTCCAAAAGATGGCTGTTGGTGATGTAGCGCACGCCTGTGGTGGGCCGTGAGGAATCCAGCTTATGGGCCAGGGCGTTGGCCCTGGTATACAGTTCGTCGTCATCCAGGGACTCATTGATATGGATGCTCCAGATAAAGATACCCGGGTGGTTGTACTGGGTCAGAATCATGGACTCCACATCCTGCATCATCACCTTTTTAAATTCTTCCCCGCCTATGTGGCCCCAGCCCGGTATCTCTGAGAACACCAGAAGCCCAATCTCATCGCAGCGGTCCAGGAAATACTCGGACTGCATATAGTGGGAAGTGCGGACCGTGTTGGCATTGAGGTAATTCTTCAGGATGTCCGCATCCTTTTCCTGTGCCCGCCTGCCCATGGCATAGCCCACATAGGGGAAGGACTGGTGGCGGTTCAGGCCCATTATCTTGATTTTCCTGTTGTTAATGAAGAGGCCCTCCGGTGTGCAGGCTACTGTGCGGAAACCCGTTCTCACATGGTGCCTGTCCAGCACGCGTCCGCCCGATTCAAGGGTTATATCCACCGTGTAGAGGTAAGGGGTGTCCGGATCCCACAGAATAGGGGACGGGACGCATTGTGGCTCTAAGATAATGCTGCTTTTGCCAGGGGCGGCCTGGATGCATCTTTTGTAGGAAGCCACAACGGCGCCTTCTTTGTCCTTCAGGCAGATATCCGCTGTCAGGGAGCATTCAGGGCCGCTGTTATCCAGGAACAGTTCAGGCTTCAGGATGGCATTTTTGTTCTCCAGGTCATAGCGGATTAAGGCGCGTTCCACAAAGACCTGGCTGCAGCAGTAAAGCCAGACATCCCGGTAAATGCCGCCGTAGGTCATATAATCAATGGCGTAACCAAAGGGAGGTATATCCTCACGCTCATGGCTGTCCACCCGCAGTACTATCCGGTTTGGGCCTTCCTTGCATAGACCGGTAATGTCAAACATGCTTTTTGAGTAGCCGCCCTTGTGCTCACCTGCCTTCTGGCCATTGACAAAGAGCTCAAAATAGGTCATGACGCCGTCAAATACAAGTATGATTCTGTTCTCCAGCATCCGGGAGGTGACGGAGAGCAGTTTCACATAGGTGCTTATCATGGCTGTCTCCTGGTGGCTGAAGTAGCTTAAGGGGAGCTCCTTTACTGTATGGGGCAGGTTCACATCTGAGCAGCGGTCAGAATCCTCTGTCAGGAGGTTTTCCTCAAAATAGTCGTAAAATTTCCAGTTCAGGTTCCATAAAACAGGTTTGTCCATAATTCATCTCCTTTTATTCTTTAACGGCGCCTGCCGTGATTCCTTCTATGATATACTTCTGGAAAAAGATATACAGAAGTACGGTGGGAAGGGCCACCACGATGATTCCCGCGGCAAGCAGGGGCCAGGAATTCTGCTGTGCGCCCGCATAGCGCATCAGGAAGGTGGTCAGGGTCTTGTTCTGGTTTTTGGGCATGTACAGATAGGGAATGTACATGTCGTTTACAATGGACACGGTCTTGATAATGACAAGGGTGGCCGTGGCCGGTGTCAGCAGCGGAAAGATAATCTGGGCGAATATCCTGAAATAACCGCAGCCGTCCAGCATGGCGCTTTCGTCCAGTGAAACAGAAATGCCGCTTATAAACTGACGGTAAATATAGAGCTGCATCAGGTTGGCTGCAATGTATATGACGATGGGGGCGCCTAATGTATTGTAAAGCCCCATACCCCGGATAACCTGGAACCTGGCAATCTCCACGATATTGGTGGGGACCATCATGGCCAGGTAAAACAGGATATAGATGATTTTCTTAAAGCGGAACTCAAAGCGTTCCAGGCAATAGGCAGTGATTGAGCCCACCAGGACATTGAAGAAAATGCTGACGGCAACAATCTTGATGGTGTTGGTAAAGGCCCTGACAAGGTACCGCTCCTTAAATACGCTCAGGTAGTTGTTAAGGGTCATGTCCCTGGCTGAAATCCACAGCGGGGACTGGGCGTCCAGGCTTCCCGGAATCTTCAGGGAGCTTATGATGGTCACCAGAAGGGGCAGGAATACCATGAGAACCAGGATGAGAGAAACAGCATATTTCCCTGCCAGGGATATTTTTTTACGCGCCATGCTGATCCCTCCTTCTCAGACGGTTGGTTATGAAGCGCTGGGCAATCTGTACACATACAATCATGAATATCATGATGACAGCCATGGAGGATGCCATTCCGAAGTTATTGTATTTAAAGGCCGTGTCAATGGTATAGATGGAAAATGTGTTGGACGCCCCGTTTGGCCCGCCAGCAGTCATGATGTAAGGAATATCAAACATCTGCAGGCTGCCGTTGATAACATCAAAGAGCATGAAGTCAATGACGGTACGGATGGCCGGAAGCTGGATGTATCTCAGGCGCTGCCATGCATTGGCGCCGTCTACCACGGCAGCCTCCATCATATCCTTTGGCACCGAGGAAAGGCCGGCCATGAACAGGACAATGTGAAAACCCATATACCGCCAGATGGATACGGAAGCCAGCACATAATTTACGATTTTCGGGTCGGACAGCCAGTTATGAATCAGGCCTTCCATACCCAGCCTGGTCAGGATATAGTTGAATCCGCCTTCCACAGGCGAGAAAAAGTAGGAAAAGGAGTAGGAGATACCCACGCCGTTGATGATAAAAGGGAGAAAAATGATGGCCTTGACAAAACCGGATCCTTTAAACCTGCTGGAGAGCATAACTGCCAGAACCAGCTCCACAGGCATCATGATTCCATGTATGAGAAGATACGTTAAATTGTTGCGGAAAGCCTGCCAGAATTCCGGGGATTTGAAAAAGAGCTGTGTGTAATTGTCAAACCCTGCAAGGGACCGTACCGAGGAAACTCCGTCCCATTCCAGGAAGCTCATATGGATGAGCTCCCAGAATGGATAAACCACAAATACACATAACAGAATGACCGGAACTGCCAGGGACAGGCTTAAAAAGGTAAGTCTTTTTCGGTTGAGCCTGTTCATGCCTGTCCTCCTATTTAAGGCCCAGTTTGGTTCTTGCTTCCGCCCAGGTCTGGTTCAGCTCTTCACAGCGCTTTGCATAATCAAAGCCGTCTGTCAGCATCTCCACACCCAGCTGTTTGCAGTCAAACTTGGTCTCGGATACCATGTTGATAAAGTCGCTGCCGCCGGCCCCATAGGTCACGAATTTAACCTCGGGCTGAAGCCCGGATGCAGTCTGAAGCACAGGATCCAGCTCCTTGGCATAGGGAGTCATGGTGCTGTCGCTGCTGATGGAGGCAATATAATCCGGATACCAGGCTTCGCTGAAGTAGAATTCTAAGAATGCTTTGGCTACCTCGGGGTTTTCAGAATTGTTGGTGACCGTTAAGAAGCAGTCGCCCTGGGTCACAAGGTTGAATTCATCCTGGCTGCTGTCACGAAATGGCAGGTAGAAGGTGGACATACCGGCAGTGTCGTAGCCGTCAGCCTTATATGCGGTGAGGAACATGGGGCTGTTTAGGGTCATGGCGCCTTTTTTCTTTGCAAAGAGAGCGCGGCTCTGGTCGTATGTGATACCCAGAGGATCTTTTCCCAGCACGCCCTTCTGGAACAGGTCGTAAATCTTGCCGTAAACCGTGTGGATATCCGTACCCTCTGCAAAGGGCGCGTCCTCGGTTGTCATGGCATCCCAGTAATAACCGTTTCCGCTCTGTGCGGCAGGACCATACTCCATCAGGGGATAAGTGGGCCATGCATCCTTTGCGCCCATGCAGATTGCGCCGAAGTCAGGGTCCTGGGGACCAAAATGTTCCTGGAGCTTTTCACTGACCTCCACGAACTCATCCCAGGTTTCAGGAACCTCAACTCCTGCCTCATCAAACATGTCTGTCCAGTAATACACATAGTCACTTGCCTTGCGGTCCGGTATGCCCAGGACCTTGCCGTCCACCGCATATTCAGAGGCAATCTGGTTATTTTTATTGGCTTCTGTATCCGTCAGGTCTGCCAGGTACTCGGAGTACTGGTTCATGCTGTCGGATTTATGGAACATAAGGTCGGGAAGCTCAGATGCAGAGGAACGGATTTTCATGGAATTGAAATACTCCGGTTCCGCATTGAACTCTTCGATGTCAATTTCCACATTTGGATAGAGCTGCTGGAACCGACCTTCCATGTCCAGTTCCTCAAAGGTTTTGGCAGCCGCCACGTCCCAGGTGGCCAGGGTCAGGGTGCAGGAGATGTTCCTGTCGGCCTCGTCGGCTTTGCTGGTGTCCTTGACGCCGGAATCTTTATTGCCTGAGTCCTGGCTGCCGGAATCCTTACCTGTGTCTGCCTGGGTCTTTGCGTTGTCTGCTGCCTGGGAACCGTTGGTGCCGCCGCAGCCCGTGGCTGCCAGGGCAGCCGTAAGAGCCACTGCGCCTAACAAAAATCTTTTCTTTCTCATAGCTTCCTCCTTTGTGATTGCTTTTGTCAGATTCAGTGTAACAATTCCAACGGATGAAAACAATGAAAAAAGGTTTGATTCACTGTACAATGGTACGGCTCTGTTTCCGGTAGGAGGATGGACTCACCCCCTCCTGGGCGGAAAATACCCGTACAAAGTATTCCACGCTGTTGTAGCCCACTGCCTCGCTTATTTCCTTAAGCTTCATATTGGTTTCTTTTAACATGGTCTTGGCGTGGTGTATGCGCAGATGTTTCATATAGCTGGAGAAGGACATACCCATTTTCCGGCTGAAAAGCGTGCTGAAATACTTCTCGCTGAAGCCTGCTTCCGATGCCGCCTCATAGAGGGTCAGGTCCGGCTTATAGTAGTGGCTGTCAATATAATCAATAGCCCGGGTTATCTCGTCCGGGAAGTCGAACTGATAGTGGAACTGTACATAGCGCTTTATGTCGCTGAGAAAATTTACGGTCCATATACATACTTCCTGGCTGGTCCTAAGGCCGGATATTTCATCCAAAAGATTGGTGCTGTATACATAGTCCGTATCTTCCAGCTGGTGGACCAGGGAGGCAGCGATATGATAAGCCAGATAGAGGGCCAGAAGGCCTGCCTGCCGGACAGGGGATTCCTGTATGCGCGCCAGAAGCAGGGAGCGGGCAGATTCGAAGCTTACGGTGTTATTGGATTTCAGGGCCATTATAACTTCCTGGAATTCTCTTTCCCGGGCCATTGCTTCCAGGGGAGAAAAGCGGGAATAGTCAAGGGCAGAAAACAGGTTCTGGGATTTCATGACGTATTTCATGGTCAGGTTCATGGTGGCTTCTGCTAACTTCTCCTCAAAGGCAGAAGGCCCAAGGGCCAGGCTGCTCACTGCTGCGGATGCATCCACGTTCATGTAGTTCTTCCAGGCATTGAGCAGACGCCGGCAGACACGCAAAAGACCTTCCAGGGCCTGGTCCGGGTTGTCCTGGGGGCCTGTCTCATAGACCATAACCAGATTGGTCACATGGTCCGGCACGATAACGCCGTGGTTTGCAATCTGTGAAATCTGTCCGGCCAGGTTGAGCAGGGAGACATGGAAGTTTTTGTCAAAATCGTTTCCGAAGTTTTTCCGGATTTCCTGATACCTCTGGATTGAAAAATAAACCATATAATAACGCTCAGGAAGCCCTGCTGTCTCCGGTTCAAGCTCCCCGCGCAGCAGCTGGGCCAGCAGCTGTTTCCTGTCTTTCACTTGTTCGGCGCCTGAAGTCTGAGCCCTGCCCTTTTGCGACAGAAGCTGCTTCATGTTGGTCAGATGCCGTTTCAGCATTTCCTCATGGATTTCCCGTTTCAGACAGTAATCGTAGATTCCCAGTTTAAAGGCCTGGCGAACATAGGGAAAATCATTGTATGCGCTGAGAACCAGGATTTCCGGCTGGGTATGGAATTCCTTTACCCGGCGTATCAGCTCCAGGCCGTCTATAACCGGCATCTGGATATCTGTAATCAGGATATCCACCGGATGCTGTTCCAGATAGGCCAGGGCCTCACGGCCGTTAGAAACGCAGGCAGCCAGTTTAAGCTCCATCTCATCCCAGTCAATCATGGAACTCAGCATCATCCTTACAATTGCTTCATCATCAGCTATCAATACTGTGTACATGGCCCTCATCCTTTGCTGTAGTGGTCCTCTGTTGTATTTGTTATGACAGGCAGGGTCAGCGTGACCCTGGTATATGCCCCTGGTTTGGAGTCAATAGAAACACCGTACCGGGAGCCGAAATTAAGCTTTAGGCGCCTGTCCGTGTTGCTCACGCCGATGGTCCGGCGGTGTCCGTGTTCCGTGCTGTCGGGAATGTCCGCGCATGGGGGTGATTCCGGGCCTCTCAAAGAGCCGGCAGTGTCCATGTTTTCCGGTCTTTTTATGCGTTCCGGATATCCCGGAACTTGCGGATATCCAAGGATTCGTTGGACGGTGGCCTGATCCATGCCTTTGCCGTTGTCTGTAATCTCGAAGATCAGGTTTCCTTCCTGAATGGTTCCGGTGACGGTTATCCTTCCCAGGCGGTCGCCAAGGTTGTCAAAACCGTGGGTGATGCAGTTCTCAACAATGGGCTGCAGAATCAGCTTGGGAACTTTGCAGTCCAGAATCCCGGGACTTAAATTTATGTCCACCTCAAAGCTGTCCATGTAGCGGAACTGCATGATATAGATATAGCTCTCCAGCACAGACTGTTCATCCCTGACTGTGTAGAAGCCTCCGTCCCGGTTTAACACCGCCGCAAGGATATTCTCCAGAGCCACCACCATATCCTGCATGCCGGTATAGTGGGCCGAAATAGCCATGAATTTTAATGTATTCAGCGTGTTCATGAGAAAATGGGGATTCATCTGGGACTGGAGGGTATGGAGCTCCTCCTGGTATTTTTCCTTTTCCACCTGCTCCTTGTCATGAATCAGCTTCTTAATCTGCTCCACCATGTTGTTGAAGGTGGAAATCATCCGGGCGATATCCTGCTGTCTGCACATTTCCACCCGGGTATCCAGGTTGCGGTGCTCCACCTGCCTCATGCCCTCTGTCAGATGGCCCAGCGGAATCAGCAGCCGGTTCATGTACCACTTGAAATAGAAAATGAACATCAGCACCACACACAGGATGACCGCCATACTGATAAGTGAAAACAGGGTAAACTGCCCGAACAGGGAAGTCTCGTTGACCGCGCTGACCAGATAGTATCCCGGTTCGGGCAGCGGCAGAATCATATAGCGTATGCCGCGGTATGAAATCTGCTGCTGGGTGCTGGCGGCAATATGGTTATTTGAAGCAGGAGGATTGCCGGCTGCCGGCTGGTCTGAGGCAGCCAGGTCTGCTGCGTTTTGCCGGATTTTTTCGGTGACAGCGGACGGAAGCCGGGTCTTTTGGCCGGGGTCAGCCACGATGCGTCCCTGGCCGTTGATGAGGCAAAGGGTTCCCATCCTTCCGCTTTTATTATAGTTTTTAATGGAATCAGGTATCTTTGAAACCCGGTACAGGACAATGCACTCAGCTTCCGTATCCTCTCTGGGAGCATAGGCTGATATCTCCAGAATTTCCTGGGAGGAACGGATGCGGTAAAAATAGTCCTCTTCCACCAGGGAGGTGTGGACCAGGCCCGGCTGTCTGAGCGCTGCCTGGTACCATTCCTTTTGGCGGAGTTCGTCCACGCTGTAGCGCATCTCGCCCTTGGGTATGATGGCAGTGCCGTCTTTTCGGTAAATATGGATGTCCAGGATTTTATACTCAGGTGCGGCCAGCATCTGATACATGGTATATAGCTGCTCCATAGCCTGTTCCTGCTTTTGCGTATCATAACCTGACGCATCCTGTATGGTGGTGCCTCCGTTCATATTGACCACCCGCGACAGGGCCAGGGCCGAGCCGCGCATTTCTTCTTTGTATAATTCCAGCACTGCCTGCTGGGTCACGGTTACGGACTCCGTAGCCGCGCGGTAGATGTACCTTCCCGCCAACAGAAACACCATGCCTAAGATAATCATGACGGGGAAGACGATCATGCAGACATAGCTGATAACAACGTCTTTGATCAGGCTGCTTTTGAATATTGGTTTCATGGTTTTACCTCTTGTGTGTGTTGTTTAAATAATAGCATGATTCGGGAGGTCAATACAAGAATATGTTAAAAGTGAGATGGGGATATACACTTCATTTTGTAAAAGCTGTTAATGATATGCAGGATATAGGGGATAGAACAAATGCATTTTTTGAAAAACAGGAAAAAGGTATGTGCAAAAATGTTAAAAAAATAAATTAAAATATAAAAAAATTAAAATAATTGCTCAAAAGAATGGGAGGGGAGATAAAAAAACAAATAATATGCAATATTTAAAAAGTATTATCACATTATTATTGACAAATAGTACAAAATGTGATTTAATCAAGTTAAACGATTACGTAATCGATTAACCAACAAAAAGGGGAGTAGAATATGAAAGCGACGATTAAAGATGTAGCGCACAGCGCCGGAGTATCTACTGCAACTGTCTCACATGTATTTAACAATACAAGATATGTCTCCAGTGAGATAGTGGACAGGGTAAAAAAGGCTGCAGACGAATTGGGATATATTCCCAATAATCTTGCAAAGAGCTTGAGAAGCAATGAGAGTAAAAAGATTGGGCTTCTGGTTCCCAATATCTCCAACTACTTTTCTGTGGATATTATCAGCGATATCAATGAAGTACTCAGTGAGAAGGGGTACCAGGTCATACTTGGATATTCCTATGAAAATGTATCCACTGAAAAGGAACAAATGGACCTCTTCTTCCAGGAACAGGTGGATGGCGTCATAATGTTTCCGGCACCAGGAGATCATTCCTATCTGAACGGAACCAAACGAAGGGTGCCCATTGTTCTGATTGATCGGAAAGCCGATGGTCTGGAAGCGGATTGCGTGACTGGTAATAATGAGGAGGCAGTCTATGATGCTGTAAGCCAGATGATAAAGGCAGGGCATAAGAGAATCGGAATTTTAAAAGGACAGTCAGGCATTTCAAATACCGAGGACCGTCTCCGGGGATACATACGGGCGCTGAAGGAACATGGTCTTGAGGTGGATTCGGAATTAATCAAAGAAGGGGAGTCAGATGCTGTCATTGCTTATGAGGAGACAGAGAGGCTGATAAAAGACCGCACTATGACCGCTCTTTTAATCTGCAATGGCAATATGCAGATCGGAGTGATGAAGTGTCTTATGGAGCATCAAATTAAGGTTCCGGAAGAACTCGCTTTAGTCGGGATTGGAGACAATGCCTGGACGGAAATTACCAATCCTCCATTGACGGTTCTGCGTCATCCTGTGGATGAGATGTGCCATCTGGCTGCAGAGCTTTTAGTTGGGAGGATTAAAAATGGCGGGACTGATTATAAAGAGTATCAGCTTAAAATGCAGATGATTAAACGGAAATCATTTTAGAGTATTAAAACGTGCATCACTTAACTTTGCTGGATAAAGATGACCTTGTTTGGAGGATTATGCATATGAAAACATGTTTCAGACAGAGACTGACAGGAGCCCTGGGATACCCCATTGATGAGAATCCGTCACCGGAAATGTATGAGGCAGGATATAAAGCTTTAGGAATACCATGGCGTTATCAGCTGATGGAGGTTAAGCCTGAAAATTTGAAAGCTGCCCTGGAGGGAATCCGGGCATTAGGATTCGAGGGGGTGAATCTGACCATACCCCACAAGATTGCAGCGGTGGCTTATATGGACCGTCTGTCGGAAAGCGCAAGACTCATAGGTGCCATAAATACGGTGATTAACAGAAATGGAGAACTGATAGGGGATAATACGGATGGTAAAGGATTCATCATTGGGATGGAAAAGAGGGGGGTGTCCCTGGAGGGGAAACGTATTGTCCTGTTAGGCGCAGGCGGAGCGGCCAGAGCGATTGCGGTTGAGTGTGCCCTGGCCGGAGCAAAGGAACTGACAGTAGCGGCTAGAAGAGAGGAGCCGGGAAAGGAGCTCTGCAGGGTTATACGGAATATGGATTGCTGCAAGTCTTCATTTATCAAATGGGTGCCGGGACTCCAAATTCCGGATTGCGATATATTAATAAATGCTACGAATTCAGGGCTGTATCCGGATTCGGGGTGTCCTGATATCTGTTATGAGAATATAAAGGAAGGGATGATTGTACAGGATATTATTACAAACCCGGCAGAAACATTATTCCTAAAAAAGGCCAAAGAAAAGGGCGCATTGACCTTTGATGGACTTAGTATGCTTGTGTATCAGGGGGCCTTGGCCGCTCAGATGTGGTCTGGGGAGCTGCCACCGGCAGAGGCTATGTACAAAGCGTTGGAACAGATATTTAAATCATGATAAAAGAGATGAAGGAGGATTATGATGTTGAAGAGAAGGATGCTGGCGTTGATGTTAAGTGTGGTCTGCTGCGGTGGAGCTATTTTAGCCGGATGCAGCCAGAATCAGGGAGCGGGGACCTCGGATGCGGTAACCAGTGCTGGTGGAAAAACGGGAAATGATGTCCAGGAAGGAACCGGTGCGGATTCAGGAGGAGATACTGCCGGCAAGAATAAACTGGCCTATTTCTTTCCGCTGACAGGGGATAATATGCAGTATGGAGAGATGCTTATGAGGGGCTCTGAGCTTGCGGTGGAATTGTTTAATAAGGAAAACGGAACTGATTATATTACGGAATTCAATGATGATAAAGGGGATGCGACAGAAGCCGTAAATGTAGCCAATAAAATCGTGTCCGACTCATCGGTGATAGCAGGCTTAGGAAGCTATGCATCCTCCTGCGCCATGGCAGCAGCACCTATTTTTGAATCAAACAAGCTGTTGCTGGTAAGTCCGGCAGCATCGCATACGGATTTTCCCGGCATGGGAGAGTTTATGTTTTCCTGTGTCATGAGCCAGAAATATGAAGGTTCTGAATTTGCTAAGGAATTATATAAGATTACAGGCGGTAAGAAGCTGGCTATCATCTATCAGAATACGGACCAGGGAGTTCTGGCAACAGATTTATTTGCAAATGAGTGGGAAAACCTGGGAGGAGAGGTGGTTGCTAAAGAGGCCTTTATTACAGGCTCTACCAAGGACTTCACACCTATATTATCAAATGTGAAAAATAAAGGAGCTGAAATTATATATGCAAGTGCGGCTTATAATGAAGCTTCTCAAATATTTATCCAGGCGAAAAGCCTTGATATCAGCGCACAGCTTGTGGGGCCGGGAATGTGCCTTAAAAAGGAACTGTTGGATATTGTGGGAGATAAAGCGGATGGAGCTTTAATACTCAGCAGCATACCTTATTTTTCAGATAATGTAGAAGATACAGAAGGACTGGACGATAAGACCAGGACATTTATCACTGCTTTCAAGGAAAAATATGGAGAGGTTCCGGACGGATTTGCTGCCCAGGCATTTGATACTACCAATATTCTGTTAGACTGTATCAAAAAGGTGGGGACTGACAGCGAAGCGCTGCGCCAGGAGATTGCTTCCATTCGGGAATTCAATGGGGTATCGGGTTACAACATGGCATTTAATGAAAGCAAAGAAATGATAAAGGGTATTTATGTGTACGAGTTAAAAGATGGGGACTTTGTGAGAGTAGACCAATAGCCTTTGGCGGATAGGAGAAGAGTATGTTTTTGCAGCAATTGATAAATGGACTGACAATTGGCAGTACATATGCTCTGGTAGCCATTGGATTTTCAATGGTATTCGGTGTGATCAAACTGACCAACTTTGCCAATGGTTCGCTGTACATGCTGGGAGCTTATCTGTCCCTTATGCTCTACCTTCTGACTGGTAATTTTGTGGTGGCATTTTTGCTGAGCTTGATTCTGACAGGAACAGCAGGATATTGCCTGGAGCGGTTTGCGCTTCGGTACCTGAGGAAAAAGCATGCGCCTAATCTTTCGGCTTTAATCACCACTCTGGGTATGTCAATGATCATGGATAATTTTGTCATGTTGTTTTTCGGAAGTGAGACGAAATCTTTTCCAAACAAACTGGATTTGGGGCGATTTTATATAGGAAATGCAGTAGTGAGCTGGACACAGGTCATTATATTGGCAGTAGCTTTCATTCTCATGACAGTTTTGTCACTGATTGTGTATAAAACAAAGTTGGGAAAGGCTATGCTCAGTACAAGTCAAAATATGGAGGCAGCCAAATTGATGGGTGTGAATATAAACGGAGTTATATCCTTTACGTTTATATGCAGCGGGGTGCTGGCCTGCATATCAGGTACTATGGTTGGGATGTACTACCAGGCAATTGATTCTACTATGGGTGCCATGATTGGTATGAAGATATTCGCGTCAGCTATTCTGGGTGGAGTGGGTGTGCTGCCAGGCGCTGTGGTGGGTGGACTTTGCATGGGAGTTATTGAAACAATTGTAGCTGGGTATATGAGTTCCGGATACCGGGATGCCATTGCGTTCACTGTTTTGATTGTGATTTTGTTATTCCGTCCTGTGGGATTGTTTGGCAAGAAACAGATTAATAAAGTGTAGAAGGGAGGAGCGGTATGTTAGAAAAACTTAGTTGTATTCTGATTCGTTATAAGTACCCCCTTATGGGAATCACGCTTGTCCTGGCAGTTGTATTCCCATTTCTGTTCAAATCACAATATGTTATCAGAATCGCTACAATCGCATTGATGTATGTAATTCTGGCGTTGAGTCTCAATATGCTCAGCGGAATGCTGGGGCAGATGTCCTTTGGCCATGCGGCTTTCTTTGGAATCGGTGCATATACAGCGGCTATCCTCTGCACAAAAATGGGGCTGCCATCCCAGGTGACACTACCGGCAGCGGTTCTTATGTCTGGCCTTTTCGGCGTTTTTCTGGGTATGCCTGTACTGAGATTAAATGGTTACTATTTTACCATTGTCACTATGGTGTTCTGCGAGATTATCCGAATTGTGGAGCTGAACTGGATGAGCGTCACCAGGGGACCTCTGGGTATTATGGCTATCAAGAAACCGGAATTCTTTGGATTTGAGATTAAGTCTCAGACACAATTATACCTGTTCATTCTGGCTTGTGTGATTGTATGTGGTGTGATTGTCCATAATATCATGAACTCCAGGATCGGAAATGCAGTATTGGCAATAAGGGATGATGAGCTGGCTGCTGAATCCATGGGAATCCATGTATTCAAATATAAGGTGATGATCTTTGTGATTTCTTCCATGATGGCAGGGCTGGCAGGAGCGTTTTACGCACAGTATACAGGTTATATTGACCCTACGAATTTTGCCTCCACAAAATCCAATGAAATGTTGGTCATGGTCATATTCGGCGGTTTGGGAAGCACCTTCGGAAGCTTTTTAGGTGCCATTGTCCTGTCGGTTATACCGGAACTGCTGAGAAGTTTTTCGCTGTACCGGCAGCTGATTTATGGTGTGCTTTTGGTAGTGCTCATGCTGGTAAGACCCCAGGGGTTATTCGGCGCCGTGAACTTTAAGTATATCAGTCAGAGAATGGCATGGAAGGCTGATTCAGATACAGGAGGGGATGGCCATGAGTCAGGTGTTAAATGTTAAGAATCTAACTCAGCGCTTTGGAGGGCTGGTAGCTCTGGAACATGTGGATATGTGTGTCAATGAGGGAGAGATTGTTGGAATCATTGGACCTAATGGAGCAGGCAAATCTACGCTGTTTAACTGTATCACCGGTATCTATAATCCCACTGAGGGGCGAGTGGAGATGCTGGGAAAGGATATAACGGGATGGAAACCATATAAAGTTACGGAGCTGGGATTTGCCAGAACCTTTCAAAATATAAGACTTTTCCGCAGAATGACTGTCCTTGACAATGTACTCATCGGGATGCATACCAGAACAAAGACAAATCTCCTTACTGCCATATTCAATACCAGGGCAAAGAGAAAGGAGATGGAGGAATGTGAAAAAAAGGCAGTTGATCTGCTGCGGCTGTTCGAACTGCAGGACTTAAGATATGAAATGGCAACCAGCCTGCCTTATGGGTCACAGAGGGACCTGGAGATAGCCAGGGCTTTGGCCAGTAACCCCAGACTCCTGCTGCTGGATGAACCCGCAGCCGGTATGAATGAGTCTGAGACGGAAACCTTGAGGTTGACTATTGGAGAACTGAAACGTCAGGGATACACCGTACTTCTAATTGAGCATGATATGAAGTTTGTCATGAATATCTGTGAACGTATTTATGTATTAGATAACGGAAGACTGATTGGAAGCGGAACGCCCTCAGAGGTAAAGGCAAATCCCGCAGTTGTGGAAGCTTATCTGGGAAAGGAGTGATTGTGATGCCTTTGTTGGAATTGAAGAATGTAAGTGTTAATTATGGCAGCATTCGGGCATTAAAGGAGATAAATCTGACGGTTGATAAAGGTGAAATCATCACTCTGATAGGAGCCAACGGAGCAGGAAAAAGTACAATCATGAAAACAATCATGGGCCTAAAACGATGCGACCAGGGGACGATTACGTTTAATGGAGATAATATCACCAACAAAGATACCCGGGTTATTGTACATAAACGGATTATCCTGTCACCTGAAGGACGCCAGATATTTCCTGAATTTACGGTTAAGGATAATCTGTTGATGGGAGCGTATTCCAGACCCGATTCCACAGTTAAGACAAGTATGGGACTTGTCTATGACCTGTTTCCAAAACTAAAGGATCGTGAGAGTCAGGTGGCCGGAACGCTTTCGGGCGGTGAACAGCAGATGCTGGCCCTCGGAAGGGCGATGATGGGACAGCCTGAACTGCTGCTTTTGGATGAGCCTTCCCTGGGGCTTGCACCTCTTATAATTAACGAGATTTTCAGGGAAATAAAGCGGATTAACGAGCTGGGGACCACCATTTTGTTGGTGGAACAGAATGCCAAAGTGGCATTAAAACATTCACACAGAGCCTATGTATTGGAGACAGGTAAGGTTGTATTGTCTGATACGGCTCAGGCGCTGCTTGAATCAGATAAAGTTCAACAGGCTTATTTCGGAGGCCTTGTTGAGGAATAAATATATTATATTAACAGGAGGTAAGTTATGATTACACATACTCAGAGGCTGAAAGCAGTAAAGGAGGGACGGATTCTGGACCGCCCTGCGTATACAGCATGGGGGCCGCACATGAGCTTGGTTGACAGAAATGTAAAGGATTTTACGGAGGCTACAATTGCATACCAGAACAGCTACCAATTTGATTTTATCAAACTTATGTCAAATGGAATGTATTTTACAGAAGATTTTGGGCAGAAGATAAAGCCTGCAGCACATATTATGGATGATACCTGGCTTAATGTAACGGTGAATGCGGTAAACGATCCTCATGAATGGGCAAGGCTGAAGGCTCCGGATGTAAAAAAAGGTGCTCTTGGCAGAGAGGTCGAGGCATGTAAACGGATATGCGACCATTTTCAGGGAGAGGTGCCGGTTCTGCCTACTATATTCAGCCCATTTATATGGATGGGGGAAATGACAGGTGGATATTTCCGTCAGGAAACGATTGTGTCCCACTTTATACATTCGGAGAAATACTGCAGGCCAGCTCTTGAGATGATCACGGAGACGAATGAAAAGCTTATGGAAGCTTTTCTGGATGCGGGAGCATCAGGATTCTTTTTTGGATATCAGTGTGGAATGGCTAAACTGATGGGGAAAGAAATGTTTGAGGAATTTGGCAAGAAATATGATATACGAAATATTGAGGCGGTTAAGAACAGGACATGGTTTAACATGGCTCATGTGTGTCACGGGGATGCAGCCACTTCAGAGTGGTTCCTGGATTATCCGGTAGACGCTTTTAACTGGTCAGATCAAGATCCGGCCATGCATTCCATTGGTGAGATGAGAAATCTGACGGATAAAGTGCTGGTAGGCGGATTAAAGCATGCTAACGAGTTTGGGTACAGGGATCCGGCTGCCCGTTATCTTCCGTCAGATGATTTCAAAGGAGATGACAGGGAAATTGTAAAGGCCCATATTAAGGAGAAGGTTTGTGATGCCCTGAGACAGGGAGGACCAAAAACTGTTATATCCGGCGGATGCGGATGGGGGGAAGGTTCCCTGCCTAGATTCAGTCTATGGAGAGAAGTAATGGAGGAAGTTGGACAGGAAATGGGCGGTGCTGGGTCTGTTTAATTATAAGGGTTAGTTAAACGTTTAAATGAAACGTCATTGTAAATTCGAATATTACTTTTATTGTGTATGAACCATTTACAGGAATATTTCTGTGCACAACAATAAGAAATATGATATAATTGTGAAAAAGTAATAAACGGGGGCAATGATATATGTTTGCAGAAGAACGGCATGAACAGATTGTGGCACTTGTTAATCGGAATGGTTCTGTGCGTGTAAAGGAACTTAGTGAGTTATTTCAGATTACAGAGGACAGCATACGCAAGGATTTGACTATCCTTGAAAGAAAAGGTTTGCTTAAAAAGACATATGGAGGAGCCATGAGGAAGAGAGTTAATCTCCATGATCTGAATGTGTCACAGAGAAAGGACAGAAACACGCAAGCAAAGCAGATGATTGCCTCTAAGGCAATGAAGCTGATTAAAAATGATGATATGGTGTTTCTGGATATTTCCACCGCAAATCTGGAATTAGCCAGACTTATCGTGAAATCAACGTTAAATATTATCGTGGTCACCAATATGGTGGATATCATGCTGGAATTTATGGTACCTACTGTATCAAGGCTTATAATGCTGGGAGGTTCCTTTAGCAGTGGAAGAGATGGTTTTACGGGGAGTCTTACAGACAGACAGCTTGAAGATTTTCGGTTTGATCTTGCATTCATGGGAGCAGTTGGTGTTGATGTCTTTGATAACAGTGTCTCCACCTATATGGTGGAGGATGGGATTACCAAAAGAGCGGCCCTGAACAGAAGCAAAGCTGCATACATGATGTTGGAAACCAGGAAATTTAATGCAGATGGAACATATAAATATGCAGGACTTGATAATTTTACAGGGGCCATCTTGGAGAGTGCGCCGCCCTCCGATATAGAGGAGAAGTTAATAGAATATAATTTTGAATGGCTGTAAATTATAGAAGGAAACATGCTTTTGTCTTGATGGCAGAAGCATGTTTTTTTTAAATGATGATAATAAACAATAAATAATAATAATAAATATATATTAAACAATAAAAATATTGACAGAATAGGTAATAAAGAATATACTGAAAACAGAATAAACAGGATAGAAAAATAATAAATAATAATAATGCAGAGAATTGGCAGGGGCAGCGAATATGAAAAATCTGATTATGAGTACTCGCATATGTATTTTAAAAGAAAAGGTATTAACGGAGCCAAGGTATGTGTCCATTGAACAGGCTAAGATTATTACAGATACATACAAAGCAAATGAGGGTAAGCCAAGAATACTTACGCGTGCCCTGGCATTAAAGGCAGCATTGGAGCAGCTGGAGATTCATGCAGAACCGGAAGAACTGGTTGTGGGGAATCGGACAGAGGGAGTCAGACAAGGTGTTGTCTTTCCTGAGAGCGGTATTTCTTGGATTGACCAGGAATTTGAAAGCCTCCCGGGCAGGGCTCAGGATCCCTTTCAAGTCCGGCAGGAGGATATTGCATATTTTCGGGAAGTGATTAAGCCATATTGGAAGGGGAAGTCACTGGAAGATGTGCTGAGGCAGCGCTGCGGCAGTGAGATTGACCGCATAGCAAAAGTCGTGAAAATCAATCAGAAGGATCATGCCCAGGGGCATATCTGTCCGGATTGCAGCAAATGGCTTCATAAAGGGCCTGCTGGAATCAGGCAGGAGGCAGACCAATGTCTTAAAACGGCCGTAGGAGAACAAAAGATTTTTTATGAAAGTGTTTCCATTGTGATGACAGGAGCCATTCATTTCATGGGGCGGTATCAGATGCTTTTGGAGCAGATGGCACAGGGCTTGAATGTGTCTTATAGTATCCCGTCTCACAGAAAAACAGAACTTCTGGAACTGGCCCGTATTTGTGGCAGAATTTCTGAACAGCCTCCGGAAACGTTCCATGAGGCAGTTCAATCACTATGGTTCCTGTTTGTAATTCTGCATATGGAATCCAATGCCTCTTCATTTTCGCCGGGAAGATTGGATGAGCTGTTATGGGAATATTATGATAAGGACAGGAGAGAAGGTCGCCTTGACAGGCAAGGAGCATTGGAAATCATAGAATGCCTGTGGATTAAGTTTAATGAGATTGTTTATATGAGGAACAGAAACAGTGCAAAATACTTTGCAGGATTTCCTATTGGCTTTAATGTTGCGGTGGGTGGTCAGGATAAAGAGGGGAGGGATTTTGTCAATGAGCTGTCTTTTCTGATGCTGAAAGCCCAGGAGCATTTGGGAATGCCGCAGCCCAATTTGTCCGTAAGACTTCATCGGAAAACAGGAGATGAATTATTAAAACAGGCTGTAAGGGTAGTTGCTAAGGGAAGCGGAATGCCGCAGTTTTTTAATGATGAAGCAGTGATCCCTGCCCTTAAAGGAATTGGTATAGAAGAAAAGGATGCCATGGATTATGCTATTGTAGGATGTGTGGAGCTGACCACTCAGGGTAATAATCTGGGGTGGAGCGATGCAGCTATGTTTAATCTGAACAAGGTTCTGGAACTGGCATTGACAGGAGGCAGGTGTCTGCTGACTGGAAAGCAGATGGCTCCGTATTATGGAGATTTACGGCATTATAGAACATTCCAGGAACTTGAAGATGTATTTTTAAAATATCTTGAAGAATATATGGATTTAATGGTAAAGGTCTGTGAAGATGTGGAGAAGGCTCATATGGAACTTCTTCCCACACCCTTCCTTTCCGCTGTTATCAATGGATGCATTGAAAAGGGGATGGATGTAACTGCAGGGGGGGCTTGCTATAATTTCTCGGGTATTCAGATGATTCAGGTTGCTAATCTGGCAGACAGCCTGGCAGCACTTAAGAAGCTTGTATATGATGAGCGCAGGATAACGGCGGCGGAGCTTTTAGAAGCCCTTTATTCAGATTTTAAAGGATGGGAAACCATGCGTGCCATTTTATTATATAAAGCGCCTAAATATGGAAATGATGTGGAGTGGGTGGACCGGCTGGGAGCTAAATGGGCTGAGCGATTCAGAGACCGTTTATCCAGGTATAGGAATTACAGAGGAGGAATATACCATACTGGTATGTACACTGTATCAGCCCATGTTCCTATGGGAGAGAATGTGGGGGCTTCGCCAGATGGAAGGCATGCAGGTACACCGTTGGCTGACGGAGGCATGTCTCCTGTGTACGGACGGGATACCCAGGGCCCAACGGCAGTGCTTAAATCTGTTTCCAGGCTGGATAAAAGTCTGACCAGCAACGGCGGATTGCTGAACATGAAATTTCTGCCGGAATTTTTTGAGACAGAGCAGGGCGTGGATCAGTTTGTCCGGTTTCTTAGAACCTTTGTTGATTTAGAGATACCGCATATACAGTTTAATGTTGTACGCAGAGAGGATTTGATATCGGCAAAGGAAAAACCGGAACAGTATCACAGCCTCACAGTGAGGGTGGCTGGTTATACTGCGTATTTTACAGAACTGGCAGAGGAATTACAGGATGAAATCATTGCAAGAACCAGTTATGCAGGTATATGATGGGGTTGTTAATCGGTGAAAAAAACAGGGGAGGGAATTGGCAGGAGAAGAATCATGAATGAAAATACAGGAACTATATTTGATATCCGCCGTTTTTCCACTCACGATGGGGAAGGTATTCGTACCACTGTATTTTTAAAAGGATGCCCTCTATCATGTGTATGGTGCCATAATCCTGAAGGAATCAGCACAAGGGTTAGGCCTATCTATTTCTCAAACAGGTGTATCGGATGCGGAACCTGCTGCCGGTTTGCGGAGCATGGGGGCATCGTAAAGGAAGGGAATCAGATAAGGCTTGATGCCGCTAGGAAGGAGGACTGGGAGTACATCATAGAAGAGTGCCCGTCAGGTGCAATCCGGTGGGATAGTATAGTCATGACTGTCAGTCAGGCGGCGGAAGCCGTTATGAAGGATGCCCCGTTTTACCGGTATGGGGGAGGGGTAACCCTTTCAGGAGGAGAACCGTTGAGCCAACCGGATTTTCTGATTCCGTTTCTCAGAGAAATGAAAAAAAGAAAGGTCCATACAGCAATAGAGAGTGCTTTATATGTAGATACAGAGATTCTTGAAGCTGTAATTCCATTGGTGGATTTGATTTATGCTGATTTTAAGATATTTGATTCAAAAACACATAAAAAATACACAGGTGTGTGTAATGAACGTATCAAAGGCCATATCCGTCTGCTGCTGGAAGGTGAGAAGAGGGATTGTGTGATTATTCGCACACCCATGATTCCGGGACTTACCACAAGCCGGGAAAATATTGCAGGAATCAGCAGTTTCATATCGGGGATCTACAAAGGGGTTTTTTATGAACTGTTGAACTATAATCCATTGGCGGAAGCAAAGTATCAGCTTGTGGATAAAGCCTATTGTTTCAAGAATAATCCTCAGGCATATTCTCGCCAGGAACTGGAGAAAAAGAAGGAGATTGCCAGGGCTAACGGAGTGATAAATGTGATATAACCATAAAAAAGGATGAAAGGACAAGAAATATGAAAATTTTAATTGATGATGCAGATTTGGAAAAAATACGGGAAATATACTGTGTTTATTCTGTAGATGGTGTTACCACCAATCCCACGATACTTGCAAAAACCGGAAAACCGCCCTTTGAAATCTTAAAAGGAATTCGGGAATACATAGGTCAGGAAGCAGAACTTCATGTGCAGGTTGTTGCGGGCCATGCAGAAGGAATGCTTGAGGATGCCCGCAGAATTTTAAAGGAATTGGGCGAGAATACATATATTAAAGTTCCTGTTACAAGAGAAGGACTTAAGGCAATAAAGGCATTGAAAATGGAAGATGTGAATGTGACAGCCACTGCTGTCTATACCCGTATGCAGGCTTTCCTGGCAGGCAAAGCTGGAGCCGATTATACGGCACCCTATGTGAACCGTATAGATAATCTGGGTGCAGATGGATTGAAAACAGCTAAAGATATTCATGATATTTTCAAAAGAAATGGTATGAGGACAGAAGTACTTGCAGCCAGTTTTAAGAATTCACAGCAGATATTGGAATTGTGCGAGTATGGAGTTGGTGCTTCTACCATTGCACCGGACATTATGGAGGGGATGATAAAAAATGAATGTGTAACGGCCGCCGTAGAACGGTTTGTTTCTGATTTTGAGCAATTGTGCGGAACGGGAAAGACAATGTCAGATTGCTAGAACGTTTTATGCATACGCTGGCGCATCATTTCAGGAGGAAGGTATGAAAACAGTTGGATTTGATATTGGGGGTACGCAGCTTCGGGCAGCTATATTTGACGAGGCAAGAAATATGACTGACAGCTATCGGACTGAAAATGATAAGGGGATAACAGCTGCCTTTAATATGGATAAGCTTATTGATTTTATTCTTAGTAAACCATACCAGTATAAGCGGATTGTAATAGGGTGCCCCGGAACTATGGATATAAGGTTAGGTAAACTTTTATGTCCGCCAAATCTGATTGGCTGGGATGGATTTGAGATTGTAAAGTATGTGGAGGAACGGACGGGGATATGCACTACATTAAATAATGATGCTAATTTGGCTGGATTAGCAGAAGCAAGGGCGGGGGCGGGAGCTGGCTATGAATCTGTGGTGTTTATGGGAATATCCACGGGAATTGGAGGGGCATATGTGTATCAGGATAAACTGGTGATTGGAGCGAACTCCAATGCGGCTGAATTTTGGAATATGGTAGTGAATGACGATAGTTATTGCCATAAAAATGCCAATGCAGGTTCATTGAATGAGCAAAGCAGCGGAAGCGGTCTTCAGAGGATTGCATCGGAAACGTATGGGAGACAAATGTCTACAGCAGAATTGTTTGAGAGATACCGAAGACTGGATGTGAGGGCCTTAAAGATTATAGAGGATGCTGCGGAAAAACTGGCAAAAGGAATTGGCAATATTACATGTACGATTGATCCGGATATCATAATTATTGGAGGGTCGGTAGCACTGCACAATCCGGATTTTGTAGAGAAAATATTAGAAAGGGCAAAACGTTATGTACTCTGTCCGGAAAACTTAAAAGTAAAATTTGCAGCCTTTGGTGATGATGCCGGGTTAATTGGGGCAGCTTTACTGGCAGAGGAAGGATAGCCAGATTACTCTTTTTTAATAGTCGGATTACTCTTAAATAAGTCTTGATAATCATGGCGCCTGATGTTATACTTTATCAGTTAGCGGGATTGTAAAACCAGTGCAGTCACCTGTCACCTGCAATCTCATTAACAGCAATAAGGCCGTGAAAACCCGGCACTTCCAGGGATTTCACAACAAACGACCGGTGTGTTCGAGACCTTCCACACCTAAAACAAAACTAAAGGAGACAAC